>Ga0209575_10000072_pt1 | contig 119964 bp, 94 predicted proteins | sample Medcelwee11metaG_FD_187172 | JGI IMG/M metagenome (GOLD analysis project Ga0209575, IMG submission 187172) | Freshwater pond sediment microbial communities from the University of Edinburgh, under environmental carbon perturbations - Medium... | ecosystem: Environmental > Aquatic > Freshwater >... | reverse complement strand
GCCCAGGTGCCGCGAAAGCCCGGCGGGGCCGGGCTGACTGGAGCAGACGCCCCGCCTGGGACGTCGAAACACGGCTGGCTCTCGCCGAACCTCGTCACCCCGGCCAAGCCGGGGTTTCCCGATGCCAGTTCTGCCGTGGGCTTTCCTGGTCACAGCGATGCGACTCGAGCAGCCCGCGGCAGGAGCTCGGAGGTTCTGCCGCGGGCTGCGAGCTGCGACATCTTGCATTGGGAAAGCCCACGGCAGCCCAGGTGCCGCGAAAGCCCGGCGGGGCCGGGCTGACTGGAGCAGACGCCCCGCCTGGGACGTCGAAACACGGCTGGCTCTCGCCGAACCTCGTCACCCCGGCCAAGCCGGGGTTTCCCGATGCCAATTCTGCCGTGGGCTTTCCTGGTCACAGCGATGCGACTCGAGCAGCCCGCGGCAGGAGCTCGGAGGTTCTGCCGCGGGCTGCGAGCTGCGACATCTTGCATTCCACGGCAAACATGGATTGGGCAGGAGTCGTGGCGGAAGGACGAGCCAGACGTCAGAGACGAGCACCAACCCCGATACGTGGATCACACGTTGGCCTTTTCGATCGGCTACGCGTTTCGGTTGTGAGCGCGGGGTCCGACGCGACCCTCCGCGAAGAAGACCGCACGGTCACGCGGAGCGTCCGTCGTCAGGCGCATCGCGTGATCGCGCCGAATCATGTCGAGCAGTGAGAGATTCACGAGCCGCACAATCGGGCCATCGGCTTGCTTGGAGGATGTGAACCCGTCCGCATCGGCTTCTGGAGAAGGACCAAGTCACTCGCACCCCACCAGCACCTGCGACATGCACGGCACGAGGAGTTGTTCACCGGGGGCGCAGAGCGAATGCGGCGGCTCGTGGGACACCACGTACCGTCCCGGCAGCAGGGTGAGTTCGTAGAGCGCCGAGCCTTGCATTGCGAAGGTCTCGGACCGCGCCGTTCCCCCGCCCAGTAGCTCGAAGGCCACCACCCCACGGTCCCCGCTGGCGGCAGGAAGAGGTTCCCCCGCCAGCCGCAAGGTCCCCTGAACAGTCACCGCGGACAGATCGATGTCCAACGCTCCGTCGACTCCGAGCGTGACCTCCGTCTTCACCCTCCCGTCGTTGCAGGGAATGGACGACCCACACAGCACCGGGTTGCCTCGCCACCAAACGTCGTACGTGCCCCTGACGAGCCTCACCCCGAACTGGGCCGGTCCGCTCCCAGGGAATGGCGCGAGCGCGTAGGCCTCCTGATCGGACCCGGCGAACTCCAGCCGACCGCGCTCCCCGGCTGCCACCGGCATCGGTTGGCCCATGAGGAAGACCGAGCCTTGAACCTGTACCGAAGGCACGTCCACGTCGAAAACTCCGTCACTCGTGAGCGCAACGCCAGAGTTCAACACGGCCTGGTTGCAGGGCACACCCGGCACGGGCCCGTCCCCACACAGCCCCGAATTGCCACCCCATGCGACCGCGTAGAGACCTGGAATCAGCGTCAGCTCGTAGGCCGCCGCCCCAGAAGGACCGAAGCTCTTCGTTCGGACGCTCCCGCCATCGTCGAGCCGAAACTCGAGCACGCCACGATCCGCCGGGGCCGGTGGCATCCCTACTCCGTCGACCCTCACGGCACCCTTGATCCGCACGACCGGCACGTCCACATCGAGCACGCCGTCGCTGGTTAGCGCGACGGAATGCTTCACTGTGCCGTCATTGCAGGGAACGGGGGAAGCCCCGAGCTCGCACAGCGCGGAGGAACCGTTCCAGAGGACATCGTAGGTGCCCGCGAGAAGCGTGGCGCCGTAGGCCGCCGCACCGCTCTTACCGAAGTCCGGAGAACGCCAGAGAGAGCCCGATCCGTGACGGAACGAGATGGCTCCCCGATCACCACTGGCACTGGGCATGGGTTGTCCCCCGATACTCACGTTGCCCTGCACGTGCACGCGCTTCACGTCGACGTCGAGAACTCCATCCGAAAGGAGGGTGATGTCTTGGAGAACGGGACCGTCGTTGCAGGGGGCGGGCGCAACAGCCGTGTCGCCGCAGGACGCAGCATTTCCAACCCAGCTCACCTCGTAGGCACCGGCGATCAGGGTGATGAGGTAGTTCGCGGGACCGGTCGGTCCGAAGTCCTTGCCGAGCAGCCTCGAGCCATGGGCAATCTTCCAGGCGAGGGCGCCTCGGTGGGTTGTCCCTGAACCCATGGGCTGGCCATTCACGGTCACCATCCCCTGGACGATGGCAGACGGAATGTCGACATCGAGAACGCCGTCGGCGTCGAGGGTCACTCCACGCAACACGGGACCGTCGTTGCACGGCAGCGACGAAGGGGAAGCAGACTGGCACGCATCGGCGTTCCCCGCGTACCCGATGTCGTACTTCCCTGGTGGAATGCGTACCGCGTAGGTGGCGCCCCCCGTGGTTCCGAGGTTCACCTCGAGACGGCCGCCGCCGGCGTGGCTCGCGAACCAAAGCGCTCCGCGCGATGAAGCCAGGTCGGGAAACAGCTGTCCGTTGACGCGGACGACTCCGTGGACGCGAACGCTCTGGGCGTCGAGGTCCAAGCTGCCGCTGCTGGTGATTTCGAAGCCCAAGCAGCCAGGATTCCCACCGGCCTCCCCGGCCATCCCGCCCGCGCCTGCGGTTCCGCCGCCGCCCGACCCCGCCTCGCCTCCGATTCCAGCGACGCCACCGCTGGCTGCTCCGCCACCTGCTCCGCCACCTGCTCCGCCACCTGCTCCGCCACCTGCACCGGCTGCCCCGCCCGCACCGTCGCTCGCGTCATTCGAGCATGCACAGATCGTCATCGCCACCGAGACAGTCACCGTCGTTGCGTGCCAGATTCGTCTCATGGATGGCTCTCACTTGCACGCGGTCAGCAGGACATGAGCGCCCCCGAACAGCACAGCCAGGTCTTCGAGACCATCTTGGTTGAAGTCCGCGGTGGCTAGGTCGGCGATCAGCGGATGGACCGGAGTCTGCGTCGCAAGCACCCTGGAGCTTGCCGGACCCAGAGCACCGTTGGGGTCCGTCAATCGCAGCCAGATGGACTTGACCGTGTCGGCGTTGCCAGGATAGGCGACGTCGGGTCGACCATCGCCGTTGAAGTCCGCGAGAACGAGCCGACCGCCGTATTCGAAGTTCTCCGCGTAGGCCGAAGGGGCTTGGAAGGTCCCGTTGCCGTTTCCGATGAGCACCAACAGCTGGGTCGGTGAGATGGTCACGACGTCTTTCTTACCATCCCCATTGACGTCTCCCACCGCCACGCCTCTCGTCCCGTAGTCTTGGACCGCCAGGGGAATGGTCGACACGGTACCCATCGTCCCGCCGGGTTGTGCCAAGGCAACGTGCAATCCTTCGTAGCTCGAGAAGACGACGTCCGAGCGGCCGTCAGCGTTGAAGTCCGCGACCGTGACTTGCCCTGGCGATTGGGAGAGCATCACGTTGTCCTTGAAGGTGAATCCTCCGGTGCCGTTGCCGAGATAGACTCGACCCAGCCCGCCGCCGCCCGTGATCAGGTCGAGCTTGCCGTCCGCGTCGACGTCACCCAGGTCAATGAAGTCCGTTTCGGATACGGAGGATTCCTTCAAGGTCGAAGTCCCTGCGAGCAGCACGCTCACGCCCTGGTAGTGGCCCACCACGACATCGAGCTTGCCATCCCCGTTCACGTCGCCAAGTGCCAGGGATTCCACCGAGACGTTGTAACTGGTGGGCGCCTGGAACCCGCCCGCACCGTTGCCAGCGCGAATCACCAGCGTGTACATCTGGCTGTTCAAGTAGACGACATCCGCGAGGCCGTCGCCCGTGACGTCGCCAGCAGCGATTGCCTTCAAGGGGGCAGCAAGGAGCAATTGGGGAGGCCCGAACTGCGCACCGTTGATGCATTGCTTGTAGCAGATACCAGCTGTGCAGATGGGCTGGGTCCCCGGCCGGGTGGGGCAGGCGACACAACTCGTTCCGCAGCTCTGGACGCTATCGGCCACGCAAGAACCGCTGCAGGCGTTGAACCCTGGATGGCAGTCGATGCCGCACGTTGCGCTCTGGCAGGTGGCTTCCCCATTCGCCACGGACGGGCAGGGGGAGCAACTCGCTCCACAATTCGCGGTGCTCGAGCTCGAAACACACTGCCCGGCGCACAGGTGAAAGCCCTGGTTGCAGGATAGGCCACACTGCCCAGCCACGCAGGTCGCTGCGCCGTTCGCATCCGTAGGACAGACCGCACAGGTCGAACCGCAGGCCTGGGGGGAAGACTCTGGGACACAAGCGCCCCCACACCGGTGGTACGCCGGAACGCACTCGCATTGGTGAGACGCCGGATCGCACTGTTCCTGGGCAGCGCACTGCCCGGACGTCAAACACCCGGGCAGGCACTTCTTCGTCGAAAGGTCGCAATAGGTGAGCCCGGAGCAAGGGGTGGTGGTGCAATCTTCGATGGACTTGCACTGCGCGTTTTCGCAGACGTCCCCCAGCTCGCAGGAGTTGTTGCAGGTGCCACAGTGCAATGGATCCGTGAGCACGTCCACACAGCGGTCTTCGCACAGGGAAAGCGGGTCGGCGCAACCCGGACCTCCGGAGGAGCCGGCGTGTCCTCCGGTCCCGCCCGCGGTATCGGAGCCGCTGCCCCCGTCGGTGGGGGCCGCCCCCGCGCTCCCTCCGCTCCCGCCGCCGCCCCCGCTTCCGCCAAGGCCGCCGGCGTCCGGATTCTCGTGGAACAGCCCTGTGGGCTCATCGGACCCACAGCCAGCCGCCACGACGGACAGCCCAGCAAACAGAAGCGCAAGCGGTTGGGGAAGGTGGGAACGAGAGGTCATGAACGACTCCGTCGAGTTGCAGCGGACGACAAACGGCTACCCGGCCACGCCCGTGGGAGGGGACCCACCCTGTTGCCGGTTTCGTGCCATGAGATCGCCCCGCTTGGGCGGGCGTCTTTTTGGCCCCCTGAAGACCAAGGGTGGCAGCGACCTGAGTCGCGCAGGACCCGGTCCGGGTCCCTACTGTGTTGCCGAGGACACGACGGTGCCGGCCAAGGGTACCCTCGGTAGGCAAAGTCAATTCCCAGGAGCGATCTCGGCCCGGCCAACCTCGAAGATCGGCAACTCTCCGCCAATGAGGCACTGCGCCTGGGGCTCACAGACGACGATGCGCGGCTGTCCCCACAAACGCACGCGCTCGCCCTGCACATCCGTGCCCGCGAAGGCCCAGGCCAGGTCGCGCCTGCTCACCAGATACTGGCCGACGGAGTAGAACCCTTTGGAGGGATGCACTTCGCCTTCGATCTGCATCGGTTCGGCCACGATCTCCGCAGAGATCAGCTTGCGGGGGTGATACGAAACGCCAGCGCGCCGTTGAACGGCTTCGTCGCCTCGCGGCTCTGGACCACCGTCCTCACGCTGCAAGACCGCCACGACCCGTATCCTTGCGCCAAGAATCTCGTCGACGTTCAGGGTTCGAGGATGCAGGAGGCTGGTCAACGCCTCCACCGAGAAGGTCACGCCCCGCACGTTCACACCACCCTTTGTCGGAAGCACCATCCCCTCGAAGAGAACCATCCCCGATTCGAGGGGCGCGTCGTCGGCAAGCACGCGCGCACCATCCGAGGGCGCGTCCGTGCTGTCCTCCGTCGGCCGGGGAGGAGCCGGCGTTGCAGCCACTTGAACAGCGGAGGAACGCATGGGATCGCCGGAGGACCGCGAACAACCAAGGACGCCAATGGCGACCGCGAAGGCTGCCCACGCTGCTTGCCGAACCCGGGATCGAAGAGGCATGGCTCAGCATAGCCCATCCGACGGCGGTTTGTGGTCCGCCATCACAGGCATCGTTGGTGCGTCGGGCTGGTGCCGAGCCCACGGGGTGCGGAGCAGACAACGCGGACTCGAGCAGCCCGCGGCAGAAGCTGGTGCCCGCAGCTGGACGTGCTCCCTTGGACTTGCGCGCGCGAGGTGATTGGGAGAGACGTAGCCATGCTCGTTCTTCTCATTGGCGGCACCGGACGCACCGGACGCGTGGTTCTGCAACAGCTTCTGGGCCGGGGCCTCCGCGTTCGCGCCATCGTGCGAGCGAGCGGGAAGCTACCGCCCGAGGTCGCGGGCCACCCGAAGCTGACCGTGGTCGAGGCGAGCCTGCTGTCGCTTCGCGACGAGGAGTTGCAGGAGCACCTCCGTGGCTGCGGGGCGGTCATCTCCTGTCTCGGTCACGTCATCAGCCTCAGGGGCATTTTCGGATCTCCGCGCGACCTCGTCACCGAAGCGACGATGCGCATCTGCCGCGGGATCGAAGCGCTGCGGCCGGCTCAGCCGGTCGAGTTCATCCTCATGAGCAGCGTCTCGGTGCATCGCCCGGGCGGCCTCGACACGCGCCGGGGCTCTTTCGAAAGAGCGTTCCTCCGGGTGCTGTGCGCCGTGCTTCCCCCGGCCAAGGACAACCAACGCGCCGCGGACTTTCTTCTCGCGAAGGTCGGGCCTGACAACACGTTCGTTCACTGGGTGATAGTCCGACCTGACTCGCTCCTTGCGGGCGGCGTCTCTGCGTACGCGACGCACGAAGGCCTCGTGAACAGCCTCTTTTCGCCCGGCAGCACGAACATGGCCAACGTCGGCCACTTCATGGGCGAGCTTCTGACGAACCCGGACGCGTGGGCAGAGTGGAAGGGCAAGATGCCGGTGGTGGTCAACGCTGCGGAGGGGTTCGGCTCATGAGTCTCCGCCGGGGTTGAGCTCAGATACAAATGTTGCCATTAGCAACATTTGAAGTTATTTTGGCATAGAATCGTATCGAACATCCGAGACGTTTCTTCGCCGCAGCAACCTTCAACGTAATATTGACAAAGAAACGTAGCCCTTGCGAGCTCGAGCCTATATCGAGGAGTTGTCAGCGACCGGGCGCCACCACTTCAGCTCGGCCGAGGCCTTCGAGGCGATCGGCGGCAGCCAGGCTGCCGTGCGAGCTCAGCTTCGCCGGCTCAAGGGGCAGGGGCTCATCGCGGAGCCCGCGCGAAGCTTCCTCGTGATCGTGTCTCCCGCATACCGGCGGCTTCGCTGCCTGCCCGCGGAACACTTCGTCGATCAGCTCATGACGGCCTGGCAAGAGCCCTACTACCTCGGGCTGCTGTCGGCGGCCGAGCGACACGGGGCAGCGCACCAGCGACCGCAGTCCTGCCAGGTGATCGTGCGGAAGAACCGCGCGGCGGTCTCGTGCGGCGAGGTGCGAGTCGAGTTCATCGCCCGCAGTGACTTGGAGAAGATGCCCGTCGTCACGGTCAACACGCCTGTCGGCGTACTCCGCTACGCAACGCCGGAGGTCACAGCGCTCGAGCTCGTCGGCTACCCGAAACACGCCGGCGGCCTGAGCAACGTCGCCACGGTTGTCAGCGAACTGGTCGAGAGCCTCGACGCGGGCAAGCTGCTCGAGGCCGCGAGGCAGTCTCCCGTCAGTTGGTCGCAGCGACTGGGCTACATCCTCGAACGCGTCGGCGGCGAGAACCTCGCCGAGGCCCTTGAACCGTTCGTCCAGGAGCAGGCCAAGAGCTTCACGCCGCTGCGACGCGCGGCAGCCATCGCGTCGGCGAAGCGCAGCGCGAAGTGGAAGCTCATCGTCAACGCAGAGGTGGAACCGGACGCATGATCCCCAAAGCACACATCACTGCTTGGAGGGCACGGGCGCCATGGCTGCTCGACGCGCAGGTCGAGCAGGACCTCGTCATCAGCAGGGCGATCGTCGAGCTCTTCCGCGTTCCGGAGGTCGCAGAGTCGCTTGTCTTCCGCGGCGGCACCGCGCTCTACAAGCTCTACCTCGATCCTCCCGCGCGGTACTCGGAGGACATCGACTTGGTGCAAGCCCGCCCCGAGCCCATCGGTGACACGCTCGACCGTGCCCGCGCGGTACTCGATCCCTGGCTCGGTGTTCCGCGCCGCGTGCTCAAGGACGGCCGGGTAACCCTGGTGTACCGCTTCGAGTCCGAGGACGCGCCGCCGTTGAAGCTCCGGCTCAAGGTCGAGATCAACACCCGCGAGCACTTCACCGAGCTGGGTGTGGCGCGCGTCCCGTTTCGGGTCGACAACCCCTGGTTCACGGGCGCCGCCGGCACGGCCACCTACGCGCTCGACGAACTGCTTTCCACCAAGCTCCGCGCACTCTACCAACGCAGGAAGGGGCGCGACCTCTTCGATCTCTGGCACGCGCTCGCGCTCGGCCGGCTGAACCCGGCCGTGCTTCTCACATGCTTCCGGCGATATCTCTCCGAAGAAGGCCGCACAGTCACCCGCGCACAGTTCGAGGAAAATCTCGCCGCCAAGAGACGCGACCCCGACTTCCGCGACGACGTGGGTCCTCTTCTTCGACCGGGCTTCTCGTGGGACTTCGATGCTGCGCTCGACACCGTCCTCCAGAACTTGGTGGTGTTGATCGGTGGCGAGCCCTGGCGAGGCGCGTACGATTCTTCCGCGGGCTCCTAACTTCGACCTCTTGCACTGGGAGAAGCCCACGGCAGACCTGAAACCAGGGAAGCCCGGCGGTACCGGGCTGACAGGAGCACACTCCCCGCCTGGGACACCGTACCTCGTCACACCGGCATCGCCGGGGCTTCCCGATGCCCTTTGTGCCGTGGGTCTTCCCGGTCACAGCGACGCAACTCGACCAGCCCGCTGCAGAAGCTGTCTCCCGCGGCTCCGTGGCTGCGAGGCGGTCATCTCCTGTCTCGGTCACGTCATCAGCCTCAGGGGCATTTTCGGATCTCCGCGCGACCTCGTCACGGGCCCTCGTGTTGATGATCCGTCCGAAGCGCCAGCTCATCCTCGACCCGGAGTTCAAGACGGAGTGTCTCGACGAAGCCCTCGCGCTCGCGGAGAAGCTGGAGACGGCGCGGGCCTCCCGGGCCGCGGAGAGCGCCGTGGCCTCGCAGGGACAGGAGATGCGCCGCGTGCGCGACAGGGCCGTGGCCCGCGTACACGCGTTGATGACCGAGATCCGCGACTACGGCAAGCACGCGTACCGACGAAGCCCGAAGCTCAGCGCTGCCTTCGCCTCGGAGTACCTCCGTCGCAAGCGCCGCAAGGCAGCAGGGCAGCAGGAGTCCGAGACGCCTGTCACGCCTACGGCGTGACGGGTTTCACCCCCCATCAAGGCTCGACCACCCGCACGTTCCCATCGATCGCCTGCCCCCCCGTTCGCCACCAGTTCACCACGCGCAGCACTCCACCCACTTCCACCTGCTTCGCGAAGAACCCCGCAAACCCCGGCTGCTCCACCTGCTTCACTTGCCACACGTGAGACCCGTCCCCTTGGGGCGTCCCCACCGCCATCCGAAGCTTGCCCACGGTGGCATCCTGATACGCGATGTGCACTTCCCCCGTGCTGGTCACGAACACATCCGCGTCGTCTCCCACCACGTGGTTCCCCTGCCCTTTCTCGTCCTCCTGCGTGGCACTCCCATCGTCGACAAGCTCGGACGCGAGCGGCACATTCCCCGTCTGGATCCGAAGATAGCGCAATGCCTCCTTGAACCCGTCCACGTACGCTACGTGCCAGTCGCCTTTGTCGTCGATGAACAGCGACGCACCGATGCCCATGTCTCCCGTGTCCACCGCGGGCGTGCCCTGCTCCCCATCGACCACGCGGAGCACCCAGCTCTCCCCGTCCTTCCGCGCCTGCACCAGGTTACCTCGAATGCGGTCGTAGTAGACCAGCCCCACATCCCCTCCCGGAATCGCGGCCATGGCGATGTACCCGCCGATCGCTTCGGGGTACGCGTCCAGCTTGGTCCCGTCGAACACGGGCTCGCAGACCCCGTCGATGCACGCTTGCCCGGAGGCGCACTTCGGGTCGCAGCCCGTGGCCTTGGCCACGCATTGCTGGGTCAGCGCAACACACGCCTGCCCCGTGGGGCACAGGTGCGCACGACACGGCGTCTCGTCGTCCACGGCCACGTCCTCGAACGTCCAATCCGAGGCTGACCCAGGGCCCGCGCTCGACGCCCTCCCCACCACGACCTTCGACGTGGCAAACCCGCCGTCCGAAGCCTCGACGACCTGGAAGGCTACCACCGGTTTTCCATTGACCAGCAGCAGCTTGGCGTACCGCCCCGCCTCCACGTCGTCGCGCGCATATACCGTGTGCGTGGACCACGCCGTGCCATCGTAGACCGCGAGCTTCAGGGCGGTGTTCGTCGCGTCGTAGTAGGCTACCCGGGGGTTGCCGAACGGGTCGAGCACGAGGCTCGTCCACAACCCCACATCGGGCCCAGGCTCTTGCTGTCCGCCCCGCCACGATGTCAGGTCGTACGCCTTCGAGTCGGGGGCTGGTTCCGAGGGAACCCCGTCCACCGAGGTCCACAGGACCTGCGTCCCGGAGTCGAGCTTGCCCACGACGAGGTCGCCGTAGGGTACGTCGTTGTTCCAGTCTGCCTCGTTGTAGCCGGCGACCCAGATCGTTCCATCGGGCGCCGCGGCGGCGGAGGTGTACGAACCGATGACCCCGGGCAAGAGGCGGACGCAGTCCGGCGCCCCCCACGTGCCGCACTGGTCCTCACTCGGAGGCTTTGTGACACCACCTCGCGGCCCGGCTTCTTCGACGTCGTCGAGGCAATTGCACCCGGACCATGTGCCGGCGATCGCCAGCACAGCGAGCGCGGAAGCTGCAGAACGAACCCCTTGGCGCCTGGTGCGCGAATCTCTCCTTCGGAGAGCGACAAAGAATGCGGCAGCCATCGCGATTCCAAGCAGAGCGGGTCCACCGCGCGAAGGCGTGCGGGTGACGGAACACCCGGGAGCCGCTGCGTCGTCGGAAGGGGCAGGCCGCCCGCGGATCAGGCTCTGTTGCACGGTCGCCACGTTGTCGTTCTCGTCCCGCACTTCGACCGTCATCACCTCGATCCCATCGGCCTCGAAGGTTGTGCGCGGACCGAGGGAGGACCATGGCCCCCAAGGTTGTTCGTCCGACCGCACACGGTAGCTCATGCGCTCGACCGGGCTCACGATGTCCGTGGCCTCGAGCCGCCAGCGTCCGTCGTCGCGCGGCGTGATCCACGCGCGAGGCGCCTCCGCATCGATCGTGACGTCGACCCGCGCCGGGGTGCGGTCCTCGGACGACGGATCGCCCACGACCCTCGACTTTACCTCGATCACGTGGCGCCCTTGCATGCGCAGGAACGGATCGCGGACCACGATCTCCGCGTCGCCGGACCATGGGCGCCAGGCGCCGCGGCCGAGCCGATGGCTGAACTCGACCGCTTGAGACGCGCGTGCAGCGCTCGAGAAGGCGCGAACGACCACCGTCGGCCTCTCGCCCAGCCCTTCGTCGCCGGTGCGGAGCGCAGGGGCTTCGACACGCACCAACTCCGCGGACGTCTCGGTGCGCGAGGCCGGCTGCTGCGGGGCGGTTTCCAGTCCCGCGAACAAGCCGAGGAACGCATCCTCGTCTTTCTGGAGGCGGCGAATGCCAGCAGCAGGAACACGCAGCGTGAGCCCGAGCGGGGCGATGAAACCCGAGACGTCAATGGGCTGAAGGTCGCCCAGGAACTGGCCTGCCAGGCCTTCGACCACGTCGGACAGCGCACTTGCGATTCCCGCCGGTTGCTCGCGCAGGAGGCCCGCGTTCGACACGGACGCGTTGCGGACGTAGATCTTGTCGAGCATCGGGGTGATGCCCGCGTCGGACACGTCGAGGGCCACGGGGACGTCGAGGTCCACTTGCGCCGTGAAGGCACGGATGTAGCGGTCGCTCGACCAGACGTAGAAGTCGAACAGCGCCCGGTCGAGCTTGACCCGAACGAGCGGGTCGGTTTCGAGATCGGTCCCACCGCCGAGCGTGACGGTGGGCGGGGCTTGGGGCCGGAGGATGACCGCGATCGGCGCGTTCTTCTTCTGGTGGGTCAGGTACTTGATCGAAGGGACGAGCAGGCCGAACAGGCCGCTCGACAGTTGCGCGACCTGCTCGGTGGAAAGACCGATGCAGAACAAGCCCGCGTTGTACGAGGAGGCCAGCGCGTAGTTCAGGTACCGCTCCGAGACGGCGAGCCCCACATGCGGCCCCACGCCCGTCCAGCCTTCGACGGTGTTGGCGAGCATCTCGTCGGGCATGGGAATCCCTGTGGGGACGTCCACTTGAACCGCGTTCACGCACGACGCGATCGGGTCCGGCAGCGCACCTCCCAGGATTCCCAACGTCGCGCCACCCGCCACCGGGTTCAGATCGCCGAAGGACAGGGTCGCGTCGTCCGGTCGCGGGCTCCCACCTCCCGCAGCGAGCAGGAAGTTCAACCCGCCGGAAGTCCCCGGAGAGAACGCCTGCAACAACGCACCAAGGTCCGCATGTCCCTCCAGCCCCACGGTCGACGAAACGCAGGAGCCATCCGCATAGACGCACAGCCCCTCGTTCTCGCTGGTTCCCGCGGGACAAGGGGACGCCGCTTCGAGGTCCGCCTGCACGCAAAGCAACTGGTTCGCGGTGGAGACCATCGCCTCCTGGAACCCCGAGAGGACCACCGGGCCCAGCGCGTTTTTCAAGGCGTTGATCGCACCGTCGTCCAGGCCCTCCCCGCACGCATGCAGGGCTGCGATCAGCTGCTCCTCATCGACCTCGAGCTGATCGATGCGAAGCTTCGAGTACCCCTCGCGGATCGCGTGCGCCGGATCCTTCTCCACCTCCACGGACAACCGCGCGGTGACGTCGATGAGGGCAAAGGACATCGTGGCCGGGTCGCATTCCTCGTCGCCGCCCGAGACGGCGATGTTCACGTCGATCGGCAGCAGCGCCACGTCTCCCACGGTGGGCAGGTCGGCGATACGGAAGGGGACGGAGCCCTCGATGACGATGTCCCGGGGGGCCTCGCTGCGCAGCTTCAGGGTCGACCCTGCCACGTCGATCTCCGCGATGCAGCGACCCGTGGCGTCATCCGGTCCGTCGGGACAGATGGTGAGGTTGTATCCCGTCCCCGATGCGGGCGTCGTGGGGACCGGAAAGAGTAGAATCCCTTCGTCGACGGCGCCCGCTTGCGCGAGCAGGTTCGACGCGAGGGCGGGAAAGTTCTGCTCGAGAAACGCGAATCCCTGGTCCGTGACACGGAGGCTCGCCGCGTTTTCGATCCGCGCCTCGCGATCGAAGCCGTCGGGCAACGGAACCATGCTGTCGAGCGCGGAACACCCAGAGGGAGCGCCGCACGCCCCTATCGAAGAGAACAAGGAGAACGTGAGTGCGAGCTTGACCCAGCGATGCATGGCTTCCTCCGCGTGAGAAGCACCCGTCGGCTTGCGTGAGCGGTGCCGGGAGGTTTAGCTTAAGTCCCACCCCAAGACGACCCTGCATTGCATTGAGCGCGAGCGCCCCTGCTCGCTGCAATTCCGGTATCCGACCATGCGTCAGAATCCATCTCCCCCCCGCGATCACGAACAACGCCTCCAAATGCTCGGGCAGGACCACGTGCTGCGGTTCTGGGAGGAGCTGGACGATGCGGACCGTTCGGCGCTTCTCTCGGACTTGGAGGGGATTCCGTACGGAGCCTTGGAGGGCATATTGAGCAAAGGCGTGGACGCCCTGCGTCCCGCCCTGCCGCCTTTGGAGGAGCTGGAGGCGGTGACGCTGGCAGACCCCGAAGTGGGTGGCCCGCAGATCGCCCGATCCCGGTCGCTCGGGGACGAAGAGCTTGCCGCCGGGCGCGTGGCCGCCGTCACGGTAGCAGGGGGACAGGGAACGCGGTTGGGGTTCTCGGGACCCAAAGGGACCTATCCGATCGAGGCGTCGACGGGCCGTTCGTTCTTCGCCTTGATTGCCGAGGAAATCCTCCGGAAGAGCCGTCGGGCCGGGCGACCCATTCCCTGGTATGTGATGACGAGCGACGCGACGCACGAGCAGACCGTAGCGTTCTTCAAGGAGCACGCGGACTTCGGGCTCGAGGCCGGACAGGTGCGGCTGTTCTGCCAGGGCACGCTTCCGGCGATCAGCTTGGAGGGCCGGCTGCTCATGCTCGACAAGCATCGCCTGGTCATGTTGCCGGACGGCCACGGGGGCCTCGTCGACGCGCTCTCGCGTTCGGGCAACCTCGCGCGGATGCAGGAGGAGGGCACGCGCCACCTGAGCGTGTTCCAGGTGGACAACCCGCTCGTTCGCTGGATCGACCCGACGTTTCTCGGGCTGCATGCGGCGCAGAGCGCGGACGTGTCCTGCAAGGCGATCGGCAAACGGGATGACCAAGAGGGACTGGGCAACCTGTGCGTTCATCGTGGCCGCACGATGTGCATCGAATACTCTGACTTCCCGGCGGACTACGCTTCGGCGCGCAACACCGACGGCACACGGCGGTTCGATGCGGGCAACATCTCGATCTACGTCATGGGCGTGGCCTTTCTGGACCGGCTCGTACGCGACGGTGTGAGCCTTCCCATCCACCTCGCGCGCAAGAAGATTCCAGTATTCGAACCGGGACACGAGGTCCGGGAGCCGGCAGCGCCGAACGCCTACAAGATGGAACGGTTCCTTTTCGACGTGCTCCCGCATGCGCGGAGCGTGGTGGTGGTGCGCACGAGGCGGGAGGAGGAGTTCGCGGCGGCAAAGACCCTGACGGGGCCGGATTCCGTGGAGACGTGCCGGCAGGCTCTCGCTCGTCGGGCCAACGGCTGACAGTAGCGGTTCGCACTTGACACGAGAGGAGCGGTCGCCTGAGATGGCAACCATGCTGTTCCGACGGAACCGTTCCGCGGCGCCGATGGCCATTCCGCTGCTGGGTCTCGCGCTTTCGGTGCTGGCCCCTTCTCTCGTCAATGGGTGCGCACCGGACGACATCGCCGAGGATCCGGTGCCCCTCACCCGGGTGCATACGGACCGGACGTACATCCGGGATGCCTATGGAAGGTACGCTTTCTTCCACGGGATCAACGTATCGGGGAGCAACAAGGTTCCCGCGTCCGTGGATCCGCTGACGGGGATTCCCACCTACGTCGGGAAGCCCTTTCCGTTGGAGATTGCGCATCAGGAGCTTGGCCGTCTCGCGGACAAGGGCTTCAACTCGATTCGCCTGCTGGTCATGTGGGAGGGAGTCGAGCCGGTCCGACGCGGGGAATACGACGAAGCGTACCTGGACTACATCCGCAAGGTGGTCGAGATCGCGCACGAGTACGGCATCTACGTGCTGATGGACTTTCACCAGGACATGTTCACGCGACACCTGCAGGTGAAGTACAACGAGAACCCGAAGTACGGCGAGCCGGGTTCCCTCGAGGCCACGTTGACGTCGCTGGTGCCGCCGTACACGGATGCGGTGAAGGGGGACGGCGCCCCGCGATGGGCCGTGGAGGCGTGTCTGCCGGAGAAGGATCTCTCCTCGCCGAACTGGGGAATTCCCCGGCTCGTGAGCGGCCTGGGCCCCTCCGAGCGCGCCAAGATCATTCAGCTCTACCAGAAGCTGACGGGATCCACCGACACGGGTGAAGTGCCCGAATGGATCTCGTACCTCTCGGACAATGCCCCCCCGGACTTTCCCGTCAACGAGACCACCGACATGCTCCCGTTCACCAACTGGGGAGTGTCCGCTGCGCTGTCCGTGGACGTCGAGCGCATGTACGGGTGCATCTTCGCAGGCGACGTCCTCTTCCCCGGCCTCGAGGTCGATGGGGTCAACGTCAAGGACTACTTGCAGGAGGCCTACGCCAACAGCTGGAAGAAGGTCGCCGAGCGCGTGGCGGATCTGCCCAACGTCATCGGCTACGACATCATGAACGAGCCGCAAGGCAACTTCATCATCCTCACGGCCCTCGCGGGAGCCATGGCCCTCGGCGCACAAGACGGCGCCCGCCAGGCCCTGATCGACCTGATGGGCGAAGAGACCGGCGCGCTGATGTATGACGTCATCATCGCGCTCCGCTTGCTCCCCCCCGATTCGGAGCCCGAGACCTTGCGGCTATGGGGACTGGACAAGGTCGACGCGCTCGCGGTGCTGGGACTCAACATCGGGTTCGACCGCACGTACCTGCGTCCTTTCTACAGCCGGGTCGGCCAGGCCATCCAGAGCGTGGACCCCCACGCCGTCATCTGGATCGAGCCTTCGATGAACGCTACGAACCTCCTGGGTGCGAGCAGCGTGGGCGGCATGTGGGACACGAGCATGACCCATCCCGAGGGCATCGATCAGCTCGTGTTCGCACCGCACGTGTACGCGGACATCTACCCGTTCATCGGGTTCAACCAGCCGCCCCGGGACCTGTCCGTGGGCGAGGTTCGTCACCGAGACTACGTCGAGAAGATCGACGAGGCGCGGTCGCTGGCGGACTTCGCCCTGGGCAACGTGCCAGTCGTGTTCGGAGAGTTCGGCACGTACTTCAACTTCAACGGGATCGACGCGTCCATCGAGAACGACTACGTCGTATCCGAGCACATCCTCGACAACTACTACGAGGGATTCGACGAGCTGTTCCAGAGCCGCATGCTGTGGTGTTACTCGCCCGAGAACGACTACCAGTACGGCGATCTCTGGAACAAGGAGGACTTCTCGGTCATCGACCCCAACGGCCAGCCGCGTGGCGAGCGTTCCTGGTCCCGGCCTTACGCGCGATTCACCGCGGGCAAGCCGGTGTCCACCCACTTCTACTCGGACCTGCACTACTTCGACCCGGACAAGGGCAAGCAGATTCCCCTCCGACAGTTCGAAGTCCGCTACAAGAGCAAGGAGACGGACGCGCCCACGGAAATCTTCGTGCCGCAAGTTCAGTACCCGGAGGGCTTCTACGTGTGGGTGTCCGACGGCCGGTGCTACTACGATCACCGGACGCGGGTTCTGTACCACTACCCGGAGCGAGACGACCCGGAAGCGGAGCACTGGGTGAGGATGGCGCCCCCGCTCCCAGGGGAAGAGCACGAAGGGTGGAGTTACTTCTTTGATGGACCTCGGGTCGTCAAGCACTGAGGGAAGGCCTCGCGAACCATGATCAAGGCGCCAGTCGAACACGGATCTCGCGCACGACATCGCAGGGGCCGCACAGCCCGTCTGGGGATTTCCCTGCTTCTGGTCTCGCCGCTCGCCTGGGCGCAGCCGGCCGACCCTCCCCCTGACACGCCTCCCACGGAGACTCCCACGGAGACTCCCGCGGACGCGCCCGCCGCCGAGGTCGCCCCCGCACCGGAAGCAGCCCCGGTTCCCGTCCCGCCTCCCCCGCCGGAACCTGCCCCGGCCCCTGCTACGACGTTGTGGAACCTCACCATCCGGACAGGCCCCTCGGACGCGACCGTTCTCCACCAACCCGCCTCCTCCGAGCGGCTTCCGCCCGTCGAGTCCGACCCAGGCGGGTGGAGCCGGCACGTCGAGCTGCGCGCCGACCTGCTGAACGCCTTCCTCTTCCGAAACGACTCCGACTTCGATCGATCCAAGCCGGTCTACGACGAAGATGGGCAGTCCGTGGGAGCGTTCGCAACGATCTTCCGGCCCATGTTGACCCTGCACGCGGCGCCCAACCTGCGGCTCTACTACGAAGCTGAGCTCGGTTTGAACTACTGGAGCAAGAACAACCCCGACCAGGCGGATCCCCAGTCCCCCGACGTGTTCGTGCTCAAGCACCGCCAGGTGTACGCCGAAGGCGACGTGGCCCAGAACCAGATCGGGTTCCGCGTCGGGTACCAGTTCTTCTCCGACCCCACGGAGTTGTTCCTCGGCCACTGGATCGGCGCCGCCAGCGCCTGGTACAACCCCGACAAGAGCACCCGCATCGGCGCCTTCGTGGGACAGGTTCCCGACCAGACCTACGAGGGAATCAACGTCGAGGAGAACAACTTCAAGCGCGACATCTTCGTGTTCGGACCCCGGGCCGACTTCGAGCTCGATCGAGACACGCGCCTGTCCACTGCCGTCGTCGGACTCTACGACACGCACCTCGTGGATCGAAGGCGCTGGGTGGCGGCCCCCGCCGCGCGATTCGACGTCGACTCAGAGGGCCTGTCCCTCTCCTTCGACGGCGTGATGCAGTTGGGCAAGGACCAGCAGGCTGCGCTGGGCAACGCGGATCAGACGATCTTCGCCTGGGCCCTCCAAGCGCATGGCTCGCTCGAGACCCAGCCCCTGATCTTCGACGCCAACGCTCTCGTCTTGTCCTCGGACGACGCGAAGGACGGCAACGAGAACAACGGGACGTTCCTGTACTCGAGCCGATCCCGCAGCGCGACCATCCTGCTGACGGAGGACGAGACGCGCAACTGGTACGACCAAATCGATCGGAGGGCCGGGGCGTACCGAGGCGGTTTCTGGGAGCACCGGGCTGGGCTCGTCGTGGCGGACATCAAAGCGACCTGGGTGGTGAGCGAGGTCTTTCGTCCGGCCCTGGTCCTCGGCGGCGCCGCCGTCCTTCAGAAGCACAATGCGCTGAATAACAACTTCGTCGGCGTGGAGTCAGACCTCGACCTCGAGTTGCGCGCCTCGGAGAGCCTCTCGGCTCACCTGATCGGTGGAGCCTTGATCCCCGGCAAGGCCGCCTCCGCCCTCGTCAACCGCATCGATCGCACGGCCACCGACCCCATCTTCGCCATTCAGGCGTCGATGCTCGCCCGCTACTGACGCAGCCTTCTCGTCCCAAATCAAGAACGAAGAACGTGCTTGGGTTGGGGGCCATCCGAGCCGAAGGCGAGCCGTTTTGGGGTGAGCCGCGATGAGCGCGGCGAGGGGGCTTCGCGAAAGCCCCCTTAGAAGGACCGCGGGTCCGCGCAGCAGCGAAAGCCCGTCGAGTAGTCGCGCTGGTTTCGCTCGGGCTCGTCTGGGTGGTAGCCGTGCGCCACGTTCCTGGCGTCGCAGCCCTCGAAGTTCTTGCCCTGCCCCATGTAGTGATCGCCCAGGGCGATGGCGTTGCCCTCGCGCTTCCCGTCCTCGACGAGGTCCGCCACCCACTCCTGCAGATTGCCCACCATGTCGAACACCCCGTATGCGTTCGTGCACTGGACGTAGTGGCCGGTGGTGGCGAGGCCGTCCGGAAACTGGTTGATGCGCGGGTCGTTCATCTCCTGCGTGGTCCACTTCGCGTCAGGGTAGAAGTACAGCACGAGGTGCTCGCTATCCGGGAACTTGTGGGTATTGCATCGCCCTTCGACGCGATGGTTCGTCCCATAGGGGAACATCGCCGCCTTCGGTCCGCGACACGCGGACTGCCACTCCTCGGCGGTGCAGAGACGGAATCCTGCGTTGCGACACGCAAGCTCGGCCTGGTCCCGTCCCACGTATCCCTGCGGCACGACACCCGGAAATGCCTTGGCGTACATCCCGCCCATCTCGCGAGGAAAGGGGGGGACCCGAAAAGGATCGTGGAGCTGCCCGTTCTCGTGAAACATCTGCGCTTCCCAGCGGTGGATGCAAAAGCGCGATGTGGGCACGAGGATCATGGACGGCGGACAGCGATCCTTCGGCACCTCGAGGGGGATGGTGGACAGAGGTCGAACCGGAGCCGTCGTCGGAGCGAGGGCAGACTCCTCGGGCAGCGTCTGCGCCGCAACCGAACGTCCCACGGGATACCGGTCGTCGCAGGACGGGAGGAGGCTCAGCGTCAAGACCACCGCCAACGACAGACGAGCCGGCTGCATGGTCCGGGATGGCAGCCGCGAGGGTCGAGACGCTGAAGACATGCGACGCGCATGATGCCACCGCCCCTGGAGCGATCCAAGGGCGGTGCCGGCATGGACGATGGTGGTGGGTCAGGGCAAGCAGGCGAAGCCGGCGCCGGCAACCTGGCAGGTCAGGCTCCCGAAGTCGTCGCAGACGTCGGCGTTCCACGAGCAATCGACGAGGCAAGCGGATCCAGCACAAACGAGGTTGTGCTCGACGTTCCCGCCCAGCGCTGTGTCGCAGCGCGGCTCGGCCACACGGCAAGGACCGCCCGGATAGCTTCCCGTGGGCAAACACGCGTTGCCTGGCGCACAGCTCATTCCGGGCGGGCACACCCCGGACTGGCATGCGATCACGCAAGCGTGCGTGTAGATGTCGTCGCACGTGAGCGCTGCGTTGACGGCGGGACAGATTGTGTCTCCGCCCGCCGCGTCGGAGCAGGAAACCAGGCACGTTCCCGACACGCAGGCCATCGCGAGGGCCCCGTAGGAGCCGCACGAGCTTCCCTCCGCACAGGGCGAACCCGGGAAGCTCCCCTTCGGCAAGCAGGCGTTCTGGCTCTCGAGGCACGCGTACCGGTTGTCCGCGCAGGTGCTGCCGGCACCACAGGGCTGCACGCACACGTGACTCGCCTCGACGCAAGTCAGTCCGACGGGAGTGCAGTTCGCATCCGTGTCGCACGGAACCACGCACGTGTTGTTCGCGCAGGTCATCGCGATCGTGCCGTAGGTACCGCAGGCATTGCCCGCGCACGCACTGCCGGGGAAAGCCCCGTTGGGCAGGCAGGCGTTCTGCGCCCCCGTCTTCGTCCCCGCGGGCTCGAGGCAGGAGAACCCCGTCGGGCAGAGCCCACCCACGCAAGCGAACACGCACGAGCCAGCGCCCGTGGCGGAGTTCGTCGGCATGCAGGTGAGGCCAGCGTTCACGGCCTGACAGAGCAGGTCGCCTGTCTGGGGCTGCAAGTCGTTGCAGTCCACGACACAGCTGCCGTTCACGCAAGTCTGCGTGAGGCTCCCGAGAGGGTCACACAGGTTGCTTGCGTTGCACGGGCCGCCGGGGAAGGCGCCCGCGGGCAGGCAGACGCCCTCGGAGACGAGGCACGCCATGCCGGTCGTGGGGTACCCACACTCCGCGTGGGTGGTGCATGCCTGGAAGCACGCGCCACGGTCCTCGTAGCAGGCCAGGGCCGCGTTGAACGTGCTGCAGTCCGTGTCTTCGTGGCACGTCAGCAAACACGTCCCCGACGCAGAGGTCGAGGACTCGAAGCAGGCGAGGTCGTAGGCATCCGCGCCGCCCAAGTCGAGGTCGCACTCGTCGCCCGCGGTCGTCCTGCAAGGGCTTCCCGGGAACGCGCCGGTCGGCAGGCACGCCTTCTCGCCAAACGCATCGAAGCAAGACAACGAGCTTCCTCCGACCGCGGGACAAGCGAACCCGGGGGCATCGCCACAAGGCGGCACGCACGCGTCGAGCGACTTCTCCTCGCACGTCAATGCGGTGCCGAGGGCCGTTCCAAGGGCGACGCACAGCGTGTCCCCTCCCGTGGCGCAATCGATGAGACACGATCCCCCGAGACACTTCAGGTTGCTCCCCATCCCGTCGAAGTTGGTGGCGCACGCAACGCCGTCGCCGCAGGGACTCCCGGGGAACGCACCGGCTGGCAGGCACGCCATGTTGTTCGTCTCACATGCGTAACCGTCGTCGCAAGCCAGGGTGCCGGGTTCGCACTTCCGGACGCACAGCCCTTGGGACTCGACGCACGTGAGCGCCGAAGACACGGCCTCGCATTCGGCGTCAGCCGAGCACGTGGGAACACAGAACGACGCGCCGCCGCTCGTGTAGCACTCCTGTTCGATGGGGCCGACAGGCAAGCACCACGGGTCCGTGTGCGTGGCATCGTCGGGGCGGCAGGGGCTACCCGGGAACGATCCGGTGGGCAGGCAGACGTTGTCCGTATCGAAGCAGCTCGAGCCCACACCGCACGTTCCGCCTGATCCGCAGGCCGGCATGCACGCGCCGAAGCTATCCGCGCAGGCGAGTCCGGGGTGGAGGGTGGAACATTCCGTGTCACCCGCCGCCCCTTCCGGACACGACGACAGGCAGAGCCCACCCACGCAGGTCGTGTCGGCTTCGGTGCACGTACCGGTCGGGCACACGTCTGGGGGTCTGCAGTAGGAGAGGTCGTCATGCTGCTCCTCGCACGTGGCTCCCGCAGGACACTGCGCGTTGGCCGTGCAGGGGGGCGGCACGCACACGCCATCGGGAGACCCTGCCCCCATGGGCTGGCATACTTCCGAATCCTTGCACCCGTCCGGGTCTTCGCAACCCACGAAGCAGTACCCGCCCGTAGGGGAGACGCTCGTGGGGAAGCATACCGAGCCTGTGGGACACGACGGCGCAGCCGGGTCGCACGAGGAAGGAGGGACACACATGCCCGATGTGGTTTCGCACACGCCCCCCGCAGGACAATCCGCATCCACCGTGCACTTCGGCGCACAGATCCCGGCGAGCGGGTCCGTGCTCAACGGCTGGCAGACGTAGCCGTCGCGACAGACGTCGGCCCCCGGGTCACAGTGAGCGAAGCACGCCATGAGCCCGCTGGTCGCCACACAGGTCGCCCCGGCCGGGCAAGGTGAGTTCTCCCCGCACCCCAGCATGGTGCAGTATCCCCCCACCATCCGCGGGTTCAGCGCCGTGGTCGCGCAGAAGTTCGTCTCGCAATCCGCTGCCGTCTCGCACGCTGCACCGACCGGGTACTTCTGAGGCTCTACATCGACCGTGCCCGCGTCGTCCGGCACGCACGCCCCCTCGTCCAGGTGCGTCCCCGGACCGCAGGTGACCGTCCCGGCCTCCGACCCGTCGGCCACGCAAACGCCGTTCACTTCCTTGGTGCCCGGCCCGCACGACAACGACGTGTCGATTCCCCCGTCGGAGGTGGCGTTCGGTACGCACTTGCCACCGCTCGCGTGGGTGCCCGACCCGCACGTCAAGCCCGTGGTCGTGCCTTCCTCGCCGTCACCGCAACCCCAGACAGCGATCCCAAAGATCCCTGCGCACAAGGCGATTCCGCCCTTTCGCCACCACGCTCTCATGTCTACCTCCCTTGGCCGGGCCCACGTGTGCCGACAGGCATCCGGACCCGACCTTCCATGGGTATCGTGACGCGCAATCGTTCGTCAACCACTACGTTTCACGGAAGAGTGAATTACCAGCCCATCCAGATGCACGCGACTCGCTTTCTCTTCGTTCTTCGCAAACGTTGGAGACGATGACGGACTCGGCCTACCGAGGAGTCATCGCGACGAAGGACGCGAGAAGGGCTTGGCCGTCAAGCGTCGTCCTTTTGCAAGCACCGACACGCCCGCGCTATACGCCGGAAAGGAGCTGCCCATGAGACACGTCCAAACGAGACCCCCTTCGTTTCCCGAGGTCGCCTTCGATCAAGCCTTGCCGTGGCACGAGGCCAAACGATGGCAAGTCGTCTGCGGTGATCGGGATCACTGGCGCGTCGGCATGTACTCCCCGGAGGAGACTTCGCCGGACCAGCTGCCCGAGCTGGAGCGCCACGACTGTCCGGAGCTGTTCGTGCTCTTGCGCGGCAGCCTGACCCTGCTGGTCGCAGACGGACCCACCGTTCGAGAGCTTCCCTTGCAGGCTGGGGTTCCGGTCCTCGTCACGGCCCCGCACGCCGGATTCTGTCCGCTCGGGCCCCACTCCGGTGTGGCCTTGGTGGTCGAGCGCGACGCCTTCGACACAGAGTACCGCGAGCAGCATGCGTGGGTGCGTCCATGATCGAGGCGTTCCGTCGGGCGTTGGGCCGGGACCCCATCGTGCTGGCAGACGCGGGAGGCCGTGTGAACCTCATCGGGGAGCACACGGATTACCACGAAGGGTTCGTGCTTCCCGCCGCAATCAGCCTGCGAACCCAGGTGGCGGCGTCGCCAAGAGAAGACGGCGTGCTGCGGATTCTGTCGGAGCAAGCGGGCGCGGAGGTTCTTTCCTCGGTAGGAGAGCTGCAGCCTCCCACGACCGTGGGCTGGCAAGCGTACGTGCTCGGACCGTTCTGGGTGCTTCGCGAAGAAGGCTTCGATGTGCGGGGTGCGGACGTCTTCATCCGGTCCGACGTCCCGTTCGGCGGGGGCTTGTCTTCCTCGGCTGCGGTGGAGGTCGCGCTGGTCGGCCTCGCAGCTCACCTCGCGGGTCGTTCTGTGAAGGCCGCAGAAGCTGCTCGCCTTGCGCGCAAGGCAGAAAATGACTTCTGCCACGTGCCGTGCGGCGCCATGGACCAGATGGCGAGCGCCTGCGGGCGCGACAGCCACGCGATCCTCCTCGACTGCCGAACGCTTCGTGCCGAGCTCGTGCCGCTGCCCCCCTCCTGGGCCATTGTCGTGGCGGACTCGGGCGTGAGGCACTCCGTGGCCGGGGCGGAGTACGCACGGCGCCAAGAGCAATGCGCAGCAGGCATGGCCGCCTTGCAGGCCCGACGACCCGACCTGCGGTCGGCTCGGGACCTGACGCTGGACGTGCTGGAGGAGGGACGCCCGCGGATGCCCGAGGTCTCGTACCGTCGACTGCGTCACGTGGTGACCGAGAACGCACGGGTGCTCTCCGCTCGGGACGCGCTCGCGTCCGCGGATGCCGCTCGCGCGGGCGAGTTGCTGGGGGCGTCGCACGCGAGTCTCGCGTCGGACTACGAGGTATCTTGCCCTGAGCTCGACGTCCTCGTCGAAATTGGATCGGGCGTGTCGGGGGTCATCGGGTCGCGACTCACGGGGGCGGGATGGGGCGGAAACACGGTGAATCTCGTGTTGGAAGAGGCAGCCGAGCACGCCTGCGCGGAGATCCAGGGCCGGTACGAGCGGCGCACGGGGCGTCGGACGGCCGTGCGCGTGGTCAGGGCTTCCCGGGGGCTAACCGTCACGCCGCTGGAGTGAACGGCACAAATAGTTCGGGTGGGCCCCTGGCGAACCCCGAAACCCATCCCTATACTCCGCCCGCCGCCGGGTCGATCCCGGAAGCGCGTTCATCCCGCCAGACGGGAATCCGGCAACAAGAGGTCCTCTTCATGATTACGCTCACGGATAAGGCTGCGGAAAAGGTCAAGGAGATCGCCGAGGCGGAGAGCCTCAAGGGGCAAGGTCTCCGCCTGCGTGTCGTCGGAGGTGGCTGCTCCGGCTTCACTTATGACCTGTACTTCGACGAGGAAGCCGGGGAGATGGACGAGACGTTCGAGTCCAACGGCGTGCAGCTGTACGTGGACCCCATGAGCTACCAGTACCTGGACGGCACCGAGATCGACTACGTCGAGACGCTCTCGGGCTCGGGGTTCAAGTTCAACAACCCCAACATCCAGGGCACGTGCGGCTGCGGTTCGTCCTTCTCGGTCTGACCTCCCTGACATCGCCCTGCCCTTCGCCCGCATGCGGCGACATGGTTCCCTCCCACCCGTCGTGGTAGTTTCCGCCTCGGAAAGGGAGTGACATGTCTTCGAAGATCCTGTTCGTCGTGTTCTCGGAAGAGCCCTGCCGTCGCAACCACGCGTTCCGGTACGCGCTCGACCTGCACCGCAAGGGTCACGTCCCGCGCATCATCCTCGAAGGCGCAGCCACGGGGAGCCTTCGCGAGCTGATCGACCCGAGCTCTGACTTTGCGACGCTGTTCCTGGAAGCCCAACGTCTTGGGCTGATCGCGGGCGCGTGCCGGGCGGCATCGCAAGGTTGCAGGAGCGAGGACGAGAGCCGCAACGTGGTTCGGATCGCGGAGTCGCGCGGGATCGCGTTGCTGGACGAGGCAGACGGACACGCCAGCCTCGAGCCCTTCGTGCGCGAGGGGTACCAGGTGGTCGTGTTCTGAGGCATCGCGTTCACCGCCGTCAGACCCAGCCCCCACCTTGATTCGTGGTCATGGCGGCGAGATCCGCCTATCATCTCCCGGCAGATCGTGACGAGCCAGCCCCAGCTTCCAACCGATCCGGGATCGACTCCGCCTCGCCCCCGCCTGTCATCGGTCTCCGCAGCCCCGCTGCTCAGCCCTATCCGCATCGCCCGATCCCTGTCCGTCGAGCCCGGCGAGGAGCGAAGAACCGCACTGCTCTTCGTGCTCCTGTTCCTCGCCTCCATGGTCTTCGTCATGGGGCGCACGGCCAGGGACGCTCTGTTCCTCACCCAGTTCCCCGTCACCTGGATCGCGTACATGTGGGTCGCCTACGGCGTCGTGTCGTCCGTGGCGGCCGTCGGCTACGGCTGGGTCTCCACACGCGTCTCGCGCGAACGGCTCGCGATCGTCTTCGCGCTTCTTTCCGCCGTGTCCTACCTCGCCATCCGCTGGGCCGTCGGAGCCGACCTCGGATGGGCCATTGCCTTCTTCTACGTGTGGGCCGAGGTCATCGCCAACCTCTTCGTGTTGCAAGCCTGGGCCATCACCAACGACCTGCATGACCCGCGAAGCGGCCGGAGACTCTTCAGCTTGATTGGCGCGGGACGCATCGTTGGCATGCTTCTCAGCGGCTTCATCACCGGTGGCATCGTGCGCGTCATCGGCACCCCGAACCTCATCGTCGTCATTGCCGGAATCATGCTTGCCTTCGCCGCGCTGGTTCGCCTCATCGGCTCTCGCTACAAGCTCGCGAGGCCGAAGAAGGGAACGAAGCCGACCGGAGAGCCTGCCCCCTCCCTGCGACGCCACAGGACCTACACGATCCTGCTGTCCGTGATGCTCCTCACGGCCTTCCTCTCCCTCACCATCGGCGACTACCAATTCAAGGCCATCGCCAAGCTCTCGTTCCCGGACCGGGACGACCTCGCCGAGTACATGGCCGGCTTCTACGCCGCCGTGGGCGCCATCGCCTTCGTCTTTCAGGTCTCCCTCACCCCACGGATCCTCAAGCACCTCGGCGTGGTCCCAGCCCTCCTCGCCATGCCCGCGGCGTTCCTCGGCAGCACCATCGCCTTGCTCTTCTGGCCCGTCCTCCCCGTCGGGACCGTCCTGAAGCTGAGCGACAACGGTCTGCAGTACACGATCCACGACGCGACCATGCAGCTGCTGTACTTCGCGTACCCTCCGACGCTGCGCACCCGCGTGCGCGCCATCCTGGAAGCGATGGTCAAGCCCCTGGGCTACTCCCTGGGCGGCGTCGTGCTCGTCTTCCTCTCCCCGGTTCCCTTCGCAGGAGAACCCGCGACGCAGCTGGCAACTCGGATCGCGCAGGTCGGCGTCGTCTCTCTCGGCCTCGGCATCGCCTGGGTGGGAGTCGTCCCCTTCGTGCGCCGCGCCTACGTGGATGCCCTGCGCCGTGCGCTCGTGCGCCGGCAGTCGGACCTGAGCTTGGAGATGGACGTGCAGCTGGATGCGTCCATGGAGCGAGTGCTTCGAGAGACCCTTCGATCCGGTGCCCCCGCCCAAGTGACGTTCGCCTTCGAGCGACTCGTCATGAGCGCGCCCGACACGGCGCGGGAAGAGCTACCTCGCCTGATCGCACACGAGAGCCCCATCGTGCGGGCCTTCAGCGTCGAGCAGATCGCACGGCTTGATCCCGACCAAGCGGCAGACCTAGCGCGCGCACAGCTCGCCGACCCGGACCCCGACGTCCGGTGCGCTGCCATCGCCACCCTCGGGTCGGTTCGACAGGAAGATGCCGTCGACGAGATCGAGCACTTCGCGTACGACGACGCACACCCCCGGCTGCGCAACGGCGCCCTCGTAGCCCTGATTTCCCACGGTGGCTTGCCGGGCGTCCTGGCGGGTGGTGCGCGACTCCAGCAGATGATCCACAGCAACGACGAGAACTTGCGTGTGGAAGCAGCCATCGTGCTGGGAAGCGTGGGACTGCCTGGTCTCGCACGGACGCTCAAGCCGCTGTTGCGCGACGAGTCCCCCGTGGTTCGCAGGGCCGCCGCGACGGCCGCGCGAGGGTGCGCCAGCGTCAGCTTGCTCGGGCCGATGCTCGACGCCATGTCCGAGCGGTCCCTCATCAAGCCGTTGATCGCCGCCACGGTTGCCGTGGGGCCTGACGCGATCGCTGAGCTCACGCGCCGACTTCATAGCGAAGACACCCCGAGGCTCGTGCGGCTCAACATTCCCCGCGTGCTCCACGGCCTCGGTACACTGGACGCGCTCGAGGTGCTTCGTGGCTGCTTCGCGACCGCCGACGAAGGCGTGCGGCAGAAGTGTCTCGCGAGCGCGTCCCGATTGCGCGAGGAGCTGCAGGCGCCGGCCCTTCCCGCACACAAGCTCAAGCCGTGGATCGAGCGCGAGATCTCCGACCACGCGGCCATGCGCAACGGCTACCTGCTCATCCGACCCTGGCTCGCCCGGCCTTTGCTCGACCGGCAAATGCAGCTCGAGCTCCGCGGCCACATCGTCCGCATCATGCGTCTGTGCGAGCAGGCCTACCCGCGCTTGCAGGTCGCCGCGGCCCGCAGCGGGATCTTCTCCAAGGACGCCACCCGACGCGCCAACGCCCTCGAGGTGCTCGACAACGTCCTCGATCGGGACCACCGCCTCGCCATCGTCGACATCGTGGACCGGTTCGCAACCGAGTGCGCCTTTAGCAAACGCCCGAAGCGCCCCAGTACCCCCGTCCCCGACAAGGCCACCCGCTGGTTCCGGGAACGCATGGCGCTGCCCGGACACTACCGCCGCTCCTTGCTCTTCGAGGCCGTCGGCCACAACCATGTGTGCGAGCTCGCCGACGCAGCCCTCGCGTACACGCGTCGCTCCAACCCATTCATGCGCGAGAACGCGCTCATCGCCCTCGCCGCATGCCAGCCACCCGGCTGGAAGGAACAAATGGATCGCGCCATGGACGACGAGGACCCGGTCGTCCGCGCCTACGCCACCTATGTCATCCAGACCGGCCTGGCGGGCCTGGACCCGGGGGACGAGATGTACACCACCGTCGAGAAGATCCTCTACTTGCAGGGCGTTTCCTTGTTCTCGGACGTGCCGGGCAACGAGCTCATGCCGCTGGCGATGCGTGCACAAGTCATCCGGCTTGGCCCCGGCGACGTGGTGTTCCGCGAAGGTGACCCCGGAGATTCTCTGTTCGTGGTGTTTCACGGCCAGATCGCGCTGCAAGCGGGTGGGCGTGCCCTGGCGGTTCTCGGGGAAGGGGAAGTCGTGGGCGAGCTCGCCATGCTCGACGAAGCCCCCAGGAATGTCACGGCCTCCGCCGTGGGCGAGGCGGACGTGTTGCGCGTGTCCACCGAAGACTTCCGCAACGCCGTGCAGGACACGACCGAATTCGCCAACCGCGTCATCTCCGTGCTCGCAAAGCGCCTCCGAGACCTGATGGGCCACGCCGATGTCGTGAGAACCGACGAGACCGGACGCAAGACCGCCCTCTGAGTCAGTTTGTTAGCCGCAGATTCCGCAGAAAGGCGCAGATGGTTTTGTTGCTCGAGCGGATCTGAGCAGGAGCTAGGTCGTCGGGTCCCACCCCAGGACCAAGCGCTCGAACTGCAGGGAGGGCCCGCCGAAGTTGATCAGAAGAGCCCTCTGGATCTGGGTAGCCTTCATGTAGTGGATCACCTGAGCGCGATGCGCTTGGATGAGCCGTTCGCAGGCCTTGAGCTCGACGAGTACGGGCATGTCATCCGGGAAGCAGATCAGGTCGGCGCGATACCCGCAAGTGAGAAGCCGACCCTTGTACTGCACGTTGACTTCGACTTCGCGGCCGAAAGCGATGCCGCGGTCGCACAACTCGAGCATCAACGCCTCTTGATAGACACGTTCGAGAAAGCCGCTGCCAAGCTCCTTGTGCACCGCCATCGCTGCCCCGATGACAGCATAGGTCTGCGGATCCCTTTGTTGGCTGACAGCTCGAATCACCGCCTGCGTATCGCTCGGAGTGACGATTGGGTTCATGGGTAGCCTCCGTCCGGGCTATCGGCCACGACCTCGGCTCAGTTGCGTGAAATCGTCTTCAAGCGTCGCCGCCGGACAAACAAACCAAATCATCTGCGGCTCTCTGCGGAATCTGCGGCCAACACGCCGTCGCCCAAGTGCCTTACGGCGCCCGACGGGCCACGAACGGCAAGAGATCCTTCTGCTCCGCCGTCGTCTGCTCCCCCGTCGCCAAGCTCACGTCCACCTTCGTGTCACGCACCCCGTCGACCCGGACGATCCGCCACATCTGCTCGCCAGGCGTCGGTCGCAGGCAGGCGTACCCCCCCGGCGACAGGCTCGCGTCAACCGGCGGCTCCGGCCACACGTCCTCGGGAGCCACCGCGCGCGCCTTCTCTCCGCCCGACGACTGCACAAGCAGCAGCGTGGCACGCGCTTCCGACACGGTCGCCGCCACGTAGCTGCTCCCATTGCGGACGATCACCCCTTCGCCCGCTCGCGGCTTCCACTCCGGCGGACGGTACAACGTACCCACTCCCTGCGCCCCCGTCGCGAAGGCTCGGGCCCGTTCCACGCGCGCGAACGCGTGCTCGAGGTTGAGCTTGGTCAACGCCGTCGGGACGAGCAGCTCCTTGGGAGCGAGTGTTGCCTTCTCCCCCTTGTCGTCGGTCACGGACAGCTCGGTGGGCGAGGAGACCTCCACGCGACAGCCCCGCCAACGGCCGGACCCCGCGTGACAGATAGCCAGTTCGCCGGCCTTCCAGTCCGTCTTGGGCGTGCCTCCCAAGCGGTACACGTTGGCGCCATCCACCTCACGACTCTGCCCGCCGTCCTGCTCGACGAGGGTCAAGGCCTCGCGCCCAACCGCCGTCACCGTGCCTTCCACGAAGGACGCGCTCGCATACTCGGCCACCACCCGGTCACCCGGCGCCACCGTCTCTGGAACCGGGAGCGACGCGGCCGGGGCCGGCGCACCGCCATCTCCCGAGCACATCGAACACCCGGCCGAGAGGGCCGAGGACAAGACCAGCGGGAGGAAGAAAAACCGATCCAATGTCATGGGAAATCAGATGCGCGAGAGGTCAATCTAGGCGGCGACCCCCCGGGAGGACAAGGTGTTTTCTGCGATCGCGTCGGCGGATCGGGCGAAAGGACCGACGATCACCGTGGAGAACGTGCGCCACCTGCGTCAAACGGGGCAACCGCGACCCCTCCTGGACGGAGGGGAACATCGTTCGAAGCGGCATGGGTCGGAGCGGTCGTCCCGGCGGGCGCCGGGATCGCCCCAGCGTCGAACGCCGGAGCCACGTCGCCCGCCATGCCCGCGCTGGAACGATCGCACCCGCCCACGAACGCCACGGCGAGAGCCAACCCCACGCAGCGGGGATAGCTCGGTTGGGGTTTGGCAGGGCGTGGCGTCGCAGGCTTACGCGAAAGCTGGCTCATGGACAGGGCATGATGCCACGGCGTGTCGCCCGGCGGGAAGCCCCCACCGCATCCACCCCACGGAAGGCCTGCCGAGTCAAACGCTCGCGGGCACCCTGATCCGGAGCGACGCGCGGGGTGGAAAGAGTAACCTCTGGCCATGGACAAGGCGCCAGCCATCATGAGCACGCCACTTGCGGAGAATCATCGCTTGCAGGAGGCACAGGAGGGCCGAGTTCCCTGGAAGAAGTGGGGCCCGTACCTCAGCGAGCGTCAGTGGGGCACGGTGCGCGAGGACTGCTCGCCGAACGGCGACGCGTGGGAGTCCTTCAGTCATGACCAGGCGCGATCGAGAGCTTACCGCTGGGGGGAAGACGGGCTGGGCGGAATCACCGACGACCACAACCTGCTCTGCTTCGCCCTGGCCTTGTGGAACGGGCGGGACCCGATCCTCAAGGAGCGGCTCTTCGGGCTGACCAACCGCGAGGGCAATCACGGCGAGGACGTGAAGGAATACTACTACTACTTGGACAGCACGCCCACGCACGCGTACATGAAGTACCTCTACAAGTACCCGCAGGCGGCGTTCCCTTACGAGGATCTGGTCAGGGTCAACGGGCAACGCAGCCGCGAGGAGCTCGAGTACGAATTGCTGGACACAGGGGTGTTCGACAAGGACCGCTACTTCGATGTCTTCGTCGAGTACGCCAAGGCTGGCCCGGAGGACATCCTCATTCGTATCACCGTCCACAACCGCGGTGCCGACGCCGCTGACCTTCACGTCCTGCCCACGCTCTGGTTCCGCAACACTTGGTCTTGGACCACCGGGGGCAGCCGTCCGGTCCTATGTCAGCTCGAGGGCTGCGATCTCCCGATCGTTCGTGCCGCCCACACGGACCCGTTGCACAGAAACCACCTCGACGGTGACTACTACCTGCACTGCGACAGTCCCGTCCCGCTCCTCTTCACCGAAAACGACACCAACACCGAGCGCGTCTTCGGTCGCCCCAACGCTACTCCGTACGTCAAGGACGCGATTGATCGGTACGTGGTCGGCGGTGACGGATTGGCGGTGAACCCGAGCCAAGCCGGCACCAAGGTCGCCGCCCACTACCAGCTGGCCATCGGCGCGGGCGAGACCCGCGTCATCCAGTTGCGGCTGAGCCGGGGTGCCGCTCCCCAGCCTCGACCTTTCGAGGACCATGATCGTGTCTTTGCCGCGCGCCTGAGCGAGGCGGATGCGTTCTTTCAGTCCATCGCCCCCGCGGCCATCGACGCCGATCCGGATCGCTCCAACGTGATGCGTCAGGCGCTCGCCGGCATGCTCTGGTCCAAGCAGTACTTCTACTACGATCTCGATCAATGGCTGAAGGAGCGCGGGATCAACCCCTGGATGACACTCGAGCAGCGTCGCCACGTGCGCAACCACGACTGGTATCACATGCACAACGACGACGTGATCTCCATGCCCGACAAGTGGGAGTACCCCTGGTACGCGGCCTGGGATCTCGCGTTCCACATGATCCCGTTCAGCCTCATCGACCCTGACTTCGCCAAGAGCCAGCTCGACCTCATGCTCCGCGACGACTACATGCATCCCAACGGGCAGATCCCGGCGTATGAATGGAACTTCGGAGACGTCAACCCTCCGGTCCATGCTTGGGCTACGTGGGAGATCTACACGCTGGACCGGCAGCGAAACCACGGGAAAGGGGACGTCGACTTTCTCAAGTACGCCTTCTCGAAGCTCCTGGTGAACTTCACCTGGTGGGTGAACCGAAAGGACGAAGGGGGAAACAACGTCTTCGAGGGCGGGTTCCTCGGTCTCGACAACATCGGTGTCTTCGATCGCAGCTCCCCACTGCCGACCGGCGGGAGACTGGAGCAGGCCGACGGCACGGCCTGGATGGTCTTCTTCAGTCAACGGATGCTGCAAATCGCCGTCGAGCTCGCCCTGACGGACCGGCACTACGAGGACCTGGCGAGCAAGTTCTTCGAGCACACCCTGTGGATCGCAGGGGCCATGGACCGCGTTGGCGCCAACCAGGACGAGCTCTGGGACGAGGACGACGGCTTCTTCTACGACCTGCTGCGCCTGCCCGACGGTAACGCCGTGCGGCTCAAGGTCCGCTCGATGGTGGGGCTTCTGCCGCTGATGGCGGTCTCGGTGTTTCCCGGCGACGTGTTCGAGCGCCTGCCTCGATTCCATGCGCGGGCAAAGTCGTTCCTGCTCAGGCACCCGGAGCTCACGAGCGGCACGCAGCTGCCGCTGACCCCTGGCGTGCGGGGACGGAAGATGCTCTCCATCGTCAACGAGACGAAGCTGCGTCGCATCCTCTCCCGCATGCTCGACGAACGGGAGTTCCTGAGCGAGTTCGGGATTCGCTCGCTGTCGCGTCAGCACCTGGAGCACCCCTTCGTATTCCACCACGCGGGCCAGGAGTTCCGGGTGGATTATGTGCCGGGCGACTCGCGCTCAGGCATGTTTGGAGGCAACTCCAACTGGCGAGGCCCGGTGTGGATGCCCGTCAATTTCCTCCTCATCCGGGCGCTCGTCATGCTCTACAGCTACTATGGCGACTCTTTCACCGTGGAGTGCCCAACCGGATCGGGCAAGCACATGAACTTGTTTGAGGTGTCCAACGAGATCTCCCGCCGCCAGATGGCCATCTTCCTCCGCGACGGCACCGGTCGTCGGCCCGTGTACGGCGGCGCCCAGAAGCACCAAGACGACCCCCACTGGCGAGATCTGATCCTGTTCTACGAATACTTTCACGGTGACAACGGCGCCGGGATCGGCGCCAGCCACCAGACGGGTTGGACCGGTTGCATCGCCCGCCTCATCCAGACGTCGGGGTTCGTCACCCCAGAGTACGTGCTGAATCGCGAGAATGTAGGGGACTTCTCGACCTACAGCGAGACCTAGACCAGCCACTTCGGGATGCTGTCTCGACGGAACTCGTCTGAAAAGGCGGGCGTTTGAAGGGAGTGCGAGGCCGTGGCTCCTACCGCACGCACGCTCCGAGCCGCCGCTCCAGCACACGCCAGCGCACCTCCTGAAGCCCGGGTTGCGCCTTCCAACGCGCCATCACCTTGCGCGCGGTCGCCTCGTCCCGCTGAGCACAGGCCGTGATGATGCGAAGCCGGAGCGCCTCCCGCATGATCCTCGGCTCACCCAGGTCCCGCTCCATCGCCCAGTCCAGAAACTCCGACGCCTCAGGCCACGACCCTGCATTCACCAACCCGCGACCGATCAGGTACGCAGGCAAGCCGTCGCCAGGCACTTCCACCATCCACCTGCCCAGGAGCGCAAACGCGAGTCGAGGGTCCGGACCGCGCCCGTCTTCCCCCAGCAACAGCGCGCGCACAGCCCTACCTTCGAACGGGTTGCGCGCCCCCCGGAGCTTCACGTCCAGCGTCCGGAGCTGATCCTCGTTCACGACCTTGTCCAACAGCCGCGTGTAAATCTCTTCCGCCTTCGCGCCGTTGCCCTGCGACAGGTGTAGATCCGCCAAGGCCTCCTGCGCCCGAAGTCGCGTCGTCTCGGGAAGCATTGCGTCGTCCGCGATGGCCCGCCAGCGCCCCCTCGCCTCTTCCACACCCGCCACTCGCACGCTGCACGAAGCGAGGTTCAAGCGCGACCGCGGGTGCACCGGGTCGAGCCCCACCGCACGCTCGAACAGCATCGTCGCCGTGGTGCAATCGCCCTGAGACGCAAGCCCCTGCCCTTCCTCGTTAAACGCGTCGACGGCATGAGGGCAGCGGCGCTGGAACACCCCCGGCCGGTCGAACCTCGCCTTCGCATACGCGAGCTCAGCCTCCGAGATCTCGAAGCTCTCGAGGTCCTTTCGCCAAGCCACTTCCAGTAGCCCCAACCCTTCGCCCGCGACCGCGTCCAGGCTCTCCCCGCCATACCAACGGCGCACCGCCTCCATGCCGTGTTTGTCCGCCACCCACTGCACGAACGCGCCCGCCACGGTGTAGGCCATGGAGGAGTTCTTCCCGAGGAAGCCGAGCGCGAACACGCCGTCCAGGGGCGGAAGCACGTCCAGCTTCAGCATCGCCGAAGACCACTGCTGGGGTGTAAGGACGTCGTCGTCCGGTGAGCCGGCCACGGCGATCCCCTCGATCAACCCGGGGTCGGGCAACCAGCCGCCGAAGTCCCCGGCGATGCGAAACGGACCCCGCCCGAACGTCCCCGCCAGCACGTGCGCGAGCTCGTGCCCCAGGATCGGGTGAGGATACTCGTCCAGGTGCACGTACACTTCCTTGCGCCAGGGCTTGGCCACCGACGTGCCCCCTGCGCCGGTAAGCTCCCGCTTCTGGCCCGGGTTCGCGAACATGTACACCCGAACCCGTGGCGCCGACTCGACACCGAGGGCGGCGATGACCTGGCGCGACTGGGTCGAGCAATCGTGCAGCAGCAGCTTCGCGGTCTGCGCGTCCACCGCACGCGGGTAGACAAGCTCACAGCGCTCGTCGAGCACGGTGGCCCCGAGCGTGTCCGCGATGGACTCGGCCGTGTGCCAGTGACCGAGCCGGCTGCCCTCGGCCGTCACGATCAGGCTGGCGACCGCGGCCGCCGCGGTCATCCAGAGCACGCCGGGATGGCGACTCTGGGAGAAACGCAGGCTCCCAGCCTCATTGCGGGTGAGGAAGAAGGCGGCGCCGCCCACCGCAACCACGGTGGCCGCGCTGCCCATGCGGTACGTCAGCAGCGTGAAGAGCGAGTCGGTGACGTCGGTGTCGTAGATCGTGCCCGAGAAGAACCCGAAGAAGGGGTCGTAGGCGAACACCATCGGGCTCGTGTAGAAGCGGACAAGGCTGAGGACGACGCCGACGAGGGGACCGAGCAGGGACAGGGCGAGGAGGAGGGTCACCCGCAGGCGCCTGGACAGAGAGAACGGGACGACCTGGCCGAGGACGAAGCCCCAGCACGCCCCCATGACGGACCCGACGGCCGGGCCGAGCGCGAAGATCGCCAGGCCCAAGCCGGCGTCGCAGAACCCGGCGCGCAGCCCGTGGATCAACGTGACCACGAGCGCGACGACGGAGAGCATCAAGGCGCCCTCGAGCCCGCGCACGAAGGCCGCACTGGGCAAAATCGACGCGTCCTTGCCCCCGAGCGCCGCGACGATGGCAGCGAGGGAGGGCAGCACGAGCCCTGCGGCCAGGGCCGATTCGTAGCCGGGACCGCCAAAGAGGGGGAGGAAGCCGATCGCCAGCAGCGCAGCGAACGCGACGGCGGAGCAAGCGAGCAGGGGCGGCGATCGGTAGAGAGGGGGCATGGGACGCAAGCAAGCCCTATCCTCCACGGAACGCGACGGCAAGGGAAGAGCTGTGCGCGACCCACCTCCGATAACGCAACAAAGCCATCTGCGGCTCTCCGCGGAATCTGCGGCCCACCCGCCGTCTGCTATCCTGGGCCCGAGGTGTCCCATGCGTCCTTCTGCTGCCTTCCCCCTCTTGTTCGCTTGTTCCTTGGTCGCCCTGCACGGCTGCGGTGACGACGAGACCGACGTCGCCGTCCACACCGACGCCGGAACCGACAGCCCCTCAGGGAACGACGGCTCCCCCGACGACGCCGCCAATGACATCTTGGTCATCCCCGACGGAGAGCCGACCGACGCGGAGTGCGTCGGCGACGCGTGCGGCGATGCAGCGCCCGAGCCCGCTTGCGGCGACGGCCGCCTCGACCCGAGCGAATCCTGTGACGACGGGAACGACGAGTCTGGAGACGGCTGCTCGGGTGACTGCGACGCTGTGGAAAACGGCTTTGCCTGCCCCGTTCCCGGGCAGGATTGCGTGTCGACCGTGGCGTGCGGCGACAGCAAGATCACGGGAACCGAGACCTGCGACGACGGCAACGCCTTGCCCGAGGATGGTTGCGATGCGACCTGCACCGTCGAGGCGGGGTGGGTCTGCCCGGTCATCGGGGTGGCGTGCGAGGCCGCGATGTGCGGCGACGGCATCATCGCCGGCAACGAGCAGTGCGAGGACGACGGCGCGCCTCCCGCCCCGAACGACGGGTGCGACGAGAACTGCCTGTTCGAGGCCGGGTACAAGTGCGAGACACCGGGCCAGCCCTGCGAGCCGACAGTATGCAACGACGGGGTTCACGAAGGCACGGAGGCTTGTGACGACGGCAACAACGACATGGGTGACGGCTGCACGCCGTTCTGCGTGCTCGAGCCGGACTGCAGCGCGGGCCCGTGCACGTCGCGGTGCGGCGACGGTTTCATCCTGCCCGGCGACGCCAACGAGGCGTGCGACGACGGCAACAACCAGTCGGGGGATGGGTGCTCGGCCGCGTGCGAGGTGGAGTCTGGGTTCACGTGCGCGCCGGAGGTCTCGAGCGCGGGGTCGACGTTGGAGCTGCCGATCGTGCTGCGGGACTTCCAGGTGAGCCACCCGGACATGGAGGCGAACCTGGGGGTCGACCTCGGCATCGTACAGCAACAACTCGGCCCGGATCGGAAGCCGCAGTACGCGCACGGCGCCAACGCGACCGCGACCGTGAACAGCCAGACGACGTTCGACCAGTGGTATCGCGACGTCCCTGGTGTGAACGCGACGGCATTGCAGACGCTCGTGTTCTCGCAACTCGGGTCCGGCGAGTACCAGTACAACAACGGCAATTTCTTCCCCGTCGATGGGCTGCTGTTCGGCAACGAAGGCAACGCGCACAACTTCCACTTCACGAGCGAGGTGCGGTACTGGTTCGAGTACAAGAGTGGCGAGCAGCTCGCGTTCACGGGCGACGACGACGTGTGGGTATTCGTGGCGGGCCATCTGGCGGTGGACTTGGGTGGCGTGCACGGCGCGATGTCGGGACAGGTGACGCTGGACGCCGCGGCCGCGGCCACGTTCGGGCTCACCGTGGGCCAGGTCTACGAGATCGTGGTGTTCCAAGCCGAGCGACACACGACGCAGTCCAACTACCGCCTCACGCTGTCCAACTTCAACAGCGTGAAGAGCAAGTGCGACTGGCTGTGCGGCGACGGGATCGTCACGAAGTACGAGGCGTGCGACGACGGCGTCAACGACGGATCCTATGGGAGCTGCATGCCGGGGTGCCAGCTGCGTGGTCCCCACTGCGGCGATGGCGTGCAGCAGGAGACCGAGGGCGAGGAGTGTGACGACGGCTTGAACCTGAGCGTGTACGGCGGGTGTGCGCCCGGGTGCAAGCTCGGGGGTTCTTGCGGCGATGGGATCGTGGACAGCCTGTTCGGCGAGCAGTGCGACGACGGCGTCAACGACGGGGGCTATGGCGAGTGCGCGGAGGAGTGCAAGCTCGGCCCGCGCTGCGGCGACGGCGAGCAGCAGTCTGAAGAGGGCGAGACGTGTGACGATGGCAATCGGGTGTCGGGAGACGGGTGCAGCGCCAACTGCAAGACGGAAGCACCTCGCTGAGGAGAGACCCCTTTTCTACCCTTCGATCGGCTCAAATCGCCCCTGGAAGAAGCGCAAACGTGTGGGCTCGTACACGAACCGCAAGCCCTTGATCTCGCTTCGCCGCTGGTAGAGGCGGATGATGCCGTCGGCCACCGCGCGCATGTGGTCGTTGGTGTAGACCCGGCGAGGAATGGTCAACCGCACCAACTCGAGTGCGGGCCGGTAGTTCTTGCCGGTCTCGGCGTTGCGTCCCTTCGAGACGTTGCCCCGCTCCATCGCCCTCACCCCCGTCTCGACGTACAGCTCCGCCGCGAGCCGCTGGGACGGGTACTCGTCCTGGTCGATGTGCGGCAGAAAGCGCTTGGCATCGAGGAAGATCGCGTGGCTCCCCGGAGGCGTCACGATCGGCACCCCCGCCTCCACCAGAAGCGTCCCCAGTAGCTGCGTCTGCCGCACGCGCGAACGAATGTAGCGATCGTCGAGCATCTCCTGCACTCCCCGCGCGATCACCGCGAGGTCCGCCGTGGCAAGACCACCGTCCGTCACGTTGCCCTCATACACACGCAGCATCTCTTCGGCTCGATCGGCCAGGTTTTGGTCGTCCCGGAACGCCAACACCCCGCCGATGTTGATGAGGAAGTCCTTCTTGCCGCTGATGGTGCACCCATCGCCGTAGAGCATCATCTCCCGAAGGATGTCGCGGATCTTGGTCGTACGATACCGCGGGTCGCGCTGCTGGATCATGTACGCGTTTTCGACCACACGGGTCGCGTCGTACATCACGGGGATCTTGCGGGCACTGCAGTAGGCATAGACCTCCTTCATGTTGTCCATGCTCACGGGCTGGCCGCCGGCCATGTTCACCGAGTGCTCGAAGGACACGTAGGCCACGGCCTCCGCCCCTCGCTCCTTCACCACCCTGTCGAGCTTCGCAAGGTCGATGTTCCCCTTCCACAGGTACTCGCTCTGCGGGTCGTGCGCCTCGTCCACGATCACGTCGACGAACACCCCTCCCGCCATCTCCTGATGCAGCTTGGTGGTCGTGAAGTACATGTTGCCGGGCACGAGCTGTCCGGGCTTGATCATGATCTGCGAGAGGATGTGCTCCGCGGCGCGCCCCTGGTGCGTCGGGATGATCTGTCGGTACCCGAGCACGTCCTGCAGCACGGAAAGAAAGCGCTCGTACTCGGCGCTGTTCGTGGTCGATGCGTGCGACGCGTCGTAGGCCGCCCACTGATCCGTGCTCATGGCCGAGGTGCCCGAGTCGGTGAGCAAGTCGATCGCGACGTCGGCGGAGCGAAGCAAGAACGTGTTGTAGCCCGCGGCACGGATCGCCTTGACGCGCTCTTCCCGGGTGAGGGTCCCCACGAACTCCACGGTGTGGATGAGGTACGGGAAGGTGTCGAAATCGTAGGGCTTGAGGTCCGCGAACACCGAGCGGTACCGCATCTGGTCACGCCACTTGCCCGTGTCGACGGGCTCCAGCGGCGCCACGCGATCCCGCTGGCGATGCAAGCTGATGATGGCACTCGCGACCTGATCGAGGTGCTCGTTGGTCATGGCGAGACGCGGGATCTGCACGGGCACGAGCTTGTCGCGTCCCACGCGGCCCGACGCCACCGCGCGCACACCGCTCGACAGATACAGCGCGGCCGCCAGCGCGTCTTCCTGGTGTTCGTGCAGGTGCGGCAGGAACTGGTCCGCGCGCAGATACGCCCCGTCGCACCCACGCTCGAGCGGGACCCCTTCCTTGCGCAGCATCTCCGTGAACCGCTCCGTCTGGTGCATCACCCAGTGCACCTCGTCCTCGTTGCACATCTCGCGCAGTCCACGCGCGAGCACCTCCATCGTCCGGCCCGCCATGCCCCCGTAGGTGTGAAGCCCCTCGTAGACCACGACCTCGTTCATCAGCTTCTCGTAGTCGTCGGGATCGTCCGTCGCCAACAAGCCGCCCGTGTTGCACTTCGCGTCCTGCGCCCCGTCGATCTGGAAGATGCTCACGGTCTTGGCGATGCGCTTCACGATGTCCGCGATGCTCAGGTCCGCCTGCCCCGGCTCGTGCCGCTGGATGTACCAGGCGTTCTCGAGAATGCGCGAGCCGTCGAGCACGAGCCGCAACCCGTGACGGTTGCACATCGCACGCACGGCGCGCAGGTTCTCGAGGCTGAACGGGTGCTGGCCGTCGGCGAAAGCCTGCATCCCCACGAGCGCCACGTTTCCCTTCGCGATGACCTGCTCGAGCTTCTGCAGGTCCACGTTCCCGGTGAACACCTTCGCGCCATGATCTCGGACGTCAGGGACTTGCACACCGCGCGGCTCGAGCACGTCGGACCGCGTGCGCCCGTTGCTGGGAAGGTCCTTGCCCGACGGGACCATCGTGGCCACCACGAGCTTCACGCTGCCGAGGTTGTTGTGCGTGGGGCACACGTAGCTGTGGCCGAACACGTCTCGCACCGCCAGCTGCAAGGACTCGAAGTTGCGCGCCCCGGCGTACGCCTCGTCGCCCACGAGCTGCCCTGCCAGCTGCTCCTGGCTCAGCGCGCTCGTCCCCACCGAGCACATGTCGAACGCCACTTGCGACGGCGTCAACCGCCAGACGTTGAACCCCGCGGCGGCCAGATGCCGCTTGCGCTCCTCGAAGGTCGGAAACGTGAGCAACCGTACGGTCTTGATCTTGTGTGGCTCGTGCGCCGGCTCTTTGTGACTCATCCCGGAACCCCTCTCGATTGGTGGTCGTGCACAGCACCGTGCCGAGTCACCCCCGTCGGGCGCCCCACCGATGCCGCCCGGCAACCCTAGGCGCGGTTTGTTGCGCTGTCACCCCGCAAGCTGCGCGAGAAACGGCTGAACGTTGGACCAGAGGTCCCTCATTCCCTTCCCAGTTCCCGGCTCCCAGCTCCCGGTTCACCAGTTAACTCCGCGAGAGCGACTCACCCTCAATCGGCCGAAACTCCCCCCACCCAAGCTTCTCCGGATACTCCCGCCACGGTCCCTCGCATCGCCCCCGGACAGAGCACCCCTCACAGGGAGGCCCGTGCACCTTGCCCTCCACTGGCCGCCACGCGCTGTAGTCAAAGGGCTTGCCGTCAAGGTCGATCACCGTGGTCTCGGGGATCCGATCCTCCACGGCAAGCTCCTCCATGCCCCTCAAGAAACACAGCGGGACCGCCTCCGTCACCAGCCGCATGCCATGACGAAGCGCGACGCCCCGGCACGCTCGGATGGGCCCCACCACATCCGATAGCCGCGGCACCACCTGATCGAACAACTCGTACGCCGTTCCCACCGGGTGCACGAACGCAAGCTGCGCCTGCCCCACCCCAAGCTTGCACAGCAAGTCGATCAGCCGGGGCAAGTGCGGAACGTTGGCCCGAACCACCACGCTGTTGGTCACGATCGGCATGCCCCGCTTTCGAACCGCGCGAATCCCCGCCACCGTCTGACGAAAGCTCCCGGGAGCCCGCGTGAGCCCGTCGTGGACCTCGGCCGTGGGACCGTGCAACGCGGGGGAGAACTCCGTCACCCCCGCCTCCACCAGCGCGTCCACGAAGGGTGCGTAGGCAAGCCGTCGACCGTTAGTCTGCAGCTGGACCTGCCCGTACCCCATCTGCCGGGCCGCGCGAACCAGCGCGATGATGTCCGCATGCAAGCTCGGCTCGCCCCCCGTCAGCACCAGCTCGTCGCTCGTCTCGCGACCGCTTCGCATGCGCTCCACGAGCTCGTCGAACGGCACCTGCGGACACCCTTCCCGCTTGTGTCCCTGCGCACAGAACATGCAACGATTGTTGCAAGCGAACCCGACCTTGACGTCAGCCCGGGCCGAGGTCATCGAGGTCGTCCCACGTTCATCGCTTGGGTGCACACAGGAAACACGCGCGGATCGGCAACGCGGCGGACGGTGCCGCGCGGTACGTGAGCACGTGGAAGTGCTCCGCCAGCAACTCGCGGAAGCGCGACGGCGTCCACTGGTGCAGGTGCAAGTGGTCCCCTCCCCAGTTGACCCGCTCCCGCATCGCCCACCCCACAGGCGTGAGCCGCACGATCGTCTTCAGACGCAAGATGAGCGGGTCGTTCGGCACCGTGATCACCGCTCGTCCGCCAGGCGCCAGCATGCGCACGATGGCAGCCAGGATCGCCCGGGGATCCAGTGTATGCTCGAGCACCTCCGTGCAAATCACACGGTCGAACCCCGTCGGAAGCGGGACCAGCTTGTCGATCTCCCCCTTGATGAACGCGACGTCGTACCCACGAAGGTTCTTGCGGGCCGTATCCAAAAACACGTCCGACACGTCGATTGCCGTGAGCTTCGACCTGCGAAACATCCGCAGCACGTGCCCTCCCCCGGAACCGACCTCCGCGATCCGCATCCCTTCCCGCTCGTCTACGAAGGTGCGAATGACCGCAAGTCGCCGCCCCTCGATCCATCGGATGGGCAGGATCGAACGCTCGTAGTAGTCGTCGATCGGGTAGCGACGCGCCAGATGATCGTTGAGCGCCTCCACATCATCACGCGCGGGTTCGGGTGCCGTGGGTTCGTTGTCCGACATGACTTGCAGGTCCAATACATAGCGGTCTTTCGGACCGCGAACCACGAAAACTACCAGGCCCGCACGGCCACACGGCCACACGCCTCCCGATCCGCGGCGGAGAAATGCCTTGTCATGGCGCTGCGTCGTACCTTACGACGTCCACGTTGCTCGTGATGACGTCCTTTGCTCCCGATCCGGTCGCCGCTCGAATCCTCGCGGCAGGGCTCGTGCTCACCCTGATCCTCGGCGGTGGCTGCGTCCCTTGGCGAACACCCCGGCCCCCGACCGAACTGCAGGCCGCACAAGCCGCGTTCGGCACGGTCAGCACAGGTCGCATCGTCGTCCACGAAGACCTCGGAAAACCTCGGGTCACCTCCGTCGTTCGACAGGGCGACCCCGCCGCGGCCATCGCAGCCCTCGTCCTCACGGGGGGCGATAGCCAGCAGTCCGTCGCCCTCGCCGCCGTCGTCACCGAACGCTTGCGGGCCGCTCAGGTCCCCCATGTCGAGGTTCATCCCGACCGGCTCGGGTACCGCGTCCGCGCCCTGGTCCTCGACCCGAACGCCGCGCGCACATTGCTGGTCACCCTACGCGCCGTCCTCGATCAACCCATCCAGCCGGGAGGTTCGGAGGTCCCCGCCGCCACCCACGCGCTGCTCGCTCTCCACCACCATCCCCTCGACCCGCTGGAAGCCGAAGCCATCGCGGCATGCACCGGAGAGCTAGGAAAGCCCGCCTCCTCGCCCCGGCTCGATCTGTCCACCCCGGACGGGGTGCGCACCCTCGAAGCCTGGCGACAGGCGTTTCACGGCGCGCAACGAACCGCCATCGCCGTCGTCGGCCCTCCCGCCATCGGAGACGCTGTCCGCGACCACATCGCTGCGGACACCCCGTGGCCCGACGTCGCCCCTCCCGATGACCCTTGGCCCGCTCGCGAACACGTCGGAGCCTACTTCCTCGCAGGAGGAAACGCCTCCACCCCGCGCCTCACGGTCGCCGCCAGGGTCGGACAAACCTTCGCGGTCCCAGGTCTCGCCGAATCCGCGTTTCATGCCTCCAGCCCGCTCGCCGACCGACTTGCGGCCACAACCTCCTGGCGCCTCATTCGATCCACCGCCACAGTCCGTCCCCGCGGCGCTTGCCTCGCCATCACCGTCGAGCGCGACCCAGCTCGCAAGGATGCCGACCTCGCCCAAGACGGCGCCCGCATCGCCGCCTTGCTCACCCACGAGCTTCAAGCAGAGCTGAAAGAAGCGCGGTCCGATGCCTCCGTCGCTGGCGAGATCGTGCTGGGCGCCGCAGACCCACGAGACGCCGCGTCCCTCGCGGTCTGGTGGTCTCACGCCGCTCGGCTGCAGCCGGGCACCCCACGCGTCTCAGTGGCCCTCGGCGTTCCCCCGCCTTCGACCCTCGAGCCCCGCGCCGGCGCTGACCTGGACCGCCACATCGAGGGGATCCAGACGACGCTCCGGACTGTCTTGCCAAAGCTCGCTGCGACATGGTTGCGCCCGAACCTCGAAACCGTGTCCCGAATCGAAAACGGCCAGGGGCAGATCTGGCTCCTGCTCGCCAGCCCATGCGGCACTGCTGCCGAGACCGACGTGGACGCCGGCTTCACCGCCCTCGCCGTCATCGCATCCGCCCACGCCCGCAATGGCGAAGCCGGAGTGACCCTGGAACCTTGGGTCGCGCAAGACGGCGTCGGAATCCTGGCCCATGCCGCCCCCAGGGTCGGAGAGTCTCCCGGCGCTCTCGCACGACGCGTGAGCAACGCGGCGGCCTCCGCCCTCCTCGGCACCGCCCCCGCCGACCACGTGGTGGAAAGCGCCCGAGGCCGCCTGCTCTCCCTCATCGAGGCACCCGACGGATTGCACAGCGAAGGCTTCGGCTTACTCGCCCGGACGCTCTCCCCGCGCCAGCCCGCCTGGCTCGCCCCGTTCGGCTTGCGAAAGTCCATCCTCGAAGCCGACGCCCGCAGCATCTCTCTGCGCCGCACAGCGCTATCGAACGGACCGCTGCGCTTGTCCATCCTTGCCAACACGGACGCGCTGCAAGCAGAAGCCGCCGTGAGCGCCGTCGACCGCTGGATCGTCCACCGCTCGGCCACGCCGCGAACGTGCCCCCCTGTTCCGGCCTCCGCTTCGCCCGCTTCCGATGCCATGGACGTCACCCTGCACACCACCTCGCGCTCGCCCCACGCTTGGCTCGGCGTCGCCGTGCGAACCCCTACCCCTTCGGACCGCCTCATGCTCGACATGCTTCGAGAGACTCTCGCGGGACCCGATGGCCTGCTCTCCACCGCGTTCCGGTCCTTCGAGGGTCCCGTCCGCGTGGCCACCCGAACGACCGGTCAGCACCGCATGGCCGCGCTCGCCATCGAGATCCACTGCGCCGACGAGCTGATCGACCGGGCGCTGTTGCAGACACGCGCCGTGCTTGCCCGCGTGCGGCAAGGCGCCGTGTCCGAAACCCAACTTCGACGGGCTCACGCTGCCGTCGAAGCCGATCGGCTCGAACGACAACTCGACCCGCACGTCAGGGTCGCGCAAACCTGGCGACGCCAGTCCTCAACGCCTCGAGCCCCGACGCTCCAGGAATGGAAGACCTGGCTGGCGCAAAACGTCTCCGACGAAGCCGTCGGCATCGTCCGGGTCCACACCACCCCGGCCGAAACCAAGCCAGATTGAGCGCATCTAGACGATGAGCACCCGCGCAATCGGATGCGATTTGTGCAACGGCAACAGCGCTCGGTCCACGACCGACTTCATGCGCGCGAACCTGCGATGCGCTTCCAGGTAGGGGTTGAGCTTCGACTCGAGGATGCCGAAACGCGCGGACATCACGTGGCGGTCTTCGTCCAGCTCGATGACATAGGCGTCCTCGGAGGCCCGCTCGAGGTATCCCATGAGCGCGTCGCGATCCGGCATCGACCCCTCGAAAAACACCTCGAAGAACTCGCCCGACCCGCACAGGACCGCGTTGACGTTCTCCACGGGGAACGGCACCTGGACAAGCCAGCGCACAACCTCACGACGACCGTGACGGAGGGCGAGGTGGGCTGAGAGGTTCACGAGGATCGGGATCGATAGGGGGACGAGGGCAGCCCATCCCGGAAGCCACGGGAGCGACGCGAACGCGCCAGCCGTGAGAAGTCCGACGACACCCAACGCAACGAAGGTGATCGTGATGTCGCAGAGGAAGCCGACGCGGGAGGTGGCAGCGTTCATGCCCGCCGAGAAACGCTCCGGGAGGCACTCCACCGACGCGGAGGGGGCCAGCTTCGGCATGGTCATTCCTCCGGCCAGAAGAGTCGAACGAGCAACATGCCGGTGCCGGTAACCGCGAGAACTCCGGCGATCCAGTTCACGGGCACCGGACCCAGCGCCCACCGTCCGCCCCCCATGCTCGCGTTGACGTAATACGCGAGCGCGATCAGGATCCCGAGCGCCGCAAGGGCGATGGGAAGGCCGAGGCGCTTCGTCTTCGAGACGGCGCCGATCCCGCCCATGGCGGAAGGAGGAAGCGGCCTGTGCGGCCCGCTTCGCGACCCTACGGTGGTGGAGGTTGCGGCAACCGGCGCCGCAACGGCTGGGGAAGGCGGGGCCGGGCGCACCGCACGCATCGCAACGCTCGACGTCCTTCGAACGTCCTGAGGCGACACCGCCAGGTCCAACTTCGACTGCTCAGGGGAGACGGCTCGCATGCCCGTGGACGAAGCGCGGCGCACTTCCTGGGGCGACACGGCAAGGTCGATGCCCGAGGGTTCCCCGCGACCTTCGCCGAAAGCGCCGCCCACGGGCGGGCCCCCATACCCGTGCTCGACTCCCGCCATCGGAACCACGGCGGGAGGGGCCGCCTCGACCGTCACAGGCTCCACAGGCGTGGCGACCTTGAGAACGGGCGGGGGCGGCGGCTTGGGCCTCTCCACCACCGAAGCCGCCTTGACCTCCTCCAGCAAGTCCACCTCTAGCTCGGAGACCTCCTCCACCTCGCGCTTGTTGCTCAGGTCGAGGTCGGGCACACGCAGGGGCGCCAATCGTCCGGGATCCACGGCGCTGCCCGCAGGCTCCGTGAGCAAACCCTCCCTCGGCGGCGTCGTGACCCGGCCCTTGCGCTGACGCACGTCCGCCGCCTCGATGTGCTCCTCACGCAAGGGCGGCGGGCCATCGCTACGAGGGTCCAGCATCGAATGACCGCCAACCCCAGCCAGCGCCCGCGACGACGGCAACCCGAGCCCACTCTCGAGCGCATCCCAAAAGGTTCCCACGTCGTTGTAGCGGTGGCGCGGGTCCACGGCGAGCGCCTTCTCGAACACGGCCTCGACCTCGTCCGAAACGCGCACGCCCTCCGACCCTGGGGTCGGCCGACGCCGCTCGTCTACCGCCGTCCCCATCATCGCCGCATGGTCGCCGTCGATGGCTGGCTTGCCCGACATGGCCTCGACCGCACACAGCGCCAGTCCCCAGACGTCCGTCCACGGTCCCGACTGCCCGTAGCGCTTCGGAAACCACTGCTCGGGCGCCGCGTACCCGGGCGTGAAGGGTACCGCCCCAGGGTCGTCCTGCGACTGTCGCCCCGCGACCTGCGTGGCGACGCTCTTAACCTTCGCGATCCCAAAGTCGAGGATCTTGACGACCTCTTCGTTGTTCACCATCGCGATCACGATGTTGTCCGGCTTCAGGTCACGGTGAACGATCGAGATCGGGCCGTCCTTGCCCGGAAACTTGTGCGCCCGTTGTAGCGCCCGTGCCACCGGCGCGAGCAGCCGCACCACCCGCTTGGGGTTCATCGGGTGAAGTCCCTCCGCACGACGCCGCGCGATCGTCACATCGAGCGACTCACCGTCGAGCCACTCGAGCGCCATGTACGGGACGAAGACCCCAGACGCGGTCTCGAAGGCATCGACATGAAGCGGACGAACGACGGCCGGAATGCTCTGGGAGAGACGAAACATGACTTCGCCCTCCTCGCGGAACCGTTCGAGAAACTCGCGCTGGTCGACCCGCCGAACCGTGGGGACTTTCAAGCACTTGAGAGCAACCGGGGCATGGAAGGCGGCATGGTACGCACGGTACACGACGGCGAAGCCGCCTTCCGCGACCACTGCTTCGACGTTGAACGCGCCACCGACTACGGTGCCGACGATCTCGAAAACGTCATCCGCCATGGGACTGCCTAGCCTACAGGACCTCGCCGCCGGTAAGAAGCACCTTGCGGCCCGGACGTGGCGAATTCTGGAGAAAAGCCAGGACGCCTCGGTTTTCCGGGGCTCGGAGAGGGGTCGACGCCTTCACTCAAGCGCCTGTCAGCTTGTCCTGCACGCGCTTGTCGGCAGCAACCACCCCATCAACCTGATCCGTCCGGAACTTCTGCAGTCGCGCCGCGATCTCAGGGTCGGACGAGCTGAGGATGGCAGCGGCAAACAGCCCCGCGTTGCGCGCGCCACCGATCCCGACGGAGGCGATCGGAACTCCGCCTGGCATCTGCACGGCAGAAAGAAGTGCGTCCACGCCTCCGAGCGTACCCACCGCGATCGGGACGGCTACCACGGGGAGCGTGGTGTGAGCGGCGATGACCCCAGCAAGATGCGCGGCGCCACCGGCTCCCGCGAGCACCACCCCGAACCCTCTATCCCTTGCCTCTTCGGCGATCTTTACCAGTCGCTCGGGAGAACGGTGCGCCGAAGCCACCCTGACTTCGTATTCGATACCCAGTCCCTGCAAGACAACCCAGGCCTGCGTCATCTGCGCCAAATCAGAGTCCGAACCCATCACGACCAGCACACGCATCATGGGCGACACCTCCCTTGGAAGGACCAGCAGAATCGCGAGGGCAAGCTCGCGGCGCGCACCGTTGCGCGAACACCTTGGGAAAGCAAGATCCCATCGCCCCGAAACGCTGCTAGGATGCGCGGGTCTCAGAAGAACAGGTGATCGCCGGCCGCAAGGCGGGAGGAAAGTCCGAGCTCCACAGGGCAGAGTGCCGGGTAACCCCCGGTGAGGGTGACCTCAAGGAAAGTGCCACAGAAAACAAACCGCGACCCCGGCTCGTCCGGAACGCAAGGGTGAAACGGCGGGGTAAGAGCCCACCGCGCATCCGGTAACGGATGCGGCACGGCAAACCCCACTCGGAGCAAGGCCGCATAGAGGGACGACGCAGCACGATCCTCGCGCTGTGAGAAGGTTGCCCGCCTGATGTCCCCGGGTTGGCCGCTGTTGACGTGGTCGGCAACGACCGCGCTAGAGGAATGACCACCGCCGGGCCTCGAGCAATCGAGTCTCGGAACAGAACTCGGCTTACGGGCTTCTGAGACCGCGCCAGCGCGTCGCCCCCGCGACGAAGGCTGGCGTGTGCCCGCTTCACGGAGGCGAAAGCCCAGATAACCGCGCCAGCCGGTCCCAAATCGGTTCCCACTCCGCCTCCCTCGGCGGCGCGTCCACCCAAACCCTCGCACACCCCTGCCCCCAAAGCTCGTGCAGCACGTCGTACATCTCCCTCGCGTACGACCGCGCATCCACAGGCATCCCGCAAACACCAATCCCCAAACGCCCCACCTTCGCCCCCCCCAAACTCCCAACCCACCCGTCAAAGTCCGACCCGTCCCCCACCCGGATCCATCCCCCTTCCCTCCACGGCGCCACCACAACCTTCTCTCGCACCGGTACACCCAAGCCCACCGGATCCACCGCCCCACGACGCAATACCACCGCCGGCGTCTCCCGCGCGTCCACCACCGTCGACTCGAGCCCCCCGGGACAGCGACCTCCGTCAAGAACCGCGTCGATACGCCCCGCCAACCCGTCCATCACGTGCTCCGCCCGCACCGGCGGCAATCGATCGTACAGGTTCGCGCTCGGCGCCGCGATCCCTTCTCCCAGCACCTCGATCAACGCGAGCGCGACCGGGTGATCAGGCACCCGCACCCCGACCGTATCCCCTCCCGCTGTCACCGCATCCGGCACCTGACCCGAACGTTCCAGCACCACCGTCAAGGGCCCCGGCCAGTGATCCTTCACCATCCCCACCACGCCTTCCGGCATCGTCGTCACGTACCGCCGCGCCTGCTCGAGTCCGCGAACGTGCACGATCAAAGGCACCGCCGCAGGACGCCCCTTGGCCTCGAAGATCGCTCGCACCGCCCTCTCGTTGCCCACCGCCGCTCCCAGCCCGTACACGGTCTCCGTCGGAAACGCGACGATCTTGCCCTCCCGAAGCAGCCGCGCCGCCTCCTGGATCGCAGCGTCCCCAGCCTCCGCTCGCTCCACCCGCAGCCATCGCGTCTCGACGATCGTCAACCCGGCTCCTCCTCGCCGTACTCCTCTTCCGCAAGGTTGTCGAATCGCGTGCAGGACTTCGTGAACCGTACCTTGATCCGACCGGTCGGCCCGTTGCGCTGCTTCGCCACGATGAGCTCCGCCAGCCCCGCCGCCGCCGGGTCCTCCGGGTTGTAATAGTCGTCGCGGTAAATGAAGACGATCGTGTCCGCGTCCTGCTCGATCGCGCCCGACTCTCGCAAGTCCGACAGCTGCGGCCGCTTGTCCTTCGTCCCACGCGTCTCCACAGCGCGGTTCAACTGAGAAAGCGCCACCACCGGAACCGAAAGGTCCTTCGCAAGCTTCTTCAGGTTCCTCGAGATCTCGCTGATCTGCTGCTCCCGGCTCGTCACCTTCGGGTTCCCGCTCATCAGCTGCAAGTAGTCGATCATCACCAGCCCCAGTCGGCACCGATCCCCCTGCATCGATTGAATGCGTCGCACCTTCGCACGCAAGTCCAGGATCGAAAGGTCCGACGTGTCGTCGATCCAGATCGGCAGCTTCGCCAACTCCCCCGCGGCCTTCGTCAGCCGGCTCCAGTCGTCGCGCTGCAAAAACCCCTGCCGCACCTTGCTCACGTCGACTCGCCCCTCGGCGCAAAGCAAACGGGCGGCAAGCTGCTCGCGCGGCATCTCCAACGAAAACACCGCAACCCCCGCCCCCTCTTCCTGCCGCGTGCTCTCGCCGCCCTCCCCGTCTTCGCTCTTGACGAGCTTCGGCAACGCAACGTTCACGGCCATGTTGAGGACCAGCGACGTCTTCCCCATGCCCGGTCGAGCCGCCACGATCACCAAGTCGCCCTCGTTCAACCCACCCGTCAGCTTGTCCAACCGCGAGAACCCCGTGGGCGTCCCCGTGATCCGATTGCCCCGCTTCAACGAGTCGTTGAGCCGCACGAACGTCGCCTGGATCACGTCCTTGATCGGAAGGATCGTCGTCGATTCGGGCGTGCGCGCGATGTCGTAGACCGACTGCTCCGCCCCATCGATGAACTTCTGCACGTCCTCCACCGTGCCGTATCCCTCCGCAGCCACACGACGACACGCGGAAATGAGCTCCCGCAAACGCCACTTCTCCTTGATGCGCTTCGCATAGTCATCCACGTTCGACACGGCAGGGACGGCATCGAGGATCTCTGCCAGGTACCTGGCACCGCCCACACGCTGCAGCAGTCCGCGATCGTCGAGCCAACTCCGAACCGTCAGGATGTCGATGGGGCGCCCGTTGGCGGACAAGTCCACGAACGCCTCGAAGATCTTGCGGTTCGCGTCGCTGTAGAAGTGGTCGGCCGAGACGATGGGCTGGACCTTGTCGAGGACTTCTCGCGACAGAAGCACCGCCGACAACACGGCCGACTCCGCACCGAGATCCTGCGGCGGAACCCGATCGTCGCGAATCTCCCCACCCGAATCGTCGGACGACGACCTCATCGAGCCCCTGCCTCTCCCATCACCCCTGGCTTCCACGAATCAATTCCTCTCGGTCCTTCATCACGTCGTCCACGCGTCACACGCCCGTCGACCCGTAACCGCCAGCGCCGCGGTCCGTGTCGTCGAGCTGCTCCACCACCTCGAAACGAGCCCGCACCACCGGAGCGACGATCAGCTGGGCGATCCTGTCGCCAGGGCGGACCACGAACGCCTCGTGCCCGAGATTGACGAGCAGCACCTTCACCTCACCGCGATAGTCACTGTCGACGGTCCCCGGCGCGTTCAGCACCGTGACACCGTGGCGCAACGCGAGACCCGACCGGGGCCGGATCTGGCCCTCGAACCCACGCGGGATCGCCAACGAAAACCCGGTCGGGACCAGGGCACGATGCCCCGGCTCGATCGTCACCGGGCCCGCGAGCGCCGCAGACAGGTCCGCTCCCGCCGACCCCTCGGTCTGGTAGGCCGGCTCCGACACGTCGCTCCCCGCCACACGCCGGATTCGCAGGTTCACGTCCTCGCTCGTCACAGCTGCGCAAACCGCCCTGTCCGAAGCGACGCCTCCAGCAGCTGTGCGACACGCTTCTCGAGCTCCCTGGCGCGCGGGTCGGTCATGGATGCAAGCGCCGCCTTCACCTCCCCGAGCGCCTTGAGCTGGCTGAACAGCTGAATGTCGCTCAGGGAACCTCCCCCTGTGAGCACCTGACGAATGCGATCCACCTCGAGCGACAACGCCTCGACGCCCACCCCGGCAGCTCCTACCCGCTTGCGGTCCGGATGCTCGCGGTAGAACGCCTCCAGCACCGGCTGCACGATGGCCTCGAGCACCGGAACCTGGTCCTCGTTGTTCCAGATGTGCTTGAGAACGTACAGGTCACTCGCATCCGCCACCTGCCGCCCCTCGAGATACGCATTCGCCGCGAACAGCTTCAGCAGCTTCACCACACGTCGATCGCTCAGGCTGATCCCTTCGGCCCGGATCTGAAACACCACCCCCTTGTACGTCGACAGGAAGGCGTCATCGAACCGCATGCGCTGCCCCACCATCGCCGACAACGTCGTCAGCTCCGAGGAAGACACCAGCGGTTGCATCGTCTGCCGGCTCATGGCGCGCAGCTCGTGCTGCACACCGCGATTGAGCAGCTCCGAGAAGTGGTACGCGTCCAGGTTGTCCGAATGCACACGGATGAGGAACCGGTCGAAGATCGCGTTCAACGTCTCGTCCCCTGGCACCTCGTTCGATGCCCCGAACACGCTGATCAACGGACAGCGAATCGCCTGCCCCCCCACCACCACGCGGCGCTCGTTCAAGAGCGTCAGCAACGCGTTCAGAATCGCGCTGTTCGACTTGAAGACCTCGTCGAGGAACACAATCTCCGCCTCGGGCAGCATCCCCTCGGTGCGCCGGCGGTAGCTGCCCTCCCGAAAGGCCGCGATGTCCACCGGGCCGAAGATTTCGTTGGGCTCCGTGAATCTCGTCAGCAGGTACTCGAAGTACTGAGCCTGCAGCAGCTGGGACAGAGATCGGATGAGCGCGCTCTTGGCCGTGCCCGGAGGTCCGAGCAGCACGGCGTGCTCGCCCGCGATGACGGCCACGAGCAACAGACGGATGATCTCGTCCTTGCCGATGAACTGGCCGGAGACGACGCTGGCGACCTGCTGGAGTCGCTGGTGAAGCGTGGAGGGCTGGGCTGGACTAGCTTGCATGGCTCGTGTTCGGAGAAGAGGTTCTCAGCTTCCGGAAGATACCATCCGCTCGTTCTCGCATGGCGCGAGAGTCTTCGCCCGCGAGCTCGGGCAGCTCGCCGCGGTCGAGAAAGTCGGCGTAGCTGGCCAGGCTCCGTGCCAGCTCCAGCTCGTTGCCGATCTCCTCGAAGATCGAAATGGACCGCTGGAAATAGTCCCGGGCCTTGCTGGCATGCTCCCGCCCCCACCCTCCACCCGCCGTGATTTCTCCCAGCGTGCGGAGCGCGGAGCCGAGGTGCACTTTGCTCCGGGCCGCCGCAAAGATGTCGACAGCGCGCGATATGCTCTCGCGCGCCTTGGAGATCTCGTTCTTCTGCATGTACGCCATGCCCAGCGCACGCAGAGCCTCCGCGACCCCGAGCCGATCGTTGAGGTCCTCGCACGTGGCCACAGCCTCCTTGAGGCTCGCCACCGCCTCGGTGGACTGCCCCATCGACCGCTGCACCTCCCCGAGGTTCGTGAGCACGAGCGCCACCTTGTTGCGGTCCCCGATCTCGCGAGCCACCGCGAGCGCCTCCTCGAACACCTGCAGCGCCCCTGCCATGTCCCCCTGGTCCTGCGCGACCGTTCCCAGGTTGTTCAACGTGATGATCACACCGATCAGGTCGCCGATCTCCCGCCGGATCTTCAACGACTGCGAGAACGAGTCCAGGGCTTCCTTGAACTGGCCGGAATCCTGAAGCACCAAACCCACGTTGTTCAGCGACAACGCGATCGACCTCCGGTCGCCAATGTGCCGCCGCATCGTCAGGGCACGACGCATCTGCTCGAGCGCGCGAGGGTAATCCCCCCGTAGCCAGTGGAGCTTCCCGATGTCGTCCAGGCTCGAGGCGATGCCCCGATCGTCCCCACATGCCTCGAATAACGCCAGCCCCGTCCCAAGATGACGCGCCGCCTGGTCCAGCACGCCCGTCTCGCGATGCAGCCTCCCGATGCGGTTGTGGGCCGCTCCGCCCTTGCCCCGAAGGTTCAACCGATACGCAAGCGCCAGCATCGCCCGGAACGAGGCGAGCGCCTCCTCCATCTTGCCGAGCTGCTGACACACGTCGCCTTGGTGATGGTACACGTCGATCCGCCGCCCAGGCTCGTCGTCCCCGAGCAGCTCTAGACCCCGGGCGTAGTACTCCATCGCCTTCGCCGGCGAGTAGCGCGAACGGGCCACGTCCCCCGCGTCCAGGTAGGCCATCGCCGCACCACGCATCCCCCCCGCAGCCTCCCGGTGCGACGCGAGCATCGCCACGTACTCCTCGTCCGACCTCATGTTCGACTGGTGCTCCAACCAGTCCGCCACCGCCCGGTGATACCGCCGCGCCGTCGACGGCGACGTCAGCTTCGCCACACGCTCGCGCTCCAGGTTGTGCTTGAAGACGTACTCCTCGTCGCCCGGGAACGTCGAGTCCGGCAGCCGCAGCACGTAGTCGCGATCGATCAACTCCTGAAGCAAGTCTCGGATGTGACGGCTGTCCGTGTCGTCCGTCGCGGACCAGAGCTCGGGCGTGGTGCTGTCGAGGCGCGAAAGAACGGTCAGCGCCCCCAGCCAGAAAACCGACCCGACCGCGGCCGCCTGCTCGAGCACCAGCCGCAACGCGGGAGCGAGCGCAGCCACGCGCGCCTGCACGGCGTCGTCCACCGTGAGGGGCAGGCGCACGGTCTCCAGCTTCTCGATGTGGACGACCCAGACCGGGGTCTCCGCGAGAGCATCCTCCTCTTCGAGCACACCCGTGTCGTGGAAGATGCGGACCATCTGCTCGAGAAGCAGCGGGTTGCCCCCCGCCAGCTGGCAGGCCGCGTCCACGAGCTGCTGCGGTGCCTCCCCGCACGGCGCCAACAACGCGTGCATCATGCTCGCCGCGTCGAGCTCGCCCAGCGGCCCCAACTCCACCACCCGGTGCCGGTCCTGTCGAATGTTGCGCCACCCGTCCCGGCGCGTCTCCAGCTCGTTGCGAGCAATGCAGACCGCGAGGATCGGACCGTCCAGGTGCTCCAGCAGGAACTGAAGCAGCGCGAGGGACTCGTCGTGCGCCTCGTGCAAATCCTCGAAGACGAAACAGATCGGCCCCCGGGCCGAATCCGCCGCGAGAAAGCTCCGAAACACCGTCCGGCGAAGCAACCGCGCCTCGAGCGCGTCGTCCGTGACAGCCCGCGTCAACGGACTCTCCTCGAACTTCAACCCGAGCAACTGGCCGAGAAAGTACGCCACGTCGTCGACCTTCCGGTCCTCCAGAACGGCCGCTACTTCCTTGCGGACTTGCTCCCTGGCCGCCTCCTCGCTCATGCCCTCCACCAGCCCGAACCGCGCCCGAAGCATCCGCGCGAACACCCCGTAGCTGTCCCGCGCATCCCGCGCACTCCCTCGGTACGTGCGCACGGACGAGCCCCTCGTCTTGCGAATCTTCGAAAGGAAGTCGTGCACCAGCCGGCTCTTGCCCACACCGGAAGCCCCCAGCACCGTCACCAGTCGGGCTTCCCCCTTGTCCAGCACCTCGACCAGCGCCTGCTCCAGCTCACGCATGTCGCCGACCCGTCCGGTCAGCGGCGCCCGCAAGTCACTCGGGCCAAAGCCCAGCCAGTCCATGATCTCAGACATGATGCCCGTTCACTCGCTTCCTGATGCCTAGACCGCAGGGGCGCTGTCGCGCTGCACCTGAAGATCCTCCACGTGCCCCCGATCCCCTCGACGACCAGCCTCTTCCACCGCATGACGCGCGGCCCGCAGCACCCTGTCGGGATCGAGACGCTCGGTCGCCGGAAACCTCACGGCCCCATAGCGAAACAGCACTCCATCGATCCCGAAACCACGGACCTCCTCTAGCACGTTCCCCACCACTCGGATCAACTCATCCAGGTCGGACACCGCAACGATCGCCGCCAGCTCGTTGCTGTCGGCCCAGTACAGCGGCACCTCCCCCAGATGCTGCTCCAATCCGTGCCCCACGAACCCCAGCAGCGCGTCGCGCGCGGTCCGGCCCACCTGCGATACCACCTCCGCTTCGTTCTCCAACCGAAGGATCAAACAAGCCGCACCCACCCCGTGCCGGAGCGCTCGCGTCAAGCTCGCCCGCAACGGCAACGACGTCTCCAAACGGTCCAGCACATGCGCAAATCGCCGTCGATGCACCCTGCCCGGCGGCTCGCTGGGCGACGTTCTGGAGGAAAGCACCGCGCGGATTTGCCTTGTGAGCTCGTAGATTCGAAACGGCTTGGAAACGAAGGCCGTAGCCCCGGCGTTCATCGCGCGAGACCGAACCCCCTGCTCCAGACTCGCCGTGACCATGATGACTGGAACCGCACTGAGACCTCGCACCAGCCTGGACAGCGTGAACCCGTCCATGCGAGGCATCGCCGCGTCCACCAGCATCACGTCCACGTCCCGGTCCAGGAACAGCTCGAGCGCCGCTTCTCCGTCGTCCGCCGTCACAACCCCATACCCCTCGTTCCGACACACCTCGGCCAGCAGCATCTGGTTGACCTGGTCGTCCTCGACCACGAGGACCAAAGGGACGCGGGTACTCGGTTCGCTCACCACGCCCAAAGCCTAGCCGATGCGCCGTCGAACCCAAAGCCAGTCTGCCCCTGCGTCATCCTCCCCCGTCACCTCAACAGAAATAACGCGACGCGTTGCGCAATAGCGGCCTCCTCCCACCGACTTGCACCCCCGAGGCTCGTCTGGGTTGAGAGGTCCCCGCCCCTGGCGTATCTTCGGCCTCCGATGACTCAAGCTGGCCCCGGTCTCACCCCCCTCCCCGTCGACGCCATCATTCCGCCCGGAACCCTGCGGGCAGACATGGAAAAACGGCGAGCACAAGGCGAACGTTACTCCACCCGCGAAGTGGTCGCGATCCTTGTCCCCTTGTGCACTGACCTCATTGCCCGGCACGAAAGGGGCGAACACCTCCTGCTCACCCCTTCGTCCATTCGGTTCGAAGTGGGCAGCGCGACCGCCCTGGTGCCCGGTCAGCAACCATCCCTCCTCCCAAGGGACCGCGCCTGCGTGCCCCCCGAATCGCGCGCCGGCAAGGGTGGCGACTCCCGGTCCACCGTCTTCAGCATCGGCGCCATCGCCTACGAAATGCTCACCGGAGAAGCGGTCGGCCCCGGCATGCGACGCCCTTCTGAGCTCGCCTCAGACCTCCCGCCCATCGTCGATACCATCCTCAGCAAAGCCCTGATCGGCGACCCCGCCCATCGCCCTGCCGACCTCGGAGCACTCGCCCAGGCCATCCACAACCTCGCCCCCACCGCCAGCCATGCACCTCCTCCCGCTGACGCCGCCGCCCTCGATGGCAACGACGACTTCGAGGTCGACGTCTCCCTGTCGATGGTTCCCCCTCCCCCCAAGGCTGCCATCGGCCCGCTGCCTCCGCCAGCACCCATGCCCCGCGACCTGATGGGCACGGACGATGGCGGCCTGGTGGCCGTAGCTCGAGCCCCCCAAGGTCCGCCACCGATCGATCCCACTTCCGCCTTGGCCCAGATGCGAGACCGCCTCGAGGCCGACCCGCGCCCACGCTACGTCGTCATCAAGGACGGCATGGACCACGGCCCCTTCTCCGCCGTCGAGCTTCTCCAACAGATCGCTTCTCACACCTTCGAGGCACATCACATCCTCGTCGATAGCTTCTCCCAGGACGAACGCCCCATCTCCGATTGGGACGAGTTCGCTCCCTTCGCCGAACACGCCAAGCTCAACAAGCAGATCGTCGCAGAGAAGAAAGAACTCGAACGGTCCGTCGTGGCCGAGTCCAAGACCACCCGCAACAAGGCCCTGTTCATCGGCGGCTCCCTCGCCCTCGTCGCGGTGCTCGGCGTCGGCACCTGGCTCATCGCCAAGCCCAAGACCCGAAGCGGCGAAGTCTTGGTCGACGGCCATTCTGCGCTGAACATCGACTTCGATGGTGGCCTCAAGAGCTCCTCGAACAGCCCCGGCGGCCGCGTCTATCGGTCCACCGGTTCGGACGGCGTGGCCCGCCCCGTGCTCGGCGGCGGCATGAGCTGCGAGGGAGCCATGAACACCTACGTAACGGAGCTGAAGATGGCCGGCAACAAGCCCGACTTGACCAACGGTCAACTCGGGGCTCGCCTCAACAACGGCAGCTACGTCGTCGGCTGCGGGGCCCCGATGAGCATGACGGTCAGCATCTGCGCCGCCATTCAAAACGGACGCGCGGTGGGCGTCACCGTCACCACAGACCCGCCCAACTCCGGCATTGCTTCCTGCATCTCGGGACGCGTCCGGTCGATGAGCTTCCCCTCCCACCCATCTCTCGACGTCACCAGAACGGTCTTCAAGGGCGAGTGACGGGAAGGCGCGCATGTTGAGCCGGGGGAAACCGACTACCACCCTTCACGCCTTAGCTTCCTTGGGGATCGCGTGCTTGCTCCTCGTGGGTTGCTCGGTGCCCGTCGCCGGAGGGCTCGACGAACGTGACGCGAATCTGGTCGCGGACGCACTGAATCGCTCCGGGATCGAGGCCACCAAGGAAGTCGACCCGGCGTCCGAAGGGCGGTACCAGGTGCTCGTCCCCCGAGGGGAAACGGCGCCCGCCATCGCAGCACTCCGCGACCACGACCTGCCTCCGCGCCACGCGCCCGGCGTCATCGATGCCGTCGGGAAAGGCGCCCTCGTCCCCAGCCCCCTCGCCGAGCACGCCCAGTACGTCGCTGGGATCTCCGGCGACCTCGAGCGTTCCCTCGCGAGCATCGACGGCATCCTCGGCGCCCGCGTGCACCTGTCCGTCCCCCCCACCGACACGCTCTCCGGTCAGCCTGCGCAGAAGCCTTCCGCATCCGTCCTACTTCGGCATCGAGGCCCCTCTCCCCCGATCGCAGAGGACCAGGTTCGGCATCTCGTCGCCGGAGCCGTCGCAGGGCTCACCATCCAGGATATCTCGGTCGTTGCTGTCAGCCGTCCGGAAGCTGCCGCCCTTCCCACTCGGGAAATGACCCAGGTCGGCCCCATCTCCGTGACTCGCGCCAGCGCCCTGTGGCTGCGCGGAACCCTCGGCGTCGTCGTGCTGCTGATGATCGCCTTGGCCGCCACCATCCTCGTCCTGTGGCTCCGCATGCGTCGAGCCATGGCGGATCAGCTCGCAGGTGGGGAGCGGGCGTGATCGAAATCCGGGGCTTGCAGAAGTCCTTCCGTGAGCCCGTCCTGCGTGGCGTGGACCTCTTCGTCCCGGAACGATGCCTCTACGGGCTCATCGGCCCCGGCGCCGCCGGTAAGAGCGTCCTGCTCAAACACGTCGTCGGCCTCATGCGCCCGGACAAAGGAACCGTCATCGTCGAAGGACACGACGTCTTCCAGATGTCCGAGCTCGACCTGCAAGGCTTCCGAAAACGTTTCGGCATCGCCTTCCAAAACAATGCCCTCTTCGACCACCTCACCGTCGGAGAGAACATCGCCTTCCCCTTGCGCCGTCTCCACAAGGACATGAGCGAGCAGGAGATCCAGGACCGCGTCGACGAGCGCCTGCGCGCCGTGGCGCTGCCCGGCATGCAAGACCGAAGTCCGCCCAGCCTCTCGGGAGGACAGAAGCGTCGCGTCGGTGTCGCCAGGGCGACCGTGGCGCACCCGCCCATCCTCATCTACGACGAACCCGCCGCAGGCCTCGACCCCGTCAGCTCCCAGAAAATCTTCGACCTCTTGAAGAAAGAGAAGGGGGACTCGACCGTCATCATGGTCTCCTCCGACCTCGACCGCCTGCTGACCGTCACCGACCGCGTCGGCATGATGCTCGACGGAAAGATGATCTTCGACGGCACCACCGAGCAAGCCCAGAACAGCACCAACGAGTACGTGCGGCAGTTCGTGCACGGACTCACGGAAGGACCGCTTTGAGCTCCCCAGCCGCCACCCCCACGCAGCCCCAGGACTCCCTTCCGTTTCGGATCGGGAACAGCCTGTTCGAGATGTCGGAGGTCGCCGGCGGCATGGCCGTCCTTCTCGTTCGTGTCGCTTGGCGCATCGCGCGAGCGAGCTTCGACTGGAGCGAGTTCAAGACGAACATGTACAAGATGGGCGTCAAGTCCACCCCCATCGTGATCGTCACCGCCCTGTTCGTCGGGGCCATCGCCGTCATCCAAGCCGCGCCCATGGTGCAACAGTACGGCGCCTATGGCCTGCTCGGTTGGGGCGCCGGATTCACCGTCCTGCGCGAGCTCGGCCCCCTGCTCACCGCTCTCATGATCTCGGGACGCGTCGGCGCCAACAACACCGCCGAACTCGGAACCATGGTCGTCACTGAGCAAATCGATGCCCTCCGGATTCTCGCCATCGATCCCCTCGGATTTCTCATCGCCCCGCGCCTCCTCGCCATCGTCTTCACCCTCGTCATCGCCACCATCTACGCCGACGCCCTCGCCCTGTTCGGCGCCGCCATCGCCAGCAGAGCCATGCTGGGCGTCGAGTACGGCGTGTTCCTCAATGGGCTCACCAGCGGACTGCTCAACTTCGGAGATGTCGCTCACGGCTTGATTAAGAGCGTGTTCTTTGGCCTCATGATGGCCGTGGCGTCCTGCTACTTCGGCCTCTCCGTCAAGGGTGGCGCACCAGGCGTCGGCCGCGCCGTCAACGCAGGCGTCGTCGCATCCGCCACCGGCATCTTCATCCTCGACTACTTCGTATCCTTCATCATCGGCTGACCATGGCGACCGCAAACGCATCTCCCAGCTCCCCCCCCTCCCGCGTCGAAGTGGCGCTCGGAGAGCTCGGCGATGCCACCCTCGACCTGCTCCGCTCCGCCCGCGACATGTACTCCGTCTTCGTGCGGACCCTCTACTACATCGCACGCGGCAAGCGCGAACCCGGCGCCGTCGTCCACCAGATGTACGAGATCGGGAACAAGTCCGTCTTCTTCGTCACCGTCGTCATGGGCTTCATCGGCCTCATCGGCATCTACCAATCCGGCATCCAGGCCCAGCGACTCCTCCCCGACTTCTCCCGCATGGGCGCCACCTACCTGCAGCTGCTCATCCGCGAAATCGGCCCCTCCGTGGGCGCCATGATCATCGCCACCCGCGTCGGCGCAGGCATCGCCGCCGAAATCGGATCCATGGTCGTCACCGAACAGGTCGATGCCCTCCGCATGTGCGCCGCCGATCCCATCGACTTCCTCATCAAGCCCAGGTTCATCGCCAGCATCGTCATGACCACCTGCCTGATCATCTGGATCTGCACCGTCATGTTCTGCGCTGGTGCCGTCACCGCCTGGTCCTTCTTCGACGTCCCCTTCCGCACCTTCTTCAACTTCACCATGGTCGAGACGGGCGACGTCGTCATCTGCCTGACCAAGTGCGTCGCCTACGGCGCCGCCATCCCCATCGTGTCCGGCTACTGCGGCCTCTCGACCTTCGGTGGCTCCGAAGGCGTCGGGTGGGCCACGACCCGCGCCGTCGTCAACTCGTCCCTCGCCGTCGTCTTCCTGGACCTCATCATCAGCGTCGCCGGCTTCTTCATCTTCTTCGCCCGATGATCTCCTTCAGAAACATCCACAAGAGCTTCGGGTCCAAGGACGTGCTCCAGGGTGTTTCCTTCGACGTCCAGGACAGCGAGGTCTTCTTCATCATCGGCGCGTCGGGCGTCGGAAAGAGCGTGCTCATCAAGCACCTCGTCGGCTTGCTCTACCCCGACCAGGGCGAAATCTGGCTCGATGGCCAGGAGATCTCTCGCTTCAACGAACTGCAGATGATGGACGTCCGTCGCAAGTGCGCGATGGTCTTTCAGCATTCGACGCTCTTCGACTCGATGACGTGCGCACAGAACGTGGCCCTTCCCCTGCGCAAGCACAAGGGGCTCAAGGGGCGCGACGCGGAACGCGAAGCCACGAAGTTGCTCGAGAAGGTGCACATGGAAGCCTTCGCCGACCGCTACCCGGCCGAACTGGGCGACGGCATGCGCAAGCGGGTGGCCATCGCCCGGGCGCTCACGCTCGATCCCCAGTACATCCTCTTCGACGAGCCGACGACGAGTCTCGACCCGGTCAATGCCCGGCGCGTGGACAAGTTGATCCGTGAGCTAAGCGACACCTTGGGCGTCACCAGCATCGTCGTGTCGCACGACCTGGCCTCGATCTTTAGCATCGCGGACCGGATCGTGATGCTGTACAAGGGGCATGTTCGGCTCCTTGGCACCCGGGAGGAATTCCGCAACACCACCGACGGCGTAGTCGAGCAGTTCACGAACGGCTACGCTGAAGGGCCCATGGACTTGTAATGAGGGGATCATGGCGAACCCGCGTTCCATCGAAGTCAAGGTCGGCCTCCTGATCCTGATCGCAATCGGAATCCTGACCGGCTTCATCGTGCTGATGGGAGGAATGAGCTTCCAGCCGACCTACCGCGTGTACGTCGACTTCGACAACCCCGGCGGGATCCAGTCCGGATCCCCCGTCCGGATCGCCGGTGTGACGGTCGGCAAGATCAAGGACATCCAGTTCCGGGGAGGCGCCGAGCCCGCGACGGACGGTCAGCGCCCAGCCCTCGTGCGCATGACGATCGCCCTCGAAACACGCCACCGGGAGGCCGTCCGGGAAAACGCTACGTTCTACGTCACCTCGCAAGGAGTCCTCGGCGAACAGTTCCTCGCGATCGACCCAGGCTCGAGGGACCGCCCCATCCTGGCAGACGACGCCGTCGTCCGCGGTCTCGACCCACCCCGTCTCGACCTGTTGCTCGCCGAGGGATACGAACTGCTGCACACGACCATCACCGCCATGCGCGACAACCGCGCCCAGATCGAGGAGATGTTCAAGGGCCTGCACAGCACCCTCACGGGCACCGGCGAGTTCTTCGACAAGAACCGAGATCGGCTCACGCGGATTGCCGAAAATGTCGAGACCATCACCATCGAAACCAACGAACTCGTACGGTCTGCACGCACCCGCTACGTCGATGGCCCCCAGGTCACGAGGATCATCAGCAACATCGACCACGCCTCCGCGGCCATCGCGCGCGACAGCGAACCGTTGCTCCGCGACGCTCGTACCACCATGGCCAACGTCAACCGTGTCTCGGCGACCGTAGGCGCCCCCGAGGAGCAGCAGAAGATCAAGCAGACCATCCAGGACGTGGCGGAGATCGCGAGCCGGGCCAAGCTGGCAGCAGCTGATGCCCAGGCCATCGTGGCGCACGTCAAGAAGGGAAAGGGCTCCGTGGGCGCCTTGGTCATGGACGAGCAGGTCTACGACGACTTGCAGGAGATGGTCCGGGACCTGAAGCACAACCCGTGGAAGTTCTTCTGGCGCGAGTAGTGACGGTTCCACTGCCGCTCCGCACGTCGTGGGGACGGAACGTCCCGCTTCACTTGCCCTTCGCCCCGGCAGGGGCTACGATTTCGCAGGTTCTTTTCGTGGTCCCACCACGACGGCTGGATGTCGGCATTCTCGGAAGCCCGTGCGCGGGCTTTCAGGCCCGCTACACTTGGAATAGTTCGGTCTCCGATTGACGACGCCTTTCCAGATTGTTAGTGACGGGACGGTTCCTCGGCTAAACTTGTCCACATCCGCAAGCGAGACGACTCCAAAAGCGCTGCGAGGTAGCATCACACCATGAGCGAAGAGCAAAAGGAGAGCTCGGTTCTCTTCTCCCTCAACGAGCTGTTCAGCCTGGAACAGGAGCGGATCAAGCAAGAAGAGGACGCGAAGGTCAAGGCGGCCGATGAGGCCAAGCGGTCGGAAGAAGAAGCCCGCCGTCGCGCCATCGAGGAAGAAGAACTCCGCCTCCGCAACGAGGAGGAGCGCAAGCGCGTGGACGACCAGCGCAAGCGCGAGGAATCTGCACGCCTCGATGCCATGCGGCAGGCCGAAATCGAGAGGGCACGGATCGCTGCCGAAGAGCAGGCCCGCCTCGAAGCCATGCGCCAGCAGCAAGCCCACGCCCAAGAGCTCGCCAAGATCAGCCAGGACAAGGGAAAGAAGACCCTGACCTACCTGGTCGCGGCCGCCATCGCCGTCCTCTTCATCGGCGGCGGCACCGGCGGCTTCCTCTGGTACCGCTCCTACAGCAAGGCCGAGGAAGAGAAGCGACAGGCCCTGATCGTCGCCAACCAGAAGGCCGAGGAAATGACCCGGCTCCAGAAGCAGCTCGACGACCAAAGCAAGAAGGTCAGCGATCTCTTGGACAAACTCTCGAACGCCGAGGACGAGGCCACGAAGGCCAAGCTCAAGGCTGAGTTGGCCGCCGCCCAGAAAGAGCAGAACGCCACCCGAGGCGCCATCAGCGGCGGAGCCGCCGCCGACAAGAAGACAGGTGCCGCTCGCCCCGCTTGCACCTGCGTCGAAGGCGACCCCATGTGCAGCTGCCTGTAGCGGCCCATCACGCCCCCAAACCCGTGTCCAAGAATCACCTGGCTTTCGCCCTGGACTTTCCCTCGTTCGAGGACGCCCAACCTCTCCTCGCGCCTCTCGCCGAGCACGTCGGCTTCGCCAAAATCGGCCTCGAGCTCTTCACCCACGACGGCCCATCCGCCGTCCGCGGCGCCATCGATGCCGGCTTCGACGTCTTCCTCGACCTCAAGCTCCACGACATCCCCGCCACCGTCGAACGCGCCGTTGCCAATGCGGCATCCCTCGGTGTCCGACTTCTCACCGTCCACACCGCCGGCGGCCCAGCCATGCTCGCCCGGGCCGTGGAAGCAGCCCACAAGGCTGGCTCCACCCAAGTCGTCGGTGTGACCGTCCTCACCTCGCTCGACGCCGCAGACCTGGCCGCCACGGGCGTGACCGGATCCCCGGCAGACCAGGCCTTGCGCCTCGCTACCATGGCCTGGAACGCCGGCGTCAGCGCCTTCGTGTGCTCCCCCAAGGAAGTCGCTCGGTTGCGCTCTGCGCTCGGCAACGACGCCACCCTCATCACACCCGGTATCCGACCGAGCGGGGCCGCAACCCAGGACCAGAAGCGCGTCGCCACTCCAGCCTCCGCCATCGCCGACGGCGCAGACATCCTCGTCGTGGGACGCCCCATCCGGGACGCCGCCAGCCCCACGCTGGCCGCACAGGCCATCGTCGACGAGATCGCACGCGCCCTGCGCGCACGGCCCCGAACGTGAGCCGCATCGTCATCGGCATCCAACCGGTCCGCGAAGCCATCCGCGTCCATGGCAACGCCATCGAACGCGTCCTGCTGATGCAGGGCGCAGGGAAAGACTCGCGTCCCCTCGACGGGATCGCGCGATGGAGCGAAGCCCACGACGTTCCCGTACAGCGTGTCGACCGCCTGCAACTCGACCGCATCACCCACGGCGGAAGTCACCAGGGGGCGGTCGCCTTCGCCCCTGAGCTCGAAGTTCTCGCGATTCACGAGCTGCTCGCGTCCAACCCCACATTGATCACCGTGCTCGATAGGATCACCGACCCCCAGAACTTCGGAGCGATCATCCGAAGCTCCGTTGCCTTCCTCGCCGACGGGATCATCTGGCCCGAGCACGACTCCGCTCCCTTGTCTCCAGCAACGTTCCGCGCCTCCGCAGGTGCCATCGAGCACGCCCGACTCTGTCGCGTCTCCTCCCTGCCTGCCGCCCTCCACACCCTCCGTGACGAAGGCATGCTGGTCGTCGGCCTCGCCGGAGAGTCCAGTACCCGGCTCGAGGACCTCTCCCTCGATCGCCCCACGGCCATCGTCGTGGGGGCGGAAGGCTCCGGACTTCGCAAGGGTGTCCGCGACGCGTGCGAACTCCTCGCGCGGCTTCCCACCGCTCCCCCCCTCGACACGCTCAACGCCTCCGTGTCCGCAGCGATCGCTCTGTACGAGGTGAGGCGCCAGCGCATGGCCCACGATCATGCCGCGGCCACTCCCGTTTGATCGCTGGGCCATCGCGATCCTCCTCGCAGCCCTTCCCCTTCGCATCGCTCTGGCGACCCAGACCTGCTTGTCCCCAGACGAGGCCTACTACCTCGCCGCGCATCGGCTGGGAAAGACCATCCCGGATCACCCTCCCCTGACGCCTTGGCTCGCGGGCCTCGCGGACGGCCTCGTCACACTCCCGCTGGAGCTTCGGGTCCGGCTGCCTGCGCTCTTGCTTGGAACCGTCATCTCCATTGTGCTCGTAGACCTGCTCCGCCGACGAGGAGGTGATCCTCCTGCGCAGCGCTGGGCTGCCATCTTGGGTTCGTGGCTGCCCCTGCCCCTTGCGGGAGGATTCTTGCTCACGCCCGACACGCCTCTTCTCCTCGCCGTCGTGGTGCTCCTGGTGATCCAGGAAGCAACCGGCGCGTCGAGGTGGAAGGCGCCAGCCATCGCAGTGACTTGCGCCATTGGCCTGTCCGCGAAGGTCACGATGCTCGTGCCGGCCATGGTGCTCTTCTGGATGACGCGGCCTCGGCCCCACCGGGCTGCCGTGGCCGTCGGCGTGCTGGCAGCCCTTCCCCTCGCATGGCCCTCCTTGCACTTCCAGTCGCACCACGCGTTCTTGGATCACGAGATGGCGATCGGCCGCGTCAGCGCCGCAGCAGCAGCGATCGGGGCCCAGGTCGCACTCTGGGGCCCCGCCGTCCTGTGGCTCGGCGCCCGCGAAGCGTGGCGTCATGCGCTCGACCGGTGGGTGCTCCTCCTCATGGGCGCACTGATGCTGATGTCAGCCTTGCTCCGCGAAGTGCCACCCGAACCCAACTGGTTCGCCGCCGGTGCAGTCCTCTGTGTCGCGGGAGCGGCTCAGGTCCTGCCATGCGCCGCGGTCTGGATACGGATCACCACCGTGCTCCTCGGCCCCGTACCCACCCTACTGCTTGCCTCGCACGTCATGAACCCTTGGCTTCCCATCCCAGCCCACGTGGATCCGTCCGCCAGATTGCACGGATGGCGCGACGGAAACGGTCTGGCTGAAGCCCCCGGTGTGGGGCCCTACGGTCCGGCAGCCGAGTCATGTGTCTACCAGGGAAACTGCGACGAATTATTGGATAAGATTCAGCAGGTTGAACAGAATAGTTCAAGCGCCCGTTGAAGACCGTCCGCGTCGCGACAATGGACTGAACACTTGACAAGTCCATTGCGTTGTCGGATCCATTCAATGGAACGGGCGATCGCATCGAAACACGCGACGGAAAGTGGTTCCATGTCGCTTGGTTACGATCGAGATTTCCATGAATGGGTCAAGGATTGCGAAGTGCTTCAAGAAGCACTTCATCCATGCCCACGGGCGCGCCCGATCACCCTCCGGATCGCCTCGATGGCCCTGCTCAACTCGTCCTTGCTGGTCTCTTCCCCGAGGCTGGCTCGCACCGCCCCAGCACCCCGCTGGGCGCCCAGCATGGCTGACACAACCGACGACGCCTCAGGGCTCCCTGCCGAGCAGGCGCTTCCCCCTGAGAGGCAAACCCCTTCCACGTCGAATGCAGACACCAGTTCATCTCCACGCATGTCCTCGAACGACACATTGGTGACGTGAGGAGCACGAGGCTCCTCGCCGTTCCTTCGGGCACCCAACTTGGTCATCTCGTCTTCGAGGTGATCCCGTAGGACCCGAACGGCATCGTAGCGTGACGGACTCGAAGAGGCCCAGCTTGCTGCAACTCCGAACCCGACGGCGAGCGGGACACTGACGGTCCCTGGGCGGAGCTTGCGCTCCTGAGGACCACCGAGCAGCAGCGGGCGGAGCCCCTGACATGCCGCACCCAGCAGGGCTCCGATCCCCTTGGGACCTCGAATCTTGTGCGCGGACACCGTCACCGTGTCCGCGTCGCACCACGGCCGACCGTCGAGCTTCCCCACCCCTTGCACGGCGTCCACATGCACGACCGCGCCATGCGCGTGAGCGATCCGAACGACATCCTGCACAGGCTGGATCACTCCCGTCTCGTGGTTGACCCACTGGATCACCACCAGGGCGGGCTGCGGGATCACCCCGAGCCATCGCTCGATCTCGCCAGGGTCGACGCGCCCTCGGTGATCGATCGCGAGCCAGTGAACCGTGTGGTCCACCTGAGCGGCCTCGACCACGCGCAGAATGGAAGGATGCTCGAGTCGCGAACAGAGCACCTGGCCGACCCGGTCGAGGTGCGCGCGTATCGCAAGGTTGTTGGACTCGGTTCCTCCCGACGTAAACACGACGTCGAAGGCCGGTCGCCCTAGGAGCGAGGCCACACGTTCGCGGGCGTCCTCCAACTCTCGCCGCGCAGCGCTCCCGATGGCATGCGCCGAAGACGGGTTGCCCCAGCACCTGCGAGAGCTAGCGGCGACCGCATCGATCACTTCCGGCAAGGGAGGAGTGGTCGCATTCCAGTCCAGGTAGATGGGGTTCACGTTGAATGCGGGGCTCGCTCGGCCACGGAGAGCTTGCACGTGGTCCCACGGAAGGTCACCCCCGCGATCCGTTCGTTGGTCGGGGACTCCAACAACAACTCGCCCCCCAACCCCTTGACCACCCGTCTCGCTATGGCAAGACCGATGCCCACGCCCTGGTGCTTCCGGGTCGGTGATCCATCCGCCTGCACAAAGGGCTGCATCACCTTGTCGATATGGCTGGCAGGGATCCCCGGACCGTTGTCCGATATGCACACCTCGTAGAACGATCCCACGTGCCGAACGCGCACGCCGACCACCCCCCCGGCCGGGCTGAACTTGATCGCGTTGTCCAGCACCTGGGCTATCCCTCGCCCCAGACGGTCAGCGTCGCCCCACGCCGGCATTCGTGCATCGGCGCACTCGAACGCCAGCTGAACAGATCGCTGCGCAACGAGCCCTTGGAACTTGCCGAGAACCCGTTCCACCACGGATCTCACGTCGTAGTCGCGATGCACGAAACGCATGGTCCCGGCTTCGAGCCCGGTCACGTCCAAAAGGTTGTCGATGAGAGACCGCAGTCGCTGCACGCAGTCGTCCATGGCGCGAAGAGCCTTGCGTTGGGAAGCATTCAGAGGACCCAACTCCTCGTCGACAAGCAACTTGACGTAGCCCACGATGGGGGTCATCGGCGTGGCCAGCTCGTGCGACACGTTCCGGTAGAACGTGGTCCGAGCCCGGTCCGCCTCCACAAGGCGCTCGTTCGCCTCGGATAGCTCAGCAACCTTCGCCTCCAGCCTCGCAACGATCCGCTGACTCTGCGCACGCAGGTGGGCGTCCGCCTTCGCCGGGGCCACCACTTCCTTGCCCCCGCGCAGGAACTTCTCGAGCGTCGCGGCAAAGGTCCGTGCGTTGATAGGCTTCTGCACGAAACCGTCGCATCCCACGGCCAGGCTCGTCGACCGGTCCCCTTCGGCGGTGATCGCAACGATGGGCACCTCTCGCAACGTGGGATCCCCCCGAAGCCGGAGGGTCACTTCGTAGCCGTCGAGACCGGGGATGTTGAGGTCCACCAGCACCAGGTCCGGACGCATCGTCCGCGCCACCCGAACCCCCTCCAACCCGTCGGCCGCGTCAACCACCTCGAACCCGGCACCGGAAAGAATCTTGCGGACGAGGAGTCGGTTGGCAGGGTCGTCTTCGATGTGCAGAACGCGAGGAGGGCTCACCCTCTCACCTTGCGCGGATCAGGGGTCGACGGCAAGGCCCGAGATCGTCTCACCCTTGCACGACGCAGGTTCCTGACGGTATGAAGCTGGCATGCACCTTCGCCGTTTCTCGTTCCTCTTTGCCGCGGGATTGCTGGCAGCGCCCGCTTGCTCGAATCTCACGTCCCCGTCAGGCGAGAACCCAGACTCCCTGACACCCGTTGGGGACACCCCTGCCGCAACCCACGCCCAACCGCCACCCACGCAACCGATGCCCGCACCGGAACGAGCCCCCAACGCTGAGGCGCTCACCGTTCGACGCATCCTCATCGCCCACGACCGCGCCGAAGGTGCTAAGCCAGGCGTCAAGCGCACCCTGGCGGAAGCTCGCAAGCTTGCAGCCGAGGTCGCGGAGAAAGCACAAGCCCCAGGAGCGGACTTCGCTCAGCTGGCCAAGGCCCACTCCGATGCTCCGGACGCCGAACGCGGCGGCTTGCTCCCCCCGCTCAGGGGCGACGCCGAAGCGGAACTGAGGGCTGCTGCTCAGCAAGCAACCGTCGGCCAGGTCTCCGGTGTCGTCGTAACCCGGCAGGGGCTGCAGATCTTCCAGCGCCTCAGGTAGATGAGGCATGGGCGCCGCCAAGAAACGGATCCTGATCGTCGAGGATGACCCCAGCGTTCGCACTCTCCTCGAGAAGACGCTGGCCGTCCAGTACGAGGTCGAATCGGTCGGCGACGGGATCAGCGCAGCGCGGCGTATCTCTCGAGCACCTGCCGCCGACCTCATCCTCTGCGACGTGATGCTGCCGGGGATGGACGGACTGGAAGTCGCGCGTCGAGCCAAGGCCTCCGCGATCTGGTCGCACGTCCCCATCATCTTCCTCACCGCGCGGACCACCCCTCGCGACGTGATCCAGGGCATTCAGGCGGGCGCGCGACTCTATCTACCGAAGCCCTTCAAGCTTCAGGACTTGCTCGACAAAGTGGCCAAGGTCACCGGAGCTTGAACTTGGGGGGGGGCCCCGAAGCAACAACGCTTCCGCCCATGCGCGGGGCGCTTCCCCTCGCGATCGCGACGGGCTTGCTCTACTTCGCTTGCTTCCCGGGGACTGGGCTCTGGCCCCTCGCGTTCGTGACCCTCGGCCCCTTGCTCGTGGCGCTGCGACACCGTGGGGTCGTTCATGGCACGATGCTCGGCCTTGCGGCTGGGACCGTCGCCACGTTCCTCGGCTTCTTCTGGCTCGTCGAGACGATTCGCACCCACGGAGGGTTCCCGTGGCCCGCCAGCTTGGCCGTGGTGCTCGTCTTGAGCGTGATGCAGGGTGGTCGCTTCGCTCTATTCGCAGGTCTCACGTGCGCGCTGTCGCGACGCCGATGGCCTTGGCCCCTGTCGGTGGCGGGGGCCTTCGTCACCGCGGAGGTGGCTTACCCGCTGCTGTTTCCCTGGTTCCTGGGAGCAAGCCTCCATCGCTTCCCCCTGCTGATCCAAACGGCTGACCTGGGCGGTCCGGTGCTCGTCGGACTCCCGCTCGCTCTGACAAGCGCCGCGGTCGCCGACGCGTTCCAAACCGGACGACCGCGGATGCCGGCAAAGCCCTCCCTGTGGGCCGCAGCTCTGGCAATCGCTCTGCCGGTCGCGTACGGCGCGTTCATGATCCCGGTCGTGGACCACGCCACCCGGGCAGCGCCGACGGTTCGGGTCGGGCTGGTCCAGGGTGACGTCCCCATGCCACCCGCAACATCAGAGCTTCTGCACCAACGATTCAGCAAGCAGGTCGAGCTCACGCGTCAACTTGCCGTGGCGGGAGCAGAGCTCGTGATCTGGCCCGAGTCCGCCTTCATTCACGTCCTTCCGGCCTCGGCGCCGGGTGAGGCTGCGGGGCGAACCGAAGCAGCAAACCTCGGCGTTCCGCTGCTCACCGGCGCACTCGTGGAAACCGAAGGTCCCAGGTCTCGCGTGTTCAATTCGGCGCTGATGATTGCGCCAGGCGCCAGCGTGCGCGGGCGATACGACAAGCAACATCGTCTTCCTTTCGGCGAATACCTGCCGCTGGGCGATGCCTTCCCGGTCTTGTATCGGTGGTCGCCCGGGTCGGGACGGATCTCCGAGGGCGACCAATCCGGGCCGGTGCCTTTCGAGGACAAGCGGATCACGGTCCTGATCTGTTACGAGGACATCTTGCCCTCCTTCGTGAGAGGCGCGGTCAAGGGTCATCGCCCCCACCTGCTAGCCAACCTGACGAACGACGGGTGGTTTGGTCGGTCGGACGCAGCTGGGGTTCACTTTGCCCTGTCGAAGTTCCGAGCGGTGGAGCACCGCCGGTATCTGGTTCGCGCTACGAACACGAGCGTGACCGCCATCGTGGACCCCGTGGGACGGGAGCAGGGGACCGTTCCTGCGTTTGCCGAGGGCTCGCTGGTGGGGACGGTGCGGTGGATGCACGGCTGGACGCTCTACGGCTTGTGGGGGGATGCTCCGTGGTATCTGGTAGCGGTCGCGTCGCTGGTGGGTTGCTGGTTGGGTTGGCCCGGGGGCTGGCGGCGACGGGGTGTTGGCCCCAGAGAGCAGGCGTGAATAACTTCAGGTGCGTTGCGTCCATCTGCGGGTCAGATTCTTGACTTGGACGCACCGCCGTGAAAACTTCTGTGATCGGTTCGAACAGGGAACGGATCCCCACGGGCAACCGTAAGATGGGGACGAGACCCGACCCGCGGTGACCTGGGAGGCTCGAGGGCTTCTTTCAAAGGAGATTGAGATGAAGAAGATAGCTTGGCATTGGACTTTGGCTGTTTCCGCGATCGCGCTTGCGTTTGCTGCCTGCACGGTTACGGAGGGAGACGACGACGAAGACGGCGGGACTAGCGGGTCTGGCGGCTCGACCGGTGGGTCCGGCGGCGGCGCGACGGGCGGAACGGGCGGCGGCGTGACAGGCGGAACCGGAGGAGCGGCCGGAGCGGCCGGAGAGGGCGGCACGGGCGGCGGCACCACCACGAAGACCTGCGCCGAGTTGTACCCCGGAGCCGACACCTGCTCGCAGTGCCTGGTCACCAGCTGCTGCGCCGAGGTGGAAGCCTGCTTCAATGAAACCTCCGGCGAGTGCGCGGGCTCCTGGGACTGTCTGGCCGAATGCACGGACGCAGACACCTACGAGGAATGCAAGGCGGCCTGTGACGACGGCAACTTCAACACGGCCTACAACGAGATCGTGACCTGCCTCGAGGAGAAGTGCTTCGAGGGCTGCGGATCCACCCAGTAGTTCCTCGCGCCCAGCGACCATCGCGCCGCCCTTCCTCCCGGAATGGCGGCGCTTTTTTATGGCCGCGATGTCTCGATGTAGGTCGATTCAGTGAACCGACCCGTCAGAGCTTCATCGCTTTGCGGAATCGCTTGGCGTCCGCGAACATGTCCACGTTGGTAAAAATGTAGGTGGCGTCGGTGTGCTTGGCTACCTTCGCGATCTCGGCGAGGCGCTCGATGGCCGGGTCCTCGTACCGTGACTTGTGCCCAGCAGGCCCAGGAAGACGGTAATAGGCCTTCTTCTTCTTCGAGACCCCCTGGTTGAGGGGATCTCGCACCACCAAGACCTGTTCGGCAGACATCAGACCCTCGGTCTCGTCCGGCTCCCACAGGGGACCCGGGTCAAACACGACCACCTTGAACATCTTTCGCGTCGCGCCCAGGAAGTCCTTGACGACCGTCTTGTTCGCGCGGTTGCACGGGAAGTCCGGGGGCGCCACGAACACCGCCGTCTCGGCGGCCAGCTCCGCGGCCACCGAAACCAACGTCTTCATCGCCGTCTCCACCACCTTGCCCTCCCGAAACCCCTCTTGTCCGATCTCACGAGGCCCCAGCAGAGCAAAGCGGAATCCGTCGGGCGCCTCCCGACGCCACCTGCGCACCGTTCCTGGACCCGGCGTCCCAAGGTGAGTCTCTTGCACCTCGACGAACAGGAACTCGCGGAAGTACCTCGTCGCTGGAACGGGGAACCCAGCACACCCGACGGTAATCATGGTGGGGGAACGGTACCACCCAACGACAGCCGGGCCAACGACAGGAGAAAATACATTGAAAAACAGACTATTACAACAACTTCACGGGAAAGAGGGACCCGGAACGGGCTCCCCCAGCCGTCGCAAGACGAGGGCGTCCCCTGCCCTCCTGGCTGCCGCAACCACCCCCGCACCGACGGCGTGCTCTTGCTCCAGCGGGCTCGCACCCGTTGCGACGACGTAGTGTTCGGTGACGACGTAGTGGGTGTCCGAGCCGACGTCGTGCGCGGACGCGGCGACGCTGACTCTGGTGGCGCGAGCGGTTGCCGCGCTGTTGCCGGAGACCAGACCTTCCGTGTCGAGGCGCACATGTACGACCTCGACCAGCAGCGTGCCCCCTTCGGAACAGGTCGAGAGCAAGCCGCGTTGTGCGAGTGCGTCCCGAGCGCCGAAGACGAGCGCGGTCGAGGCCTGAGGATGCGATGCCGGGGCATCCCCGGGCTCCACACACCAGCCGGACGTCCCCGAGCCCGGCGCGCGAGCTGAGTGGTACCCACACCCGACAGCAACCCACGCCGCTGCCCCAAGGACGCAGAAGGGAACACGGACTCGTCGCATGAGACGGCCCGATGGGTTACTTGGCGACGATGATGTTGAGAATCTGGGCCGGCCGGTAGATGACCTTCCGAACGGCTCCGTCCGGCACGTGGGCGCGCACGTTGTCTTGCGACAACGCGAGGGTCATGGCGTCTTGTTCAGACGCATCCCGCGCAAGGGCGATGCGGCCGCGCACCTTGCCGTTCACCTGCACGCCGATTTCCACGGTGTCGTCCCGCACGAGTGCATCGTCGAAGACAGGCCAGGACTGCAGCGACACGGACGCCGTTCCGCCGAGACGCTGCCAGAGCTCCTCGGCGAGGTGCGGCGCGATGGGAGCGAGCAGCAGGACCAACGTTCGAGCCGCACCAACCGGCACCTGCTCGAGCGACGCGATGTGATTCGTCAAGATCATCAGCGCGCTGACAGCGGTGTTGAAGCGCATGGCCTCGATGTCGTCGCCCACCTTCTTGATGGTCTTGTGAACGAGACGTTCGGTGGCCTCGTCCCCTGGGGCGTCCACGAGCTGTCCGGTGCAAAGCTTGAACACGCGGTCCAGGAACCGCCGAACGCCCTGGATGCCGCTCGTTTGCCAAGGCTTGACCTGCTCGAGCGGCCCCATGAACATCTCGTAGGCTCGAAGGGCGTCGGCCCCGTACTCGCGCACCACGTCGTCGGGGTTGATGACGTTGCCTCGGGACTTCGACATCTTCTCGTTGTTCTCACCAAGGATCATGCCCTGGTGGACGAGCCTGACGAACGGCTCCGCGTGCTTCACAACCCCGACGTCGTACAGAACCTTGTGCCAGAACCGCGCGTAGAGCAGGTGCAAGACAGCGTGCTCGCTTCCGCCCACGTACAGGTCGACAGGCATCCACGCGTCGTAGGATTCCTCGGAGAACGGTCGGTCGACGTTGCGGGGGTCGAGGAATCGAAGGTAGTACCAGCATGACCCGGCCCACTGGGGCATGGTGTTGGTCTCCCTCGCAAACCACTTGCCGTCGCGCTGGAAGAAGACCCAGTCGAGGGCACGCGCCAGGGGACCACGGGGATCGTTGCCGGGACGGAAGTCGTGAAGGTCCGGCAGAACCACCGGAAGTTCGGACTCCTCGACGGCGATGGGCTGGTCGTACCGAATGGTGTGCTTGGCGCCCTGGCGCGGGTCACCCCCCGCCTCCAGGTCCACGGGGAAGTAGACCGGGAACGGCTCGCCCCAGTACCGCTGTCGAGAGAACACCCAATCCCGGAGCTTGTAGTTGACGGTCGCCTTTCCGAGTTTGCTCTGCTCGAGGTGCTCGACGATCCGGTTCTTCATCTCCGGGGTCGCCAGTCCGTCGAACTGCTGCGATCGGACGGCGACGCCGGCGTCGGTGTAGGCGGCATCGAGATCCTCGTGGAGTGCGCCATCGGGGCTGACGACTTCTACGACGGGAAGCCCGTGCTTGCGTGCGAAGGCGTAGTCACGTTCGTCGTGTGCGGGGACCGCCATCACGGCTCCCGTCCCGTAGGTTCCGAGGACATAGTCGGCAACCCAGATGGGGATCCTGTCACCGGTAAGCGGGTGGCGCGCGAACGCGCCGGTCGGTACGCCGGTCTTGTCCTTCGACAGCGCGGTGCGGTCCATGTCGCTCTTGGCGGACGCTGTCCGGACGTAGGCAGCAACGTCGTCGCGATGGGCGGAGGTCACCAGCATGTCGACGAGGGGATGCTCGGGGGCGACAACCATGTAGGTAGCCCCGTAGAGCGTGTCAGGGCGCGTGGTGAACACGCGCAAGGACGCATCGTGCTCATCGACGGGGAACTCGATTTCGCACCCCTCGCTGCGACCGATCCAGTTGGTCTGCTTGATTTTGGTGTCCGGCCAGTCGAGCCCCTCCAAGTCGGAGGCGAGACGATCAGCGTAGGCCGTGATCTTCAGCAGCCACTGCCGAAGGGGCGTTCGCTCCACGGGATGTCCGCCTCGCTCGCTCTTGCCGTCGATGACCTCTTCGTTGGCGAGGACGGTGCCGAGGGCTGGGCACCAGTTGACAGGGACCTCGGATTGGACGGCCAGGCCCCGGTGGAACAGTTGCAGGAAGATCCATTGGGTCCAGCGGACGTAGTCGGGCTGGGTGGTGTCGATCTCGCGCTCCCAGTCATAGGAGAACCCGAGCATCTTGAGCTGGCGACGGAACACGTCGATGTTCTCGCCGGTCTTGACGGAGGGATGGGTACCGGTTTGGATCGCGTACTGCTCGGCAGGCAGGCCAAAGGCATCCCAGCCCATCGGGTGCAGGACGTCGATGCCTTTCATGCGCGCATGGCGCGCGACGATGTCCGTGGCGGTGTAGCCTTCCGGATGGCCGACGTGGAGACCCGAGCCTGACGGGTACGGGAACATGTCGAGCACGTAGAGCTTGGGGTGCCCGGGCCGTCGAACGGCGCGGAAGGTGCGGTGCTCGTCCCAGTATTTCTGCCACTTGGGCTCGATCTGGGCGGGTATGTAACGATCTTCTGGCTTCTTCGCGAGGGTAGACATGGGCGCCCGCGGTGTAGCACACGGGCCGGAGTCGGGGCGCGGAAAGTGGCGAGGGTGGGTAGCTCTACGGGGTCAGCTTGGGCACGGCGCACCAAACGCGCATCATCAGCGCGGTCTCGTCCGCCGGACGGATGTCGATCCGACGCACGGCCTCGAGACCTCCTGGCGGGAGTCGATGCCAGAGTCGCTGGGCTACGAAGTCACGGCGCTCCTCGTCGGTGGCCGACACGGACAAGCACCGGTCGAGGATGACGAACGTGAACAGTTCCAGGACCTCCGACTCGGCGTACTTCCCTTTCTGCTGAGCGCGGACGATCCGTTCCGCGTCGCGCAGGAGCTCTTCGTCGATGACCGCCATCGTTTCGAAGCCCGCCCGCGTCTCTGACACCGTGACCTCGGGGGGCGCATCGGGATCATCCGTGCAGGTCGGCAAATCCGATTCGGTAGGAGAGAGGTCATCCCCGAGCGGCTTCTCGTCGTAGCCGATGGTGACGAAGGGCTTACGGCTCGTCGGTGCTGCACCCTGCATTTCCCGCAGGATCGCGGTCAGGGTGGCGCGCCCGACGGGACGTTCCTCGAACGTGATGTCGGGAGGCGGGGGTTTGGATGAACGAACAACGCGAGCCTTCCCAGCTTTACGGGGGCGTCCCCCTGGATTCTTCGGGACCATGGGTATTGTCGGCGGATGCTAGCACCTTCCCTGGGCGTCGGTCCACGGGGGGCGGAAGACCCGTCACGGCGGGGCCAGGCGGGAAAGGCAGGGACCGGTCGAGGGCCCCTGCGTGAGCGAGAAACTCCCCCACCTCCTCGCCATTCGTAGAGCAAGATCCAGAAGTTAGCTCGTCTTCGAGGGGCTGGCCGAGGGCGTGGCCGACGTGCTGGGAGACGACGAAGCCGTGCTCGAGGGCGACGATGACGTCGAGGTGGTCGAAGATGTGGACGAGCTAGAGGGCTTGGAGGACCCTCCGTTCCCGCCTCGCTTCGAGGGGCTCGAATACAGGTCGGCGTACCAGCCGCCGCCCTTGAGGATGAAGTTGCCCGCAGAAATCTGTCGGCGGGCCGTCTTTTCGTGACAAGCGGGGCAAGTGTCGAGCGGGTCTTCGACGATCCGCTGCTCTTCCTCCCATTCGTGGCCGCAGGCGGCGCACTTGTACTCGTAGGTGGGCATGAGGAGGCACCTTTCATGCGCGGCGCTGAAGAAACCCGCCGCGACGCTAGCTCCCCGATGCGTCTTGCAGCCCATTCTGTCAAGGGTCGAAGAGTGTTCTGGGGCGCCCCTGAACGTCCGTGAGCCTTGTCTTCCCGTCGGAGTCCGGGTAGCAAAGAGGACGGGTCGTGACCATACATGTTGTGCCATCAAGCCACAACGATGGTCTCGTATCGCCTGACAACACCATGCATATCAAGAAGCTCGAAATCTCTGGCTTCAAGTCGTTCGTCGACCGCACGGTCGTCCACTTCGATCACGATGTCACCGGCATCGTAGGACCGAACGGGTGCGGCAAGTCGAACATCGTGGATGCCATCCGCTGGTGCATGGGGGAGCAGTCCCCCCGGCAGCTTCGCGGCAAGTCGATGGGCGACGTCATCTTCGCAGGATCCGAGTCCCGCAAGCCGAACGGGTTCGCCGAGGTGACCATCACGTTCTCCAACACCGACGCGGAGTACGCCCAGACCCTCCCCATCGAGTACCGCGACTACCCTGAAATCGCCATTACACGCAGGCTCTACCGCGATGGGACGAGCGAGTACCTGATCAACAAGACGCAGGTACGACTCAAGGACCTCAACGACCTTTTCCTGGGAACCGGCGTCGGAAGCAAGGCCTACTCGATCATCGAGCAAGGGAAAATCGGTCTGATCGTGTCCGCCAAGCCCGAAGACCGGCGTCTCCTGATCGAAGAAGCCGCCGGCATCACGAAGTACAAACACCGCAAGAAGCAGGCGGAGATCAAGATGGACCTCACGCGGCAGAACCTGCTGCGCGTGGGGGACATCGTCGCCGAGATCGACCGCAACATGGCCTCGCTCAAGCGCCAGGCGTCCAAAGCGAAGCGCTACCTCGAATACCGCCAAGAGCACGATGACCTGGTGCTGCACGAGGCGTCGCACCGCTTGCTCGCGATCATCGCTGTGGAGAAAGTCGAGCGCGCCCAGGCGGACGAAGCACGGGAACGGGCGGAGCGCGAGCGGACCGAGGTGTCCACGCGACAGTCGGTGCTGGAAGCGGGTCGGGCGGAGGGTGTGACGCTCGAGCGGCAAGTGGACAAGGACCAGAACGCGGCCTTTTTGGCCGACAACGAGGTCCGAACCTGCGACGCGAAAGCCCAGCGATCCATGGACCGGCTCCACGTCCTGCAGGAGCGCCAGCAGGCGGCGACCCAGGAAGGACAGCGCGTGCACCTGGAGGCAGAGCGCTTCCAGAAGGAGCAAGCGACCATCCAGGAGAACCTCGCGAACCTCGAGAACAACGAGGCCGAGCACGCAGAGCGGCTGCGCCTCGAGGAAGACAAGCTCCGCCACCGCGAGCAAGAGCAGCGAGACGTCGAGTCACGCACGGCATGGCTTCGGACGACCATGGCCAAGAGCACCGCGACAGCCGCGGCTTCTCAGGAGCGCCTGGCGGGGTTCGACCAGCGCGTGGAAGACATGCGACTGCGCAGGGAAAGGCTGACGATCGACACCGAGCGCTTCCGCGAGGACTTGCGGGAGGCCCAGGACCGTCGCGCATCCTTTGCCGAGACCGTGGCAGGGCTGGAGCAAGACATGGCGTCGACCACGGAACGCGTGGCGGTGCTGTCGGCGAAGATGCAAGGCCTGCGGGAAGGGATGGTCGCGAGCGACCGGGAGGTCGAGCGGGCCAAGAACGAGTTGAGCCAGAGCCGGGGACGGCTGCGAGCCTTGGAAGAGGTGCATGCGCGGCTCGAGGGCGTGGGAACGGGAACCCGGGTCCTCGTCGACACGCGAGACCCCTGCATTCTCGGTTTGGTGGCAGACATCATCGAGCCGCCGGAGGAGCTCCTCAATCCCTTCGCAGCCTTGATGGGAGACCGGCTCCAAACGGTGGTCGTCAACGACCTGGATCGCGCAGCCACGCTCCTTTCTGACCTCGCGGCGAAGAAGGTCGGTCGTGCGAGCGTGCTGCACGAGAGCCCGCCCTTCGTGGCGTCCGCGCACCGGCTGGACGCCCCTGGCGTGCTCGGCCCCCTGGTCCCGCGACTCCGGTTCGAGCCTCGCTACGAGGCGCTCGCGCAAGCCCTTCTCGGCGACGCCGTCCTGGTGGAGAGCGATGAGGTCGCGCGGCACCTTCGCGAGCAGGGTTGTCGCGCGACGCTGGTGACGATTGCGGGAACCGTCTACCACCCGGACGGCCGCATCAGCGGAGGCGCGGGCGACGACGTGGCTGCAGGGCTTCTGCAACAGAAGCTCCGTGTGCGGGAAATGCGTCGACGGGTAGCCGATGACGAGAAGCGTGCGGAGACGGCGCTTGCTACTCACGCGGCGTTGCGCGGGGAGATCAACGAGACGGGGGACCTCCTCGAAGAAGCGCGAACGACGGAGCGGGAGGTTCAGCTCGAGAAGGTGACGCTCGACAACGACCTGCGGCGGTCGGAGGACCAGATCGCTGCGGTGACATCGCGGCTCGACGAGATCGCGAGAGAGGCCGAGGCGCTGGACGCGAAGCTCGACGAGACGGCGCTGGAGCGTGACGAGGCGGAGCGGTCCCTGGCGCGGTCTCGCGCGGAAGCGAAGGGCGCTGCCGAGGAGCTCGAGCTAGCCGAGCAGGAGTCCCGAACGTGGGCCGAGCGCGTGTCGGAGCAGAAGGAAGTCTGCACGGAACGCAAGATCGAGTTCGCGCGCATCCGGGAGCAAGCCAACTCCGCTCGCTCCACGCAGGAGCGCCTGGAGCGTTCCATCCACGAGCTGGTCGATCGTGCGCACTCGCTCGAGCAGGAGGTCGTGGCGTCCTCCGTGGAGCAAGGGCGTGTGGCAGCCGAACTCTTCGAGCTCAAGGAGCGGATGCTCGACGCGTCCGTGGCGGCGAAGGCCGCGCACCTCGAGTTCGAGCGTCGCAGGCAAGCGCTGGACGAAGCGCGCAGCTCGCTTGCGATGCACGAGGCGGAGATCAAGACGCTGCGCGATCAGCTGGACAAGGACATGGAGTGTCAGCGCGGCCACGAGATGGCGCTTCAGAAGCTCGAGCTGGAGCGTGAACACTTGCTCGAAGCGGTGGCGGAGAAGTTCCGTGGACTGCGGCTCGCGACCGTGATGGGCGACTATCACATGCGACTGCCGCCCGACGAGGACCACCGCGCCCGGATCGACGAGCTTGCGAACCTCATCGACCGGATGGGGCCTGTGAACCTCGACGCGATGGAGGAGTTCGACAAGACGAGCGAGCGATTCACCTTCTACACCACGCAGAAGGCGGACCTCGAGAAGGCACTCTCGGACCTGGAGCATGCGATCCAGCAGATGAACCGGGAGAGCAAGCGTCTGTTCCGGAGCACCTTCGACGCCGTCAACGAGCGCTTCCAGGAGATCTTCCCGCGCATGTTCCGCGGCGGCAAGGCGACCCTCGTGCTCACGAACCCCGAGGACTTGCTCGAAACCGGCGTGGAGATCCGTGCGCAACCGCCCGGGAAAAAGGTCGGCACGATCGAGCTGCTGAGCGGCGGCGAGAAGGCGCTCACGGCCGTCTCTCTCATCTTCGCCATCTTCCAGCACAAGCCTTCGCCTTTCTGCGTGCTGGACGAGGTCGATGCGCCCTTGGACGAGGCGAACGTGACCCGGTTCAACGACCTGGTGCGGTCCATGACCGACCGGTCCCAGTTCATTTTGATCACGCACATCAAGCGGACGATGCAGTCGGTGGACGTCCTCTACGGCGTCACCATGCAAGAGCCGGGAGTATCGCGCCTGGTGAGCGTGAAGGTGAACCCAGCCGCGCAGCCGCGTTGGGTTGCCAACACGGAGGCGGTGGCGTAGACGGCTCTCGCGGTCCCTACCGGGTTGAGGCCCGGCTACGACAATGGACGGATGACGGCCATCAACTAGGAACTGAGAACACGGAAGGCGATCAGAGAACCAGGAACGGATGGCGCTGTCGACCTCCGCACCAACCCCCACCCCTTCTGTGCCTTCTGCGTCCTCTGTGGTTCTCCGGAGTGCGATCCCGGTACTCACTTCGGGCACACGGTACTAGGCTGCTTGCCCGTCATGACCCGCCCCTCCGAACTGCAGCCTCCCATGAGCATGTCCCGTCGCCTTCCCGTCTTCCTGAGCCTTGCCCTTGCGCTTTCTGCCGCTGGTTGCGGAGACGATGACGAAGGCACGGCGGTCGTCTCCCTCGGACCACCTGCCATGTCGGTCGTCTCCCCGGCGGACGGGGCGTGCGTAGCGCTGCAGGACGACCCGGCCGCGAGCGTGCGGGTGCGCATCGAATTGCAGAACTGGCTGTTGCGGCCGTACGGCTACTGCGGCGGTGTCTACTCCCAGTGCGGGTTCGCCGTGTTCTTGGTCGACGACCAGGAGGTCGCGCGCGGCGCCGCGCTGGTGACCGACGTTCCGTTCGCAAGCCTTCCGTCGCCTGCGGGATCGCATCGTGTGCGGGTCGAGCTTCGGAACGACGCGGACGTGGTGGTGATGAACAAGGATGGGGAACCGCTGACCGACGAGGTGAGCGTGCTCACGGTGGGCGTCGGGGAGAGCTGTCCTTAGCGCGTCTCAAGGATGGATGAAGACGACGGATCCGGTCAGGGGACGTCGCACGGTGTGCCAGTCTGGTGGGATCTTGGGTTCGGTCCAATAGAAGAGCCTGCGTGCGTCGTCCGGGGACAGGTTGATGCAGCCGTGGCTGCGTGGCACGCCGAAGTCGTCGTGCCAGTACGCGGCGTGCAAGGCGTAGCCTCCTTCGAAGTACTGGACGAAGGGGATGTCGTTGAGCTCGAACTCCTCGCCGACCTCGGCAGACGCCATGGTCGCCGTGACGTGCTTTCGGTCGATGCGGAAGATGCCTCGCTTCGTGGACTTGCTCTTGTCTGGGTCGCCCAGCCCAGCTTCCCCCGTGGACACGAGGGTGGCAAACACGGGCTTGGTGCCGTCGTAGGCCACGAGGGTCTGCTTCGTCACGTTGATGTCGATCCAGCGTTCTCCGTTCTTGCCCCAGGCGGGCATGCGCCGCGCCGGGTCGAGGCGAGACACTTCGCGGTCCGACACCCAGAAGCCGTCGCTGGTCTGGTAGTGGAGGACGCCTCCGTGGAAGACCTTCTTGTCGACCAGCTGCACGGCGGATCGACGTTCAAGCGGCTTGGCCTTCCTCCGCTTGCCTTTCTCGATGGTGTAGGCATGGGCGTTGCGCGCACGGACGAGCGCGAAGGGGAAGTCGACCTCCTTGGGTATCTCGTAGCCATGGAACCGGGAACCTGTGATGGGGCGGACGCGGTCGACAGGCAGGGATTGTAGGCGGGTCGAGATTCCGTATCGCCGGCCGTCGCGGACCGCGGTGTCGACGAAGGCGAAGCCTTGGTGTCGCATCATCTGGCCGACGACGAGGTCGTTCTTGTTCTTGCCGAGGTTGGCGAGGTTGCCAGGTGGCGAGCGGCCGTCGAGGAACCAGGGGATGTCGAGGTTGGCCTTGGTTTCCCAGAGGGTGGTGGGGTCGGGGCTCTTGGTCGGGTCCTTCCACCGCAACCACAGGTCCGTGCGGAACGACGCGCCGTTTTCGTCCTCGAGGCCGAGCCATTCGGTCATGCGGGCTTCGTGGCTTGACTCGGAGGCGGAGGCTTCTTCGAGGGAGGGCAAGCGCGAGTAGATAGGGCCGGGACGACGCACAATCCCGTACATATAAGGGAGTGGATTGCTCACGTCGGGGCGGCGGGAGGCTGCGCGAACGAGTTCGTGCTGCAGGTCGAGAGTGGCGTTGGTGGGCGACACGCAGACGTGGCCGAAGGGGGCGACGCGGAACCACCCGCCGGGGCAGTCCTTCTGACCGACGGGCTTGTCGCTGACGGCGACGATGGCGCCCACGCGGAGGTAGCCGAGGATGAACGAGTCCTTGTCGGGCAGCTTGTGGACGGGGGTTTCCCAGGCGAGGGCGGCGAGCTTCTTGGTGGAACCGGGCAAGGAGAGGTGCTGTTCGGAGGCGGCACCACCGAGGGAGACTTCGGGGGTGTTGCCTTCTTCGAAGACGGGGTTCCCGGCGCTGTCCACGGGGCCGGGGCTCGCGGTGGCTGGGCTCCTGCTGCTGGACGACGATTCGGCGCTGACGTCCTTGCTACGTCCGCAGGCGGGGAGGGTGAGAGCGAGGGCGAGGAGCCCGGCGTGGTAGGGGGTTCGGGAGAGGCTGTGCATGTTGACCTAGCGCCCGCCCGGCATCGGCGGGGAGCCTTGGATCTGTCTGGTTGAGCCCATTCGGGCAAGTATTTCGCAAGCACGGGCGACAGCGGGTCGGCCCCCCAGAAACCGCTCCACCAACCGCAGGGAACCGCGCTATGGTGCGCCCGCCGATGGATCCCAAGTCGATTTCGCAAATCCTCGAAACCCTCACGCAGCAGTCCTGGCTTCACGGCGTGAAGGCGGGCCTGGCGGTGCTGGCCTGCGCGTTCATTTACCTGGAATCGCAAGCACATACGGTCACGGAGGACGTTCGGGCGCGAATCCTGAAACGTCTGCCGATGGTCGTAGGGGGCGGCGGGCTGCTGCTGCTGGTGCTGCACTACATGTCCGACAGCGCCAAAGCGCTGGGGGTGTTCAAGACCGGGGCCCTGCCCATCTTCTTAGTCTTCGCGGCGGCGGTGGGGTTGTTCGCGATCGGCGTCCACGGCACCCGGTACGGGATCCTGCACGACCGCGCGAAGCAGATCATCGGGGCCATCCTCGCGACCGTTGCCATCCTATTTTTCTTCCTATTTTTCCATCTTTCCTACAAGGACTACTACCACCGCTGGGAGTTCTTCCACTACTACATGGGCTCCAAGTACTCCCAGGAGCTAAGCTACAAGCGCATCTACATCTGCGCCGCCATCGCCGACGCGGAAACGGGCAACCAGACCGCGGTCAAGCGTCGCAAGATGAGGGACCTGTCCGCCACGAACCTGCTGATCCCCTCGAAGCAGTTCCTGGACGAGCCCGAGATCTGCAAGCAGCACTTCTCCGAGGCGCGGTGGGAGGACTTCAAGACGGACCTGCAGTTCTTCCGTCGTGTTTCGGGCGGTGGATACTGGAAGGACATGCAGAAGGACCACGGGTACAACCCGCCGCCGATCTGGACGGTCGCGGGGCACTACTTGTCGTCGCTGCAGCCGGCGTCCTCGGAGTACTTCAAGCTGCTGGCGGGGATCGACGTAACGTTGACGGCGTTGCTGTTCTTGGCCGTGGGGTGGGCGTTCGGGTGGCGGATCACGATCGTGGCGCTTTTATTTTGGGGAACTCAGGAGCCGGCGCCCTTCTACTGGACGGGAGGGGCGTTCTTGCGCCAGGACTGGTTCTTCCTGGCGGTGCTGTCCGCGTGCCTGGCGCGCAAGAGGTACTTCTTTCTATCGGGCCTTGCGCTCGCCTATTCGGCCGGGTTGCGCATCTTCCCCGTGGTCTTGTGGGCGGGTCCGCTCGCTATCATCGCGTGGGACGTCTACCGAAAGCGGACGCTGCAGCGGACGTATCTCAAGTTCCTGGCGGGAGGCGCGGTGGCGGTCCTTGTGCTCGTGCCGCTTAGCTTGCACGTGACGGGAGGTACTCACTCCTACGAGGAATTCATCCACCACATCAAGGTGCACCAGAACACGGCGTTGACGAATCACGTCGGGCTCCACACCACGATCAAGGCGTCGCCGGAGGGGCGGATGAAGTACGCGCGCAACAACGCGCTGCTGGATCCGTTCGAGCGCTGGAAGAAGCAGCGCAACGACCGCTTCCAGAAGTACAAGGTGCTCTGGGGAGCCATCTTCCTGTCGTTCGGTGGGCTGCTGTTCTTCGCTCTGCGCAGGACGAAGGCGTTGTGGGTGGGGATGGGGCTGTCGTTGATCCTTGTGGTCAGCGCGGCGGAGGCCACCTGCTACTACTGGTCGATCTGGGTGCTGGCAGCGATGCTGTCCCGGTTGAAACGGCAGATGGAGTGGCCGCTGCTGGCGGTGTTCCTCGGCGTGTTCGCGTTCGTGGCCTTCAAGATCCTGAACGCGCAGGCCGGCGTTCAGCCCTTGCTCGCCATCGCGATCGGCGTCGGCGGCGTGGCCTTGCTCTACTACTACTACCACGAGGCCTTGCTGAAGTTCGCCCGCAGCAACGGCAGCATGGAGATCGCCATCGTCGGGCTCGCCGGGGCCAGCCAGGTGTTCTCCAACCAGTTCTACTTCATCGACGACAAGTTCACGGCCATCTCGGCCCTGTACGTCGCGTGGACGATGGCTTTCGTGATGGCGTTCTTCCGGTGGCCGCAGACGCAGGTGGCGCTCGACACGTTGCCGGTCCGTTCGGAATCCCCTGGGACCTAGAGCCCGATCCCCTGCCCATCATTCCCCCGTAGCCAACGAATCCCGGTGCCGGTACAACCGAGGGCGTGACGGAGTCATCTCACCCTCGACCCAGCGCGTCGGACGACCTATCGCCGACGTCGCGGCGATCGCGTCGCAAGCAGCGGAGGCGGTCGCTTCGCGAAGACGCGTTGAACCTCCCGAACCTGCTTACGATGGGGCGGATTCTGGTGATCCCGCTTGTGCTGTACCTGCTCGACCGCGGGGGACCGTTCGACTGCTACCTCGCGGCGTTGGTGTTCGTGATGGCGGCGATCACGGACTTTCTCGACGGGTACCTGGCGCGCAAGCGCAACCTCGTGAGCGTGCTCGGCAAGTTCCTGGATCCGCTCGCCGACAAGCTGATCGTGACGGCGACGCTCGTGTGGTTGGTGACGATGGGTCGGGTGCCGGCGTGGCTGGTGATCATCCTCATCGGCCGGGAGATCACAATCACGGCGTTGCGGGGGATCGCGACGACGGAGGGGTTGGTCATCGCGGCGGGAGAGGGCGGGAAGTCGAAGACGGCGTTGCAGATGGTGGGGTTGGTCTGTTTGATCCTGGGGTACCCGTACCATGTGACCCTCTACGTCGTGGACTTCGGGGTGGTGGACTTGGTGATGGTGGGGCGGGCGTTGATCTATGGCTCGCTGGTGTTCTCGATCGTGAGCGCGTTCCAGTACGGGAAGTTCTTCGTGGACGCGGTGGAGGCGAAGGCGAAGCGGGCCCGGGCGGGGTAGGAGGGAAAGACGACCATGGACACGCCGTTCCACGTCCTGTAGGAGAGGTGCCTTGACGAGCTTGCCGACATTCTGGAGTCACCGACGATGAAGCGAACCGTATCCTGGGTCTTCTCCGTAGCTCTCCTCGTTGCGCTTGGAGTGGGAGCGTGCTCGAACCAGGGTGAAGGGGAACGGTGCGACCCGAACAACGACAACGAGGACTGCGCGTCGGGGCTCACGTGTCAGAAGATCGAGGGGCAAGAGTCCCCTCTCTGCTGTCCTCCGGCCAACCAGCCGGCCACCGTCTCGGCCTGCATCCCCGGACAGGTCCTGCAGCCTGATAGCGGCACGACGGACACGGGTACGACGGACACGGGAACGACCGACACCGGCGCGACCGACACGGGTACGGACACGTCCTCGGATGTCACGTCCGACGTCGAACAAGAAGCGGCACCCGAGGCTGCTCCAGAAGCGGCACCCGAGGCTGCCCCAGAAGCGGCACCAGAGGCGGCCCCCGAGGCAGCACCTGACGCCGAGGACGACGTGACCACGGACACGGGAGCAGACGCGGAGGGCTGAGGATGGGGCTCAACACCCTCGTTTCCTTCTCGCAACAAGCGTTGATGCTGTCGTTGGCCGTGGTGCTTCCGGTGCTGGCGGTAGCGGCGGTGATCGGGTTGGTGATGGCGGTGTTGCAGGCGGCGACGCAGGTGCAGGATCCCACGCTCGCGCACCTGCCGCGGGTGGTGGCGGTGGCGGCGGCGCTGGCGGTGTTCGGTCCGTGGATGGGTCGGGAGATCGCGGCGTTCGCGATCCGGGCTTTCAGCGGAGGTTGACCGGTCCTGGGCCGAGTGCTAGCGGACGACCGTGACTGAATCACGGTTCAGCGGAAAAGATGCGAAGGCGAAGCGGTCCCCGGAGCAACGGGCGGACAAGCGGGCGCGCATCCTCGCTGCGGCGGCCGAGGTCTTCGTGAACAGCGGCTTTCACGAGACACATATCTCGCACATCGCGCGCGCCGCCGGCGTGGCGGATGGAACGATCTACCTCTACTTCCCGAGCAAAGAGTCGCTCTTGGCGGCGCTGTTCGAGGACAACGTGTCGCGCTTCTTCCGTGTGCTCGACGACGAGCTTGGCGCGATCGACGCCCCGCGCGACAAGCTACTCCGGGTAGTGGCGCTCCAGCTAGGTCTTCTGGACCGGGAGCGCGGGCTCGCGGAGTTGCTGACGGTCAACCTGCGGCAATCGAGTCGCGCGGTGCGCGAGTTGGTCGCACCGCACTTCATCGCCTATCTCGACCGCATCGAGCGCGTGGTGGCGGAAGGGCAAGTGCGAGGCGAGTTTCGCAAGGACCTGTCCGCGCGCGTGACGGCGCGGGCGATCTTCGGGGCGCTCGACGGGGTGACCCTGACGTGGGCCCTCGGCGGAGGCCACGAAGGCGGGCTGGTGAAAGCAGCGGAGACCGTGGGGATGCTGTTGCTCGACGGGTTGATGACCGAGTCATGAGCGTCTTTTCGCCGAGCGATCTGCGTGGCTTAAGAAGCGGCGCTCGCCTGCGGGTCGGGGGGCGCGCGCGACGTCAACCGGACGGCAGCTGGCAGCTCGCGGATGCCCTCGACGCGGTCGTTGTGCATTCCGAGGCCACGCCAGCCGACGGGTGTTTGGTCCTCGTGGAAGGGATCTGGACAGGGGACAAGATCGACAAGTCCGTCGTTGTGGAGCAGCACGAGCCGATGTCCGAAGCCTTCGCGGAGTCCGCGCGACTCCTCGACCGCGGGGTGGGCGTAGCGCTCCGTCGACGCGCGGATGTGTTGAGGAGCATCCGCATGTGGTTCGACAAGCGGGGCTTTCTCGAAGTCGAGACCCCCCAACGGGTCCCCTCCCCTGGCCTCGACCTGCACCTCGACGCGTTCGATGCGGCGGGGGCGTTTCTGATCACGTCGCCCGAGTACCAGATGAAGCGGCTGCTCGCGGGAGGTTTCCCAAGGATCTACCAGCTCGTACGGTGCTTCCGGGCTGACGAGCGTGGAGAGCTGCACAACAGTGAGTTCTTGATGCTCGAGTGGTACCGAGCCTTCGCGGGGATCGACGACGTCACCCGGGACACGGAAGAGCTGATTGCGCACGTGGCGCAGGCGGCGACGGGAGAAGCGTCGGTGCGGTGGCGTGGTCGGACGCTGGACGTGCGACCGCCCTTCGCGCGAATTTCTGTGCTGGAAGCGTTCGAGCGTCATGCGGGTCTCGACCGTGACACGGTGCTTCGGCTGGCATCGTCGGACGAAGACGCCTACTTCCGGTTGCTGGTGGAGAAGGTCGAGCCAGCGCTGGCAGCGATGCCGCATGCGGTCGTGTTGCATGACTTCCCGTCCGTGCACGCGTCCCTGGCGCGGCGTCGACCGGACGACCCGACGGTGTGCGAGCGGTTCGAGGTCTACGTGGGAGGGGTCGAGCTGTGCAACGGGTTCGGAGAGCTGACCGACGCGCGCGAGCAGCGCATGAGGTTGGAGCACGACCGAGACGCAAGGCGGGCGGCGGGCAAGGTCCCCTACCCCATCGACGAGCGCTTCGTTCAATCCCTGGAGGAAGGGATGCCGCCGTCGGGAGGCAATGCTCTGGGCGTCGATCGGTTGGTGATGCTCTGTCTCGGGGCCGATTCGATCGGACAGGTCATGGCGTTCCCTGACGACTGGTTGTGATAGGTTTCTGGCCATGCGGACGGGCCCGGTGCACAGGACCGTGACAGCGTGCGGGATGCTGAGTTTGGTCGCGTGTGGCACCGTCGCCCCGCCTCGACCGGTGACGCCCATTCCCGTTGCGGTCCAGGAGGAGGAAACGACCGAGACGCCTTGGACCATATGCATGAGTCAGGCGGAGTCGATGGCAGACATGGCCGCGGAGGTGGAGCGCCTGGGCGAGCAGTGTGGGGTGGTCGCCGGGCAGAGGGCGCTCACGCCGGTGCGAAAGGGCGAGCAGACGTCGGAATCCGCGGTAGATCGCTACACTTTCCGGCTCGACCGTGCGGGGACGTGTTTCCGTGTGTACGCGATCGGGGGCGAGGGGGTGGAGGACATGGCCGTGGAGGTCTTGGACGAGTCGGGAAAGCTGGTGGCGTGGGGTGAGCAGGCGGGGCGACGGGTCGCCGCGCCGTATCGCGAGCCGGCCTGTGTACCGGCGGGGGTATACACGGTGGAAGTGGGGGTGACGGGGGGCGGCGGGGGTTACGCGTTGCAGGTTTGGACGCATGGGGGGACCTGAGTTGCAAGTCCTCTCGACGACCGCTTCATCGCCACGATAGAGTCTGCCGAACGATGACAGCCGAGTGGCCCCTCGATCCCCATGCCTTCGCGGCGTACTACAAGTTCGCTCCGGCCGCCCTTGCACTGCGGGAGTGCATCCGTCTGCAAGCGGTTAGGCACCTGGAGTTGCCGGAGCCGATCCTGGACGTGGGGTGCGGAGATGGCGTCTTCGCGCGCCTGGCTTACCCTGGCAAGCAGACGTGGGGGATCGACATCAACCCGACGGAGTTGCAGCGCGCGCAGAGCACGCACTCTTACAGCACGCTGATTTGCGGAAACGTGTGCACGGTGGATCTGCCCCCGCGGTTCTTCGGGAGTGCGATCGCGAACTGCAGCCTCGAACACGTTCCGGACCTCGGGGCGGCGCTTCGCAACATTCATGGGGCCCTGAAGCCGGACGCCCCCTTCGTTCTCATCGTTCCCACCCCTACCTGGACCAACCGCTTGGCGCTGGTGGAGGCGCTGAACAAGGCGGGGTTCTACGGCCTGGGCAGAGCGTACGGCGAAACGCTGGACCAAGTGTTTCGCCACGTGCACATGTACGACGGGCCCACGTGGGTGCGCCATCTCGAGGCCAGCGGATTCGACCGATGCGAGGTGACGAAGATCGCACAGCGCGGCGTTTCGTGGGCGTTCGATGCGCTGCTATGGCCGAGCCTTCTCGGCTACGTGAACAAGAGAATGACGGGACGGTGGGTCCTTCTCCCTCGGCTTCGCGCCCTCACGAGCGATGTGGTGCGACTCTCGCTGGACGCGCTGGCCTCGCGGGTGCCCGACGCAGAAGAGGCTGCCGAGTACCTCATCGTGTGCAGGACGCGGCCGTGATGTTCACACGGCGCGACGACAGCGCGGACTACTTCACGAACCACGCGCGACGGGATCGGTTTCCGTGGTCCCTCTACCACCGTCCGATCTCGCAGGGCATCGCAGGCATCGTGCGTGAGCGAGGGCCGTCGCCTTCCGTCATGATCGTGGGTTGCGGCCTCGAGCCGTACGTGGACGGCGCACGGGAGATCTCTTGTGTGGCGTGCGACGTGGACGATCGCGCGATCGAGGCGTGCAAGCGTGCGTTCCCACGGGCAGCGGACCGACTGGGAGTGTGTCCCTCGCCGTACGAATTGCCCGTCGGTCCTCCGTTCGAGGGACCGTTCGACGTCATCGTCGCAAAGGATGTGGTCGAGCATCTGGCGGAGCCCGCGCGATGGGCTCGGGTGCTGGCGGCTCGGCTGGCGGCGGGAGGCGACCTGGTACTGTCGACCCCCAACTACGGAAGGGGCTCCACGCTTGACTTGCTGGAGCGAACGGTTCTCGAGACGGTGGCTCGGCGGGATGGCTACTCGAGACGCCACATTCACCCGAGTCGATTCGATGCGGGGTCGCTGGGGGCGTTGAACCTTGGGTCCGGGGTTCGGCTGGTCGAGGTGGTCACGACGTGGAACCGGTGGGCTCTGGTGGGGCGGTGGCGACGGTCGTGACAGACGTCCCGCGTGCTGGAGAGTCGATTCTGGCTGGCGATTCGCGACCAAGGCTCTATGAAGCCCCCATGATCGAACCGAAGCTGGACGCCCTGCGGGAACACTTCCGCACGATGGAATCCGTCGTTGTTTGCTATTCCGGCGGGCTCGACAGCGGATTCGTGCTCGCGGTGGCGCACGAGCAACTCGGGCCTCGCGCTGTGGGGCTCACGGCTGCCGGCCCTGCCCTGGCCCCATCGGAGAGGGAGGACGCGGCCGCGTTCGCCAAGCAGATCGGCGCTACGCACGAGATCATCGACGCGGGTGAAATCGACGTGAAGGATTACGTCGCCAATGGGCCGGACCGCTGCTTCCACTGCAAGACGGCGCTGTACGTGGCTGCGGAGCGCTTTCGGAAAGACCACGGGTTGGCCCACGTGGTCAACGGGACCAACCTGGACGACCTGGGGGACTACCGACCGGGTCTCGAGGCTGCGAAGAACGCCGGGGTTCGAAGCCCGCTGGTCGAGGTCGGGTTTCACAAGGCCGACGTGCGCGAGGCTGCGAAGCGGATGGGGTTGCGGCTCTGGGACAAGCCTGCGGCAGCGTGCCTGGCGAGCCGGATACCGTACGGGACCGCGGTCACGCCCGAGCGGCTCTCGCAGGTAGCCGGGCTCGAAGCGGAGATTCGTGCGCTCGGATTCCGCGTTGTCCGCGTGCGGCACCACGACGCGATCGCGCGGATCGAGTTGGGGGCCGAAGAGTTGGCGCGAATGCTGGAGCCCACCTGCAGGACCCAGGTGAATGACGCAGGAAAGCGCCATGGTTTCTCGTATGTGACCCTGGATCTCGGGGCATACCGGGTGGGCAGCCACAACGAAGTGCTCGATGGGCGGCACCTCCGGACGATTCCGTGACACCGCGAGGTCGTCACGGATTGACCCAGGGCGGAGCCAGCGCCTACGCTCATGCGCCGCCGCGGGGCCGGCCGAACCGTGAACCACCACCAGCCGTGTAGCGAGGGGTATTGCAGATGGAGTTCGTTCCCAAGTTCTTGACCATCGTGGACCTGTTCGAGGAGAGCGTCGAGAAGTTCGCCCCGCGCGAGCTGTTCGGCGTCAAGCAGAACGATACGTGGACGTGGGTCACCTACGGCGAGATCAAGCGCCGCGTGGACGGGTTCCGACGCACCTTGGCGGACGAAGGGATCGGACGCGACGGCCGCGTGTCCATCATCTCCAACAACCGGATCGAGTGGGCCGTGGCCTCGTTCGCGACCGTCGGCCTGGGAGCCCGGTTCGTACCCATGTACGAATCCCAACTGCCCAAGGAGTGGGAATTCATCCTGCGGGATTGCGAAGCCGAGGTGCTCATCGTCGCCACCGAGGCCATCTACCAGAAGGTCAAGGACTACGTCGGCAAGATCCCTTCGCTCAAGAAGATCGTTCGCATGGGGGCCTCCGCGTCCGAGCCGGACTCCTTCGAGGCGTGGCTCGAGCGAGGGCTGAAGAACCCGCTCGGGCCTTCGAAGCCCGCCAAGGAAGACATCGCGTTCCTGATCTACACGTCGGGCACGACCGGCAACCCCAAGGGCGTGAAGCTCTCGCACCAGAACATCGCGTCGAACGTGTCTGCGGTGCACGAGTGCTTCGACATGATGGCGGACGACCGGACCTTGTCCTTCCTGCCGTGGGCGCATTCCTTCGGGTTGACGTGCGAGCTTCACTGCATGACGTCGATGGGCGCGAGCATGGCGCTGAACACGGCCGTGGACAAGCTCGTGGCGGAGATGCCGGAAGTGCGCCCGACGATCCTGGTCGCGGTGCCGCGCATCTTCAACCGGATCCACGACAACGTGCAGAAGCAGATCGCGGGCAAGCCGGGGGTGATTCAGGCCTTGTTCCGGGCGGGAATGGCGGCGTCGACGAAGAAGCGCGCGGGCCAATCGATCGGGTTCGGCGAGAGCATGTCGCTGACGCTCGCGGACAAGCTCGTGTTTTCGAAGATCCGCGGGAAGTTCGGCGGGCGTTTGCGCTACGCGATCTCCGGGGGCGCGGCGCTCTCGCGAGAGGTCGGGCAGTTCATCGACTCGCTCGGCATCGACGTGTACGAGGGGTACGGCCTGACGGAGACGAGCCCGATCCTTTGTGCGAACCGTCCGGGGCATCGCCTGATCGGCAGCGTGGGGAAGGTCATTCCGGGCTGCAAGGTGGTGATCGACAAAGAGGTCACGGGCGACGCGCTGCACGGCGAGATCCTCGGGTATGGCCCGAACATCATGAAGGGCTACCACAACCGCGACGACGAGAACGCCGCGGTGCTGATGGACGACGGCGGGTTCCGGACGGGAGACATGGGCTACGTGGACGACGAGGGGTTCGTGTTCATCACGGGCCGGATCAAGGAGCAGTACAAGCTCGAGAACGGCAAGTACGTGGTGCCTGTTCCGCTCGAGGAAGCGGTGAAGCTGTCGATGCTGATCGTGAACGCGTTCGTGCACGGGGCGAACAAACCGCACAACGTGGCGCTGATCGTTCCGGACTTCGAGGGGTTGAAGGAGTGGGCCAAGGAGCACGGGATCGAGGACGTGTCGACGCCTTCCCTGGTGAAGAACGAGAAGGTGATTGCGAAGATCCGAGAAGAGATCGAGTCCAAGTGCCAGGGGTTCAAGGGGTACGAGAAGATCAAGCGGTTCGCGCTGATTGAGGAGGACTTCACGACGGAGAACGGGATGCTGACGCCGTCGATGAAGCTGAAGCGTCGTGTGGTGCTCGAGAAGTATGGGGAGATGGTGGAGGGGCTGTACGGTTCTTGAGTTGCTTCCCCATCGGGGTCGCAGACAACAAGCGCGATATCTGAGCACACGGGGAGAATACCTGGTCATTCGCCTGCCGGAGCACCCCACTCCTGCGCTGACGTAGGCCGACTCACCTTGGAGAACGACCAGGCTTGCCTTCGGCAACACATTGGTTTCTTCTGCGAACCGGGATGACCTCTCCCGTCTCCGACCACGTCAAGAGACAGAGCAGCGGCGACTTCAAGGATCGGCTGCTGGTTTGGGTTGCGAGCGCTTGCCTGGCCGGGAGCATCTTGGGCGCCGCCGACGTGTTGACGATGACGGCGATCTACTCGGGTATCGTCAGTATGCCGTTGGGGGCTATCCTATTGTGGGCGCAAAGCTCCGGCCTGTTCGTCTTGCTTGCGCTCCTTGCCGTACCGTTGTTGACCGTCCTCGATCGTCAGGCAGCGCGATTCGCGCCACCGGTCACGACGTGGTTGGCTGGTATCGTTCTCGCTATCACGCTGACCACGGTGACAGCGGTGGTGACCTCGTTGGTCGACGTCAGCTCGCTCGAGTTTCCGGAAGAGGTACGCCTGGCGCTTGATGTCGTGTGGGCCGGCTCGATCCTGCTAGCCATTCTGTTGTTCGACCCACTTCGCACCTTCCTCGTTCGGCGTTTCCCTGCGCGGCTGGAGTTGCCCTTGCGCATTGGAATGCTCGCGGCCGCAGCTCTGTGTGCAGTGCCAGCATGCCACACGCTGCTCGCAGCCATCCATCAGCTAGACGCAGCTGTTTTCCTGGGTGGGGTTGCCGCGTGGCTGATGTCTGCTGCCGTTGCTCCCCTTCTTCGGTCACCGTCGAGGAAACAGAAGGCGGTGATCGTAGTCTTGACTGGAGGCGTGGCGACCGCAGGTCTGCACATGCCGGGAGATGCTCGCGATCACGCGCGCTACATGCTCTACTCCCACGGTGCGGGGACCGCGCGACTTGCTCAGGCGTTGCGCGACATGGTGGACATCGACGGGGACGGAAGTGCGAGCACGTGGGTTGGGGGCACAGACTGCGCAGAGGGGGATCCGGGTATCGGACCCGGAGTCAAAGAAATCGTGGGCGATGGGATCGATCAGGACTGCAGGGGAGGAGACGCGACCGCGCGCCAACCGCTTCCCCCCCCGGCAATCCCTGCCCACTGCCACCCACCGAACGAGAAGCTGTCGGTGCTTCTGATCGTGGTGGACGCGCTTCGCGCCGACCACGTGACGCCAGGTCTCATGCCTGGACTCACAGAGCTCGCAAGGGCTTCGACCGTATTCGGTCACGCGTATTCTCCCACGGCACTCACCGTGACGAGCTTCCCATCCCTCCTGAGTGCCCGCACGCTTTCGGACATGCTTCCGATGAACGTCGTCACGGAGGATGCGTTTCGCGTTGACGACACTCTGCCCGAGCACTTCGCGAGAATTGGCTATCGTACCGCAGTCTTCAGCCATCTCGAGAACCATGAGTTCTCCAACCGAGGGTTCGGTTCCCGCAACGACTACTGGCACGACCGGTCCCTACCGAACGTCAAGTTTGACCTCACCACAGCGATGATGGCGAGGGGCGTGCTCGACTACTGGGCTCGAAATCCGGAGCAACCGGCTTTCATCCTCCTTCACCTCTCCGACGTCCATGCCCCCTACCCGGCGGGGCTCGAGGAGAACCGCAAGGTCAACGCCCGCGAAGCCTACGAGCTGGGTGCCAGCTACCTCGACCTTCAACTGCAGCAGTTGTTCGCAAGGATGCAGCAGCAGGACCTGATGAAGAAGACAATCATCATCGTGACGTCGGACCACGGGGAGGAACTCGCGGAGAGAGGACGTCACGGGCACGGGCACAACACGTACGAGGAAGGGATCCGGGTGCCCCTCATCATCTGGGCGCCGAATTGCCGGCGGTTGGCGGTCGCCCAGCCCGTCTCCACACGACAGTTGGGCCCTACGCTGGGTGTCCTCACCGGAGTACACGTACCGGGTCTGGGGTTGTTCGAGAGCCAAGGACTGGCCGTGGTTACGGAGGGGGCAATGCGCTCCACGCTGCATCTGAAGCGTGCCGTTGTCTACGAACGGTTCAAGCTGGTCGTGGATGTGCCCAACGGGGGGCGGGTATTGTTCGACCTCGAGCGAGATCCGGGGGAGGAGAACAATGTCTACGGGATCGACCAAGAGGCAACGGAGCGTATGGAATCCGCCTACCGGCGCTGGCTGGATTCCCCCGGTCATCGGTAGTCAGTCGACCGCCTACCTCACCTGCACGACCACACTCGGAGGGTCGTTCCCGATCCGCTGCCACACTTCGATGGCGTCCCCTTCCTCAGCAGCCACGCGAATGTCAAAGGCGCCCTTGCCGGTTGCGAGCCCCACCACACCCCCTCCGGTGCGGTTGTTGAAACAAGTCACCAGCGCATAGGGTTCCACCGCGGTCTGCAACCCGGTCACGCGCGCTTCCCCGTTAGCGGGGTCCATCTGCGCCACGATGGCCCCCTCGGACGGGGGCGGGAGAGGGAGCGTGGGCGTGTTGCAACCGTTTGCCCATACGCAAGCCAGCGCACCGAGCGTGATTCGTAGGATCGTTCTCATGTTCACCTGGGATGCTTCCGTCAATCTAGCACATCGCCTGCGACGGCAAACCCGACACCCCTCGCCCGCTGCGCCACCGGCCGCCGCGACGAGACCTCAGATCCTGAGTGCACCTCACGTCGGATTTCGGCTCAGGAACTACGATTGACCCTCGTTGGCCGCACCCGCATCATGTCCGTTGCCTATGGCGACACCTCAATCCCGTCGCGATCTCTCGTGGATCATCGTCACGTCCGCTTGTGCGTGCTGGCTGTTCGCGATCGAAATCTGGGACTGGGACGACTGGTGGCACCTCGGGACGGGCCGGTGGATCGTAGAAAATGGGGCGATCCCCTCCGTGGACCCTTTCTCCTTCACGGCGGCCGGGCAGTCTATGATCGGACTTCCGTGGCTCGCAGAGATCGCGCTGTTCGGCGCCTATGACATCGCAGGTTCGGCCGGGCTCGTGACCCTGCAGATCATCTGTGCTTTCGCGACACTCTGCCTCGTCGGGATGACGCTTCGAGAGGTGGACGTCGACCCACGGCTAGCGGCTGGGCACATACTTCTCACGGCATTCCTTGTGCAGGAACGCTACGCGCGAGCGAGACCAGAAACGATCGCGGCGGTGTTCCTGGCAGCGGGGATCTGGCTTGCCGTTCGATGGTGGAAAAGAAACGATCGCTCCATTGTCGGTCTGGCTCCACTCACCTTGTTGTGGATACCGACTCACGCGAGTGCGACGCTGGCTCCCGTTCTCTTGGGGCTGGTGATCGCCGCGATGGCCGTCAGCCAGCGCCAGCGATTGCTCTTGCCCATCGCCACGATGGTGGTGGTACTGGCCGCCTTCGGGCTCACCCAGACGGGACGGGAGCTCGTTGAGCTCGGCCTTCGTGCGAGCCGCAGCGCAAGCCCTGTCGCCATCGGGATCACGGAGGAGTGGCGTCGCCCGACGCTCGCGGATGGCTCGATCTGGATCCCACTGCTAGTGACACTCGCAAGCGTGGCAGCCTGCGCGAGACGCAAACGAGATGCCGTGCTGCCGATCGGTCTTGCTCTCGTCGGTTTGTTCCTCGCCGGCCGGTCCATTCGTCACATCGCCCCCGCGGTTCTGCTCTCCATCCCAGCATGGGGTCTCGCTGCCAGCAAACTACGAGCGTGGTTGGAGCATCGACCCTGGCCGCTCGCCGCGCGACTTCTCCCTTGGACCATCGGGCTGGGTCTGTCTCTCGGCCACGTCGGCCTCTCCCCGCTCGAGAACAACCGCGTGGCTTTTGGGTTCGGCGTCGTGGAGGACAGGTTCCCGTCGGACTCGGTCGATGTGCTCGAGAGCCTGCCGCCCGGCCGAACGATTCACGAGATGCACTTCGGAGGCTACCTGATCTGGCGGAAGGTCCCCGTGTTCTGGGACGGGAGAACGGTCAGCCTCTACTCGGACCAACAGATCGTCGACTTCTTCCTCCCGGCCGAGAGGGACGAGGCTTCGCTCGAGCGGGTGGCGGATCACTTTGGCGTCAAGTACGGGTTGTCGACGATCGAGTCCCCTCTGGGCGCGCTGATGATGACCTCCAACGATTGGATCCCCGTGCTGCATGGTCGTGCGGCCACGGTGTACGTCCGACGAAAGCATGCTTCCGAACTGGCGGGCGCAGGGGTCCCGCTGCTGACGACGTTGCGCTTCACGCCAAGCTGGCGTTGGAACGAGCACTGGTATGGGCGCGTGCTGTCCGAGCCGGTGGGTCGAGCGGACCTGTTGCGGGCGATCCGTCACCAGCAGGGTCGAAACCCGAAAGCACCGGCGCTCCGGGGCGTTCTGCAGTTCCTCGAGCGTCGCGACCCTGACTTCTACGCTTCCCTCGGCGTGGCGCCTCCCTGACGCGCCGATGCGCCGCAAGCAAGTGGCGCCAGCCCAGGGAAGATGCTAGGCGCAGGGAACGTTTTCGTCTCAAGGCCATGCCCGACTTCCGCACCGCCCTCCGACAGCTACCCTGGAAACCCGTCCCCTGGGCCCTTGCCTTGGCGCTGCTCGGCACCGGCGCCACATGCAACCCGGTGGACCGCGAGGAAGATCCGCGGGGAGCCATCGTGGCCGCCCTCGCACGCGACGGCCTCATCGCAGCCCTCGATGACGTCCACCTCCTCGGACAACCGACGACCTTCGGGACCACCCAGGGAATCGTCCGCGCGTGGAAGCGTGGCGAGCCGGCCGACATCTATCATTTCCGCGCGAAGATGACCTCGGGGGGCGCGGTCGTGGGCGAGCCCACGCTCTTCAACCTGACCGCCACCCCGGCGGACGAAGGCCCCTTCAAGGTCAGCGGTCGCAAGGTTGCCTTCGCCGTTCGTGCCCCCGCCGGCAACATCGGCGTCCGGGTGCTCGACCTCCGAGGAGAGGGCCCCCTCGACGGCACATGGTCCCGCAAAGCGCGCCTGCAGAACGCGGTGACCAACCTCCAGCAAACCGGGCAGACCGAGGGCGTCCGATCCGAGTTCTGGGCCATCGATCCCCCGATGGACGAGATCGATGTCGCGCTCACTTCCGACGCATGGCTCGAGGTGCGCTCGAATGGCTCGATCGCCCGTGTGCCGGCCGAAGGTGGCCGCGTGGTCGGCGACATCTCTAACCTCGAGCACCGTCCTTCCACCAAAGGCCGGCCCGGAAATGTGGTCACCTGGGCCGTCGACCGCGTGCGGTCCATGCCCTGGTTCGGAGACGATCGCATGCAGATGCTGAAGACCGTCGCCTTCAGCGTGCTCGACGTGTACCGCCGGGCGGAGACCTCGGTGCTCGGGGACAGCTCGGCGGAGGAGATCGCCGAGGACCTCGGAGGGATTGCGTCGCGCAATCCACCCACCACGTTTACGGACCCGGAGACGGGATGGCCTCCCGCGCCCATCAAGCCATTCCTCAGCAAGCCGATGGAGGGCGAGGGACAGTGGATCCCGCTGGAGAACGATCCCTTCATCCGGATGAACCCCGGTGTGCCGGCTGCGTTCCTCACCTCGTTCGTGCGAACCGACCTGAAGCGTAGCTACACTCGCATCTACGTGACGCTCTGGGACCCGAGGCAGGTCGAGCTGCACATGATGGCGGGGTCGGTGGAGCCGAAGGGTGCGTCGGGCGAGGCGGGGCCCGGCATGATCCCGCGTCGTCCCGAGTTGATGAAGCGCCTCGTGGCCGGTCTGAATGGAGGGTTCCAGGCACTGCACGGCGAATGGGGCATGATGGGGGACGGGGTCATCTACCTCCCGCCCAAGCCCTACGCGGCGACTGTGGCGGAGATGCGCGACGGCTTCACAGGGTTCGGGACGTGGCCGAACGATCCGGTGATCCCGCCGACGATCCAGTCGTATCGACAGAACCTGACGCCGCTCGTGATGGATGGGACGATCAACCCGTACAAGCGAGGATGGTGGGGTGGAACGCCGCCGGAGTGGGAGGACCGCGTGCACACCACGCGCACGGGGATCTGCCTGACGCAGGAGGGGTTCATCGCGTACTTGTACGGCAACGAGATCGACGTGATGCCGCTAGCGCAAGCGATGGTCCAGACGCGATGCCAGTACGGCATGCACATGGACATGAACCCAGGCCACACGGGGCTCGAGTTCTACAAGGTGGCGCCCACGGGGACGTTGCCTGACCTGGGGCGACCGCTGGACAAGAAGTGGGAAGCTGAAGGGCCGGTCCCGTACATGGAGGGCTGGGAGTTCCGCGCGCGCCGGATGGTGCGCTTCATGGGGCTGATGAACTTCCCCCGCTACATCCAGCGCGAAACACGGGACTACTTCTACCTCACGCTCCGGCCCGTACTCCCCGGAGCGGATCTCACGCTCGGGGAGGGCACGGAGCTCAAGTGGCGAACGACCGGGCTTCCGCAGCACGGGTTCCCTTACGCGGTGGCGACGTCGCACGTGCAGCCTGACGCGACCCGCCCGGACACGAAGGCGCTCCTTGTCAAGCTGGATCCGCGGGCTCTGCGGCTCGCGACGGGTGCCGACGACAAGGTGGTGGTCTCGATATCGAACGCCAACCCAGTGGCGAACCAACCCACGTTGTGGATGTCCGACCGGTCTTGCGCAATCGCGTCGTCCCAGGTGGACGGGGCGGTGCCGGTGGTGTCGGGGGTGGTGCCGGGGTCGCCGGGCGCGGCGGATGCGGTGGCAGCCTTGGGAGTCCAGGACGACGACGGGATGCTCGTATACATCGAGGTCCAGGAGGGGCGTCGACCCGGCGCCGACGGCGCCTTGCTCACGGGAATGCTGGAAAAGCTTGGATGCTCGTCGCGGCTACTCCTGACGCAACCGCTGTTGCCGTCGTTCGGTCATCGGGCGAAGGAGGGGCAGCGGTTCGAGCGGGAAGTGCAGTTCGTGAGGATCGATGCACCCGGGGCGAGGCGGATCTTCGAGTCCACGCCGGTGGTCGAGCCTGGGGAGTGGGCGCCCCTGCAAGCGCGGCGGATCCGGTACTTCAAAAAGCCGAAGGAGGAGGCGGACGAGTAGGGCTGCGCCTCCGCCCCCTGCCCTTCACGAAACTCGGGTCACGCCCCTCGCGGCAAAATATCGCCAGGCTGCACAGGACGTATCCATGTCACCCGAGATTGACCTTGCTTGCGGTCGCGCGGTACAAGCTTCATCGCGCGTACGTGTAGCAAGACGCGCGCCCCTGGAGTTTCGCTGGTGAGCCGCCCCCAACCCTTCGGAGCCTACGACCTGCTCGAGCGCATCAACGTCGGTGGCATGGCCGAGGTGTTCCGGGCCGTCCATCGACAGTCGAGGCGGACGATCGCCATCAAGCGGATCCTCCCCTCCATCGCGGAGGACGAAGAGTTCATCTCGATGTTCCGCGACGAGGCCACCATCGCGAGCCAGCTCGACCACCCCAACATCGCGAAGATCTTCGATATCGGACGGGTGGACGCGAGCTACTACATCGCGCTGGAGTTCGTCAGCGGGCGCGACATGCGCACGATCATCGACAACGCGGAGCGTCGCAACGTCGCCATTCCCCTCGACTTCACGCTTCACGTGATGATGAGCCTCTGCAAGGGGCTCGATTACGCGCATCGTCGCAAGGACGCGAACGGCAACCCGCTCGGTCTCGTGCACCGCGACGTGAGCCCTCAGAACATTCTCGTCTCCTACGATGGCGACGTGAAGCTGATCGACTTCGGCATCGCCAAGGCGGCGGGCAAGCTCGCGCGCACGCAGGTCGGCTCGATCAAGGGCAAGTTCGGCTACATGTCCCCGGAGCAGGTGCGCGGGTTGCCGGTGGATCAGCGCACCGACATCTTCGCGGTCGGCATCTGCTTCTGGGAGTTTTTGACCAAGCAGAGACTCTTCCACGGCGACAACGAGATCGTCGTGATGGATCGCATCCGCAACGCAGACGTCGATCCCCCTTCCCGCATCGTACCGAACCTCGCGCCCGAGTTGGACCAGATGGTGATGCGCGCTCTGGCGAAGGACGCGGACGAACGCTACACTTCAGCATCTGATTTTCACGCTGATCTGAGCGCATACGCGCACACGGTCGGAATGGTCGTGCAACGCGACCTGGCAGCAGACTACATGCGACGCACTTTTCCCAACGACGCGAGCCTTCGCGTCGCGTCGCACGAGGAGGCCCACGCAATGGCGGACAACAAGGGCGGTTCGGACCTCGACGTATTCGAGGGGCTCGCACGCAAGCCTCAGGCACGCCCAGTACCCACACCTTCCACGTCGCCAAGCGCCCCCAGCGTGGCGAGTCCTTCTGGCCCGCCACCTCCTCCGGGACGTGCGCGGACGTTGCTCGGCATGGCGCCGCCCATGCCCCCTTCTGCGCGCGGCCCGTTGCCGTCGTCGCCCTCGGGGAGGTTGCCGATCCCGAGCACGCCGGGGTTGCCTCCGCCTCCCGGAGCACGGGGGTCCGGTGTGTTGCCCGCGGTGTCGCCGCCCCCTGCGAAGAGCAGCGCGCCCCCGCCCGCCGGACGGCCCCCGATGCCTTCCAACCCGCTTCCACCTCCCACGGCGCCCCCCACGAAGGCGAGTGGACTTCCGGGCCAAGCCCCCGCGAAGCCGGCTGCCGTGGACATGGACTGGGACGACGAAGACGAGAAGACCCACGTCTACGACAAGCAGTCCACGGACGAGGTAGCCGAGGCGATCATGCAGCCGCTACCCGCCGCCGGCACGCCTGCGCCTCCGCCCACGTCCTCCGCCGCCGCCGCGCTCCTCCAGCGTTCGGGCAACGTGGCGCCGCCCATGCCGAAGATGCCGTCGCTCCCGCCTGCTACGCCGGGACTGGTCCCCGCGCCTCCACCACGCTCGGTGGCCGCAGCAGAGCCGACGATGCTCTCCGCGCCCAAGGACGAGAAGAAGTCCAGCAGCCTGCCGTGGGTGCTGGTGGCTCTGCTCGTGGTCGTCATCGCTGGCGGCGCCGGCGTGTTCTTCCTCCTGCCTTCCTCAGGCTCGCTGAAGGTGTACGTCTCCGGCCCCGGCGGGCGTGACATCGGCAAGGTCGACATCTTCGTCAACAACGAGCGCGTGTGCACCTCGTCGCCTTGCACCGTCAACGACTTGAAGGCCGGCATCCACGACGTGAAGGCCGAGGCCGAAGGTTACGAGTCCACAGCGCCGAAGGGCGTCGAGATCAAGGGACGCGCGCAAGCGAAGCTCGACCTCGAGCTCACGGTGGCGTCCGCGGGCAGCGGCTTCAAGGTCGCGGGCACGCAGCAGGGCATCAAGCTCTTCGTCGACGGGTCCGAGATCGGTCCGTTGCCGCAGACGCTCAAGACCTTGAGCCCGGGCGAGCACAAGCTTCGCTTCGTGGGCTCGGATCGGTACGAGCCCCTCGAGAAGACCGTGACGGTGGTGCCGGACAAGATCGAGGACCTGGGCGACATCAGGCTCAACGTGATCAAGGGCAAGGCTACACTGCAACTCGTCACGCGGGGCGCGCGCATCTTGCTGGTACCGTCGAAGGGTGAGAAGCGCCAGATCGACGAGCGCATGTTCAAGAACGACCAACTCTCGATCGACATCGACACGTCGAAGGAGTGGAGCATCGAGGCGACGAAGACCGGCTTCGACGATCTGAAGTTGCCGATCTCGTTCGTGGACGGGCAAGCAGAGAAGACCTTCCGGATCGAGCTGAACGAGCGCGGGAAGACGCCGCCCGAGGACGACACGAAGCCGCCCGCCACGGCCCCGACCTCGCCCGGACCTGGGCCGACGACGACGGCTCCCCCGACGGCCACCGCGGTGGCGCCCACCGGAGGACCGGCGAAGTTGAACATCAACTCGATCCCGCCGTCGGCGGTGTTGTTGGATGGTCGCCCGCTCGGCCGCACGCCCAAGGCTGGCGTGGTGGTAAGCCCCGGTACGCATACGATCACGTTCATCCATCCCGAGAAGGGAAGGAAGTCCACGAGCGTGACGGTGAAGGCTGGGGAGACGAAGGGCGTGGGGGTTCGGTTCTAGGGCTCACGTCTCGTTCGAAGATCCCGGCTACAATCCAGACCATCGACCTTGCGGACCCGGCCGGCGTGCGCGACACTTGGGCCGTGGATCTACGCAAGCTTGCCAAGTTCGTGTTGTGGACGGTCTTGATCGGGGGGGCTCTGTGGGGAGTGTTGCGCTTCTTGCTTGTCAAGACGTGGACGGTGCCTTCGGACGACCCGGTGCTGTCTGCCTCCATCGCGCCATCGCTCGCACCTGGAGATGTGGTGCTTCTTCTTCACGGCGTGCCAAGGGGGTTCGGTGATCTGGTGCGGTGCACAGATCCTGACGAGCCGCAACGCTGGGTCATTGGACGAATCGCAGGAGAGGGAGGAGACACCGTGGAGCTCACGACTGCCAGGCTCGTGGTGAACGGTCGCACCGCAGACATCGAGTACGCCTGCAACCCCGCGGCGATTCAGGCCCCTCACCCCAACACCGGCGCCCCCGTCGACCTGCGATGCGACATGGAAGACTTGGGGGGAGTGGTGCACATGCGCGCGCACGGCAATCGGGATGGCCGGGCGGTCAGCGCCCCGATGAAGCGAACCGTACCCCCCGATTCCTTCTTTCTTGTCAGCGACAACCGCGCATTTCAAAACGACTCGTTCACCTACGGGGCGGTCCCCGCGGAGACGTGTGATGCCCGCATCATCTTTCGGTTTTGGAGTTCTGAGGGGTTCGGAGATGCGGAGAATCGGTTCACCTGGGTGAACTGAAGAGGCATCTGTGGTTCGGCCCGGCCGCAAAGCCTAAGAAGATGCCAGACAAGCATGCAAGCGAAGGCTAGATCTCCGCTCCCGGCATGCGTAGCGAGTGCGCTGACCATGCAGGCCAATCGCTGATGCAAGGCACGTCGTTCCGCTCGCCACGAGGCCCCGCGCACAGCCAGGTTTCCCGGTGTGGACCCAGCACGGAGAGCCATGAACGGGGAGCGAACGGCAGGTCCTTCTGCCAAACCGAATCGAAAGCTCGGGACAATTCGAAGTCACGCGAAGCCTGCCTCCCCTGACGCAACGCATGAAGCCGACGCCCCACGTCCTCGCGCACCTCCTCATCGTCGGCGACCGCGTGAAGCCGCTCCAGGAAACGAATGGCAGCGTCGACCTCTCCTTTCCTGTGCAGGATCGCGGCAGCAGAAATGGACTTGAAGACCGTTGATTCGTCGCCGCCAAGTTCCCCTGCGCGGATCAAAGCTCGCGCTCCAGCCCGCTGCATCTCCGCTCGATCTTCGGCATCGACTGGCAAGGACCCGGGTCCGATGTAAGCCAAAAACTGACCGTAGTTCAGCCAAAGCTCGCTGTCGTAGGGGAACTCTGCGAGCCCTCTCTCCAAGACACGCCGCGCCTCCCGAACCGAGGCACCCCTGTCGGGGTCATTGATTTGGAAGGATAGGAGGGAATCCGCCAGACGGTAAGGTTCCCGGAAACGGGGATCCAGTTGGTTGATGGCGTGAAGGTACTGAACGACCTCTGAGAATGGTCTCTTTTCACCCATCCTCAGCCCTTGGGTCACGAGAACGTGCGCCCAGAGGTAGTCCGCCAGGGCTGAGCGATACCCCAACGACACCCTCGCAAGGATCCTTGGAGGAGGCAGAGTGTAGACGTCCGACTGGTTTTTCACGACCTTTGCAGCCTGCGTAACGCGGGGCCGTGCCCAGCCGATCGCCACGATGCTCAGCACGAGTGCGACCACCGCACCTGCGCGGGCCCGCATCACTCCACCTCCCGGTGCACGTGAAGACCTGGAATCAGGGAGACTTCCGCCCCCACCTTTCGCTCGCCCGAGAGCCGGAATGTCGAAAGAATCCCATCGCCGTTGAGATCTCCGTGAGCCGTCGCGTCGAACCAGATGCGCGCGGGCTCGACCACAACGTCGAATCGGAATGAGTACCGGTGGGGGCTGTCGCAACGGAATTGGAGCGCTTGCCAGGTTGGGGTGTCCCAGGTGCCCTCGGGGTCCTGAACGGTGACGCCCCGAGGGACCTCCGTTGGGGTTAGCGTAGCCGATGGCGGAAACGAGGCGGCAAGCTCCTTCCCAGACGAATAGGCCATCGCACCCGCAGCAATCGCAGCAAGGCCGTCAACGGCTTCTGCGGTGCGGGAGGCCTGCAAGTCGCGGAGAAACGCGGGAGCAAAGGCCGCCATTACCGATCCACTGATGGAGATGGCAACAGCCAGCTCGACTGGGCTCATCGAGCGCATGATGGGAGATACGTCGCCAGGATCTGAGGGTCAAGCTCAGAACGAAAACAGGCTACTCTTCGGGAAGAACCTCGGTAAAGTTCGGCGCGATGGTGAGCACAAGCCCCCCTCCCGCCGTGTCATTCTGAATGCTTCCGCCGAGAGTGAATGCCGACGTGTTGCCATCACCATTCAAGTCGCCATACGCTTGGGCTGTGAAGTTCTCGGTGACCACGCCAGTCGTACCCGAACTGGTGTACTGATAGATGTAGTACTGGGGATCCTTCATCGAGTACTTCAAGCAGGCCCACCCTCCTGACGACCAGTTGGATGGGGATGACTGCCACTTCTGTCCTGCAATCGAACCCGAAGTAGCGGGAACCGGCTCAGCGTCGTCACACAAACGATGCGTGATACCGGCAGATCCTCCCAGAGTAAGCGTTGTGCCGGGCATTCCTTCGCGGTCGTACGCCGAGGAAGCGTCCTTCGCAATACGCCCGATACCTTCCTTCGCTTCCGCGGTCTTCGCGTTGAGCAGGTACTTGCGCACGCCGTAGATGGCGAGTGCGGCCAGGACGCCAATGATGGCCACCACGATCATCAACTCGACGAGTGTGAAGCCGCGGTCACGAATTCGCTTAAACGTACGCATGCTGTTCCTCCTTGGGGCTTCCGGCCCTCACGAAATGCTTGTCTAGGGGTCCAAGACCGCCAAGTCTCTCGCCTCTATTCGCCCTCGTTCACCCAGTAGACTTGGTTCGAGAACGAGGATCCCAGGTAAAGCGACGGGACACCGTCACCGTTGATGTCCCCCAAAGCCTGGACGAGATACCAAGGCTCGACCGCCGTCGGCAGAGTGACATCGAACCGACTATCCAGCCCGTCTGCCTCGATCGTCCCGGGCGGCCCAGCGATGACGGCGTAGCCGTAGTACACCGCTCCGTCCGTGGTGACGTTGAGGATCCGCCACCGATTGGGAATGTCACCGGTTCCGCCACCCCACTGGATCTTCTGAACTCCAGGCGTCGCTGTGGGGTAGTATGCATCCAGGCTCTCTGAAACATTGAGATAGGTCAGGGTCTCGGCTCGATAGGCCTCCTGTGCCGCTCGGATGCCGTTCACCATCCACACCGCCTCCGAGGACTTCGCGGAATTGAGATACCGGCGATAGCCCACCATCGCCAGCGTCGCAAGAATTCCCACGATGACGACCACAGCCATCATCTCTGTCAGCGTGAAACCACGCTTGGATTTCGAGGTCGCGGCCTGCTGGGAGGTGAGGAGCATCGTCATTGTCAAAGTATGCACGCATCACGCCATCGAGACAACTTGCGCGATGACAGGGGATCCGCCGCCTCTCTGGCGTGACGACGTGCCCCAGTTGACAAAAATTGTCAGTTCAAACACGTCATGGTGACGATCCTTGTCCACCCGCCGACGACGGTGGGGCGTCGCGGTCGTCCTCCACCTCGATCGTCAGCTTGTTCATCCGGTAGCGCATCGAACGAAATGTGATCCCAAGCAGGTCCGCAGCTGCCGTCTTGACTGACCCAGTTCTTGCCAAAGCCTGCAAAATCAACCTGCGCTCCACGCCTGCAAGCACGTCGTCCAATTGACAGCCGACCTCTGGCAAGTCCACGACCACAGCACCCTTCGAAACGCTGCCTCCGACCACCTCGTCCGGAAGGTCGGCAAGCTCGAGCAGAAGCCCGTCCGAAAGCGCCACCGCACGCTCCAGGATGTTCTCCAGCTCCCTCACGTTGCCCGGAAAGCCATATGACTTCAGAGCCCGAAAGGCCGTCCTGCTGACGCCTGTCGTCCCCTTGCCCATCTCGACGGCGAAGCGTCGCAGGAACGAGTCCACGAGCAACTCCAAGTCCTCCGCCCGCTCCCGCAGCGGCGGCAGCTCGAGACGAATCACGTTGAGGCGATAGTACAGGTCCCGACGGAAGCGCCCCTCTGCCACTGCCGTCTCGATATCGGTGTTCGTGGCCGCCAGGATTCTCACGTCCACGTCGGTCTCGGCCGTTCCTCCCACAGGACGTACCTTCTTCTCTTGAAGCACCCGCAACAGCTTGACCTGGAGGGACACGGGCAGCTCGCCCACCTCATCCAGCATCAGCGTCCCGCCATCTGCGGCCCGAAGCATGCCGAGATGCTTCGATGACGCCCCCGTGAAGGCGCCGCGCTCATGACCGAACAGCTCGCTTTCCATGAGTGCTTCCGGAAGTGCCCCGCAATTGATGACCAGGAACGGCTTGGTCGCCCGCCCGCCTCGCTCGTGGATCAGCCGCGCCACGCGCTCCTTCCCAGTCCCACTTTCGCCTGTAATCAGCACGGTGGTCTTGGTGTCCGCGACCTTGTCCACGATGTCGAGAACCCGAAGCATCGCCGGGCTGCGCGCCACCCACGACTTGCCCGATGCCCCAACCCTCGCTCGCAAGGCGACGTTCTCAGCTACAATCCCCGCCTTCTCCGCAGCCTTCCCCACCCGTTCGAGCACCTCACGTAGACTCGGGAAGGGCTTCGCGACGAAATCGTAGGCGCCTCGCCGCATCGCATCGTAGGCGTGCTCGTGGTAGGCGGTCATCACGATCACCTCCGTGGCTGCGCTGCGGGCCTTGGCCGCCTCGAGTACCGCGAACCCGTCCCCGTCCGGCATGCGCAGGTCCGTCAGTACCACCGGAAACGGCGGCTCCACGCTCTGGATCAGCTCGATCGCCGACCGGCAGCCGGGCGCCGTCAACACCTCGTACGACTCCCTGCGAAACAGGATGGTCAGCGTGTCACGCATGGCGGGCTCGTCGTCGACCACCAGGACACGTCGCATGGGCGAAGGGATCGTGGAGGGCACCGCACTCATAGTCCGAGTCGTACCATGCCCTCGGGGATCGTGTCATGGCCGGTATGGCTGCCTATGACCGCGCGACGCGCTATCATACCCACCAGATGTCCCCTCACCCGCCGCAACGCATCTTCCCCTTGCTCGTCGCCTTGGCCTTCGCCTGCGGCGACCCCGCGGCTTCCCCTACCGAACCGTCGGCCCCGGACACACCCGACGCCTCCACCACCGGCACATCCCTCGTGCTCGACCCGCCCTCCACCATCACCCTCGCCCCGGGCGAGCCCACGGAAATCACCATTGCGGTCGAGCCCCCGAATGTCTACGTCGTTCGCTTCTCCTTGCTGGGAGATTCCCTCGACGCCTCCCTCGATGCCGACAAGCGCGTCACGTCCGGCGATGGACGAACATCCGTCAGCCTGCTCGCGCCTGGGACTCCCACCACGTTTCGCTTGCGAGCCACAGCCGGTGGGAGCGCCACCGCGGAGGTCGCGGTTTCCGTGAGCGACGAGGGGTTCGCCACGGTGCGCGTGCTCCCTTCCTACAAGGGTATTCGAAGCACGCCGACGTGGACCGCTTCCGCCTTCGCCGGGCTCACCTGCGCGGACATTCCGGGGCAACCGCCAGAAGACGGTCCGATCGTCGACGTCGTGGTTGGAACAGGTCCGATGGAGCTGGCCTCTCTGCCCGTCGGTCCCCGCATCGCTGTCACGCTTCGCTCTCAGAAGACCGTGGGAGGGTGCACGGAGCTCTCAGACCTCAACCCGGGCGAGACGCGAGAGTTGTCAGTCAAGGTTTCCGACATGCCGGTGCGCCTCGACTCGACCCGCCTCGACCTGACCATGCAAACGGAGCCCCTAGACGACGCGGCGTCGCCACTCCTCGACAAGCTCACCACTTCGTTCGTTCACCTCATTTTCCCTCCCAAGAGCACGGAGGCCAAGTCGGTACTCGATGCGGTGCAGGCCCAGCTACCCGATCCCTCCGCCTTCGCCCAGGCTCGTACGCTTGGAGGTTGGGACGCGCTCGTGGCCGCATGGCTCGACGAGAGCGGGCAACTGTTGCGAGAGCAGGTTCGCGCCTGGATCGAACGAGGTCTGGAACCCCTGCGCAAGGGCGACGTACTTGCGGGCAAGCTCACCGCGATTCCGGGCAGCACCACCCAAGGGATGCTCTCGCTCGATCGGTTTCACGGCTTGCCACTCGCGCTCGCTGGCATTCCAAAGGAACACGTCGTCTCCCTCGGCGTCGAGCCCGGCGACGTGATGATCGTCGGAGGCAAGGTTTCGTGGCTCCCCTCAAACCTTGTCGGCGCCGCGGGCGATCTTGGCGCGCACGACCTTACGGGTGCCACCGATGCCGTCCGCGCGCTCGCTGATGTTGTGGGTTGCGACCATCTTGCCACGCTCCTTTCCTCGACGTATCCGCTGCCCGGCACATGTGACGGATCGTGCGTCGCGTCGGCGTGCGAAGACGCCCTTGCCTCGATGTGGGGACGGGCGCGGAACAACTCTGCGTCGTCGTTCGAAACGGTGCAGCTCTCTTTCACCATCTCGGGCACGGCCACAGTCGACGGAGACGCGGCGATCGTGGGCTTGAACGCGAGCTGGATTGGCACCCAATCCCACGATGGCGAGGAGACGGCCGTGCGCGGGGCGGCGAGCGGTAGCCTCGAAGCTCCCCAGTCGCGCTGAAGGTCTCCGTGAAGCTCGCCCTCGAATGGATCGCCACTGTTGTCTTCTCGATCGGCACGATCGCGATGCTAGCGCTGTCTTTGCGAGCCCCTGTCGCGCCCACAGCTTCCCCCGTCCCAAAGCGCCATGGTGCCGCGCTCGCTATGGCCGCACGCACGACCACCTACGTCGAGCTTCCCGCCATTGACCCGTCCTTCGACGATGACGCTTCTCTGCCTTCCCATGCGGTCCCCGTCGCCGACTACACGCTGCGTGTGAAGCTCGACACACGGGCGCACGTTGTGGAAGGGCAAGGCGTGCTTCGCTGGCGCAACCGCTCTGAAAAGGAGATCTCGGAGCTCCACGTCCACCTCTACGCCAACGCGTTCCGCGCCGACGACACGCGATTCCTGTCGGACCGTCGTCCTGGCGGACGCGGCTCGGGTCCCGTGCGAGACTTCGGACATATCGCGGTCGACAGCTTCTCGGTTCGGTCCCACGGCGGCGAGAACGTGTGGCCTCGCGCGAGGCGTGCAGACCTTGCCTATCCCAACGACGACACGGACATGGTGGTTCCCCTTGCCCAGCCTGTGAAGCCGGGTGAGTCCATCGACATCGACGTATCGTGGCGCACGAAGCTCCCATCCATCGTCGAGCGCATGGGGTACCACGGTACGTTCCACATGGTCGCGCAGTGGTTCCCGAAGATCGCGAAGCACGAACCCGGTGGCCAATTCGCGCACTTCTCCTTCGATCGGCTCGCGGAGTTCTATGCTGACTTCGGCACATACGACGTGACCGTCTCCGTCCCCGAGAGCTTCGTGGTGGGCGCGACGGGCCCCTGCGTCTCCGAACAGATCGCGGACGGTCGCAGGGTGGTACGGCACGTTCAGCCCGACGTGCACGACTTCGCCTTCGTGGCGTGGGAGGGCTTCCGAGAGCTTCGAAGGGACGTCGACGGGACGGATGTGCGCCTCCTCTTCCCGCCGGGGGACGAGGGAGTCGCCGCGGAACAACTCGAGGTGGCTGCCGTCGGTCTCCGACACTACGGGGCACGATTCGGTTCGTACCCCTACGCAACGCTCACGATCGTGCATCCGCCTGTCGGCGCGGAGGAAGCGGGGGGGATGGAGTACCCCACCCTCTTCACGACGGGTGGTTCGTGGTGGAAACGGGGTGTGGACGGGTCCGCTCGCGCGGTCACGTTGCACGAGCTTGCGCACCAATACTTCCAAGGCATGGTGGCAACGAACGAGCATGCCTGGCCGTTTCTCGATGAAGGCCTCGCGAGCTTCGCGGAGGTCGACGCGCTGGACGTCGGATGGCCCAATTCCGGTGCCATCGCGGCGCGAGGCTGGGGCGTTGCCGCGTCGACCGTGTTGCGCAGGGTGGGCCTTGGCGGGGGACAGGACGACATCGTCGCGAAGCCTGCTCCGGACTTCCACTCCGGGCACACCTACGGTCGTCTGGTCTACGGACGAACGGCACTCGTCTTGGCCACTCTCGACCGCGTGTACGACGGGAAGGTCATGCAGGCGATCGGCCGATACGCTCGACTCTATCGGTTCGCGCACCCAGGGCCTGAGCATCTGCTCGCTTCAATACGTGACGTTGCTGGCGAGCCGGCGGCAGAGGCGCTCAGAACCTGCCTGTTCGACCGCGGTTGGATCGACCTTGCGATCAACGATGTGAGTTGTGAGACGGACGCGTGCACCGCCGTGGTGTCGCGAAGGGGAAACGTCGTACTCCCGGTCGACGTGCTGTGGCTCCATGCAGACGGTACGCGAACTATTACGGTGTGGGATGGAAGGCAGGCGCAGACTTCCTTGCGACAAGCCGTCGCGTCGCCCGTGGTTCACGTGCTGCTCGACCCCAGCCACAAGGTCTTGCTCGACGAAGATTTTTCGAACAACGCGATCCGTCTCGGCAAGCGACCGCGCGCGTGGCGCACGCGTGCACTCGCGACCTACGTCACAGCCCTCGGCCTCCAGGCGGTGATGCCGTGACGAGCGAGGGGTTCCGCGTGGGTTGGCTTCCCGCGCTACCCTACGTGCTCGTAGGCCATGTTATTCGACTGGCGGTCGCGCTCGTCGTGACCCATCCCTTCGCCTCCGTGATCGAGCGGATGCTTGGGGGATGGCCCGACGGAGACCGCATGCTGTTCGAGCCTGGCGCGCTCATGCTGGCCGAGGTGCTGCGCGTGCACAGCGTGCCCATGTCGGGATTCCTCGAGCAAGGGGCGCTCGCGGCGCTGGGGATGTTGCCCTTCGGGATCGTAGTGAACGCGCTTGTGATCGCGTCTCTGGTGGTAGGCAATCCCCGGGATGTGCGGGCCGTGGCTTCGCTCGCGATCGACCAAATGGTTCCGGTCGCGGTGTTGACCTTGGCGGCGCTGTTGGTTGCGGGTGGTGCGCTAGCGGCTTCGGTGGTTGTGCGGGAAGGGATGCGCGCTGCCCTTCCGTTCGACACGCGCACGAACGACTTGCTCAGCCTCTTTGTGCCGGTGATAGGCGTGATGGTTGCCGCGGTTGCCGTGCTTCTGGCGGATCTGGCGCGGGTGGCGTCCGTTCAGTCCAAGTTGAACACGGCGCATGCGCTTGTGCATGCGTTCGAGAGCCTCCGACGGCGACCTTGGCAGCTCGTCGGGGCGTTCGGGTCCCGCGCGTCGGCTGGGGTGTTTCTGGTGGCGGGAGGGTTGGTTCTGCCCGTTTCGGTGGGGATGACGACGGACGCTCGTGCGGTCGCTGTGATGGTGGTTCAGCAGATCGCGGTGTTGGGTCTGGCCTGTGCCCGCGCGTCATGGTTCGCTCGGGCGACTGCCCTTCAAGCCCAACTACCGCAACAACCCCCGATAGATCTCCAAATACCGATGCGCTGACCGGTCCCAACCCAGATCCAGGTTCATCACGCGCTTGCGAAGCCGCGACCACGGCGGGATCGCGTACGCCGCCACGGCTCGCTGCACCCCGGACACCAACCCCTGCACCGTTGCCTCGTCGAACACGAAACCCGACCCCGTCTCAAGGGCCGCGTCGCAGTCCACTACGGTGTCGATCAACCCGCCCGTGGCATGCACCACCGGCACCGTGCCGTACCGATGCGCGTAGCGCTGGATCACCCCAGAGGGCTCGAAGCGCGACGGCATCAGCAGGATGTCCGCTCCCGCGATGATCCGGTGTGTCACCGCGTCTGAGGGGGACGGGACGAAGGTCAGATCGCCCTTCCACTTGCGGACGGCATCGTCGATGCGCGGCATGAACTCGGCGCCATCTTGTCCCGCAACCACGAGACCGACGTCGCTGCGCATGATCTCCGGGAGTGCATCGAGGAGAAGGTCGATCCCCTTCTGCTCGATCAGTCGCCCCACGAACGCGAGCAGAGGGCGATCGTTGCGCATCTCGAGCTCGAGCTCGTGCAACAGCTCCGCCTTGCAGCGCTTCTTGTTGGTGGGATCCTGCCCATCGTAGCGCGAGGGCAGGTGCGGATCGATCGCGGGGTTCCAGACGCTGTAGTCGATCCCGTTGACGATGCCGGTGAGCTTGGCGCGGTTGGCAGCGAGCACCCCCTCTAGCTTGCGCCCCTGCGGGGCGGTCACGATCTCGCGCGCGTAGGTTTCGGACACGGTCGTGATCGCGTCGGAGAACTGGATGCCCGCCTTCAGGATGTTGACCTTGCCGTAGAACTCGACGCCGTCGGGGTGAAACAGGTCGCTGCCGATCCCGAGGCGATCGATCATCGATGCCTCCGAGATCCCCTGGTAGGCGAGGTTGTGCAGCGTGAGGACGAACTTGGTGCACTCCTCGAGGTCCTGGTTGCCCAGCCGCTTGCCAAAGAGGGCCGTGAGCGAAGCCGGCCAGTCATGCAGATGCGCGATCTGGAAGGGCGTGCCCGAACGCATGCGGGAGACGAGCAGCTCCACCACGGCGCGACTGAACAGGGCGAAGCGCATGTCGTTGTCAGGGTAGTCGTCGTCGCCAGCGCCGTAGATGCCCTCGCGATCGAACCACCCGGGGACGTCGAGCAACGTGATGTCGACGCCCGATGGCAACCGGCCGTCGTACAGGGTGGCTTCGAAGCTCTCGCCGCCGAGCTGGAACGGCAGCGGCGTGAGGCGTCGCGCCACAAGCAAGCCGGCCCGTTCGAAGTGGGGGAAACGCGGCAACGCGACCGTGACGTTGTGGCCGAGTTGGCGGAGGGTCTTGGAGAGGGAGGCGACGACGTCAGCAAGCCCGCCGACCTTGGCGTAGGGGGCGAGCTCGGTGGAGACAAAAAGGATATCCATGGGCGGATCGCTGTACCACGGACCGGCCGAAGAATCTCGGTCGAATACCGCAAGGGAAACAGGTTGGGGGAAGGTGGGGGACTACTTCGCGACCACGGAGACCTTGAAGGTCGCCGTGACGGAGCTGCCGAGCTTGGCGGAGACCTCGTAGCTTCCGAGGCGCTTGATGGGCTCGGCGAGCTGGAGGATCTTGTGGTGCACGGTCAGGCCGTGGATCTCGATCTGCGCCGCGATGTCGCGCGTGGTGACGGCGCCGTAAAGGCGCTGGTCATCGCCGGCGACCGCGGGGATGGTGATCTCGAGTTCGGCAAGACGCTTGGCGATGGCTTCCGCCGAAGCGTGGAGCTTGGCGGCGCGGGCGACGGCTGCCCGCTTCTGGTGCTCGATCTGGGCGCGATTGCGCGCCGTGGCGGGCACCGCCATCTTCTGGGGGATGAGATAATTGCGGGCATAGCCCGGCCGGACCTTCACGAGCTCGCCACTGGTGCCGAGGTTCGGTACGTCCTGCTGAAGAATCACTTCGAAGCGCGAGTGACCCATGGGTGCCTCCTCAGGTGCCGGTGGCGGTGAACGGCAGGAGCGCGATGTTGCGAGCCTGCTTGATGGCCTTGTTGAGCTTGCGCTGATGGTACGCGCAGGTCCCCGAAATGCGACGGGGCACGATCTTCCCACGCTCGGTCACGAAGTACCGAAGCGCCTGGGGATCCTTGTAGTCGATGAGCGCGGCGCGATCCGCGCAGAACCGGCAGAAACGCCTCTTGCCACGACGGCGAGGCCCGTCCATGTCTCCGCGGCCATCCATGTCCTTCTGCATGTTGTCGATGCCCATGATCACCTCTCCTCGTCGTCGTCGAGATCGTCGACATCATCGTCCATGTCGTCCATGCGATCCGGACGCCCGCGATCGTCGCGGGAATGCCGATCGTGAGTGTCGACGAGGCCGAGCACCTTCTCGCGCGACTCGTCCATCTCTTCCTCGGTCATGGGCTCCACAGCGGCGAACTGGATGTCCTCAGCGCTGACCTCGAGCTTCTCGTCGGGCACCTCGTCCGAGACCTTGATGGTCATGAACTTGAGCACGGCGTCCTTCTGCATGCGCAGGTTGCGCTCGAACTCCGCCACGAGGTTGGTTTCCCCGTGGAAGCGAAGGAACACGTAGATGCCACGCCGGAACTTGCGGACCGGATAGGCAAGCTTGCGACGACCCCAAGACTCGACCTTGATGAGCTTGGCGTTCTCGCGAGCGAGAACCTCGGACACACGATTCGAGACGCGGGCTGCCGCGTCCGGATCGATGTCCGGTCTCAAGACGTAGATGGCTTCGTATTCTCTGGCGCCTGGTCGCGCCATGACGTTCGGTTCGGCCATGATGACTCCTTTCGGCCTGCGGCCTCCCGACTCTGCGGGAAGCAAGGAGACGGGGTGAGCTCCATGCCCACCCTCGAATAGGGGCGTGCTCTTAGCTCTTTTCCGTGAACAACGCCACCCCTTCTGGCGTGTCCTCAGCTTGTTTGTGCGTCGGGTTGGATCCAGGTTCCGTCGCGGGCGGCGGATCCGGCGGCTTCGGGCGCGTGTTCAGCGCCTTCGAGGCCTCCCCCAGTCCCCTGCGCATGACCATGCGCAGCGCCTTGACCGCCCTGTCGACGATCTCAGGAAGCGCCTCGCGCTCTTCCGCACTGAAGTCCGACAACACGTAGTCGGCCATCTCCCCGGCGAACCCCGGCGGAGGCTTGCCGATCCCGCATCGCAGCCGGGCGAAGTCCGGTTGCCCGATGTGCTGGATGATCGAACGCAAACCGTTGTGGCCCGCGTGTCCGCCCCCCGGCTTGAGTCGCAAGGTGCCGAAGGGCAGGTCAAGCTCGTCGTGCACCACGAGCAGGTCGGACACCGGAATCCGGAAGAAGCTCATCACCGCTTGGAGGCTCTCACCCGATCGGTTCATAAACGTCATGGGACGGACAAGGAGCACGTCGACGTTGCTCGCCTGACAGCGCGCGATCTCCCCCTGGAACTTCGAGCGCCAGGGGTCCGCGCCCACTGCCTCGGCGAACGCCTGCACGACCTCGAAACCGATGTTGTGCCGGTTCCGGGCATACCGAGGTTCGGGGTTGCCGAGGCCTGCGATGACGAACATGGGGAAGCCTGCTTCGGGCAGAGCGGGCTCGTGACCTGCTCTGCCAGGGAGAGATAGCCAGCGCGCGGGGGAACCGGCCTGCTACTTCTTGTCGGCCTTCTTGTCGGGAGCCTTCTTCTCGGGGGCCTTCTTCTCGCCCTCCGCAGGGGCAGCAGCCGCCGGGGCAGCAGCAGCAGCAGCAGCCTCCCCCTCGGCTCCAGGAACCGCTTCCACTTCTTCCTCAACCGCCGGGTCGACAGCCACGATGGTCTGCTCGATCGGAAGGCGAATGGTGACCCCTTCGGGCACGGTCAAGTCGCTGACCTTGCGCACGTCGTTCTGGTTCATCTCGGTGACGTCGAACTCGATGAACTGAGGAATCGCCGCGGGCAAACAGGAGATGGGCAGCTTGCGGAAGATCTGGCGGAGAGTTCCACCTTCGACCACGCCGGCAGCCTTGCCCGTGGTAGTCAGGGGAACCTCGACCTCGACGGGCTTGTTCACGTCGATGCAGAGGAAGTCCGCATGAACCAGGTCCCGGCTGAGGGGGTGGTAAGAGTATTCCGCCAGGAGCGCCGTGAAGGGCTCTGCCCCGTCGACCACGACCTCGAGGACGGCGTTGCGGCCCCACGGGCCGGTGACGGCAGCCATGAGATCCTTGGGATTCACGGTAATGGCGGTGGTGGCATGTCCCGGACCGTAGGCCACGGCGGGGATCTTGCCTTCGCGGCGAAGTCGGGCGGAAGGCCCCTTGCCTCGCTCGGCGCGGAGCGAAGCGTCGATCTTGTGGAACTCCATCTTCCTGTCTCTTCCTAGCTAGTCTACTGCGCAGGTCTTGGCGCTAGCCTTCTGGGGCTGCTCTCGCTCACGCGAAGAGCGAGCTAATCGAGTCGCTGTGATGAATGCGACGGATCGCCTCGCCCACCAAGCGGGCGACGGACACGACGCGGATCTTTTCGCACTCGGCGGCTTCCGCCGAGAGGGGAACGGTATTGGTGACGACGACCTCGGTCAACGGGGAGTCGATGATCCTGGCGACGGCCGGGCCTGAGAGCACAGCGTGCGTGGCGCAGGCGACGATCTTGCGAGCGCCCGCCTGCTGCAAGGCCCGGGCGGAGTTGCAGAGCGTGCCCGCGGTGTCGATCATGTCGTCGACGATGATGCAGTCGCGGCCCTCGACCTCGCCGATGATGTGCATGACCTCGGAGATGTTCGCGCGCTCGCGACGCTTGTCGATGATGGCGAGGGAGGCGCCGAGGCGCTTGGCGTAAGCGCGGGCACGTTCGACACCGCCGGCATCGGGCGAAACGACGACGGCGTTGTTGTCGAAGTTGCGCTTGAGGTAGCTCTCGAGCATGACGGGCATCGAGAAGAGGTGATCGAAGGGGATATTGAAGAAGCCCTGGATCTGTCCCGCGTGCAGGTCAACGCACAGGACGCGGTTGACGCCGGCGGACACCATCAGGTCCGCGCAGAGCTTGGAAGTGATGGGGGTGCGCGGGGCGACCTTGCGGTCCTGGCGTGCGTAGCCGTAGTACGGGACGACCGCGGTGATCGAGCCGGCCGACGCGCGGCGAAGGGCGTCGGAGATGATGAGCAGCTCCATGAAGTTTTCGTTCACGGGGGAGCAGGTGGGCTGGATCACGTAGGAGTCGACGCCACGAACGTTCTCCTGGACCTCACAGAAGGTCTCGCCGTCGGAGAAGCGCGAGACGCGGATCTGGCCGAGGGGGATCTCGAGGAACTTGACGATCTCCTGCGCCAGAGCTGGATTCGCGTTGCCAGAAAAGATGCAAACCTTCCTGAACACGTCGCGCCTGCCTTCGTGGATGGGTTATGCCGTGAAACCGACGCGCGAAGCCGCGCCGGGAGGGACCCGTGGCGGGGGCCCTATTGGAGGCGCGGAGTGGTAGCAGCCGGGGGCGGGGATGTCAACGGCTCGGCCGCCCGACGCGCAGCGAGGCCGCGGTCGCTCAGGTGCTACCGGGTTACGGCCCGGCTGTGACAATGGGCGGATGACAGACATCAACTAGGAACTGAGAACACGGAACACGGAACAGAGAACCAGGAATGGGCGGAGTCAGGCGCAACACGCACGGCCTCCCTCCGTACACACCCTTCTGCGCCTTCTGCGTCCTCCGTGATTCTCCGCCTTAGCCGCTAGCTAAAATTGACCCACCCGCGCTAACCAAAACGGGTCCACGTAGGCGACTCCGGAAGGCTGGCCGGACGGACACGATGGGCTACGCGGGTCGGATGGCGCGCAAGCGACCCTGCCG
>Ga0209575_10000071_pt1 | contig 120423 bp, 97 predicted proteins | sample Medcelwee11metaG_FD_187172 | JGI IMG/M metagenome (GOLD analysis project Ga0209575, IMG submission 187172) | Freshwater pond sediment microbial communities from the University of Edinburgh, under environmental carbon perturbations - Medium... | ecosystem: Environmental > Aquatic > Freshwater >... | reverse complement strand
TGGTCCGGTGGCGGTGGGAACGGTTCTGGAGACGGTCACCGACCTGAACCTCCGGTCGGGCCCCTCGACGTCCAACGCGGTGCTCAAGGTCATGGCAGCGGGGTCGCTGGTGGCGGCGGTGGCGAAAGACCCTGAGAACAGCTTCTACAAGGTGGACCACAACGGGACCGTGGGGTGGAGTCACGGCGGATACCTGCGAGCATCAAGCTCTTCGGGGTCGTCGACTCCTTCGGGATCCTCCTCCAACGCTGACGCCGCGATCGACCGAGCGAAGGCAGGTGTCGGCTTCTCCTACTGGTGGGGGCACGCGCGGTGGCTTGCCGGTGGGCCTTCCTCATCGACGAAGGGGTCGTGCTCTGGTTCTTGTCCCAGCTGTTCGCACTCAGGCGGCTACGGGGCCGATTGCTCGGGCTACGTGGGTAAGATCTGGCAGGTCCCAAGCAACAACACCGATCTGACCTACGACTGGCATCCGTACTCCACGTCAACGTTCGTGGGCTCGTCGAGTCTGTGGACCACGGTGTCTCGCAGCAGTCTGAAGAAGGCTGACGCATTGGTGTACAACTCGGGCGGCGCGGGCCACATCCTTCTCTACGAGTCAGGGGATGGTTGGGGCTCGATGTGGGCGTACGAGTGCAAGGGATGTTCGGCGGGTTGCGTGCGGAACCTTCGAACGGCGGGCAGCGCCTACAAGGGAATCCGGCGAAGCGGGTACTGAGTCTTTGGGGTCACCTCACACCAGCCTACACTTCGACACCTCCAGCACCGGGTTCTACTAGGACACAGATGAGATCCCCCGGATCACGTCGCCAGGTCGATCGTGTGTCCCCCTTCCCTGTCCTTACCCACACAAGATTACACACGAATTGAGTGGGTTCGCTCGCACGGCAGGGCGCGGGCACCGGAGACGCGAACGGCTGAGGCCCGGGAAATGAGCCTCAAGGCGGGGCGTGGTCTCGCGTACGATGCCGGAGCGGGGGTTCAGGGTCAGGGTACCCCGGGCTGAACCATGGGCTGTGGCACACTACTGGCAGTCCGTCCTCCTCGAACAGGAGGAGAACGCTGATGTGGAACACGGTCCCCCGCGCCAAGCTCGTCTCGACAACCTTGGCAGCCCTTTCCGTTGCGCTCCTGCTCGGGTCGAGCGGGTGCAGTCCCGCCTCTTCTTCGGATTCGACGTTGCTGACCGGGGTCGACGAGAGCGTGGGCTCCAGTGAAGAAGGGGTGTCCGGTTCCCTCACGGTGGGCAGCACGCTTCGAACGACCGCGAACCTGAACTTGCGCACCGGCCCGTCGACGAGCAACAAGGTCATCCGAGTTCTTGCGCAAGGCACGGTGGTGGAGGTTGTCGAGTCGGCGCCTTCGAACAGCTTCTACAAGGTAAAGAACAGCGGGACAGTCGGCTGGGCGCACGGCAGCTACATGCAGGTGGTGTCCGGCTCGAGCTCGGGGTCGGACCCGGACCCCGACCCGGAGACATCGACTGGGACGTCTTCGAGCGGGCGTGACGGAGCGGTGGAGCGGGCACAAGCGGGGGTCGGTTTCTCGTACTGGTGGGGCCACGCGCGGTGGCGTTCCGCGGGCCCGACCTCTTCCACGAAGGGCTCCTGCTCCGGCTCGTGCCCCAGCTGCTCGCACTCCGGAAGCTACGGCGCGGACTGCTCTGGCTATGTCGCCAAGATCTGGCAGGTGCCGAGCGGCAACTCGGACTTGACCTACGACTGGCATCCTTACTCGACTGCCACGTTCGTGGGGTCGTCGAGCCAGTGGTCGACCGTCTCCCGCAGCAGCCTGAAAAAGGCCGACGCGCTGGTGTACAACTCCGGCGGGGCGGGTCACATTGTGCTCTACGAGTCAGGGGACGGCTGGGGTTCGATGTGGACGTACGAGTGCAAGGGGTGTGCTTCGGGATGTGTTCGCAACCTCCGCACGGCGAGCAGCGCGTACAAGGGGATCCGGCGAAGCGGGTACTGAGCCAGCGGCAGCATCGTTGAAGACAGGGTGGCGCAAACCACCCTGTTTTGCTTTTGTGTGGGGCCACCGAGAGGGCCCAAAGAAGCTACTTCCTCCCTACACTCGAGCAACTTGCGGCACAGTGGGACCCGGGCTCTCCGGGTTCCCAGCTGAGATCCCGGGGATCATGCCGTGGAAAAGGCGTGTCCCAAAAGGCCACTCGCGCCCCAACCGCCGGGTCACTGCCGCGGCAGGGGTTGCATTGGAGCCGACGGCGCACCATGGTGCCGGCCCGTGTCCTGGCTCGAGATCTTCCTGCTCGCATGCGCGCTCGCCGTCGATGCGTTCTCCGTCGGTGCGGTGGTGGGGCTGAGGCACCGCCAGGCGCGCCAGATCTTCCGGCTCGCATTCCACTTCGGACTGTTTCAGGCGCTGTTCCCTCTTGCCGGGGCGCTCGCGAGCCATCTGGTGCTCGGGGCCATCGAAGCATGGGACCACTGGGTCGTGTTCTTGGTGCTGAGCGGGCTCGGGGCGCGGATGGTGGTCAACGCGATCCGTGGGGGAGAGGACCCACAAGAGGAGATCGATCTGACGAAGGGGATGCGGCTGGTCGGGCTATCTGCGGCAGTTAGCATCGATGCCGCGGCGGCGGGACTTCTGATCGAAGCCACGGACACACCGCTGCTGGCTTCCGTGGCGATCATCGGTTTGGTGGCGGCTGTGGCGACCGCCGTGGCGATGCTTGCGGCGAGCAAGCTCTCGGCGCGAGTGGGCAAGCGAGCGGAGGTGGGTGGCGGTATCGTCCTCATTCTGATCGGTACCAGGACACTGCTGGCGCATCTGGGATGGCTGGGTGGCTGAGCGCACGCGAGGTGGCGCAACCATGTTGCCGACGAGAATGAGTCCGGTGCTTGGAGACCTGGGGCCCGTTTGACGCGTCGTCTCTGTCCTGCAAGGCTTCGACCGTGCGGCTTCGCCCCTACCAGCAAGAGTGCCTCTCGGTGCTCGGCCAGCGTTACCTCGCGGGCGGGCGTCGCCTGCTCGTGTCGCTTCCCACGGGAACGGGCAAGACCGTCATCTTCTCGCAGTTCCCGCGACACTTCCGAATGAAGCGGAGGTTGCTCGTGCTCGCTCACCGGCGGGAGTTGCTCGATCAAGCGCTTGCGAAGTTCCGCGACGTCGACGACACGCTGAGCGTGGGTATCGAGCAGGCCGATCGCTCCGCCCTAGATGCTCAGGTGGTGCTGGCGTCCGTGCAGACGCTGCAGGGCAAGCGCCTGACAGCCCTTGCCCCCGAGCAGTTCAACCTGGTGGTGGTCGATGAGGCGCACCATGCCGTCGCGCCTTCCTACCGGCGCATCTTCGAGCATCTTGGTGTGTTCGCGCCTGGCACGGCGAAGCTGCTCGTGGGTTTCACCGCGACGCCTCGACGGGGGGACAAACAAGGGCTCGGTCAGGTGTTCGAGGAGATCGCGTACAGCCGTGGGCTCGAGGAGATGATCCGGGATGGCTTTCTTTGCCCCATTCGAGGTTGGCGGGTTCGTTCTGGCGTGAGCCTGGATGCCGTGAAGGTGCGAGCTGGGGACTTCGTGGAGTCAGCGTTGGCGGAGGCGGTGGACAACGCGCCCCGCAACGACTTGCTGACCGGCGCGTACGAGAAGCTCGCGAAGGGGCGACGCTGCATCGTGTTTTGTGTCAACGTCCAACATGCCCAGAACGTGGCTTGCGCTTTTCGCAAGGCGGGGTTCCGGTCGCAAGCGGTCTGGGGCGCCATGGGTTTGCAGGACCGCGCCACCGTACTGCGCGAGCTTGCCCGGGGTGAGCTCGATGTGGTGACCAACTGCAACGTGCTCACGGAGGGGTTCGACGAGCCTTCGGTGGACTGCGTGCTGATGGCGCGCCCGACCCGCTCGCTCGGTCTGTACGTGCAGATGGTGGGACGCGGCACGCGGTTGCATGCGGGCAAAGGCGATCTGCTCGTGATCGACATCGCGGACAACACGCGCAAGCATGCGCTTGCCGGGTTGGGGGCGCTCTTCGACTTGCCGGAGGGGATGCAGCTGGGAGGACATGACGCGCTGGCTGTGGCGGGACAGATCCGACAGATGGGGACGCGGTTTCCGTGGGTGGACACGTCCCTGGTGCGTCGGGCCGAGGACCTGGCACTTGCCGCGGAGCGGGTCGAGTTCTTTCGTCTGGATCCGCCGGAGGAGATCGAGAAGTACACAAGGTTCACGTGGCTTCGAGCCCCTGCGGGAGGCTACCGTCTCGTCCTGCCCAGGCCCAGCAACCATCCCATCGCCCCGCCCCAGACCCTTGTCGTCCGTCCCACGCTGCTGGGCGACTTCGAGATCCAGATGGTCGAGGGAGCCGAAGAACGGACGGTCGGGCGGAGCGCGACTCTCCCCGGTGCGATCGAGAAGGCAGATCAGCTGGTGCACAGGCAGCGCAAGGACGCGCTCAAGGTCGTCTCCCAGTCGGCCCCGTGGCGACGGCAAGAACCGACAGACAAGCAGTTGGCGTTTCTGCGAAGCAAGGGCGTTCCTGTTCCCGCGAATCTCACCCGGGGCCAGGCTTCGCTGCTGGTGAGCTACCTGGTGTCCTGAAGGTCAGCGCGCGCGCGATCAAGGTTCGATGCCCCAGGTGACGTCGCGGCTTACCCAGCCTTCCTTGCCGTCGGCCGACTCGACGAGGACCCACCCTGTGCGCGTCTGCTTCACGGCATAGGCCTCGCTCCACACGGCGTCGAACACGGGAGATCCGTTGGGCTCGGGTTTGTCGCGGGCGGTGGTCTTCTCGACGACGACCACGACGGACTTCTGCGTTCCGAGCAGGCGTTCTGCGACCCAGGCGACTTCACCTTCGAAGTCTTTGACCCGGGCCCACCCTCGCTTACGCTCGAGAATCTTGACGGGGTAGTGCCTGTCCGCGGTGAACAAGACGTCGGCGATGTCGGAAGGGGCTTCACGGAAGTTGGCGGTCTTGACGCGGACGCTCTTCATCTCGGCCCATGCGTTCGTGCAGAACAACAGCACGGCCAAGACGGAGGTCAGGCTGGTGAACGCGCGAGCCGGGAAGACCCAGCTCGCTGCCGCTGTGCGGTTCTGTGCTTCTTGCATTCCGAGCTCCCTGCGCGTTTGCCAAGCTAGCGCGCGGGGAGGCGAAGTCAAATGAACCTCAACGACCGGCCCGGAAGGCATCCGGACGCTTGCCGGACCATCGTTCGAAGGTTTGCTCGAACACGTTGAGCTCAACGAAGCCGGTGGCGAACGCAACATCGAGGAGGGCCAGGTCCGGGTCCTTTAGGTACTGGCAGCAGAGCTCGTGGAGCAGCGATTCGCGCAAGCCAGCGAAGGATTGTTCCTCCTCGCGAAGCAGCGCGGCGAGCAGCGGGACCGTGGTGCCGAGCCGAGACGCCACGCGGGTCATCGACGGAATCCCGGCGAGCAGAAGCTCCAGAATGGCTTCGCGAACCTGCATGCAGACGGGCCCCACGACCGCCAAGCGACGGAGCGCATCTCCCACGCCGCGCCGAATCACCGCGCCCATGGGGCCATCGCTCGGGGGCAACCGCATCGAAAGCGCGTGAGATGGGACGAGAATCGCGTCGCGGTCGCTCCCGAACTCGACAAGACAGCCGAACGCATGGTCATACGGGGCGCGATCCGCGGGCGGATCCTGCCGGAGCATCGCCCCGTGCAGCGGGTACGCCTCACGCGCGAGCCGTGCGATCTGGACGAGAAGGACGTCGGTCGCGGTGGACGAGACGATGTCGGTTCGCAACCCGGAGGGCAAGGAGATGCGCGTAGAGGCGCCGTCGACGAGAAGCTCGAAGGCGAGCGCAGGCGACATGAGGCCGAGGTACCTGGAGAGGGACTGGAGGCCTTCGCCAAGGGTGGGTCGGGAAGCGAGGGCATGGCCGGCCATGCCGAAGGTTTCGGGCGGAAGGGCACTGACGTTCGTGAGCAGAATCGCTGCGGAACCGGACTGCCGTTGGAGGCGACGAAGGGCGCCGACAAGCAGGTCTTCGTCGACCGCACCGTCCACGTCGACGCGTTCGGAGAGGGGCGTCAAGCCGAGGGCCAAGGTTGTGGCTTCCAGCCACTTCCAGACCACACCGGGGAATGATCGCGCAGAGGCCACTGCGTGGGACATGGGATCAACCCAAGGCGAAGGCAAGCCTCCGCCGGTCGTGCGGGGCACAACTCAGTGGCAGGAACCGCCACACCCGGCGCACGCAGAGGGGCTGCACCCGGCGCTCGTGGCAAGGATCTCGTCGTCGGTGGCTTCGCGTGACTCCACGACCTTGACGTCGAAGTGGAGCCGCTGTCCGGCAAGGGGGTGATTGAGGTCGACGGTGACGGTGTCTTCCTGAACGGAGCGGACCTTCAGGGTCAGCGGGCCATGGGGGCCGCTGGCGCGCAGGTGCATGCCAGGTTGCAGCTCGAGGTCGTCCGGGAAGCTGTCCCGCGGGAGGTCTCGAAAGAGCTCTTCGCGAACCAGTCCGTAGCCGTCCTCCGGCTCGACCACGATCTCGGCGCGTTCCCCGGCGCTCATGCCTTCGATCTTCTGCTCGAGGCCCGGGATCATCTGGCCGCGACCGAAAATGAACGAGAGCGGTTGGTCAGCTTCCGACTCGTCGAGGACCTCACCGGCATCCGAGGTCAAGCGGTAGTCAATGGACACGTAGCAATCGTTTTGGATCTTCATGCGTAGTTCTCTAGGGCATTCTGCGGGGCCGGGACTCTGGCACTCGGCGTGCCCTCGGGCAAGTGAGTTGGGGCAAATTTTCTTTGGCGGCTTGGGCGAGAGGAGCCTGTCCTGGGCGTTGCATGTCGACCAAGAATGCCGGACACTTGGCGTATGCTTGGAAGACCTTGGGCTTGGATGGGCATCGTCGGGTGGGTGGCACTGGCAGGCGTCGCGTCGTGTTCGTCGGACTCGTCCGACGGGGCCGGAGGGACCGGCGGAGCATCCGGGGGTGATGCATCCGCAGGGACGGGCGGGACTTCCGGTTCGGGAGGCTCTGGCGGCCAGGACGCATCGGCCGGCAAGGGGGGCTCGGGTGGCAGCAGCGCCTCGGGCGGCTCAGGCGGTGTCGACGCAGCCTGGCCCGATGCCTCCGGCGGCACGGGAGGGGGAGCGCCGGATGCCAGTCCTGACGTCGACTTCACGTATGACGTAAGCGTCCCCGACGGCTTCGATCCCGACGCGACGTGTGCGGAGACGATCGTCGAGGCGGAGCTGACGCCTCTCGACATGTACATCATGACGGACAAGTCCGGCTCCATGAGTGGGACCCGTTGGTCCAACGTGGTCACGGCGATCAAAGCGTTCGTGGACGACGGGGCATCGACGGGGATCGGGGTCGGGATTCAATACTTCCCGGTGCTCCCGCCGCCGTACAACACGGGGGGCTGTACGAACGACGCGTGGTGCGGGAGCTACGGGCCGTGTCCGGATGGTTTCTGCCGGGCTTGTTCCACGACGCACTACTCGACGCCCGCCGTGGGCATCGGGGACCTACCGGGCGTGGCGCCCCAGATCAAGGCATCCCTGGACGCGACCACACCGTTTGGGGGAACGCCGACGGGTCCCGCGTTGACGGGAGCGATCGAGTACGCGAGGAGCTGGGCAACGAGCCATCCAGGGCACACGGTGGCGGTGGTCCTGGCCACGGACGGCGATCCTTATAGCTGCAGCCCTGTGAGCATCCCCGAGGTCTCGGCGATCGCCGCTGCGGGGGTCAGCGGCACGCCCTCCGTGATGACGTTCGTCATCGGGGTGGGGACGTCGATTGCGAACATGAATGCCATCGCCTCGGCGGGAGGGTCGGGCCAGGCATACTTCGTCGACACGGGTGGCAACGTCACGCAGCAGTTTGTTGCGGCGCTCAACGACATCCGCGAGAAGACGCTCGGGTGTGAGTTCTTGATGCCCAAGACGGACGCGGGCTTGATCGATCCATCGAAGGTCAAGATGACGTTCACGCCGGGAGGTGGTGGAGTCGCGCGCGACATCCCGCGGGTGAACGACGCCGGCCAGTGCGCGGGCGAGGGCTGGTACTACGACGACAACGCCAACCCGACGAAGCTGCTGCTCTGTCCTGACTTGTGCACCACGGTGCAGGCGGACCAGACGGGCACGATCGAGATCTCCCTGGGCTGCCTCGGTTCCTAAGGCGGTCGACCTCCACGGACGATAGCGCACGGTGCGTGGACACGGGGCTCGCGTCAGCCCTGGCGTTGTGCTTCGCGTCGGATCATCTCGCCGAAGCGTCGCATGCCTTCCTGGATGGCTTCGGGGTCGACCATGCTGAAGCTCGCGCGCATGCAATTCGCCAGACCACCGCACGAAGAGAAGGCGGAGCCGGGGACGAGGAGCACGCCGAGGTCGAGACCGTCACGTTCGACCATGCGTTCGGCGACGTAGCCATGGGGGAGGCGGAACCAGATGAACATGCCTTCGGTGGGGATGTCGAAGCTGACCTGAGCGGGCAGGAACTTGCGGGCGGCATCGACCATGGCATCGCGGTTGCGGCGGTAGACTTGGCAGCTGCGCTCGATCTGGGCCTGGAAGCCCTCGGGACGGTGGGTTTTCAGGTACTGCGCGAGCAGGGCCTGGATCATGGAGCTGGTGTGCAGGTTGGTGGTTTGCTTGTAGAGTTCGAAGAAGCGAATGAGCGGGGCCGGACCGGAGGCGTACCCGATGCGCAAGCCGGGAGCGAAAATCTTCGAGAAGCTGTCCAGGCGCAGCACCCGCCCTTCCTTGTCGAGGGACTGGAGCGACGGGAGCGGAGGACGATCGTCGAGCCGCACGAGCTGGTAGGGGTCGTCCTCGAGCACGAGCAGATCGAAACGGGATGCGAGGTGCAGGAGGTGTTCTCGCCGCGGCAAGGACAGGGCGACGCCGGCGGGGTTGTGCCCGTTGGGGACCTCGTAGACGAACTTGGGCATCGGCTCCCCGAGTGAGGCGCGAGCCTCGAGGGTTCGTTCGAGGGCGGCCGTGTCGCTGCCGGATGCGTCGACGGGGAAGGAGATGAAGCTGTTCGTGAAGGCGCGGAAGGCGGCCAGTGCGCCTGGGTAAGCGGGTTCGGACAGGGCGACGGAGTCTCCGGGATCGAGCAGGAGGTAAGCCGCGATGTGCAACCCTTCCTGCGAACCGTTGAGCACCTGCACCTGATTGGCCTGGAGGGTGACCCCGTCCTTGTGCTGATGCCATTCGAGGAGCAGCGGGCGCAGTGCCGCGTCGCAATCGGTCGGGCCGTACTGGCAGGCCGAGAGCATGTCCGCCTGCTCGATACAAGCGGACGAGCCGCTTGCAAAGGTGACGTCGATCCGCTCGAAGGCGAACGTGCTGGGATTGGGGTACCCACCCCCGAGGGAGATCATGCCCGGCCGACGCATGAGCGGAACGAGCTTGCGAATCGGGGAGGGCTGCAGCGACCTGGCACGCCGGGCGATGCGTTCGAAGATGTCCATGAGGCACCTCGGTTGGAGAATAGGACGGGCCTAGACCACGCGGTGAGAATCGGCAAGCGTGGTGAGGTCCGTGGTAGCCTTCTGCGGCACGAGGTGCGGCATGAGCCTGACCGATCGAATCTTGGACGAAGCAGCAAGCGTCGACGTCCTCGCCGACTACCTGGACGGGCTGCCGGCGGAGGAGAGGCTCGCGCAAACCAGGGAGCTGGATCGAGACGCACAACGGCGGCTCTACGTGAAGGCGTCGGGGGCCGCTCCGCTGGATCTGCAGCACTTCGTTCCTGCGAGTCGGGGCGAGCTTCAGCCGGTTCGTCACCGGGGGAGGAACACGCTTCCTCTGCCAGGGCGACACAAGCTGTTCTCGAAGATGTTCTGTCGACCGGACGATGGCACGCCGAGACTCTTCGGCTACAATGACGCACCATCACGGTTGCTGATTGGGCCGGGCTATTTCGTTGCCGTGATGACGGCGGGGCATCCTCGGTGGAGTGAGCGTGGGGGTGTCGTGATCGACTACTTCCAGGTGCCGGACGGTCGTGTGTGTTCCGGCTGGCCGCGCGTGGTCACGAACCGTCGGGGTCTCCAGCGGTTCGTGTACGACGGCACGCGCGACTACATGCGACGCGTGTCGGCGCATGTGTCGATCGGCGCAGCGTTTCGGGGAGAGCAGGCGCTCGATCACTACTTCGTGCTGTGCCGCGAGGACGGCCAATCGATGTAATCATCTTGGCGGAGCGCCAAGTGGTCGAACTGGTGAGCCAATCTTGGACCGGGAACCGGGAGTTCTGAACGGAGGTATTCGTCCGTCTCCTGCTGCCAGCTTCGACCCTACGTGATTCCAATTACGTCGAGACGGGCGGGGGCGGGGGGAGCGGGATGGGTCGGGGGGACCGGTCCGGGCCGCCGAGAAGGACGGCGATGAGGACGGCGACGATGAGGAACCCGCCGACGGCGGCGGCTGCGTAGACGAGGATGGGGGACCCGCGTAGGCCGCGCGCCCACTGGTTCTCGTCGAAGTTGGGGTCGAAGGAGGCGTAGGGGCCACTCATCTGGGCGTTTCCCCGGGTGTAGTCGTACCCGGTGGTGATGAGCGACTGGGGCAGGGGCATGGGATTGATGGGGCCAGAAGCGTGGAAGGTGCCGGAGGGTGCGGGACCTGGGATGGGCAGCCCCTGGACGGACACGGGCGCGGGGGCAGCCATCCCTGCGGGCATGGGAGCGGGTCCCGGGATGTTCGCCTGGCGGGGCACGACGCCTGACGGGGTCAGCGCGCTGGCCGGGGGCATGGGCACCACGCCGGACGGGGTCACGCTCGGCGCGACGGCGGTTTGCTGTACGGAGGGGCGGGGGCCTGACGGGGCTCTCGCGTCGGGGCTTCCCCTGCCAGGAATGAACAACCTGTCCTGCTTGAGCGCCTCCGCGGGCTCGCGCACGATCGTGGCGATATCGTCGTCATCGTCGTCGACCAAGTCGTCGGCTGCGAGATCGGGCTCGGAAGAACGCCTGGGGGGAGGGTTGCTGACGAACCTTCGCGTGGTGGGGTCCGTAGCGGAGTCCGCGTCGAGCGGACGCCTTCGATTCGCGGGCGAATGCTCCTCGTCGATGGTGACGGACTCGGTCTGGCGGGGCGAGGGGAAAGGCTTCGGCACGGCGGGCCGTTGCGCGGACCCTGGACGGGGTGGGCCTTTGCCCGGCTCCGTATCCTTCGTGTAGCGGACGGCCTCCTGGCGCATGATCGCGGCGCGGAAGGGTTCCACCACGGTCTCGTCGGCGTCGTCGTCGTCCTCCTCCTCGGTGTAGGAGTCGATGCGGTTCTCGGACGGGCGAACCTCCACTTCCCTGCGGGCGGATTCGACGGACATGCCTGCGGCGGCGAAGGCTGGGCGGAACTGTTCGAACGAGAGAGTCTTCGTGACATCCGCGGCCCACTTGAGGTGGGCTTCCCGCTGGCGGATGCGGTCACCGAACAGCTCCGCGACGTAGGCGCTGATCTCCTCGGGACCGACGAACTGGGACGATTGCATGAGGTACTGCTGGAGCGCGCGAGACAGGTCCCTGGCGGTCTGGAATCGCTCGTTGCGGTTCTTGCGCAGCGCGGTCATGACGATGGACTCGAGCTGGGCGGGATAGTCGTAGGCGAGCGACGAAGGTGGGGGGACGACGCAGTCCTGGACGCGCTCGACGGTTTCGAGGTCGGTGTCCATGCGGAAGAGTCTTCGACCGGTGGTGAGCTCCCAGAGCACGACGCCGAGTGCGAAGATGTCTGCACGCCGGTCGATGTCCTTTCCCCGGATTTGCTCCGGGGCCATGTAGGCGATCTTTCCCTTGAGGGTTCCAGCCTGGGTGGTGGACAGGCGTCCGGTGACCTTGGCGATACCGAAGTCCACGACCTTCACGACGCCGGCGTACGTGAGGAAGAGGTTGTGGGGGGTGACGTCCCGGTGCACGAGGTTGAGGGGCTGGCCGTCCTTGCCGCGCAGCTCGTGGGCAGCGTGGAGACCTTCTGCGGCGTCGGCGATGATGCGTGCGGCCAGCGGGGCCTCGAGGGCAGGCCCCGTTTCCATGACGTGGCGGAGCACTTCCCGCAGAGGCTCGCCATGCAGGTACTCCATGGCGATCCAGTGCGTGTTCTCGTGACTGCCCAGGTCGAAGACCTGGGCCACGTTGGGATGAGAGATGCTCGCGGCGATCCGGGCCTCGTCGAGGAACATCTTGATGATCTGCTCGTTCTCGACGAGGTGAGGGTGGATACGCTTGATCGCCACCCACTTCTGGAAGCCGCCAGCGCCGTCCATACGAGCGAGGTGCACGGTGGCCATGCCGCCGACGCCGATGTCATCGACGACGCGATAGCGGCCGATGAAGTAGGTCCCCGGATGGGAAGGCTGAGACGCCACGCGGCCGCGCCCTTCCAAACCTGGCGGGCTAGGCGGCGACTTCGGGGAGACGGGGCGGCTCATGCGTCACGGGGTCGGCAGGCGACCGGGATCACGACAGTATCACAGCATGAGCCGTCGAATGCCCGCGAAAATCGTGGAGCAACCCACACTCAGCTGGTTGGCCATCATGCCGCAGACGCTTCAAGAACGCCAACACCTGGGAGTCCTGGGTTAGCGGGGCAGCTCAGCCATCGCGAGAATGGAATATCCGCCGTCCACGAACAGGGTCTGTCCGGTGACATTCCGGGCGAGGTCGGAGCCGAGGAAGGCGGCCATGTTCCCCACGTCCTCTTGGGAAATGGTCCTGCGCATGGGCGCCACCTGCTCGTAGACCTTCATCATCTCGTCGAAACGGGGGACTTGGGAGGCGGCGAGGGTACGGACGGGTCCGGCGCTGATGGCGTTGACGCGAATGTGGCTGGGTCCGAGGTCGGCTGCCAGCTCACGAACGATGGCTTCGAGGGCGGCTTTCGCGACCCCCATGAGCTTGTAGTTGGCCACGACCCGGTGCCCCCCCAGATAGGACATGGCGATGATCGACCCGCCGCGGGTCATGCTGGGCAGGGCAGCCTGGGTAACCGGAACGAGGGAATAGGCCGAGGCGGTCAGAGCCGAGACGAAGTCCCCCTGCTCGAGCTCGCGAAAGGGGCGTGCGAGGGCCTCGGGGTTGGCGTAGGCGACGGAGTGGACCAGCATGTCCACAGGGCCTTCGAGGTGCTTGAAGAAGTGGTCGAGCTCGTCGGGGCAGGTGAGGTCGCAGCGTTCCCAGTAGGCCACGGGCACGTCGCCGGACTTGAGCAGCTGGCGGACGCGGCTCTTGAACCGATGCTGGTAGCCCAGCGAGATGCGGGCGCCAGCCTTGTGCAGCTGGCGCGCAACGCCCCAGGCCAGCGATTCCTCGCTGGCTACCCCAAACACGACGGCGTGTCGGCCCGACAGATTCAGCATGGCGGCCTTCCTTCGGCCCGGCGGGGGGATTGGCAACCCCCCAGGGTGGAGATTGGCTGAGCAACGACGCGTTGACCCGGCTCTTTGCGCGCTGCTACACCCACCCCCGATGCGATGCCTCAACCGCAAGGAGGAATGTGACCGGATCGTCCACGAGGTGGGGGGTGGCCGGATGGAACCCATCATGGCCATGCTGGAGCGCCAGTTCACCGTCCTGCACAACCGGACGCAGGTGGTGCTGGGGTTGTGCGGCGTGATCATCACGACGACCGGGTTTTCCGGTCGAATCATCGCGGGCACCAACATCGTCGCGCAGGTGCTGATCATCAACAGCGTAGCGCTGGTATTGCTGGCCGCCGCGGTGGTCGTGTGGAGCGTGCTGCACTTGCGATGGCTCACGCAGCAACCGGGGGAGAGCGTTCACGCCTGGCTGATGACGGTGCTGGCGTACCGGGACCGAAAGACGGACGCGTACCGGGTGGGTATCACCTTGCTTCTCGTGGGGTTGGCCCTCTACGTGGCCGCCATCGCGATCATGCTGATGTACCCGGATCGGGACGTCGTTCCGCTTCACCGGTGAGCACCGCGTCGAGGCCCGTACGAACGCGGGCGCGCGCGAGCCGAACCGTGATTCGAGTTGCGGGAGCCACGAACACCGCCTAGCCTTTTTCGCGAGGAGGAGCTCGCAAGAAGCGACATGTTGCAGGGTCCGACCCTTGATCAAGCCCCGCTCACCGTGGGCAAGTACCGCATCATCGCCAAGCTCGGTGAGGGCGGCATGGCCCACGTCTTCCTGGCGGTGGCACACGGACCCATCGGCTTCAGCAGGCTGTCGGTTCTCAAGGTCGTGCGTCCGCACCTCGCGGAGGATCCTGAGATTCTTCAGATGTTCCTCGACGAGGCTCGCCTCGCAGGCCGGCTCAACCACGCCAACGTCGTGCAAACCTACGAGGTCGGCGAGGAAGACGGCCGATACGTGCTCGTCATGGAGTACCTGGAGGGCCAACCCCTGCGGGCGTTGCAGAGGCGCACCAAGGAGAATGTGGACACCATTCCCCTCCCCTTGCAGCTCAAGATCCTCGTCGATGCCCTCTCGGGCCTTCACTACGCCCACGAACTTCGGGAGTACGACGGGACGCCGCTTCACCTGGTGCACAGGGACGTCTCCCCGCACAACATCTTCGTCACGTACGACGGGCAAGTGAAGGTACTCGACTTCGGCATCGCGAAGGCGGCGACCTCGTCCCAGGAGACCAAGTCGGGCGTCATCAAGGGCAAGGTGTCCTACATGGCGCCGGAGCAGTTCGAGACGGGTCCGGTGGACCGTCGCGCGGACATCTACTCCATGGGCGCCATCCTTTGGCAGACGGCGACAGGGTTCCGCATGTGGCGGGGAGTCACGGATGCCCAGGTCATGTTCGCGGTGTCCCACGGGCAGATTCCGCGCCCCAGCGAGGTCAAGTCGAACGTCCCCGGAGAGCTCGATCGGATCTGCATGCGTGCGCTCGCGGTGAACCCGGAGGACAGGTACCCGACGGCCGAGGCGATGCAGAAGGATCTGCGGGCGTTCGCGTCCGAGTTGAGCACGGCGGTCAGCGCGTTGGAGCTCGGCGCGTTTGTCGCGAAGGAGTTCGCCCAGGAACGGCGCGATCTGCGGGACAGGATCGAGCAGCAGCTGTCGCGATCGGCGGAGACAGGGGGCGTGGTCCCGCTCGTGAACCTGCACAATTCCCTGCAATACACGGGGTCGTCGGCGCCGCGCTGGTCGGGCGGTTCGGGAACGCCTTCATCCATGCGCCGCCCCCTGGCGTCGGCGCCGCCCTACGAGCCCGCACCGGCAACTGGATCCAGGGCTCGCTTCGACCTGACGCCGTCTCTCGGGTCGTTGCCGGCGCCGTCGGCATTTCCCTCCGGCCCGCCCCCCCGTGTGTCCGATCCGCAGCCCAGCGGGAATCGTTCTGCTTCACGCAAGGGGATCTTGATCGCGGCAGCGGCGGGCGGACTGGTTGCCTTGGGCGGTGTCGGGGGACTCGCCGCTCACTTGCTCGTGTCCGGTACTGCGCCAGCGACCTCGACCGCGAACGCGTCGACGGGTACGTCGGTCCCCATCGCGGCGCCACAGCCGGTGGCGAGTGAGGAGGAAGCGGGGAAGGCTCCGTCCGTGGAGATTGAGATCCGGGTGGCGCCCGCCCATGCGAAGGTGTTTCTGGATGGCCGTGCCCTCGCTGGCAATCCGGCCATCGAGCGGCTTCCGAAGGAGGACCGGACGTACGAGGTGCGCATCGAGGCCGCGGGGTACGCCGGACGGACGATGCAGGTCTCCTCGAACCGGAGCACGATGGTAGAAGTGGAGCTCAAACGCGAGCGGGTGCAGCCAGGGGGACCGAGGCCGTCGGAGCCAGCCGAGCCCAAGAGCGATAGCAAAGCTCCCCCCGCGAAGACGACGAAGCCGGACCCAGGCTTGAAGACGGACAACATCGATCCTTGGTCGCAGTGAGGTCATGAGGGTGCGCGTACGCTGGTTCTGTTTGCCGTTGGTGCTGGGGTTGCTCTTGCCGCCTGCGGTAGCGCACGGCCAAGCGCGCGAGGAAGCGTCCGAGGATGGGGACAAACGCGCGCGCGAGCTGTTCTTGAAGGGGGACCGAGCCTACGCCGAGGGAGACTACGAGACGGCCTTGTCGTCGTTCGAAGCGGCCTATGCGCTGAGCGGGCGGCACGCGTTGCTTTACAACATGGCGAACGCACACGAACGTCTCGGTCAGTACGATCAGGCGTTGGACAAGCTGCGGCGGTTCTTGCCGCACGCTTCCAGTGGCCAGCAAGGTCTGCTGGAGAAGCGGATGCAAGCTCTGCAGATGCGGATCGACGATCAAGCCGCGACGAGGAAAGCAGCCCCGTCGCCCGCGACGGCTCCGCCTGCGGCGGATCCGGAACGCGACGAGAAGGGGGACGAGACGGAGGGAGTTCCGCCAGTGTCTTCGCCTCCGTATTTGGGCTACGCGCTGGTGGGCGTAGGAGCGGTCGGCTTGGGGCTCGGAACGTACTTCGGGATGCAGGCCTTGGATGCTCGGTCGGACGCAAAGGACGGGTGCCCCGACGTGGGGGGAGCGCGACGGTGCACGACGGCATCCCAGGACGCCATCGATCGTGACAGGAGCAACGCCTTGATGGCGGACGTCAGCATCGGAGTGGGCGTGGTGGCGGCGGCGGCAGGCGTGTGGATGATCTTGGCGCACGACGGGCCCGCGCGGGAGGGTGGAGCGGGCGCGCGGGTGGGTGCCGCGCCGAGGGTCGGTGGTGGTGAGGTGGATGTCTTCTTTCGCTTCTGAGGGTGCACAGGTGAGGAAGGTTCGAACAGCTTGCTGGGTGACGACGATGGCGCTGAGCCTTGCGGCGGTGCTGTCCCCCGGCTGCTCGCTGGGAACGTTCGACCGAACCGAATGCACGACGTCGGGCGACTGCCGGGAGAGCTTCGGATTCGGCTTCACGTGCGGGGCGCAGGGCTACTGCAATCCCATCGCGCTGGCCTCCCGTTGCACGCAAGTCTACCCAGCGGACCTTCTCACGAGCCCGAAGTATGCGAACGCGATCGTGTACGGCAACTTGATGGACCGTTCCCAGGTCAAGCAGGCGGCGCGGGAGCGTGCGGCTCGGCTCGCGGTCATGCAGGCGAATCAGGCGGCCCCTCTGGAGGGCCGGCGGTTCGGGATGGTGTTCTGCACGGTCGAAGAGAACCTCGCCTTCGACGACCTCACGATGGACGAGGCCGCCGTGGCGACTGCGCGGTGGCTCACAAAAGAAGTGGGCGTGCCAGCCATCGTCGGCCCGTCGGGGTCGGCATCCACGGCCGCGGTGTACCAGGCCCTCGTGGGAAGCGGCACGGTGGTGATTTCGCCGTCGGCCACGAGCGCGACGCTCACGGATCTGGACACCACGAACGCCACGGACGAGAGCCCGGGCATGCTGTGGCGAACGGCCCCTTCCGACGCGGCGCAAGGGCCCGCGATCTCCGCGGACATGTCGGAGCGCGCGATCCAACGCGTGGCGATCATTCATCAGACGGACCCCTACGGCCAGGGCCTCGCGAACATCGTCAGCCAGACCTACGGGGGGGACGTCGAGCTGTTTCCCTTCATGAACGAGAACGAACGGGCCGAGGCGGTGGTCACGGTGAGCAACACGTCCGTGGACGAGGTGCTGTTCATCGCTTCGAACACCGACGACATCGTTGCCTTCCTGAACGGGGCTGGGACGACGACGGGGTACGAGACGAAGACGATCTTCCTGACGGACGCGGCAGCCAGCCGGGATGTGTTCGTCGCGGCGACGAGTGCGAAGGGACTGTTCCCACGGGTTCGCGGTACGCGTGTGCGCCCCCTGGGGGAGGAGTTCGCGTACAAGACGTTCTTGGCGAGCTACCAGGGGGAGTACGGAGAGAAGGCGTCGGACTTCTCCTTCACGGCGCAGGCGTACGACGCGGCATGGCTGGTGATCTACGGGTCGGCCTGGTCGTTGTTCCAGGGCGGAGAAGTGAATGGGCGGGGCATTGCCCAGGGAATGCGGAAGGTGAGCTGTCAATCGGACGGGGCGACCACGCCGTGCGGCGCGACCTCCCTGGATGTGATCGCGAGCAACTGGGTGGGTGTGGTGGAGAGCTTCCGCGCCGGAACGGCCGTGGAGATCCGCGGCGCGTCAGGGGACCTGAACTACGATCTCGCGACCGAGGAAACGCAGGCTGCGATCGAGGTCTGGGTGGTGGGAAGTGACGGGTCGGTAGGCCCCGCTCCGTAACGCTTTCAATGCCTGACCCCGATGACCCGAACCGCGTCCGGTAAGGGCCGCAGGTGCACGTCGCAGACGCGGGGGCGCATTTCTCCGTCGACCTCCGCCTGCACCCGAAGCACGAGCCGGTCCCGGTTCGCGAGAACGTTGGAGGGGATTTCGAAGCCGAAGGAAGCGGCCGGCAGCTCGTAGGGGGGAAAACGCACCAACTCGGCTCCGCCATCGTCGAGAACCCATGCGTGGTAGCGGGTGGATCCGATGGGGGCAATGCCGCGAGAGACGGCGTCGTCACTCAGGACCACGAAACGACCGTGGACGCGCTCGACCTCGGCAGGCGTCACCTGCGAGTACCAGTGTTTCACGACCACGTGTCGCCGCACGAGGAGGACCTCCACCAGCCGGCGGGTGGCCGTCACGTCGCGGATGCTGGCGGACTGAATGGCCTCGAGGATCGTGCGCACGGGAATCGCTGCGATCCGCTTGGCCGCCCAGTAACCGTCCGCCGCTCGGACGTGAGCGATCGGGGCGTAGGGCGGGGACGCCTTGAACCCGCCCGGGTCGACGTTCTCGTCGATGTTGCCGACGGCGAGCAGGGTCGTCTGCGTTGGCGTGCCGTCACTTCCGGGCCACAGGCCGAAGGTGAGGAAGTTGAAGCCGGGCCCCCCGCCGAGGTCGGTCCTCAGACCTTCTTTTTTCTGCGCGCCGACGATCGACCCCGCCCCAAGCGTGTCTTCCAGCCCCACGATGTAGTGGCGAAGGTGCCCCTCCCCCGGTTGACCCACGTAGGCGTCGCGCGTCTTGCGAGGGTTGATGGAGCTGATGGCGAGCCACGCCCCGAGGACCTTGAGCGCGCGCAGCGTGCGACGATTCCGGTGCGGCACCACGTCGTTCGGGTCATCCCCGCGGACGTCGAAGGCATCGCTGATCCCGGCGTCGGCGCCGACGGGCCATCGTGTTGCGCTCGTGCGATAGAGGCCATCCACGGGCGCGGGGCCCGATTGCAGGAAGCGACGCAACGCCGGGGGCACAGCTTGTGGGCCGCCTTTCGGCACCGCAAAGTCTTCCAACGACAGGAACACGATGTGGACCTCGGGTGCCAGCAGCCCCACGGCCCGGATCAGCCGGCTCGAGATCGCCGCGGCAGACGTCCGCATCTCGGGACGCCCTCCGCCATCGCGACGGAGCTCGTAGCGAACGCCCCGCGCGTCCACGACGCACAGCCCGTCGTCACTGGCACGAGGGACGTCGGGAAAGAGCGTCAAGGGGAGCATCGGCGGGCCTTCGTCCAGGAGCGGAGGGTCGAGCAGAGCCAGCTCCGGACCTTCGGGCTGGTACCAGCTCGAGCGAGGAACCTCGTCGAAGGAGTTGACGTCGCCGGCATCCTCGGGCCGGTTGGGGTCGAGCGCGTCCAGCAACGAACGCCGCAGGTACACGTCGGAGATGTACCAGTCCCAGTTCAGCTCACGGCGCCCGGGCTGAGCGATGGGGGCGTCGTCTGCGACCACGGTGATGGGGGCTCGGTCCGCGAAGCGGGCCGGACGATGGGCGCACGACGCCAGCAGGGTCAGACAGAGGCAGGGGGCGAGCCATCGGGAGGACATCACGGCACCTTGGGCGAAGTCTACGTCACGGACCCGAGTGCTGGCCTCGCGAAATCGGCGGAGTCGTAACGATCGACGTTGGGCGCGGCGGTGCCGCGCACAATGCTGGGCTCGACGGTGTCGAGTCCCTACGTTGGCGGAGTTGTACCGACCTCGCACTCGAGCATGCCTGTCTCCGCACCAACCCCCACCCTTCTGTGCCTTCTGTGCCCTCTGTGGTTCTCTGCACGGGCGAACCGCGGGTGCCTCTGTCTAGCGGTGTTGGCGGTCCCCGAAGCCGGAGGGGGCCACACCCAGAGAGAAGAATAGCCGAACATCGCCCTCGCTGAAGGCCGCCGCGACGCGGCCGAGCTGTGTGCTGGAGCTATGCAGGTCGAAGCCGAACCCCCACGCATAGCGGGCGTGCTCGAGCGCGAGGGAGGGCACGTCGGGCGCCACGTTGGTGGCGTCGCCGAAGACGCGAGCGGCGATGAACTTCATGACCGTCCATCGGTAGTCGATGGAAGCGACCATGGCGACCTTGTCCCGTCGGCCGTCGAAGCCGCGGAAGTCGCTGCCCGTCAGGTAGTCGTTGAAGGGCAAGGGGGCGTTGCCCAGGGGCATGATGGTATCGATGGCGATCCTGGGCGAGAGGATGTTGGTCACGCGATAGACGGGGATGTACGCGGCCCATCGCGCACCCGCCCCGAAGGCATCCGCGTCGTCTTCGCGCATGCCGTTGTACAGACCCGAGTAGGCCTCCACCATGGCGCCGGTGGCGGGAGCGCCACGACTCACGCGTGTGTCGACGCGCAGGGCTGCCTCTGTGTAGGTCATTCGCGTGGTCTCGCCCGCGCCGGGAATGGACTGGTCTTCGAACACGTCGGAGAGTCCAGCGGCGCCAGCGTCGGGGGCGTCGTCAACGTGGCGCGCCTTGATGCTGTTGGAGAACATGAGCTCGAGGTCGGGAGCTGCGCGAACGCCTAGACCCAAGATCACGCGTTGCCGTTGTTCCCTGTAGGACCCGCTGCGAAACGTCGTGCCTGGGCGAAACTGGTTGCGGGGGTCGTCCTCGGGGGAAGGTCCAAGCCCCACGAAGCCGAGGTTGGTCCTACGGTCCTGCAGCCATTCGAGGGACAGCACGGTGGGGGTGGGGTGGCCCCCGGTCAGCCGGAGTCGGGACTCGACGACGGTCGTGTCGGGCCCTCCGTAGCCGGCTCGCAGGGTGGAGGCGAAGTTGTCGATGCTCGCGATCATGCGGGCGCCGATGTTGGGAGAGAACCCGGTCTCGACGAAGGCCGTGGGGAACACGCCGATTTCGTGGTTCTCGCTGTAAAACGTGTCCTTGAGGCGCGGCACGACCTGCTCGTCGTCGAGCAAGCCCGTGGCGGCACCGGTGGTGATGAAGAGCAGGTCCACGACGTTACGGGGGAGGTACAGAGCGACTTCGGCGATGTCGCGCGCGGTGTCGTCGCTCTCGGAAGCGTCGCGTTCGCGTCCTGCCACGTCCTCGGGGCTACCAACGACGGGGGTTTCGGACGCTGGCACGCCCTCCTGTCCCCGTGCCGCGATGGGGGCGGAGACTATCCCGAGAGGGATAGAAAGGAGGAGCCAGGGGTGGCGCACAGACGAAGGGTAGAGGAACCGAGGGCGTGCGGGAAGAAGGGTCTACGATCGCGGATGGGTGCGCATCGCGCGATCAACAAGCCGCCCAGAGCTTGGCGAGCTCCGTGTCGGACTTCGCGGCCTTCGCGATCATCCGCTGGCAAGCCTTCCACCGCTCGTGCTGGGCGGCGACGGCGTCGGCCTCGAGCTGCGTGTGGCGGCTGGCTTCCATCGAGATCTTGCCACCGAGCTTGTCGACGAGGTCCTTGGAAGCTTTGGAGAGGGCCTCGATGCGCGGCTGGGGGAAGCCCCGCTTGGCGAGCGCGTCGACGATGGGCGCATGTTCGGGCGAGAGCAAGGAGGCGGTGAGCTGGGAGACGGCGAGCGCGCGGGACATGCGGTCGGTGCGAGCGACGCGGGTTCGTTCGACGGGCGAGGATGCTTCGACGGCCGGGTCGGTGGGGACGGGAGGGACGAGCCGGAGGCGGAATCGCTCGAAGCTCGCGGATGCCAGCCAGCTTGCTTGCGCGAGGGTGGCTGGGTTCTTGGCAAGCTCGAGGTGGACGGCCGGGAGGCGCACGCGGAGGTCGTCGGCTTCGAAGTCCACCTCGTTGCGAGCGTTGGCGAGGGTGTCCAGGGCGAACTTCTGGGTGGCGAGGTCTTCGCGTTGCAGGCGGTCTTGCTTCTCGGCTTCCTCCCCCATCGCCTTGATGACCTGCAAGTCTTCGGGGAGCAGGCCGTAGGCCTGGAGCAGCGGGGCGTGGCTCGGGTCGAGCAAGGTGGAAGCCAAGGCGGTGCGGCCGGCCACGCGGTCGGTGAAGTGCGACTTCATGAGACTTTCCTTTCGATGCCGGCGTAGCCCACGCCGGGTGGGCAATGAGGTACCAAAACGGGAGTCGAGGGTCAACGCGTAGGGTTGGACGGAGACGATACCCGGCTGAAGGAGCTGGGACCCGCTTCGACAACCTCGGCACCCCCCTCAAAAGGGTCGGCTCCCCGTTCGACAAGACCCGGTCGGGCGATTTGCATGGCGCGGAACGTGCCTCAGGAAACGCGGCACCCCATTGCGAAGCGGCGCCACCGCCCTGCCAACGCCCGTCTTCGGCGTGGAGAGTCCGCGGCAACGGGTTCGAGAGAGCCCGAAACCCGCTTCGAAAAGGCCGGCAACCCCTTCAGGGAGCTGCGCCACGAACTGCCGGGGGCCGGTGCTTGGACTCCGCCTTCGCCACAGATGCCAGGCCGAAACTTGTGGCGGGCAGAACTGGTTGATGTCTGGCATCCGTCCGTCGGCTGCGCCGCGCCTCAACTACCGATAGGTCGTCCACATCTCGGACACGAACCCGGACGTGGTGTTGCCTCCCCCGGGGACATCCCCCTCCATCCACCGATCCACGTAGTCGAAGAAGGCGTCGTTGCCCCAATCGCTCGTCACGCCGAGGATGTGAGCGGCCAAGGCCGTGCCGACCCAGGTGTGGGACGTGCAGCAGTTTCGGTAGTCGCCGCACCCGTCCACGAGGTGGTCCGGGTCCCGGCAGTCCTTGGACCCGTTCGTGCACGACCCGGAGTACTCGCACCCGTTGGGGAAGTAGCAATCGTTGCAGTCACGCCCCCACAGGGCCTTTCCGTTCGCTCCCACGTAGGTCATCCGGTCCTCGTTGCCGATGTCGACCCCGGGACTCGTCATGCCGGCCTCGCCGAGCATGGCACCCGCGAACATGATGGGCCACTTGCGCCCGTTGAAGTGACCTCCATCCGACTTCCAGCCGCCACCCGCTTGAAGCACGCCGTAGTTGTCAATGCCTAGCTGGATGAGCCGAACGGCCACGTCATCCCGCTCCGGGGTGTCGAGCAAGACGAACTGCGAGACGGTCGCCACCACGTTGCCGATCTCTCGACCGTAACAGTACATGTTGAGGGTGGCGCAACCGTGCTGCATGGTCCAGCTGTTGAGGTGATCGATCCAAGGGCGCTCCACGTGACGAAGGACCTCGTCCGCGTCCGGCGCGCTGGCAGGGACCGGGAGGTCAGGGAGCAAGGACCAGTTCACGTCCGAGACACGGTGCAGAGGCTTGGCATCTCCCGCATACGGCGGCCGGAAAGTGCCGGGAGGCTGCGCTTCGGAGACGACCGTGAAGACGGCCTGGGTGGCAATCGGGCCGCGCTGACAATCACCGTCGTAGGTGTTCCAACCCGGAGAGCTGCCCTGCGTGCACTCGGGCTCCTCCGGGTGGCTGATCGACGAGACCAACGATTGGTTCGGCGAGAGCGCGAGAGGAAACGGGATGGTCTTGGACGCGTCGTAGCTGCCGGCGCGGGAGTCGTAGCCCTGGCTCCCGACGGGGTTGAGCATCGAGCCGTTTCTCGTGCCCGTCGGCTCCGGGGACGTGGAAGTCACCGTGAGGGGACCGACGCACCACCAATCTCCGGTGACGAACTGTCCGCAGGGATAGGCCTTGTCGAAGGTCCAGGTGATGCCGTACTGGGAGACTTCGGAGAGCTCGGCCGGGCATTCGCCGCAGTCCTCCGGGCAGGAGTCGCAGTCTTCCGTAGCGTCGTCGCATTCGTCGTCACCACACCCCTGCGCAGTCCCGTCCGGAGTGCTCTCCGAGTTGCTGTCGAGTGCGGTGCCATCCGCTGCGGTCCCATCCTCCGCGGCGGTGTCCGGGGTGGAACCGTCGACGGGGGAACCGTCGTTCGAGGATGAGTCGGGAACCGATGCGTCCACCCCAGGACTGCTCGAGTCCCCGTCGTCACTCCCGCACGCGGGGAAGAAGAGAGCGGTAAGGAGGAGGATAGACGGGCCGTAGATGAAGCGCATGGGGTCATCCTTTGGAGAGGGGGAAAGCCGCGGTCAGGAGAGACTGTCTCAAAACACCCCGGGAACCCTCACGAAACCGGTGATTTTCATCACGCGGGTTAACCCAACCGGATCGGGCTCGGGCTCGGGCTCGGGCTCGGGCTCGGGCTCGGTTTTGAGACGGCCTCAGGAGAGCACGGCAGCACGTTCCGTGCCGGATGGGCACCGCGGGCAGAGTAGCAAGTTCTCGTTCCGCCCTGCGACACCGGACGTCGCACCGCGATGCTCGATGCGACCTGGCGCGTCGCACCCCGACCCGCGACGTCTTCTCGTCACACCCCTCGCATCAACCCCACAGGCGCCACAGGGGCCGGTAGCAGCGACTGGGTCTCCCGCAAGAGCGTCACGACCTTGTCCGGCGCCATGGGCCGTCCCGTCAGGTACCCCTGGATCTCGTCGCACCCGCTCTGCACCAGGAACTGCTGCTGGAGAGGCGTCTCCACGCCCTCGGCTATCACGCGCAGCCGCAGGTTGTGGGCCAACCCGATGATCGCGCGCGCGATGTTGGCGTCGTCGGGGTCCTCCACCAGATCCCGCACGAACGATCGGTCGATCTTCAGCGCGTCGATGGGGAACCGCTTGAGGTAGCTGAGGGACGAATAACCCGTGCCGAAGTCGTCGATGGCAGCTCTCACGCCCATGGCACGCAGCTCGACGAGGGTCTCGATGGTGGCCTGCGGGCTGCGCATGGCAATGCTCTCGGTCAGCTCGACCTCGAGCAATTCGGGAGCCAGCCCGGTGGCCATGAGGACGCTTCCGATGTCTCGAGCGAGCTCACGCCGGTTGAACTGCACCGCGGACAGGTTGACCGAAACGCTGATCTTCCCCAGCCCGTCGGCATCCCATGCGCGCGCCTGCCGGCAAGCCTCTCGCAACACCCACTCCCCGATGGGCACGATCAGGCGCGTCTGCTCGGCGATCGGGATGAACCGGGCCGGCGGGATCAAACCGAGCCGCGGGTGCATCCACCGGATCAACGCCTCCACCCCGCAGACGTCGCCGCTCTTCACGTCGATGCGCGGCTGGTAGTGCAGCACGAACTCGCCCTGCTCGACCGCCCTTCGAAGGTCACTCTCGAGGGACACGTGCTGCGCCGCCTTCGTGTGCATGTCCGCCGAAAAGAAGCGGTAGGTGTCCCGCCCCGCTTGCTTCGCGTGGTACATCGCCACGTCCGCGTCGCGCAGCAAGCTCTCCATGTCGCTCGCGTCGTCTGGGAACAAGGCCACGCCAACACTCGCCGTGACGGACACGTCCTGGTTCGCGACGCGGAACGGCTCGCAGAATGTCCCCACGAGCTTGCGCGCCACGATGGCCACGTCCGTCGGGTCGTCGACGTCCGCGAGCACGATGGCGAACTCGTCCTCCGACAGCCTGGCCACGGTGTCGGTCTCCCGAAGCACGGCGGAGATTCGCTCCCCCACCGCGTGCAGGAGCTCGTCCCCCGCGCGATGGCCCAACCCGCCGTTGATGCGCTGAAAGTCGTCGATGTCCAGGAACAGGACCGCCAGCATGGCGCTGCGAAGGCGCGCACCCATCATTCCTCGACGGAGGCGTTCCCTGAACAGCACGCGGTTGGGAAGCCCGGTGAGGCCATCGGTGTGGGTCGCCTGCTCGACGCAGTCGTCCCCTTCTTTCACGTGCGTGATGTCGGAGAAGATGCCGACGTGGTGGGTCACGGCCCCGAGTGAGTTACGGACGGCGGTGATGGATAGCCACTTGGCGTACAGCTCGCCCGACTTTCGTCGGTCCCACACCTCGCCTTGCCATCGCCCCTCGACTTGAAGGGATCTCCACATCGCGGCGTAGAACGTCGGGTCGTGCCGATCGGACTTCATCATGCGCGGGTTGCGACCGATCACCTCCTCGCGGGTGTAACCGGTGATCTTGCAGAAGGCGGGGTTCACATCGAGGATCCGCGCGCTGGCGTCGGTCACGAGTACGCCGTCGGACACCTCCGAGAACACGAGGGCAGCGAGCCCCAGACGATGACGCTCGTCGATGCGAGCGGCCTCGCAAGGGTCTGTTCCCTGATCCAGGGTTACCGCGTCGACAAGGGCTTCGTCCCGTTCGGTGGGCGGGGGCTCGGTCGCCTTCTCCCACGGCACTTGCGTCACGACAGACCTCGTGAATCACGTCCAAGCCCCGGAGAGCTGAACGAAGGAAGGCGACAACAAGCGAGTGGGGACATGCGCGTCCTGCACATGGGGGTGGGGTCAGTTCATGGCAAGCGTCTTGTCTATCGATGCTCCGGTGAAGGAACCGTTGCGCTCGAGAGGAAAGGATCTGATCACGGTTCCCGGAGGATGCGCGCGAGCTTCGACATCGCCCCTCGCGCGGCCGGGTACAGACCCACGAAGACCTCCGCATAGAGACGGGCGTATCGGGCCCGGTCCTCACCCGGTTCGAAGACGGCCCCCGTGCCGCCCATGGCTTGCACGGCTTCCCCTGCCGAACCCAAGAAGCCCGTCGCGACGGCCCCTAGCATGGCCGCCCCCAAGGATGTGGCCTCTGTATGCCGCGTTCGCACGACGGGACGGTCGAGCACATCCGCGAGAATCTGGCACCACAGGGCACTGGAAGCCCCTCCCCCGAGTACGTGCACCTTCTCGATCGTCTCGCCCGTGGCGCACGCGATCCCCTCGAGATGAAGTCTCTCCTCGAACGCGATGCCCTCGAGGATGGCCCGAAACACGTGGGCAGGCCCGTGGTCGCCGCGCAGGCCCAGAAGAAGCCCGCTCGCGTCGTCGTCCCAGTAAGGGTCCATCACGGTCGCGAGGTATGGCACGAGCACGAGCCCGCCTGCCCCGGCAGGTACCGCGCACGCTTGCGCTTCCAACTCGGCCACGCTCCGGGTCGAGCCGAGCAGCCTCTCGACGAGCCAGTCCACGGTGAACGTGCCCCCTTTCAGGTCGCTCTCCAGCAGAAACGTCGTCGGCTCCGCGCCAGACATCGTTCGAAAAGCGCGATCGACCAGGAGTTCGCCCGAGACGACGCCCGCCACGATGGCCGTCCCCAGGTTCATGTAGGCCGTGCGAAGGTCCCGAACGCCTGCGCCTATAGCGGCCACTTGCCCGTCGCCCGCCGTAGCGACGACCGGAAGGCCAGGAGGCAGGCCGGTTGCCAGCGCTTGGTGAACGGCGAGGCTACCGACGACACTTCCTGACGGGACCAATTTCGGAAGCTGTCGCGGAAGAATGCCCACGGCCTCGAGGAGAGCTTCGTCCCATTGCCCCCGAGAGAGGTTGACGAGCCCCATCGGGTCGGCGGAGCCGACGGAGGTTGCGTCTTCTCCGGTGAGGTGCCGAACGAGCCACGCTTGCACATCGAGCCATCGGTCGACCCTGCGGAAGGCATCGGGCTCGACCCTTCGTATCCAGTGGATCTTGCTGATGGAGGGGGTCAGGTTCAGCGGCTTGCCCGTGACGGAGTGAAACGCGTCGGCGCCGACAGCGGCACGGAGATGTTCCACATCCAGGCGAGCGCGTTCGTCCATCCACACGATGGCGGGGCGGACCGGCGCGCCGGTCGCGTCGACACCGACGAAGGTCTCGCGCTGGTGGGTGATGGCGAGGGAAGCGATCCGGGGTCCGGCCTCGCGGGCGAGGCGAGCGAGGACATGGATGGAGGCCTCGAGCCATTGCTGCGCGTCTTGCTCCCAGCAGCCAGGCGTAGGGTTGTCCAGCGGAAAGGGAGCCGCGGCTTGGGCCACGGGTTCACCACGCGCAGACCAAGCGATGGCCTTCACGCCGTGGGTGGAGCAATCGAGACCGACGAAGAGGGGATCGTGGGACACGGGTCGAGGATCGATGGGCGGGAGGGCGCGGTCAACGGTGTGCGGCGTTCGCATGGTGATCCGCCGATGGACGGATGCTGGCCCTCAACCTAGTGCTGCGTGCCCGAAGTCCCTACCGGGTTGAGGCCCGGCTACGACAATGGACGGATGACGGACATCAACTAGGAGCTGAGAACACGGAACACGGAACAGAGAACCAGGAATGGGCAGAATCAGGCGCAACACGCACGGCCTCCCTCCGCACCCCCAACCCTTCTGTGCCTTCTGCGACCTCTGTGGTTTTCTGAACTCGGGCCCGGCTGCAAGGTCGGAGCGAGGTCACGTGGGCTTGGGCGGCAAGCCTCTACGCTTGTCGAGCGCCTGGGCCACAGCGATTCCCAGGTCCCGCTGCCGGTAGGGCTTGGCCAGGCTGCCGCAGAACCCGTGGCTCGCGGGCTGCGCCATGACCGGGTCGTCCGAGTAACCGCTGCTCGCGATGGCGCACGCGTTCGGGTCGATGTCGCGCAGCCTTGCCAGCGCCTCGAGCCCGCCCACGCCCGCCGGAACCGTGAGGTCCACGATGACCGCGTCAAACCCGCGCCCCGCCAGCATCCTCCGACGATACAGGGCAATCGCTTCTTCCCCATCGCTCGCCGTGCGCGTCTCGTAGCCAAGCAACTGGAGCATCTCCACCGCCGCGGCCAGCACGGACGGCTCATCGTCCATGACAAGGATGCTCCCCGAACCGCGAGGCACAGTCACGGGATGGGCTTTGGGCGGCAACGTGGCGCCGGGACGGGCGGGCAGCCAAACCGCAAACGTCGCACCGTGGCCCGGACTGCTCGTCACCTCGATGCTTCCCCCGTGCTTCTTGAGGATCGAATAGCAGGTGGCCAACCCAAGTCCGCTGCCCATGGCCTTGGTCGTGTAGAAGGGCTCGAAGATTCGATCGCGAACCTCGGGCGGAATGCCCGCCCCTTGGTCCATGACCTCGAGGCGCACGCGCGGGACATCCCCCTCGTCCGGGTCCGTGGCCGGCACGACCCGATTGCGCGCCCTCACACAAATCGTACCCCCGGCGGGCATGGCTTGAACGGCGTTGATGCAGAGGTTGTTGATGACCTGCCCCACCTGGTGCTCGTCCACCGCGCAGGGCCAGAGGTCTTCCTGCAAGTCGAAGTCGAGACGGCAGCTCGATCCGCTCACGGCCATACGGGCCGACCTCTCCACGACATCCGAAAGGCTCGTCAATCGAACGACCGGGTCACCGCCCTTGGCGAAGGTCAAGAGCTGTCTCGTGAGAGCACGAGCCTGCTCGAACGCGCTCTCCGCCACGGACAGGTGAGAATCGACGGTCTCCGGATCGTGTTTGCGGAGCCTTGCGAGTTGCATGTGGCCGAACAGAGCGCTGAGCAAGTTGTTGAAGTCGTGCGCGATACCGCCGGCCAGGACCCCGATCGACTCGAGCTTCTGGGCCCTCTGCAGACTCTCAGCCGCTCGGAAGCGCTCGGTGATGTCCATCATCACGCCATCGAGGTGAGACGGACTCCCGTCCGGCCCACGCAAGACCTGGACGCGCTGGTGAACCCATCGAATCTCCCCGCTGGTGCGCACCATCCTGACCTGGACGTCGAGCGCTCCGTTTGCCGCCATGACGTCCTCCACCACCGACACGAAGGCGTCCCAGTCGTCGGGGTGAACGATATCGTGCCAGCCCACTCGCCCCGAGAGGAAGTCCTCCACGGACCGACCGGTGAGGTTCTCCACGTACGGGCTTATCTGCTCGAACCCCCAAGAGGGCCGCACGTCGCATCGAAACACCACGCCGGGGACGTTCGCGATCAGCGTCTGGATCTCGCAGGTTCGCTCGGCCACCATCGCCTCGAGTTGCTCTTGGTGACGAGACACCTCAGCCAAGAGCCGATCCTTGTCTTCGAGCAACCGCTCCAGCTGACGCCGCGCCTCCCGTCGCGCCGTGACGTCCTGGGCCATGCCCTCGAGCCCGACGACGTTTCCCTCGTCATCGAACAGCGGGATTTCCACCACCTCGAAGGTGAGAATTCTCCCGTCCTTGTGCACCATCTCCACGTCATAGGCAGGCTGGGCGATGCCCCGCAGTCCGAGCTCCGTGTACCGGTCGACTTCGCGGTTCATGGGATGGTCGGTCAGGTAGTCGTGGTAGTTGGTCAGGAGTTCTTCCGGCGAGTACCCGATGACGGTCTGCACCGAAGGGCTCAGCCACGTGAACACCCCGTTCCGATCGTGGCGGTACACGAACATCCGTGACCAGATGCGTTCGGCCAGTCGCTGGTTCAAGCCTCCGAGGTCTCGGCTCAGCGCAGGCGAGGGAGAACCCTCAGGGCTGTCGCGGTTCGCCATCCTCACGCTACCGTTCCGGACCCCTGCGGATGCTTCGACGATCGCCCCTTCATTCCGTCCGACCCCCTTGCGAGAATGGAGGCACGACACCCCGCGCCTTCCGTCACGATATTGGGTGGACCCCAAGCAAAACGCAAGACCACCGGTGCGGGTGAGCGGATATCGCGGCGCCCCCTGGCTTGCCGGGGTCTGCTAGAGTTCGACTCATGGGAAGGCATATTCTCCGCTTCGATCGCGCGGCGCTTTGCTTGGCGGCCCTCGCGACGGCTCAGGTGCTGGCTTGTGGCGACGCGGACGACGGGGGGGCCGGCGGCGGCGCGAGTGGGGCTGGCGGGTCCAGCGGCTCGGGCGGCTCTGGTGGCGGGTCCGGCGGCTCGGGCGGAAACGACCCCACCGAACCCGTCGTGCTCGATCCGTCGGAGTTCACGTACCGTCTCGAGCAGAGCACGGCGGACCTTCCCCTGTGGACCACCCCTGCCACCCACAAGCTCCGGGTCGGGGACCGGCCCCCGGAGTCCGTGCGATCCGGCCTGCATCTCAGTGCGGCGCGCCGCGAGTTCGAACCGGTGCAGATCGTCCTCGGCCCCACCCACGGGAGCGTCACGGCCAGCATCGAGGCGTTTTCCTCTCTCGGCGCGCAGCAGCGCGTGGAGCTTGCGACCGTCCGCTACGAGCAGGGCTGGGGCGAGTTCCTCGATCCCGCTACGGGCAGCATCACGCTTTCGGAGAGCGAGGGGGCAGGCCTCTGGCTCACCGTGTACGTGCCCGAGAACGCCCCCGCCGGGGAGCACACGACGTCGCTCACCATCACGCCGAGCGGGGGTTCGCCGGTCGTGGTCCCCGTCACGCTGTACGTGTTCGACTTTTCCATCCCCGAGCCGATCCACTTCGCGAGTCAGCTCAACGTCAGCGTGAGCGACCTGGTTCCGCAGGGGGGTAGCGAGCAGGACGCGAAGGACCTGCTGTTCGAGCATCGATTCACGCCCAAGAGCGTGACGTGGCCGAGTGGGTTCAACTGGGGCATCACGTGGGACAGCGCCAGCGCCCCGAACCGCTGCGAACAGTTCTACGACGAGCCGGACGAAGGTGCCGCCTACTCGATCCAGCACCTGGCGAGGAAGTACATTCTCGGCGAAGGGTGGAACGGGATCGGGTTCCCGAACGCGATGATCTTTCAGTTCGTGGACAACGCAACCCCGAGGCCGGACACGTTCTGCGACATCCCGCGTGGAGATCACGAGGGCAGCTCGGCCTACAACGCGGAGTGGTCCCAGTTTCTCTCCGCCCTAGACACGTATCTCGTCAGCCACGGGTACGACGAGAAGGCGTACTACTACGTACAGAACGAGCCACAGGACGACACGGATCACGCGCTCGCGAATCATCTGTGCAGGCTCACCAAGGCCGCAGCTCCCCACCTGCGCATCGCCGTGAGCGACGAGCCCAAGCCCGAGATCGCGGAGCACCCCGATGGGCCTTGTGGCTACGACATCTGGATCGCGCACATTCGGGCGTACAAGGAGCAGTACGCGTGGCAACGCCAGCGCGATCACGGCGAGACCGTGTGGTTCTACAGCTTGGACCACGACCCCGACCCGTACTTCAACCCAACGCGTGTGGACGTGCAGGGCATGCACCAGCGCATCATCCCCTGGACGGCATGGGTGCACCGCATCACGGGGTGGGCGTACTACGACGCGGGGCGGTTCTTCGATGGCGCACGGCCCACGGTCCGTGCGGAGCTTCTGCGCGAGGGGTTCGAGGACTACGAGTACCTCTACCTCGCCAACGGCAGCGCGCACCCAGGCGTGGACGGGACGGCCAACGTGGACCCGACGGTCAAGAGCGTGGCATCGAGCATGTCGAGCTGGAACAAGGATGCAGATGCCTTGATGGCGTTGCGCCACGAGCTGGGAAGGTACATCGAAGGGACGCGGGACACGCTTCCCGTGCTCGAGATACAGAGCGACGCGCGACCTCGGGCGGCGTACTACCTCAACTTCCAGGATCCTTCCGGGGAGCCCTCGGCCGACCCGCTGGTGGTCGACGGCAAGACGTACCTGAAGGTCGGGTGGGCCGCGTGGGACGACGAGCAGGCGCTGGGCTGGTTCGGCGAGAACATCGGCAACAGCGGGATCGCGTTGTACGGCTACGACGACGTCGCGGGGTACACCGAAGTCGAGCGGAGCTACGTGTTTGACGACTACGGGCGAAACAACCTGTTCGAGTTCGGGATCACGAACGGCCGCTACGAGGTGACGATCGGGGTCGGTCGGCCGGCCCGGGGGTATCCGGGGGATCCGCACACGGCGATTGTCGAGGGGATCCGGGTCGTGGATGACGAGATCACGACGGACGGTGAGCCAATGATCGTGAGGACGCAGACGGTGGATCTGACGGACGGCAAGCTCACAGTGGAGGTGGGGGGCAAGTCGCCCACGACGAATGAGTGGGCGTATACGTTCTTGGCGTTCCTTTGGGTCGAGCCGGTGGATTGACGGGGCGCTCGAGGGGGCTCAGGGATTGGATTCCCCGGGGCTCGGGTCAAGGTTGTAGAAGTCAGTCCAGTTGTCGCCCGTGTAATCCCCATCGGGGCTTCGGCCAATCGAATAGCCATCGTAAGGCGGAACGGCAGCCTGGCCCTGGACATAGGCGTTGGTGGCACTCCCCCATCCAACGCTGTCGTCGATCGAGCCAAGATGCGCAAGAGCGAGGCCGCCTCCGGCGGTTGCCATGGCCATTCCCGACGGGAAGAAGGAATCCGCGACGCCGGAGAAAGACAGATTGCCAATGACGTAGAAGCCCTTGGCCGGTATCTGCTCACCGTCGGGCGCCACCCAAGGGAAGGGGGCATCGGCGGTGCCCGACGCAGCGCGGTAGTACAGGTAGTACCCGTCGAGGGATACGGGGCAGTCGTTGGCATTGTAGAGCTCGACGAACTCGTCGGTCGCGGCGTCGATGCCCTCCGTCTGAATCTCGTTGATGCGCACGGGCGCGGTGCAAGCCGAGCCGCCCGTGCCGCCCTCCCCCGAGGAACCGCCCGAGCCGCCCGTCCCCCCCTGGCCGGAACTTCCGCCTGAGCCGCCCGTGCCCCCTGTTCCGCCTGAGCCGCCAGTTCCGCCTGTGCTGCCTGTGCCGCCGGCGCCTCCCGTACCCCCAGCACCGCCTGTGCCGCCGCCACTTCCGCCGAATCCGCTGGCGCCCGACACACCGGCCGACCCACCCTCGGGGCTACCGCCGGTGCTCCCAGCGGCACCGCCGACTGCCCCCGCGGATCCCCCGATTGCGCTGTCGACGCCGGCATCCTCGAGGGCCTCGTCATACTTGCCGAAGTCGAGGTCCATGACGAGCGCGCAGGAAGCCACGGGGGCCACAAGGGCCACCAAGAGGCCCTTACGAATGGCCGAATCCGCTCGCCGCTTGCTCTCGATGTCCATCTCCGCTGAACGTTCAGGGTACCCGCGGCCCAATGCAGCGTCCAGCCTTTGGGTCGAGCCGACGGATTGACAGGCCGGCCGGCTCGGAAGCTCATGGATGTCAGGGGGTCCCCAGTGGTACCGTCGCGGGCAGGCGAGATGAGCACCGAAGCGCAGGAGCCGGAAGACGTGCAGGAAAGGAGCGAGTCGAGGAAGTCGAGACCGCGCAAGCGTCACTTCTCCCTGATCCGCGACTTCACGCTGGCGGACTTCATCACGCTCGCGAACGCGGCGTCGGGAACCGCAGCGGTGCTCGCGGTGATGCAGCACCTGGTGACCGGTGAGGCGTCGCACCTGTGGGTCGCCTTCGGATTGCTGCCCTTCGCGTTGGCGTTCGACTACCTGGACGGCCGGGTTGCGCGGTGGCGTCGCAAGTCTTCGCCGCTGGGAGCGCACCTCGACTCCCTGTCCGATCTCATCTCTTTCGGCGTGGCGCCCGCATCGCTGGCCTTCGCGGTGGGCATGCGGGGCGGCTGGGACATGGTGGTGTTGATCTTCTTCGTGGCCTGCGGCGTCGGCCGCCTCGCGCGTTACAACGCTACGTGCGCGGAGCTATCGGACGAGACAGGTAAGGTGCGTTACTTCGAGGGCACGCCGATCCCCACGAGCCTGCTGCTCGTTGCGATCCTCGCCTTGCTGGCGTCCCAGGACAAGATCCTCGGGGCCCTGCCTCTGGGTGTGTCGAAGCTCGGCCCCTACGACCTCCACCCGCTTGTGCTCATGTACGCCTTGAGCGGCGCGGCCATGGTCAGCAAGACGCTCCACATCCCGAAGATCTGAAGATCTGAAGATCTGAGGCTCCCCTACCCTTTGCCCCACTCCATGCCAAGCTGGCCGCAGGCAGCACCCACGTCGGCCCCACCGGAGTAGCGCCGCACCACCGGGACGGCCATGGTGCTCAGGCGCATGCGGAACTTCTCGGCCTGGTCCGGCTCGCTGGGCAAGAACGGGTCGGACGGCCCGATGGGGTTGTAGGGGATCAGGCTCACGCGAGGTGCCAGGCCCGCCCGTTTCACGTAGCGGTCGAGAAGGGGAAGGAACGCTTCGGCGTCCCGCTCGCCATCGTTCACGTCCCGGAGCAGCGTGTAGGAAAGCATCGTGGCGATACGCGTGGACCGGGCGTGATCCGCGGCGATGTCCAGGACCTGGCGCAACGGGTTGGCGCCCTCCACAGGCATCAGGGCGCGTCGCTTCTCCGGGTCGGCATGCCCGATCGAGACGCCGATCCTGACCCGCGGCAAGGTCTCGAACAGCCGGGGAAGCGGCTTGAGCAAGCCGGCGGTGCTCACCGTGATCGCCCGTCCGTCGATGGACTGCAGACTCGGGTCCGTCATCACGCGGACGGCCTGAATCACGGTGTCGACATTGGCGAGGGGCTCACCCATGCCCTGGAACACCACTCCGTGAACCCGCCCCGGGACGGGAAGGTCGTCGCGCACTTGCCGGACCTGGTCGACGATCTCCCAGGCGGCCAGATTGCGCCCTGCGCCCAGACGGGCGGTGGCGCAGAAGGCGCACCCCAAGCTGCATCCCGTCTGGGACGACACACAGACCACGAATCGTCCCGGCCTTTCGAGCGGGATGCGCACGGCCTCCACGACCCTGTCGTCTGCGGTGCGGAAGGCATACTTCACGAACGGGTCAAGCGCGCTGGGGCGACGGGTCACGGGTTCGAGGGTGAGAAGCGGGACGCTGTCGCGGATGCGCTGGAAGGGGTCTCGTCGGACGCCCGCGGGCGCGTGGGGCGGGACCTTGCCCGTGCGATGAATGACGGAGAGCAAGCGTCGGGCCTCCGGGAGTTCGAGGTCCGGGAAGCGCGCGAGCAAGTCCTCGGGCAAGACAGACAGCAGGGAAGCGTCGTTCACAGCGAGCGGGAACATAGCGCGAACCAGACCGCAGGGAATGGGGGAATGGGAGGGCAAGAAACGGCCGGTCGAAGCGCGATACGCGCTGCCATTCCCGTTTCGGGGGTCTCGATTCCCGGCCGACCGGTGGCGACGCCCCCAATTGGGCTTTGCGAGGCGGGCCACGGCAAGCTAGCTTGCCCCGCGTGTTCGGCCTGTCGTTCACAGAGATCGTCATGCTTCTGCTGGTGGCCGTGGTGGTCATCGGTCCGCGGCAACTGCCGGTCATGCTCAGGACGGCAGGCCGATGGCTTACGAAGTTGCGTCGCATGGCGTTCGACATGCGCGAGCAAAGCGGGATCGATGACATCCTGCGCAACGAGGGGCTGGAGCAGGACATCCGCCAATTGCGGGCGTTGATGCGCAAGGGCAACGTGCTGGATGCCCTGGCGATCGACGTAGACGCGGAGATCGAGCGAGGCAAGCGAGCGAGGCCGACGAGGGCGGAAGGGTCGGTGTCGCCGCAAGACGATGACATGGACATGCGGGATCGGGAGTACCCGACGGCAGGAGTGGACGCCTACGGGCTGGTGACGGAGGATGTCGATCCCTATCGCGCGGCGGCGGAAGAAGCGGAGCAGGCTGCCGAGGAAGCGGAGCAAGCTGCGGCGCAGAAGCTTCGAGAGGGCGAGGCATTGCCGGAGCCATCGTCCGAGTACGGGGAGGCCGCAACCGTCGAGGAGGACGCGCCGGAACGCGGTCGAGCGAAGGCATGAGCGAGAAGAACGAAGAGAAGACGATGACCTTCTGGGAGCATCTGGATGAGCTCCGGAACCGGGTTCGTCGCGCCCTCGTTGCGTTCATCATCGCGTCCATCGCGGCCTGGTACGCGCGTGAGTACGTGCTCACCGTATTGGTGTACCCGTTTCACAAGGCTTGGGTGGAACAGAAGCTGCCGGGCGCCCCGCAGCTGCACTTCGCCGCGCCGAGCGACGCGTTCATGGCGTACATGAAGCAGTCGATGATCGCGGGGATGGTCTTTGCCGCCCCGGTGATCTTCTGGCAGCTGTGGGCCTTCATCGCGCCGGGCTTGTACGCGAAGGAGAAGAAGACCGCGCTGCTCTTCGTGATCGCGTCCAGCCTGCTGTTCGCAACGGGTGGTGTCTTCGGCTGGTACGTCGCCTTCCCGGCGGCCTTCGGCTACTTCCTCAGCCTCTCGGGGGATCTCGGCGCCAATGGCGTGGCGATCACGCCAACGGTGATGATGACGGACTACCTCGACTTCGTCGGTAGGTTGCTGCTCGCCTTCGGGGTCATCTTCGAGATCCCGCTGGTGTCGCTGTTCCTGTCGATGTCCGGAATCATCAACTACAAGCAGATGTGGAAGTTCGGGCGCTGGTTTGTGTTGATTGCGTTCACGCTCGGCGCGGTGCTGACGCCACCCGACGTGACGAGTCAGCTCGTCATGGCGATCCCCATGTGCGTGCTCTATCTGATCTCGATCGGGCTCGCGTACGTGTTCGGGCGCAGACCTGCGGAGTGAGTCCCTGCTCGGAACTGTCAAGCCCTTCTTGCCTGATTCATACAAAGCACGGCACGAGGGCCAATTGCGATCGACCGGGCGGAGACTCTGGTATCGTAGTCCGAATTCGCATGGCAAACGGCGCCTCAGGGGAGTTGCTGAACAAGGCACTGGTCGACCGAGTATCGGCGGACATCGGCTCGGCCTTGCGTCGACGGCCGGCGCACGAGCCTCGGCTCGCAGGCATCATCCGCACGCTCACACCGCACAGCGCGACACTTCGCGAGGCGGTGGCGACCGGAACGGAGACGTTGATCCGCCGGGGCTCCTCCGATCGATGCTTGTTCATGGCCTGCATTCGGACGCTGGGGGAGCTGGACGACGAGCGGGCGGGGGAGCTCGTGGGCAAGGCTCTGCTGGCGACGGAAGAGTTCGGTGGTTTCTCGACCCTCTGCGCAGCGAGCTTCGTGCGAGGGCCAGCCGTGGCGGAGCCTCTGGCGAAGGTAGCGACGAGCCGGCATCCGCACCTCGCTTTCGTGGCCGAGGTGGCGCGCGCGGCCCGGGGGGAGTGCGACGGATCGCACATGACGGCCATCGCGCCGAAGATCAAGGAGAGCCATCGGATCACGATGTGCGTGGAGGTCTTCGTCCCGCTTTCCCGGGGTGATTTCCTCCCTCCGAGCGTGGCCCCTGCGCTCGCCGTGCTGCGGGATGCGGAGCGACACCTCGGTCGGTGGTTGGTCCTCGCAGAGGTGGCGACTCGCGCCAAGGACCCTGGACCGCTAGCAGAGGCGTTGGACCGGGCCAAGGCGGGCCCCTCCAGTGCACGTGCCGCCTGGTCTCTCGTGGCCTGGGCGCTGTCCGGGGATCCCAACCCGCCCACGGCCCGTCCCACCGTCGAGCTCGTCGCACGCTTGAGCGACCGCCCCAGCGCGGACCGGGACACGACCTTCCTGTTCCGCCTTGCCGCGGCGCGCGCCGCCACATGCCGACCCATGCTCGAGGGCGCCGTCAAGGCCCTGCCGCTCACAGACGACATCGCCGTCCGGGCCGCCGGCTTCCTCCTTCGCGACCACGACCGCAAAGACCTGCGCGACGCCCTCATCAGCACAGCCAAGACATCCAAACGCGAGGACTTGCGCGGGATGGCCATGGCCGCCCTTTGGGACGCGGGGGAACGGCAAGTGGCCGTCGCCCTCGCAAAGCCCGCCTCGCGCTCGCGTTCCCTGCCTACGGCCGCGTGGGCTGGCCTCGTCCAAGCCGCAGACGAGCAGAAGTGGGAGCACTTGCTCGTCGACGAGGCATCCTTCCGTCGGATGCAGTGGGGATGGATCGAGTAACGCGAGCTGCCCTGATGGCTGTCACGCTCGGACTGGCGAGCCCCCCAGCCGGGGCGAATGCCGAACCGGTTGTGCTGACGGTTGTAGACCTCGACGACGACGACGGGGACGGCGTGCCGGACCTCCGCCAAGTGCAGCGCGTGCCGACCGCGGATCTCGTGGCGCTTCCTGCCCTGCCGGCCGCCGCAGGACAGCGGGTCGTGCCCACCGAAGGGTTCCGGCTTCTGCTCGGCGGCGCGCCGCTGCAACCAGGGGCCCGACTCTCGACGGGTGGGGTTCGCGTGCAGGCCACCGAGCCAGGGAGGCACAAGCTTGCGCTCGGTTCCGCCCACGTGGAGGTGCGGGCGATCCGCCTCATGGCGATCGATGGATCCCTGCGACCGGTGGACTTCACGTCATCCCACGCTTCGTTCCAACGCACGCCGCCGGACCGGGTGGACAACGTCGGCCAGCGGACGGACGACCCGGACGCGTTGCGCTACCTCGTGGTCGGCCACGCCCAGGACTTGCCCGATCACCTTCGGATCGAGTCGAGGGCGGAGGACGGGTCGCGTGTCGACGAGCTTCGCCGGGCCAAGCTGGTCGACGTACCGTGTCCGGCGGGGCTGCCGAGCGGGCTGTCCTGCCGGAGCACGTGGCCGATCCGGGTGGTCGCAGACGCGGTCGATCAAGCGCACCCTTTGGTGATGGACCGCTCTATCCGGGGCGTTCTCGGTGGTGGGCTCGTCCTTCACGCAGGGGCGGTCGCGCAGCAGATTCGGATCGGCGGGCCCCGCATGACGAAGCACGGCCCAATCCGGCGCCTGCTTGGGAGGTTGCGGCTGACCGTTCCTCGCACGTGGGCTGGCGGGGCGCCGTCCCTCGATTCCCGCGCGGCGGTGGCGATCGAGATGGCGCGCGCGCAGTTCCTGGGGGCAGACGCCCTGTGGGCCCAGTGTGGCGTCACGTTCGGCGTGCCGGGTGCAGATAGCGTCCGCGTGGTCGACCCCCCTCCTCCGTTTCTGCTCGCCATCGGCTGCGGTCTCGGCCTTCCTTCCTCCGGAGGACAGGTGCGACTGCTGGTGGATGGCAAACCGCTGGAGATGGCCGTGGAACCCGGGTGGACCCCGGAACAGGTCGCGCGCCGGCTCGCCCGCGAGATCGAGGCCAAAGGACTGCGCGTGGAGCGGTCGTCCAACGCCAGAACGGGCCCTGGGGCCTTCCCGGTGATGGACCTGCTCGTCTACCGGCACGGTGACACGCCAGCGCGTCTGTCCGCGGCGGGCTCGGATCGGGTTTCGACCGACCCCACAATGCCCGTCTGCGTGGGCCGCGTAGACCTGGCGCAGGGACTGCGGCACTTTCTCGACGTCGATTCGATGGCTGGCACGCTCGAGGAGCGGACGCTGCTGAAGTGGTTGGACGATAGGGACCCCGGCACGCTGGACGCGGTGTTCATCCCATCGTTCGGGGGCGGAGGCGGGCGCATCGGAGAGTCGTTCATCGGCAACGACCGGTCGAGCCTGCGCAACCTCGTGCTGGTGGACCGCGCGGGGGTAGCCGCGTCGAAGGCGTCGCATACGCTGGCGCACGAACTGGGTCATGTGTTGCTGGACGTGCCGGGCCACCCGGACGACTACGGTCTCGACCAGCCCACGTTGCTGATGGATGCGGATGCGGCCATCGCGTCGGCCTTCGGACCGCGACGGCTCCTGGTGTCCGATTGCGAGCGGATGTGGAGGCAGTCGGGGCCGGGGGCGAGCGTGGTGCTGCTGCGGCCCTGGCCGTTTCGGCCGCTCTCCAAGTAGGAAGGCCGGCGGACTTGGGAGCGCACCCGGGAGGGGAAGGGCCTTCCTGCCCGGCTTCGGGGCCTGAATTTCGTCCTCGGTTGCCCGCCCCTGGCATTCCCAGCTAGACTGAGACCATGTGTCCATCGATCCGCCTTGGCGTCGCGAGTGTCGTGTGCGCGGGTGCAGTTGCCGTTGGCTCCGTGGCGCACGCGCAGGATGGGGGTCCTGCGTGGCCGGAGGCGGGGGCGGACACGGGAGCGGACGCGGCGCCGCCCACGATGACCCCGGGCGCGATCCTCGCGTACTACTGCGGGGATGCTGACATGCAATGCATGATGGCCCCGATGGAGTTCACGTACACCCACGACCTGGCGCCGTGGTTGCCGGACTGGGACACGGGGTGGATCCCGGACAACTTCAAAGAGCTGCAGGTCCGGTTCGTCCTCAAGATCCCCGCGGACACGGAGGTGAGGATGGCCGGCAAGTTCCGTGCAACCTGGCCGTCGCCAATCACGATCGCGACCCCGGGGGACCGGTTCAGCGGCTTTCTGAAGATCGACTACGGCGTGATCGTGCAAGCCCTCGGCAAGATCGACATCTCGGTGATGGGCTACGACATCGACTGGCAGGGCCCCCTGCCCTACGTGCCGCAGGTGGACTTCCACCTGCTCGGCCAGAAGCAGTTCGACTCGTGGACCTACGAGCCCGAGTCCGTCACGGCGAGCGCGTTCACGGCGCAGATCCAGCTCTTCCGGATCAACATCCTCGGCCTCGCCGGAATCCCGGACGAGGTCGCGGAGGGAGGCGTGGAGCTCGACGTACGAGGCGAGCTTCAAGCCACGTATCGCACGGAGAAGATGGTGGTGGACCCGTCGGTGGTGCCAATCACCACGGAGAATGGCGAGACGCTTCACAACTTCGTGGGCGGTTCCTACGTGGAGGTGGACGTGCATCCCGAAGGGCGGATCGACTACGCAGGGATCATCCACCTGATTCCGGCCTTCTATGTGGAGGTGCTGGGCAAGGACTTCAAGATCCCGTTCTACGACTACCCGTTGAACATCACGGACCTGCTCGACCTCGAGTTGGCGAGCCAGATCGTGTTCGACAAGGTGCGGATCCACGTTCCTCTGCCGGACATTCCTGCGTTCGAGCAGCCGGCCGTGGTGGACTTCGGGAAGGTGGCGGTGGGGTCCGGGGAGAAGCTCGCGCTGGCGATCCCGAACATGGGCGAAGCGAAGGCGCGTGCGGTGGGCGAGGTGGACCCGTCGATGGCGAACGTGTTCAAGATGCTCTCGCCTGCGACGATGATCGATCCCGGGCTGAGTGAAGAGATGGTCGTCCGATTCACGCCGAAGAAGCTGGGGAAGTACGAGGCGACGCTGACGGTGCGGTCCAACGATCCGGACCTGCCGGAGCAGACGGTGGTGCTCAAGGGCGAGGCGCTCGACCCGACCGATCCGGAGTTGCCGGAGAAGGACGGGGGCGGGCCCTTGGATCCCGATGGCGGCGGATCGGGGCCGTCCCTCGACGGTTCGGGCGACGATGGTGGCTGTGGGTGTCGAACGGCGGGGCGCAACGGCTCCGCGGCGCACTGGGTGGGTTTGCTTGGGTTGGCCGCGCTAGGCCTTGCAAGAAGGCGAAACCGGGCGGTCTCGACGTCGGAAAGGGTCTAGGAGGCGAGTCTAGTCATGCGGTACTCTTACAGAATGCGAAGAACCTCACGCACCGGGTTGCAGCTTCTGATCGCGACGGGCTCGCTGCTCGCTGCCTCCGCCGCGTTCGCGCAGGACGGGGGAGCGGGGGCGGGGGGGACCGGTGGGGCCGGTGGGTCGGGACCGGGCTTGCCGTGCGACCCGAACACGCTCTGGTGCTCGAACGGGCCCATGGCGCAGATTGTGGAATCGACGGAGCGGCTTCAGGGGAGCATCGACACGCAGTGGATACCGGCATGCGACCCGATCACCCCGAGCGGGCACTGTGACGACGAGAACATTCAGTTCCGAGCACAGCTTGCCTTCGACAAGATTAAGACGGGCGGTCCCATCTACACCATCGACATGAAGAAGGGGACGAAGGTCGACGCGCGCTGGCCGACGACGGATTGGATCGATTTGACGCTGCCTCCCGGGGGGGCGACGGACGGGTCCTTCAAGGTGGCGCACACGCTCACGCCTGAGATCGCGCTGTACATCGACACGCCGGTGTACACGGGCGAGATCAAGATGGACGCGACTGTGCTGGTCAACTACCTGCCCGGCGCGCAGTTCGCGTACACGGCGATGAACTCCACGAAGTTCAAGCCCTGGGCGTTCGACGGCGTGACCCTGAACGTCAAGGGCACGGACCTCGCCTCGTCCCGGCTTTTTGGCATCACCTTCGTGCAGATTGCGGACATCCTCGGCGTCAACGGGATCGACGACTATGTGGATGGGTCGTTCAGCTTCAATGCCACCACGGACACGAACTTCGTCTACCAGACGACGCAGGTGAACATCACGGGGGCGACCGTTCCGATCACGTCCGCGGACGGCGAGACGCAAGTGATGAGCCCGGACGGGGACTACCTCGAGGTGCAGGGGTACACGAAGGGCATCATGCGATACGACGGCACGATCGAGTTTTTGCCCGTGATCAATATCGCGTCGATCGGCGGCGTCGGGGTGAGCTTGAACTTCCCGATCAGCGTCGGGCTCGAAATGAGCTTTGGGTCCGGCAACCTCGCCGTGACCTTCCCCAACGAGTTGGTGCACATCCCGCTGCCGAACGTGTTCGTGCCGTCGACGCCGAAGAACTTCGGAACGGTAGCGACTGGCGACAAGTCGGAGCCGCAGAAGGTGACGATCGAGAACTCGGGTGAGCTGGGCGCGGTGCTCGAGTTCTCGAGCGACAACCCACAATTCAAGGTCGTGGGAGCCAACGCGTGGGAGCTTGCGCCGGACGGCGACGAGTACGATCTCGAGGTCCGGTTCCAGCCCACGAAGTCGGGAAAGCAGACGGGGACCATCACGGTCACGAGCAACGACCCCGACACACCCATCCAGGAGTTCTCCGTGACCGGGTATGGCGAGGGGGAGGACATTCCTGACCCCGAGCCCGACGGTGGCACGAGCGGCAGCGGTGGTGTTGGCGGAAGCTCGGGCTCCGGCTCTGTGTACGATGGCTCCGGGGAGGATGGCGGCTGTGGGTGTCGGGTGCCGCCGAATGCGGGAGGCGCCGCGGGTGCGTCCCTGGCGTTGCTCGGGCTGGTTGCGCTGGGCTTGCGGCGGCGTCGTTGGTAGTCCCCTCTCGATCCTCTCCCTGACAGGTGCGAAGCCTCACGTTCCCTGCTAGGGTCACGCGGGCTCGGGGCCATGGCTCCGGGAACGCTTTTCTTTTCCCATGATCGGCCTTGTTGAAGGACGGAAGCCTCCACGGGAGGGTGCTTGAGTACCAAGGAAACGAGCAAGGGCGGCAAGCCCTCGGATGAATCGAGCAGCAGCAGCGGCCCGCGACGCAACGCGAGGCCCGTGCTCCGGGTTTCTCACGGCACCAAAAAGTCGGACGCGCGCCCCGCGCCTCCGCGCGTGGGGGTCGCGAGGCCTTCCGCACCACCCAAGGCCGGCGACGCGCTGCCGCAGCCCCCGCGACGCAAGCGCCCCACTGCCGAGCGTCACTCCTCCGAAACGGTGCACACGGCCCTCGCCGTCGCACGCGCAGCCCTCGAGAAGAAGGCCGCCAACCTCGAGATCATCGACCTCGTCGGCAAGGCCGACTACGCCGACTACCTCGTGCTCATGTCCGCCAACACGGACCGGCACGTGCGCGCCATCGCGGACGAAATCCAGGACGAGCTGCGCAAGCAGAAAATCCGCCCTCTATCCGTCGAGGGACTGACCGCCGGGACCTGGGTCCTCCTCGACTACGGGGACGTCGTGGTCCATGTGTTCCAGGAATCCTCCCGCGCCTTGTATGACATTGACGGCCTCTGGCTCGACGCCGCCCGCGTGCCCGTCCCTGCCGATGCGCCCGTCGCCAAGACCTGATACGGATAGTCCGTGCGCATCCTCGTCGTCGCCGTGGGAAAGGTCAAGGAGCAGGGCCTTCGCGAGGTGATTGACGACTACTTCACGCGGATTCGCCGTCATGTCCCGTGTGACGAGGTGGAGCTGCGGGATGGCAAGGACGTGGAAGCGTCGTTGCGAGCGGCGATCCCGTCCGGGGCGTTCACGGTGGCGCTGGAGGTCGACGGGGATGCGTTGACGAGCGAGCAGCTGGCGCGATTGGTGGCGAAACGGGGGAGCGAGAAGAAGGGGGTCGTGGTCTTCCTGATCGGGGGGGCCGACGGACTCCCGCAAGGGCTTTCGCGGGAAGCGGACGCGAGGGTGAGTCTTTCGAGGATGACGTTTGCGCACCGGGTCGCGCGGGTGGTGCTCGCAGAGCAGCTGTACCGGGCGGTGTCGATCTGGCGGGGCGGACCGTATCACCGAGCTTGAGCGCGGGGTTCGAGGAGGAGTACGACCGGAGCAGGGCTCACTCGGTCAGGAGGACACGCATGTCGAAGCCGGGACCTTCGGAGTTGGAAACGCGCGAAGCGCTGTCCGCTGCGGCGGAGTGGGTCGCCACGTACTTGCAGAACCCGGAGCGGTACCCCGTGCTCTCGAGGGTTCGTCCGGGCGACGTTTCGGCGACGCTACCGGACTTGCCGCCCGAGCAGGGGGAGCGTCTGGAGGACATCCTGCGCGACGTCGACGCGCTGATCATGCCAGGCATCACGCACTGGAACCACCCCGGGTTCTTCGCGTACTTCGGGATCACGGGCTCGGCGCCGGGCGTGATCGGAGAGCTCGTCGCGTCGGCGCTCAACGTCAACGCGATGCTGTGGAGAACCTCTCCTGCCGCCACGGAGTTGGAGCAGCGCACGTTGCGATGGGTGGCGCACATGCTCGGCCTTCCCACGGGGTGGTTCGGCGAGATCCTCGACACGGCTTCCAGCTCGACGTTCTGCGCCCTCGCGGCCGCGCGCGAGGCAGCGGGGCTCGACATTCGCAATCGGGGCATGGCGGGACGCCCCGACCTGCCTCCCCTCGCGGTCTACACCTCCTGCGAGGCGCACAGCTCGGTCGACAAGGCCGCCATCGCGCTGGGGTTCGGCCGAAACTTCACCCGTCGCATCGAGGTCGACGACGCCTTCCGCATGCGCCCGGACCGGCTCGCGCAAGCGATCGAGAAGGACATCGCGGACGGGGTTCGCCCCGTGGTGGTGGTGGCGACGACGGGGACGACGTCCACGACGAGCGTGGATCCGGTCCCTGCCATCGCGGACCTTTGCGAGCGGCACGGCATCTGGCTGCACGTGGACGCAGCTTATGGGGGGAGTGCCGCGCTGGTGCCCGAGCTGTGTTGGGTTCTCGAGGGGTGCGAGCGGGCCGACTCGCTGGTGACGAACCCACACAAGTGGATGCTCACCCCGATCGACTGCAGCTTGCTGTACACGCGGCACCCGGATGCGTTGAAGCGTGCGTTCTCGCTCGTGGCGGACTACCTCAAGACCGACGACGGGGATGCGGTGAACCTGATGGACTACGGGCTGTCGCTGGGGCGTCGTTTCCGGTCCTTGAAGCTCTGGTTCGTGATCCGGGCGTTTGGCCGGGCGGGAATCGCGCAGGTGATCGAGCGTCACGTGTCGCTGGCGCAGGAGCTTGCGCGCCAGATCGACGAGGCACCGGGGTGGGAGCGGCTCGCGCCGACGCCGCTGTCCACGGTGTGCTTCCGTCACGTTCCCGGACCGGGCGTGGACGCGGATGCGCACAACAAGGAGATCGTGGATCGGGTCAACGCCTCCGGCGAGGTGTTTGTGTCGTCGACGGTGCTGCGCGGGAGCTATGCGATCCGTGTGGCGATCGGCAACGTGGCGAGCGAGCGAAGGCACGTGCAGCGGGCGTGGGAGCTGATGCGGGAGGTGGCGGGGTAGCTCACCCTCCGCGGTTCGAGCAAGTCCTGCTATCGTTGGAAGGGATCATTTCGTCAGGAGGGGTGCGATGCACAACCGCGGAAAGCTACCTGGGCTCCCAGATCACGTGCGCATGCACGCAGTCTCTCTCTCGCTCGCCGTCGCGCTTCTCAGCGCGGACGCGGCGTCGCAAGTCATTCTCACGGACCCGCTCGACGGGTCCACCAGCGGTGCGCAGAACGGCGGCCAGTTCGTGACCGGCGGGTGGCAGGCTCCCGGCCAAATCACGTGGGACTTGGGCCAGCCCGTCACCGAGGGCGGCATGTCCATCCACCTCACCAACTGGAACCCCGACGCCACCAGCCCCCAGCACCACTTCGACAAGCAACACATCCTCAACATGTACGAGTCGTCCCACGGCTCTCCCCACGCGTCGGATGGAGACATCCCCAAGACCGGCTTCTTCAACGTTCGCACCGGCGCGTCCTACGACAACCTCTTCAAGTTCCTGTCGAGCACGGCCGGGTTCGATCCGCCCCCCTTCGGGCGCTTAGAGACTCGCAACGCGCGGGACCCCGGGTTCATCAACCCGGCCCAGACCTACCAGCTCAGCGTCGAGTGGACCTTCGCGGGCGACATCACCGCCAAGCTCGACGGCGTCGCGCTCGTGACCCATAGCCACGGGCGAACGTTCTCACTGCGCCATGTGTTCGTCGGCACCGACAACGCCCCCAGCGGCACGTACGGGCCACAGCACGACGTCATCTACTCGAACCTCGAAGTTTGGGGGACGAGCAACCTGCCGGACGCCGGGACAGGAGGAAGTGGTGGTTCGAGCGGCACAGGTGGTTCGAGCGGAACGGGCGGGGCTGGCGGGTCCGCCTCGACGTTCGACGTCGTAGCTGACACGTGGTCCGAGCCGACTGCGCCCGACGCCACCCACGGTTCCGATCCCGACCTGCGTGTCGGCGGGGACGGGCGCACGACGTACCTTCGCTTTGTGGTGTCCGGCGTGGGGACGGTCGTCAACGCACGGGTGCTCGTCGAGGCGATGAATGGCGGAGGCGGCGGAGACATCCGAGAGGTGCAGGACGACTCGTGGGACGAAACTGCGCTCTGCCATTCGAACCGGCCGATCCCTTCCTCCGACGTGCTCGACAGTCTGGGAGTCGTGGACATCGGGTCGAGCTACAGCTTCGATGTGACGGAGGCGATCGCGGGCGATGGGGTCTACTCGTTCGCGATCACGTCGGACGTCGAGGATGGCAGCGGCTACGATTCGAAGGAGTCGCCAGGCGTACCGCCGCAGCTTGTCGTGACCTGGGAGCCGAATGGATCGGCAGGGGCTGGCGGTGCGGACGCGTCGGTCCCCGAGGGAGGTTCTTCAGGCACGGGAGGGAGCCAAGCGGGCGGGAGTGGTGGCACGAGTGGGACGGAAGCGGGAACGGGCGGCTCCACGTCGGACGCGGCATACGTTTCGAGTGCGGCACCTGGGTCGGCGAGCGACGGAGAGGGCTGCGGTTGTTCGGTGCCTTCGGGTCGTGGGGCACGGGTTTGGATCGGCCTGTTGGGGTTGTGTGCCGTGATGCTCCTGCGGGGTCGGCGGCAACGCACCTCGTTGCGACTGCCGTCGCGCATCGCATGAGCAGCGGCCGCCGGTCCAATCAAGGGCCGCAGGGGATCTCGGCACCGCTCACGGCGTGGCAGTACATGCACGCGGAGTCGTAGCATTCCGGGTCAGTGCATCCTTCACTTCCACAATCTGGGTCTGGCTTCCCGCAGCCACAGTCGCAGTACTGAGGCAACCCTTCGCCGTAGTGTTGTGGAGGGCACGTCCAGACCGAGCCGCCCACGCAGGCGATGTCGGCGCCGCCCTGGTCATGACAGTAGTCGCAAGCAGGGTCGCTGCACCCAGGGTCCGTGCACCCACCGGCGCAGTCGGGGTCCGGTGCGCCGCACCCGCAATCGCAGTACCCCACCACGTCTTCGTCGTAGTACTCGACCCGACAAGCCCAGCTTGTGGGGAGGGTCCCGCCCGATCCACCCATCCCGCCCGCTCCGGCGCCACCTGTGCCGCCCGCGCCGCCGACTCCGCCGGTCCCGCCAATTCCTCCGGTCGAGCTTCCTCCGGTCGAGCTTCCTCCGGTCGAGCTTCCTCCGGTCCCCCCCGTCGTGCCGGCGTCGTCGTTGGCTCCGCCGGTTGAGCTGCCGCCGTTCCCGCCGCTGGCCGGATCGCCACCCGCGCCGCCCGTGGCTGCGACGTCTCGGGTCCCGACGTCGGGCCACTCGCCAGGGTCTGCCGCGTCGCGCAGGACCGAATCATCGCCTGCCCCGCCACCTGCCTGAGGAGGACGGCTCGGCCCCCCTCCCGCACCGCCGAGAGCACCCCAGGGACGGGCCTCCGTTTCCGATTCGGCATGGGCACATCCGGCTAGCGGCGGGATGAGGAGGAGGATGGCGAGAACAGTCGAACGCATGAGGCTGAGCACCAGGGGAGCAACTGCTGTGCCGCCTTGCCGTAGTCCGCGTGACGCCGCCACAGAAGGGACCGGACCGACTTGGAGGCACAGGAAGCTGAGACTGTCGCGGCCCCAGTGGGACCCAGGGGGACTCATTCGCACGGTCGGCAGGGATTGCCATCGCCCCCTACTTCCCCAATCGCGACCACCCCTGCCTCATCCTCTCCCCTTCCGGCTCCCTCACCCATCGCGTCAGATCAAACCGCACGAACGCCCCCGACAGGTGCGGACCCTCGCTCACCCACACCACCCGCTCCCGCAAGTTCATCACTACCCCGTGCGTCGCAATGTCCGCGTCGATCGCACGACGATCCCCCGCAGGCAGCACGGATCCGTCGGCCGCGCGACGGTCTCGCAGCATCGCGAGGACCCGCTGCTCATCTACCTCGTGCGCGTCGCCCACCAGCACATCGAGGCGCTCGCGCCGGGCCAGCGTCGAAGTCTGTTCCTGGACCCGCAGGTTCGCCGGATCCGTCGCGCTCGCGCCCTCGAAGTGGTTCGTCAGTGCGACGGTTTCCCCACCGCGTCGCAAGTCCGCGCGGCGACCCGGCACGCGCTCGACGACGAACGAGCTTCCGTGCGCGTCGGCCAGAAACACGATGTGTGAGACCATCGGCTCGCGGTCCGCGATCCATGCGGCGGCACGTTCGGCGGTCTCGGCGTGGGCGAGCGCTTCGCGAACCGTGACGAGCACGGGCTGTCCGAGCGGCGAGGGAACACCCGCCCTCGCCCCGTGCACGACGGCAGCAACCCCCGCAGCGTTCATTCCGGTGACTACGCCCGCCAGCCCCGGCCACGCGACAGATAGGACCGGGATCTTGCCGTTCTCGGCGAACAGCAGCACCGCCTTTTCCCGATCGAAGACCTCGTGGGTCTCGAAGTCGAACGTGCGCCCGAGCAGCGGCCCGCGGGGCGCGTGCGCGAAGAACACGGAAGAGCAACCGATGAGCGGGCTGTGCTCGAAGGACAGGGACACGTCGTAGAGAGCGTTGAGCAACAGGAACCGTGGGTAGGTCGGCAGCAAGTCATCGAAAGGGTCGGGCTGGAACGCGCGGGCCGAGGCAGCGATTTCGGCACGGCGCGGGTACCCGAGGGAGTCGTCGATGCCGGAAAATCGCAGCCGGGCGGTGTCCATGAGGACGGTGCGCAAGGGCCGCGTGGGCACGAGGTCCTCGAACACGCCCCACAAGGCCTGCTCGTTGCGGCGCATCTGCGTGCGCAGCAGGCACGCATGGGCGTCTCCGATCGCCTCCGGCTCGCCCTGCAGGTGAACTTGCAGGACGGGCCCGCGGGGGCGCGCCCACGACCGGCCGCAGCTTCGCACGCTCCCGTCGTGCTCGAGCTTCGCCTGCGGCTTCTGTGAGAGTGGCGGCGCCGACGGTGTCACGAGGGCGAGCACGGCCATCCGTACGGCCATCAGGAAAAGACATGCCGGCACGGCCCAGCGGAGGAAGCGACGAATCGAGCGGGTCGACATGATCGGTCAGGCGGGAGCGAAGTCGAACCACTGGGTGGGAGCGCCCTGGACATGGGCAGCCATCTCTCGCACGACCCTCTCGACCAAGGGAGGCAGAGGCTGGCCTTGTGGCACGTTGACGGGGCGGGTGATGCGCAGGTCGTACGAGAGAAACCCGCTCCGGGTCGCGAGGGCCAGCACGATGGGGGCGCCGGAGGCGGCGGCAAGCGCGAACGGGCCGGCGGGTACGGTCCACGTCCTCCGCCCCGCTTGCACCTCGATGGACTTCATGCCGGCAGGACACCGATCCAGCTGCACCGCCACGATCCCGCCCGCACGCAAGTGCTGCAACAACGGAAGTGACGCGAGCGGATCGTCGCCCACGACGAGCACTTTTCGGTTCGGGGACGCGTTGGACACGGGGTGGAAGCCGCGCGCGCCGGGCTCCCGTTCGGAACGCATGGCGACGAGCACGGGAACGTCGAGATCCTTCTCCAAGGACATCAGAGCGGCTTCCCACCCGGCCGAGTGGACCGTCCCCAGAATGACTCCCTGGCGACGACCTACCGCATCACGAAGGTGTTCTTCGCCGGTGACCCGCAGGAGGATGTCGTGTTTGCGTCCCTGAAGGGATAATGACTCTGCGAGGCTCTGCGCGAAGTGAACGAAAGTCCGAGCTACGTCGATGTGCTCGAGAATCGAATTCCTATGTCCCAGAAGGGACTGAAGATTGTACCGCACGCGGGCCCGCTGGCTCGTGGACAGCGCTGCGGCGATCAGTCCGACGGGGGGAGGGCTCACTCGAAGCCACAGCCGAGGACCTCGGGTTGCGCCCAGCCAGGCGAGACGTCGCCAGTGGGCGGAATCAAGGGCCATGGTTCTCTTGGGAGCAGCGACGGCGCGGGGTCATGCCTCCTGGCTTACCACGACCCGGATCACGGACGCACGACCTTGGTGATAGCGTCCCTCCCGTAGGTCGACTTCGATCTGCTCCAGCCGGTCGATCGTTCCGGAAGCAAAGTCTTCTCGCACGTCGCCGGCGGTGTAGAGCAACGACGGGTCCTTGGGCCCACCCGACGAGAAGCGCAGCTGATCCTTCGAGAAGTATTCGGCCAAGAAGACACCTCCTGGTCGCAGGGCGCGCAGGACTGCTCGATGGACCTTCGTCCGCAGGGGCGGAGGTAGATGCACGAAGATGGACACGATCGCGTCGAAGGATGCGGGGGACAGTTCATGCATGGACAGGTCGGCGTGGACGAGATTTACATCCACGCCTCGCGACGCCGCGAGAGCGCCGGTCCGTTCGAGGCCCGCCTCCGCATAGTCCAGAGCTGTCACATCCATCCCCCGGCTCGCGAGGAACACGGCGTTGCGTCCCTCCCCTTCCCCGAGGCACAGAACGCTCCCGCCGGGCTTGAATCGGTTCACCTCGGAAGCCAAGAAGGCATTGGGTTCCGTCCCGTAAACCGGCTCCGATTCTCGATACCGTGCGTTCCAGAAGTCAGCGCTCATCGGACCGTCGTTCTCCTGCGCTGTCCGATGCGTCACAGGCGGAGACGGTTGCCCTTGGGCGTGCTCCGCAGCTAGACCCGACGCAAGCGCTGTTCGAAGAACAGAGCTTGGGTTTGGGGCTATCCGAGCCGAAGGCGAGGCGTTTTGGGGTGAGCCGCGGTGAGCGCGGCGAGGGGGCTTTGCAAAAGCCCCCTTAGAAAAACCTAGCCCCAAAGCAGCGCGGAGCGCTTGATTTGGGCCTAGGGGATGCAGCAGACCGTCACCATTCCTTGGGGCTTGACGCTACCCACGATGGGAGCGGGCGGAGCGCTGCACGGCACCGGGGTCTCAGATATTTTCGAGGTGAGCTTCATGAAGTTGCCCATCTCGAGCGCAGGGTTGTTGCCACACCCACTGGGCACGTCGACGAACTGGGTTTCGGTTCCACAAGTCGAGACCCCGTAGAAACGCAACGTTTGAACCGCCTGCTCGGGCTGGCAGAGGCAGGGACCGCAGCTGCGCTGATCGTCGGCTTCCTGGAAACGGAAGCGTTCGTCATCGTAGCCCTTCGGGCACGTGGCCTCGCCTTCCCGGCTGACACAGATGGCGCCTCCCGTGGGCGCGAAGGGAAGGCACTTGCCGCCGGAGACACAGGCTCCATCGACGGGAACGCTGGGGGCACAAGCCTGCGCCTTCAAAGCCCATTTCCAAGGTGGCAACTGGGGGGGCTGGGGTTCGCAAGCGCCGACGGCGATTGCACGCCAGGACTCGGCTTTGGGGGGGCAGTCGAGCACCTTCGGTGCCGGCGCGCAGACGTTCCCGTCAAGCGACGCGACCTTGCACGGCCCTCCCTTGCAATCCTTCTCGGAGAACAGCTGAACCTCCGCCGAAACGTCCGCTTCTGAGGTCACCGAGCACGAGCATTCACAGGTCGGCGACGCGGACTCCGGGGTGGCGAACCAGGACATGGGGAGCGCTTGAGCGTAGTCGCCTGCACAGCTTTTGGTTGCGTCAGCCGGCCCCTCGATGACGAGGAAAGGTCCCTCCCACCCGACGACGTCGGGCGCGCAGGTTCCCGCGCAGGGACTGCCACTACCCGCACCTCCACCCGTGCCGGAGACGCCAGCCGTGCCGCCTGTCCCACCAACCCCAGCGGTGCCCCCAGCCCCTCCAGAGCCCGCTATGCCCCCACTGCCGGCCTCGCCCGACCCTCCCGCGGATGCGTCCGCCGTCGTTCCTCCCGCACCGGTCTGGAACTCCGAACCGCCGCAGCCGATCAAGCTGGCAACCATCACAACGACGAGAGAACGGGTCATGTCCTTCGGCCTCCTCATCCCTCACCCATCCTACCACCGCGCCGAGCATCTTCCACGATGGCCCTGCGTGGAGACGTAGGCGGATAGTCTGGGGCTCGCTACGGGCGCCACCCCGTGGGCGTTCCGAACGCGTGGACAATCGTGATCGCGGTGGATGTGGACATCCCTCCGGGGTTCAGCCCTGGTTCGCCTTCGGGCACGGGCTCTCCCCTCTTCGCGAAGTACTCCTGCCACACGGGATGCGTCCGCTCCGTACCGCGCTCCCTGAACGTCATGGGGCGAAGCTCGAACACAGGTCGTCCACCGTTGGCTTCGCGAAATGCATCGTAGAGCAACTCGGAGCAGTAGTACGCCCCGTTGTCCATCAAGAACGCTTCGTCGTAAGGGCTTCCAAGACGACTGCGGGCGGCGCGAAGGACCTCTGGGACCAAACCTCGCAGGTCGGGCCGCAATCGCCCGACGAGAACCTTGGGCTTGCCCTCGGCGTCCCCGCTCCTCGCAAGCAGTTGCCCCGCGGGGACCTCGACGACCCCGTCCGCATACGCCTCGATCACCCAAACCTCTCCGCCTTCCACGCGCGAGACCATGGCGACATGCGAGAGCGCCGCTCCCGCGACGCCCTCCGTGACCGCCTCGATCGCTTCGCACAACGGGCCACAGTCCAGGTCCTGAAACAGCAGGTCACCGACCTCCAGGGGAAACGATGCGGGTGTGTTCGAGGGACCGAAGCAGGCGGACATCGGCATCAAGGCAATCAGGCCGAACGCGAGCAAGGTCGGCTTGGGCAGAGAGGTTGGAGACACGAGGCGTGCATAGTACAGGTCGGCCGCGGCGGGAGCCCGAGATGTGTCATGATAAACGTCGTCAAGGTGGTCCGGATTCGTCAACTCGTTCGCGTAGCGTGCACCGCGTCTCTCGTCGTCGCCCTGGCGGCGTGTGATGGCGCGAGCATCGAAGTGTTCACCACCCCGCCCGAAGCAGGAGCAGAACCGGCCGTCGAGCCCACCTACTCCTCGCGAGTCGACCTCTTGCTCGTGGTCGACAACTCTCCATCGATGGCGGACAAACAAACGGTGCTGGCACTCACGGTGCCGGACCTGGTGGAGGGGTTGACCAACCCGGACTGCCTGGACGCGCGCGGCAAGAGCACGGGACGACCCGCCCCGGGCACACCCTGTCCGGTCGGCTCCGAACGCGCCTTTCCCCCTGTCCTCGACCTTCACATCGGCATCATTTCCTCGTCCCTCGGGGGACACGGCGCAGACACCTGCAGCAACACGCCGACCCAAATCTACGACCCGCGCATGGATGACATGGCCCGGCTGCTCACGACAGGTCCGAACGACATCGCGGTGCCCACGTACGAAGACCGCGGGTTCCTCAACTGGGATCCTGCCCAAAGGCGAACGCCCCCGGGCCTGTCGGACCGGGAAGTTCTCACAATGCGCTTCGTGGATCTGGTCGACGGCGTGGGGCAAACGGGCTGCGGCTTCGAGTCCACGCTCGAGTCCTGGTACCGATTCCTCGTCGACCCTGCGCCCTACGAGGACATCGTTCCGGTCGCATGCCATCCCGGAGACACCGCGCAGACCTGCCGGGCAGTGTCCGGCGTCGATGGTGTGGTGCTCCAGCAACGGGCCGACTTTCTACGCCCTGATTCCTTGCTCGCGATCGTGATGCTCTCGGACGAGAACGATTGCTCTGTGCGAGAAGGCGGCCAGTACTATCTCGCCCTGCAGGCGCTCGACAACGCTGGGAGCTTCCACGTGGCTCCCGGCACCGCGACATGCTGGGACCAGCCGAGCTCCCCGGAGTGTCGTTCCTGCTGGGAGGTCTTCGACCTGTCCAACCACCCCGAGTGCAACGAGTCCTGGACCGACCCGGAGCGCTACGACCCCCTCAATCTCCGCTGCTACCGACAGAAGCAGCGCTTTGGGATCGACTTCCTGTACGACACGCAGCGCTACGTCGACGCCCTCACACGCACGACGCTCGAGGGTGGCGCTGCCAATCCCCTGTTTTGCGGCAACGCAAGCGATTGCTCCGCGCCGACCCGCGACCCGACCCAGGTCGTGTTGACAGGGATCGTCGGGGTGCCATGGCAGGACATCGCGCGTGACCCGGACGACCTTCGCGAGGGGTACGTGTCCTGGTCCGAGGTTCCTTGGGACCTGATCCTTGGAGATCCGAACAACCTCGTGGATCCTGTCGATCCGTTGATGATCGAGTCCGTGTCCCCCCGATCCGGCGTCAACCCGCCCACCGGCGCATCGCTCGCCCCGCCGGCAACGCCTCCCGGCACCCAAGGCGCGAACCCGATCAACGGCTTCGAGCGAAACATCCCAGGAGACAGCGACCTGCAGTACGCGTGCATCTTCGATCTGCCCGACCCCATGAGCTGCACCCAAGAATCCTTCGCCTGCGACTGCAACGAAGCGTCGATCAACCCCGTCTGCTGGAACGAAGCCACGAGCAGCTTCGGCACGACACAGTTCCGCGGCAAGGCGTACCCAGGGATTCGTCACCTCGAGGTCTTGCGCGGCGTGGGCATCGGCGGCGTGGTGGCGTCGATCTGCCCGACACAGCTCTCCAACCCCGAAGAACCCGACTTCGGCTACCGCCCCGCCGTCCGATCCCTGCTAGACCGCATGCGTCTCAATCTGCTTCCCGAGACCGGACCGTGACGGCCACCCGATCGGCAACCGGACGAATCACAATGAACACGTACGAAGCTTGGCTCGTGGACCTCGACGGGACGCTGTACCGACCGCTCGGCCTCAAACTTCTCATGGCTGCGGAGCTCTTGACCGAGCCTGGGGTGGTCCGGGTGATCCGCGCGTTTCGTCGCGAGCACGAACGGATGCGCGAGGAAGCGTTCGCTTGTGAGACGGGCTCACCCTTCGACGAACAGATCGAGCGAACCGCGCGGGCCACCGCGCTCGGAACGGAGCGCGTTCGAGAGATCGTGCTCCGCTGGATGGTGGACAAGCCCAGCAGACGACTGCGACCGTTTCGCCGTGAGGGGTTGGTCGAGGAGATCGCCAGCTATCGAAACGCCGGGGGCAAGACCGCCCTCGTGAGCGATTATCCTGCTGAGGCCAAGCTCCGCGCGCTCGAGGCGCGCTCGTTGTTCGACGTCGTCGTGGCGAATGGCGAGCCCGGGGGACCGTGTGCGCTCAAGCCATCGCCTGCCGGTTTCCTCGCGGCTGCGACCCAGCTCGGCGTGAGTCCTGAGCGGTGTTTGGTCCTCGGAGACAGGGACGACGCGGACGGAAAGGCGGCACGTCGAGCCGGGATGAGCTTTCGTCTCGTTCGGTAGCGCGGCGTCCAATCGAGCGAAGCTTCCCGCATAGTTCTCGCTTGCGAAGGTCAGGCGCATTCGTCACACTCCCGTTCGCTAGTCGCGCTTCCGGTGCCCGGGCGAGTGAGGAGTCCAGCTCCCGCCACTCGCAAGAGAAGTCGAACGACGTCCCGACCACGGCACCCGCCCGACGAAAGAAGGATCGCGACCCGACCGGCACGCGGAAAACCGCATCATGCCGGCATGAGCGATCCAGGAGGATCACGATGATGCTGTCCATCCGGACTCGGCTTGCCCTGGGGGCCATCCTCACGCTGATGGTCGCTGCCGCAGCCACCGTGATCGTCGGCGTCTGGTTGTTCGAGAACAGCGTGGCCGAACAAGCACTCAGCAAGACCCAGCACGACCTGCGGTCGGCGCGCTTGATCTACGACGCAGCCCTGGACGAGCTCGGCAACAAGGTCCGGATCTCCGCGTTCAACACCAACCTTCGCTCCGCGCTCCTCCGAGGCGAGATGGACGGAGTCGCACCTGAGCTGGAAGAGCTTCGGGTTCGCGAAGGGCTCGACGTGCTCGACGTGCTCGACATGCAAGGGAAAGTCGTGCTCCGGGCGCGCCGGCCGGGGGACCGCGGCGACGACATGAGCGGCGACCCCCTCGTGCGTCGCGTCCTTTCCGGTACGAACCTCGTCACGGGAACCACCGTAGTCCCGGCGGCCGCGCTTGGGCGCGAGGACCCGCGCCTGGCCGAACGAGCCCGCGTGCGTCTGGACGAGGCCGGACCCGAGGTGCGCGACGGTCTGGTGATGCAAGCCGCCGCGTTGGTCGTGAACCACGATGGCGTGCGCATCGGCGTGCTGTGGGGATGGAAGCTGCTCAATCACGACGTCGCCATCGTCGACCGGATCAAGAGCACGCTGTACCAGGGAGAGGTCTACCGGGGGCGCGAGATCGGAGAAGGGACCTTGTGCCTGGGCGACGTGCGGGTCGCGACCAATGCGGTGCTGGGCGAGCAGCGCGCCGTGGGGAGCCGGGTGGATCCGGTGGTCCGCCAGGTCGTGCTCGAGGGAGGAACGACGCGTGTGGACCGCGCCGACGTGGTGGGGGAACAGCACCTGACGGCGTACGAGCCGATCAAGGACGTGGGGGGAAGCGTCGTCGGCATCCTCTGCCTCGGTATCCCGGAGGCCCGCTACACGGACGTGGGTCGCCGGGCGCTCTACATTTTCCTCGCCCTGTCCACGGTGGCGGTCCTGCTGGCGGTCGTCGTGTCGGGCGTGGTCGCTCGCGGCGTGGCGGTGCCCATCCGGCAGCTCGTTGCGACGGCACAAGCACTGGGACGCGGGGAGATGGACGCTCGCTGGCGCGGGGGCAGCCAGGTCACGGAGGTCGGGCTCTTGGGCGCGCATCTCAACGAGATGGCGGATGCCATTCGCGATCGCGACGCCCAGCTTCGTCATCGTACGCAAGAGCAGATCGGGCGTGCGGAGCGACTCGCGATGATCGGACGACTGGCCGCGGGGGTTGCCCACGAGATCAACAACCCCTTGGGCGGCATCATGCTGTTCAGCAACCTGCTCCTTCGGAAGGCCCCGGAGGGCCCGCAGCGCGAGAACCTCACGCGCATCTGCGAGGAAACGAAGCGCTGCCAGCGCATCGTGGCGGGTCTGCTCGACTTCGCCCGCCACAGGGAGCCCAAGGTCGAGCCCCTCGTACTCCACGACGTCCTCGAAAAAACGCTCGACCTCGTCCGCCAGCAGGCGGCCTTCCTGAACATCAACATCGAAGTCGACTACCGCGACGACGACGCCGTCAACGCCGATGCCTCACAGCTACAGCAAGTCTTCATGAACATCGTGATGAATGCGGCCGAGGCCATGGGGGGACGCGGAACACTCAAGGTCCGAACGCACCTCGCGGACGGCGGCAACGCCGTGCAGGCAACCGTCGAGGACACTGGGTGCGGCATGACCGAAGAACAGCTCGACCGCTTGTTCGAGCCCTTCTTCACCACCAAGGAAGTGGGGCACGGCACCGGCCTCGGCATGTCCATCAGCCGAGGGATCGTGGAGAGCCACGGCGGCACAATCTGGGCCCTGAGCGAAGTCGGAAAGGGTACCCAAGTGCACGTCACCATCCCCGTCGCGAAGAAGGAAGAGGAAGCCTGATGTCCCTCGCCGCCAACATCATCGTCATCGACGACGACGCATCCCTGCGCGAGGGGTGCATGCAAACCCTCGCGGAGGACGGTCACCGGGTCCAGACCGCGGCGGACGGGGTCATCGGCCTGCAGATGGCCGCCCAGGAGTCGTTCGACGTCGTCGTGCTCGACCTCAAGATGCCGAAGCTCGACGGTATGCAGGTGTTGTTCAAGCTCAAGGAGGAAAGCCCGCACACGGCGGTCGTGGTGATGACCGGGTACGCCACGGTGGAAACGGCGGTGGAAGCGATGCGCAGGGGTGCGTGCGACTACATCGCAAAGCCGTTCACGCCAGACCTGCTGTCGACGGTGGTGCGCAGGGCGGTGGACAACAAGCGGCTCGCGCTGGAGAACCTCGGGCTCAAGACGGCGTTGCGAGAGCACGCGGGGCGCCGGGTGCTCGTGGGTCAATCGCCGCCCATGCAGAAGCTCGCCGCGGTGGTGGCCAAGGTCGCGCCCACGGACGCGACCGTGCTCTTGGTGGGAGAGACCGGGGTGGGCAAAGAGGTGGTGGCTCGAACGATCCACCAGCAGAGCGACCGCGCGGACATGCCGTTCATCACGGTGGATTGCGCTGCGCTGGTCGAAAATCTCTTCGAGAGCGAGATGTTCGGTCACGTGCGCGGCGCGTACACTGGGGCGATCGAGACCACGATCGGGAAGTTCGAGCTGGCGAACGGCGGGACCCTCTTCCTGGACGAGATCGGAAACGTGTCCCCCAACGCGCAGGTGAAACTCCTGCGCGCCATCCAGGAGCGTGAGATCACGAAGGTGGGGAGCACGCGTCGGATCCGGATCGACGTTCGGATCATCGCGGCCACGAACAACGACCTTCTGCAAGACATTCGAGACGGCTCGTTCCGGGAGGACCTGTTCTTTCGTCTGAGCGTGGTGCCCATCCGCGTGCCGGCGCTCCGGGACCGCGGGGACGACATTGCGCTGCTCGCGAACCACTTCCTGCAGCGTCACCGGGCGAAGCGCAACCCACAGGTGCAGGGGTTCAGCGCGGACGCCATGCAGATGCTGCGAGCCTACGCGTGGCCGGGCAACGTTCGTGAACTCGAGAACACGGTGGAGCGAGCGTTGGTCATGGCGGAGGGCAACAGCATCGACGCGGACGACCTGTTCTTCTACGGGCCTGTGCGCACCTCCGAGCCCCCTGCCTTCGAGTCGGATTCTGGGGGACTGGCCGCGGCCGAGCGCAGGGAAATCGAGAAAGCCCTCCAGGCCACAGGGTGGCAGATGACCCGCGCCGCCGAGGAGCTGGGAATCAACCGCAAGACCCTGCGGGAGAAGATCCGCCGCCACGGAATCCAGCGTCCGCCCTCCTGACCTCGCTACCACCCCCCCGGTACCATCCACCCCACGACCGGTACCAAACGCCCCCCACCCCCCTCCCCTCCCAACTCACCGCTTCGCGGATCGCGCTTCATTTCCCTTGCCCAACGCGATCCTCCGGCCTGGCACCTCTCTTGCTCATGGGCTCAACCAACCTGAAGAGCGAGGTGCATCATGGTGAGTTTCGTGCAGAACCTCGGCTCCAGCGCAGACGTCGTCGTCATCGACGACGAAGCCTCCATTCGGGAAGGCTGTCGACAAGCGCTCGAGTCCGAAGGATACAGGGCATTGCTGGCGGACAACGGGATCGATGGTCTGGAGATGGTGAAGCAGGTCCGGCCCCGGGTCGTCCTGCTCGACCTGCGCATGCCGGGCATCAGCGGCGTCGAGGTCCTGGACCGTCTTCCGGGCATCGACCCCCGCATCATCCCCATCGTGATTACGGGCTACGGCTCCGTGGACACGGCGGTCAACTCGATGCGTCGGGGCGCGTTCGACTTCATCTCGAAGCCCTTCGACGTGGACGCGCTGCTCAACACCGTCGGACGCGCGATGAAGCGTTACGAGGAGACGGTGGAGCCCCAGCCACTGGCCCCCAAAGCCCCCGCACGGCCTGCCACCGAGCCCGACGCGATCCTCAAGGGACTGGAGGCCGTGGGCGAATTCTACCAGGCGGGTACCCAGGGCTCCCTGTCGGAGACCCTTTGCGCGCTGGAGTCCGAGGCCACCTATCACGCCCGGAAGCTCGGCCGAATCCACGAGAAGAAGAAGGCCGTCGGGGAGCTGATCGAGGACGTTCACCTGGTCGATCGGGTCGTCGAGCGGCACGATTTCCGCAAGAACGCGCTCATCCAGATCATGCTGGACCTGCAGAGTGAGAAGCGCTGGCTGCCGCGGCACATGCTCATGTGGCTCTCGCGACGGCTGAACATCCCGGTGGCGCGGATCTACGAGGTCGCGCACTTCTACGAGGCATTCAGCCTCGAGCCCCAGGGCGCGCACACCGTCCAGGTGTGTCTGGGCACCGCGTGCCACGTGCGCAGGGGACCGCAGCTGGCCGACTCGATCTCCTCGGTGCTCGGCGTGAAGCCCGGCGGCACCGACGACAAGCTGCAATTCACCCTCAAGCAGGTCCACTGCCTGGGCTGCTGCGCACTCGCTCCGGTGATCAAGGTGGATGAGACGTATTACGGCAATCCGTCGCTGGACGACCTGAAGGCGATCTTTGCCAGCTGCGAGAAGAAGGAGCAGGAGCGATGAACACGAAGATTGCCACAAAGTCCGACCTCGATCGCGTGCGCGGCGAAGCGCGCAAGGCGCGAACCGCCAAGCCCGTCGAGATCACGGTGTGCTCCGGCACGGGTTGCCTCGCGGCCAAGTCCGGGGGCCTGGCGGCCGAGTTCGACCGCGTCGTCGCGCTGCACGACCTCCAGCACCGCGTCGAGGTCCGACGCACCGGGTGCTTCGGGTTCTGCGAGCGCGGACCCGTCGTCGTCATTCATCCCCACAACGTCTGTTACCTTCAAGTCAAGGAAGCGGACGTCGAAGAGATCATCGCGCGAACCATCGTCGAAGGCGAGACGGTGACGCGTCTGCTGTACGTGGACGACAAGGGGCGCTCGATCAGGGCCCTGGAAGACATTCCCTTCTACGCGAAGCAGTCGCGTGTTCTTCTCGACGCCAACACGAAGATCGACCCGACCTCCCTCGACGACTACATCGCCCAGGGCGGCTACGGGGCCCTGGCCCGCGTCCTTACGTCGATGAAGCCCGAGGAGGTCGTCGACCTCGTGAAAAAATCAGGGCTGCGCGGCCGAGGGGGAGGTGGGTTCCCGACGGGCCGTAAGTGGGAGTCCACGCGCAACGCGGCAGAAAAAGAGAAGTACGTGGTGGTGAACGCCGACGAGGGCGACCCCGGGGCGTACATGGATCGCAGCCTGCTCGAAGGCAACCCCCACAGCATCCTCGAGGGCCTCATCATTGGCGGATACGCGATCGGCGCCCACCAGGGCTACATCTACGTACGCCAGGAATACCCCCTCGCCGTGACCAACGCCCAGCTCGCGATCGACAGCGCCCGGGAGGCCGGCCTGCTCGGCAAGAACATCCTCGGAACCGGCTTCGACTTCGACGTGAAGGTACACCGCGGCGCGGGTGCCTTCGTCTCGGGCGAATCCACCGCCCTCATGCGGGCCATCGAAGGCTTCGTGGGCGCCCCCCGCCCCAAGTACGTCCACACGTCCGAGTTCGGACTCTGGAACAAGCCGACCACCCTCAACAACGTCGAGACCTGGGCCAACGTCCCCCTGCTCGTGAACCTCGGCCTCGACCAGTATCGCGCCGTCGGCACCCAGGGCAGCAAAGGCACCAAGATCTTCTCCCTCGTGGGCAAGGTCTGCAACACGGGCCTCGTCGAAGTGCCCATGGGCATGACCCTGCGCGAGATCGTCTATGACATAGGCGGCGGCATCCCCAAGGGAAAGCAGCTCAAGGCCGTGCAAACCGGCGGCCCCTCCGGCGGCTTCCTCCCCGCGAGCAAGCTCGACCTGCCCGTCGACTTCGACGCCCTCACCGAAGCAGGCTCCATGATGGGCTCCGGCGGACTCATCGTCATGGACGAGGACACCTGCATCGTCGACACCACGCGGTACTACGTGAACTTCCTGGCGCACGAGTCGTGCGGCCAGTGCGTTCCGTGCCGTGAAGGGCTGCGACAGCTGAGCAAGATCCTCGACAACATCGTCGCCGGCCACGGCAAGGCCGGTGACATCGAGATGATGGAAGACCTTTGCGAGCTTCTCGAGGGGGCCTCCCTGTGCGCGCTCGGCCAGACCGCACCGAACCCGGTCCGCTCCGCGCTTGCCCACTTCCGGGCCGAGTTCGACGCCCACATCCTCGAGCATCGCTGTCCCTCGTTGGTCTGCAAGTCCCTCCACCACTACGCGATCGACAAGGACCGCTGCCCCGGCTGCATGCTCTGCGTGTCCGCTTGCCCGACCGAGGCCATCTCCGGTGTTCGCAAGAAGCCCGTGGTCCTCGATCAGGCAAAATGCATCAAGTGCGGCAACTGCATGGACGTCTGCCCGCCCAAGGTGAACGCTGTTCTGAAATTGCCAGGCTCCCCCAAGCCAGCCACCCAACAGCCCGTCGTCACAACCTGAGAAACGGAGCCAGCCATGAATACCGTTCGATTGACCATCGATGGAAAGAGTGTGGAGGTCGACAAGGGCGCCTCCGTACTGGACGCAGCACGCAAGGCGAAGGTCGACATCCCGACCCTCTGCCACCACCCGAAGCTCGAACCCTTCGGCGCATGTCGCATGTGCCTCGTGGAGATCGAGAAGCACGGCCGCAAGCGCACGGTCGCTTCCTGCGCTTTCCCCGCAGAAGACGGCCTCGTCGTCACCAGCTCCACCCCCAAGATCGAGCGCATGCGCAAGCTCATCGTGGAGCTGCTGTGGCCCGCCTACACAACCCCCGCAAAGGGCATGAAGATCGAGAAGTCTCGGTTCACGGGGGCGTTGCCCGACTGCAGCCTCTGCGGGCTTTGCGTCCGCTACTGTCGCGACGTCGTCAAGAAGAATGCCCTCTACTTCCAGGGCCGAGGCGTCGACCGCTGCGTGGCATTCGTCCCGGGAATGGCGCACGAATGCGATTCGTGCCGAGCCTGCTTCGACCTGTGCTCGAGCGGGTGGGTCGTCTCGCGCTACGCTGCACAGGCGAGCGCGGATTACGACGAGAGACCCTGCTTCCCTGGCATGACGGAGTGCTGATTCCGCCACGGCTCACTGCGGTCGCGCCAGCCCAACCACGGCGTGCAACGCATCCGTGATCGATTCGAAGGCATTGCCGTCAATCCCGTAGTGCGTGACCTGCACGTTCCCGAGCTTGTTTCCCAGGGCGGAAGCGAGGGCGGGCAGGTTCTCGGCCATCTTCACCTGGGACTCGGCCTGCGCGCGACGCACCTGGGCCTCGGCCTCCGCGAGCGCGACCTCGGCCTGGGCCTTTCCCTTGGATAGCAGAAGCTCCACGTCCTGCCTGCCCTGCTCCAGCTTCAACACCGCCCGAACCCGCTCCACCTCTTGCTCGGCCTCCGTCGCCCGAAGCTTGGCCGCATGGGCTTCCACGGCCGCCTGCGCCTCCAGGACCTCGAGCTCGATTTGGCGCATGCGCGCCTTGCCCGCCGCTTCCCGTCGCGACAGGTCCGCCGCGATCCTCTTGCTCTCCAGCTCGATCTGCGCCGCAATACGCGCCTGCTCTCGCGACCTCTCGGCGGCAATCTTGGCCTCCTCCCGGCTTCGCTCCGCCGCAATCGCCGCCTCCTCCGTCTCACGACGGTACTGCACCTCGCGCATGGCCACATCCCGCTGCGCTTCGGCATGCGCCTCCTTCGCCGCCTTGTCGAGCACCGCCCGGTAGGGCGCCTGCATGGAGGCAAACACGTTCTCCGATAGGACGCGAACCTCCTGGATCTCGATCGTGTCGATCACCACGCCCCACCCCCGGTCGGTGTCGTCCTCGGGTCGACCCTGCCCGCCCACCACCGGGCGAACCTCGGACAGCAGCTCGTGGGCGATCGCGAGCTTGCGCTTCTGCAGACAGTCATCCACCGAAAGGTTGGCAATCAAGCGACGGGTCGCACCCACGAACATCGCGGTGAGGGCCTCTGTCAGCTTCTGCTGCGCCCGCTCGGGGAAGCTGAAGTTCAGGACACGGTAGGCGATCAAGGGCTGGGCGATGCGGTAGACCGCGAGCCCGACCACCTCCACCCCGACCTTCTCGCGTGTGACCTGATCGGCCCGGAACTGAAGCCTTTGCAGGGACGTGGGGACGACCGCGACTGCATCCCACGGGAGCTTGAAGCAGCTGGCGCCCTGACCGGAGCTGCCTTCCAGAACCCTTCCCCCTCGAACGTGCACGAGGTACTCGGAGGGCTTGGCCACGATGAGGCCCCAGCGCTTCATCTTGTCCGGATCCTCGGCGGGCTTGCCCTCACGCCAGGCTCCTGGGTCTACGTTCGGGGAGAGTTGGCTCGTTGTGTTCGTCATGGCGTGCCTCCTTCGAAGCATCGAGAGCGAGAAGCGTGCCCGAGGCCTCTGGCGCAAGGATCCGCTCAATCCACTGCATCGAACGCGCGCGCCCACCGGTCCCGGCGCCCCGAAACGAAGCAACGGCCGCTCTTGCGCCCCATTTCGGGGCGATCCGCCAGACAATCTGCGTCGGCGCAGTGGCCGCAAGGCCGATGGGTCCCTATGCTGTTGCGCCAGCGCCCGCCCGACGGCGTCGCGCTCGACTCGAAAGGACATCCCCGATGGCTGGAAATACGCTGGAGACGCTACTGCGCATCGCCCGAGAGAGGATCCTGGTTCTCGACGGTGCGATGGGCACGATGATCCAACGCTTCGGGCTGGACGAGGATGCCTTCCGCGGGGACCGCTTCCAGCACCATGAAAGGGACCTCAAGGGGGACAACGACCTGCTCGCGCTGACTCGCCCTTCGATCATCCGGGAGATCCATGACGCGTTCCTGCAGGCCGGGGCGGACATCATCGAGACCAACACCTTCGCCGCCACGTCGATCGGGCAGGCTGACTACGGCTTGGAGCACGTGGTCGAGGAGCTCAACCTGGCCGCGGCGCGGGTCGCGAGGGAAGCCGCCGACGCGTGGACAGCGAAGACCCCTGGCAAGCCGCGGTTCGTGGCGGGGTCCATCGGCCCGCTGAACAAGACCTTGAGTTTGTCTCCCGACGTCAACGACCCCGGCTTCCGGGCGGTGACCTTCGACGAAGTCAAGGATGCCTACGCCGAGCAGGTGCGCGCGCTGCTCGCCGGTGGTGTGGACCTGTTGCTCGCAGAAACCGTCTTCGACACGCTCAACGTCAAGGCATGCATCATGGCCGTGGAGGAAGTGTTCGAGGCGACGGGGCGGCGCGTTCCCGTCATGCTGAGCGCCACCATCACGGATCGCTCCGGCAGGACCCTGTCGGGCCAGACCATCGACGCCTTCTGGGTCTCCGTACGGCACGCGCAGCCGCTGTCCGTGGGGGTGAACTGCGCTTTGGGCGCCGACGAGATGCGACCGTACGTGGCCGAGCTTGCCAAACGCGCGGACACCCTCGTGAGCTGTTACCCCAACGCGGGACTACCGAATGCGTTCGGACAGTACGACGAGACCCCTTCCCATACCGCCTCCGTGCTTCGCTCCTTCGCTGAGGAAGGGCTGCTCAACATCGTGGGAGGCTGCTGCGGCACAACGCCCGATCACATCCGCGCCATCGCGCAAGCGGTGGAAGGCCTCGCCCCGCGCGCCATCGCGGAACATGACGGCAAGACGCGCTTCTCCGGGCTCGAGACGTTGACCATCGACGAGAACAGCAACTTCATCATGATCGGGGAGCGGACGAACGTGACGGGAAGCCGCCGCTTCGCGAAGCTCGTGCTCAAGGGGGAGTTCAGCCAAGCCCTGGCCGTGGCGCTCGAGCAGGTCAGAGGCGGAGCGAACATCCTCGACGTCAACATGGACGAGGCCATGCTGGACTCGGAAGCGTCGATGACGCGATTTCTGAAGCTCGTGGCGAGCGAGCCGGAGATCGCGCGGCTGCCCGTCATGATCGACAGCTCGAAGTGGACGGTGCTCGAGGCGGGTCTGCGGTGTCTGCAGGGCAAGGCCATCGTGAACTCCCTTAGCTTGAAGGAAGGCGAGGACATCTTCCTCGAGCGGGCCCGTCGTGTCCGCATGTACGGCGCCGCCGTGGTGGTCATGGCCTTCGACGAGCAGGGCCAGGCGGACACCGCGGAACGGAAGGTAGACATCTGCCGGCGAGCCTACCGCTTGCTCACCGAGCAGGTCGGCTTCCCTCCCGAAGACATCATCTTCGACCCCAACGTGTTCGCCGTCGCCACCGGCATCGAAGAGCACAACCGGTACGCGATGGAGTTCATCGAGGCCGTCCGTCGCATCAAGCAGGAGTTGCCAGGGGCCAAGGTGAGCGGGGGCATCAGCAACCTGTCGTTCTCCTTTCGGGGCAACGACCCTGTCCGGGAGGCGTTCCATGCCGCGTTCCTGTACCACGCGATCAGCTCCGGGCTCGACATGGGCATCGTCAACGCCGGACAGCTCGCGGTCTACGAGGACCTCCCCCCCGAGTTGCTGACGCACGTGGAAGACGTGCTGTTCGACCGCCGCCCGGACGCCACGGACCGGATGATCGAGCTCGCGAGCCGGTTCAAGGGGAGCGGGACGAAGCGAGAGATCGACCTGAGCTGGCGGGACGCCCCGGTGGAGAAGCGCATCGAGCACGCGCTGGTGCACGGCATCGTGGACCACATCGAAGCCGACGCGGAGGAGGCCCGTGTGAAGTACGGCCGCCCGTTGAAGGTGATCGAAGGTCCGATGATGGACGGCATGAACAGGGTCGGCGACCTGTTCGGGGCGGGGAAGATGTTCCTGCCGCAGGTGGTGAAGAGCGCCCGGGTGATGAAGACGGGCGTGGCCTACCTCCAGCCCTTCCTCGAGGCCGAGAAGGGGGAAGGTTCCAAAGCCAAGGCGAAGGGCAAGATCGTGCTCGCCACGGTCAAGGGCGACGTCCACGACATTGGCAAGAACATCGTGGGCGTGGTGCTCGGCTGCAACAACTACGAGATCGTGGACCTGGGGGTCATGGTCCCCGCGGACCGGATCGTGGACGCGGCCGTGAAAGAGGATGCCGACATGGTCGGGCTTAGCGGCCTGATCACGCCGAGCCTGGACGAGATGGTGACGGTGGCGAAGGAGATGCAACGCAAGCAGATGCAGCTTCCGTTGCTCATCGGAGGCGCGACCACGAGCCGTCAGCACACTGCGGTCAGGATCGCGCCTGCCTACGAAGGCATCGTCACGCACGTGCTGGACGCGTCGAAGGCGGTGGGTGTGGTGTCGCACCTTCTCGATCCGGTGCAGCGACGGAAGTTCGCGGAGGACACGTTCGGCGAACAGGACCGACTGCGCGAGATCTACGGGGCAAAAGCGACGAGGCCTTTGCTGTCCCTGACCGATGCCCGCGCGCGGCGCAAAGCCATCGCCTTCGTGGCCGAGGACGTGGCGAAGCCTGCCTTCGTGGGGCGGCGCGTCCTCGAGGACGTGCCGATTTCCGAAATCGTGCCGTTCATCGACTGGACCTTCTTCTTCCTGGCGTGGGAGATGAAGGCGAGCTTCCCAGGGATCCTCGAGAGCCCCCGGTACGGGGCGGCGGCAAGGGAGCTTCTCGCACACGGCAAGGAAATGCTCCGACAGATGGCCGAGGACAAGACGGTGCGTGCACGCGCGGTGTACGGGTTCTGGCCCGCGCACTCCGATGGCGACGACATCGTCGTGTACGCGGACGAGACCCGAACCGAGGAGCGGCTTCGGTTCCCGATGCTGCGTCAGCAGCGGGAGAAGAGCCGCCCTGACGAGCCTTACGTGAGCCTGTCGGACTTCCTGACGCCGGTTGGGAGCGAGCTGCCCGACTACCTCGGCGCATTCGCGGTGACGGCCGGGATCGGGGCGGACGAGCTTGCCCGCAAGTACGAGCGTGACCACGACGACTATCACGCCATCATGTCGAAGGCGCTGGCCGACAGGCTTGCGGAAGCGCTGGCGGAGAAGCTGCACGCCCAGGCGCGCAAGGACTGGGGCTACGGCGCAACGGAGAGCTTGGACAACGAAGACCTCATCGCCGAGCGGTATCGAGGCATCCGACCCGCCTTCGGCTATCCGGCCTGCCCGGACCATACCGAGAAGGAAAAGCTCTTCGCGTTGCTCGGGGCGACCGACGCCGGGATGTCGCTCACGGAGAGCTACATGATGTACCCCGGCGCAAGCGTCAGCGGGATCTACCTGGGCCACCCGGAGGCGAAGTACTTCAGCGTGGGCAGGCTCGGCAAAGACCAGGTGGAGGACTACGCCGCACGCAAGGGGATGCCCGTGGCCGAGGTCGAACGTTGGCTGGGTTCGAAGCTCGCCTACGATCCGGAAGACCGCCGCTAACGCTTCAACGTTTCAGGAAAGACCTGGGTCGGTAGCAAGCTCGTCCGACCCGAACTCCCCCAGCGGGGGCGGAGCGGGGATGGTCACCGGGCCGACACCCGTTTCCCCCTCCGGCGGGGGAGAAGGAAGCGTGTCCGAAGGGGGCTCGGATTCCGCGGTCGCGTCGTCGAGCACCCAGTCATTCACAGCGGGCACTTCGTCCGTGGTGCCAAGGTCGAGCAACCTGGCCTCCCAGGAATGGTCTGCTGTGGATTGGTTCATGATGGCCCTGCACGGACGTGTAGCGTCGAGGACTTTCGTTTGGAGCAGATCGGGCGAGGCGTCAAGGGACAGAGTAGGTGTTGGGAGGTGATCTAGCGTCACGGGGAGGTCCAGCTCACTATTGACTTTCATTCAACAGTGGATAAGCTCGCCGTATTGAATCTGAGTCAATAAAGTGACGCGCCGCGGCAACACGCACGAATACAGGCGCATACTCATGACGCAGAGGTCCCCATGGCCAGAATCTCCCTCCTCCTTCTGCCCGCGATGCTCACCGGATGGGTCGCCTGCGCCCCCAGCGAGAACGTCGACGCCTGGCGCGAGGTGTCTCCCGCGGACGGTTCGCAAACCACGGAAGGTCACCACCCCAAGACGCCTTCCTCCCTGGGCGACCCGTTCGTTCTCGTCGCCCAAGCCCGGCCCCAGGTTGCCGGAACGACGGACCCCTCGCCCGCCACGGCCGCGGACGATGCCTGGGTCATGCTCGAAAGCGACGCGTGTGACGTGGTCTTGCGATCGCTTCACACCGCCTTCGTCCCGACCGAAGGCGAATCCCTCCACTCGGTGACAAGTGTGGCACCTTCCACCGGGGTCGTGCAGGACGCCTCGGCCACCCAGGTGCAGTCGCGTCACCGGGTCCAGGTCCAGCTAGACGATGGGGAAGGACGCTCCGGAGAGGGCGTCGCGACCGTGACCCTCCACCTCTCCGGAGAACAGCCCGATGGGTTGGTTCATGTTCGCGGGACCCTGGACCTCGGGGCCGGCGCGCCCGCGCTGCAGTTCGAGGCGTCAGGGCTGCTCAACGAATCCGCAGAGGCCGTCCCGGAGCGCAGGTTCGGCTGCTGGTAAGGGCCGAGCCTAGGCTCGAGGCTCAGCGCCCGTGGCTGCCGTCGTCGTACGCTCGAAGGATGTCCCTCGACAGCATGCTCCCCAAACGCCGGTACCCGCGGACATGCAGGTGCACGTGGTCCCCCATGGCCATGGGAGGTTCCGCGTCCAGCCACTTCTGCATGGATCCTTTCCCTCCCATGGCTCGCTGCGCGCTCCAGAATGCGCATCCCCGCGCCTTGGCCGCCGCCTCCTGCGCCCCGTTCAAGCGCTCCACCTTCTCGCTCATGGTCACGCCACCTCGGTCCATCGCCCCGATGATCAGACAGTCGGCCTGAGGAGAGGCCGACCGGATCCGGTCGAGCAACCGAACCAACTCCGCCGTATGTCCTTCCATGGATAGTTCGCGAATCCCTGCTTCGTTCGTCCCGTAGGCAAGCACCACAAGGTCGTGCTGGCGACGTTGCATGCACGCGCGCCACGCGGCATCGTCCCAGCCGAGCGCGTGAACGACTCGCGCACCGTTGAGCCCGAGCACATCCAGGACCACGCCAGGGGCTCCCTCGGACTCCACGACGACGCCGAACAACTCCGCCCCTTCGTCGGTCGCCTCGACCGAGAATCCTCCGCCGGGTCCCCTGGTCACCCAGGAAATGTGCTGGAGTCCGTCGCTCCCCGGGCGGGCCGCGATGTCAACAGGCTCTCCGTCGGAAGGAATGACACGCAAGGCCCCTCGCCCACGCGGGAATCGCACCGTCAACTCCCAGCGCGCCGGACCCGGCAACACGCCGGGCTTGGCGTGAACCGCGGCGCTGGCCCCCAGCCTGGGCACGAGCCGGACACCGCCAAGCCCCAACACACCGTCGTCGTAGGGTTCGACGGCCAGGAGCCGCGGGGGCTCGATTCGCCACTGTCCCTCCACGGATAGCTCGGCCCCGGCGTGACGGTATCCCCACTTCTTCCAGCCGACGTGAACAAACCCCGGGCCGCCCGTACCGAACCGATCTTGCAGCGGCGTTCGCACAGCATGGGTCCAGATGTCCGGCTGTGTGTGGGAATCCCCCAGCCACGCGATGCGCACGGCTGTCGCCCTCACGCCTTGGGCCAAGTGCAGCAAGGAGGAGAAGAACCTCGGAAGTTGGGGCAGCAGATTGCCCTCAGGCGATGTGCCGACCGCCAAAGGCGCGACCCATTCGGCCCGCGTTTCCTGGACAGGTTCCGGCGCGACCCCGGGGCCAGCGTCAATTCCCACCGGACGGGCCGTGCTCTCGACCGCCAGCGGAGCAACGTGGGGTGTCGGCCGCGTGGTCTCAGACGCCGCGCCCGCGCACGCGCACGTCACGAGCGCGAGGGCGAGCCACGAAGCCGGACGGCTCATGGCTGGAAGGCGATACGCCAGACCTTGTCGCCGGAGATCCAGTACGCGTGGGTCTCATCCGCCGCGGGCCCCGCCGGCGACTTCAGTCCCGATGCCAGCACCACGCTCGCTCCCCCGGCTTTCGGTACCCACGAAACCGCGTCCGCGGCGACCACGACGACGCGCGTCCCAGCGACGGCGATCCCGTCCACATGAGGAAGATCCTTCGCGATGATCTTGGGCTCGCCGCCGCCCACATCGACGCTCATGATCATCTGCGTCGCGGGGGCGGCCTCTGATTCGGCGCTTTCCACCCAAAACGCTCGGTCACCGTCGACGGCGAGGTGCCGGGGAAATCTTCGCCCCTTGGAGACGGTCGTCACGGTGCCATCCGCAGAGGCCCGCTTGATCGCACCTTCAGGCGCCAAGGCCCGCCCTTCCGACCAGAAGATCGCGTCTCCGTGCGCGGTCATGTCGGTCACTTCGCCCGTCTGCGCAAAGGGAGAGGGCTTCGACTGCTTGGTGTCCGACTTCTGCACGCGATTCTTCCCGGGCTCGGCCCACAGCAGAAGTCCCCCCGCCCACGCGGCGCTCGCAACAAGGTCCGGCCCCGCATCAAACACAAGAGTTCGCTTCCCGCCCCCGAGCGGAGCCCCGGTCACACGGCAGCGCTGCACGTGGTCCACCGTCCCGCACATCGTCCAGAACACGTTCTCCGCGTCGAACGCGAGGGAGTCCACGCTGTCCAGGCCCCCCGCGACCTCCTGGGGAACCCCGCCGTCCTTTGGCAACCGGACGATCCTGCCATCCGAGGAAGAGGAACCGAACCCCGCTTGCATGGTCCAGTAGACGTAGCCCTCGTGCAAGGCAATGACCTTGCCCAGCCCAGGACCGTCGGCCAGCTTCTCCGGAACCCTACCCTTCGGCGCCGCCTCCGCAGAGCCCGACGACGAAGGCGCCGTGGGTGCACGAGCGGAGGCCGAGGCCTTCACCGCTGCCTTCTTCGGCTTCGGCTCGGCAACCACCTCCTTCTTGTCGTCGCAAGCGACGGTTCCCATCGAAAGCAACAGCAAGGCGCACAGCGCACGAAGGGTCGTCATGGTTCATTGCCCTCGGGTCAGGCACGCTACCACAGCCGTCGGTTCGGGCAAGATGGTGGCGAGGCCCGTCGTCGTGTCAGGGGTCACTCGCGAAAGTCAGGGCGTTCGAACGGCGTGTCACGGCTTCCACCTTGCCGGGCGACCGCAACCCTGGGAAGCTTGCGTCGCTTCCCAGGAGCCCCTCATGCCCGATCGTCCCGTTCCTTGCGCCCCGCCCGACGCGATCGTCGACGCGAGCGGCAACATTGCCCTGGGCGTGTATGACCGCCCTTTCCGGAGAGCGAACCTCGCGGACGCCAGCCTTTCGCTCGGACCGATTCCGCTCGGACGCACCGCCTCTCGCCTTCGTCTGAAGGAGTGGCAGCACTTTGCCATCGTCCTTCCAGAAGCCATGTTGACGTTCGCGATCGTGGACGCGAAGGTCCTAGGAGCCTCGTGGTGCCACTTCGTGAACCGGGATGGCACGGGACAGTTCGAACACGAGCACAAGGGCCCCCTGCTGAACGTGCGCGTCGCGCGGGACCTTTGGGACGACGAGACGTACGTGAGGACGCATCGGTATCGCATCCAGGTGCGCAACCACCTGGACGCGGGCGAGCACAAGATCCGGATCTTCATCCGAGGCCACGGCAGCGCCCCTTCGGTCGAGGCCGACCTTCGGTGCCTACACGACTTTGACCAGATCACCCCGCTCGAGGTCGTGCTTCCCGTAGGTCCCGGTAGAGCGATGTACTCCCACAAGGTCCCGCTGCCTGTCGAGGGGACGCTTACCGTCGGCCAGCGTGTCCTCGAGGCGCGGCCGGAGGAGGCACGCGCCATCCTGGACGTCCACAAGGCGCACTACCCACGCCACACGTGGTGGAACTGGGCGACCTTCGTGGGACGGGACGACACGGGACGGTCGATCGGCTTGAACCTCACCAGCAACGTCAACCGACAGGACGATCAATTCAACGAGAACGCGGTGTGGCTCGACGGTCGGATGGAGATGCTGGCTCCCGCGAGGTTCGAGCTCAATCCCAACCAACCCCTCGAGCCGTGGCGGATCCGAACGCTGGACGACGCCGTGGACCTCGTGTTTCGCCCCCTCGGGGAGCGCAGCGAGGACGTGCATATGGGACTGCTGCGCTCGGTGTTCCACCAACCCTTCGGCACGTTCTCGGGGAGCATCCGCACGGTCGGAGGAACGATTCACGTGGGGGATGCCTGGGGAATCTGCGAGGACCACGACGCGATCTGGTGACGGGGCAGAGCCTGCGAGCCCCAACCGTCGACAACCAAGACCGCGGACATCGCGTCGCCTGATGAGCAAGGAGACTACGGGCACGACGGGTTGGTCGTTCCGGGTGTCCCGTGATCCATCGCATTGTATGCTGCCACGCCCAAGCACCAAGCGGAGGGGTCGTCGTTGGCGCTCGCCGTCTGGCTCGCCGGATCCAGCGACAGAGAGCGCCCGCCGGTCACCTGCCATGCGGGCACCGCGTACGTGACCACGTCGATTAGCTCGCCCTTGACCTCGAGGACGATCTCGTCAGCGTCGTTGGCGAGGTCGAACGTGGCCCACCCGTAGTCGACCGATACGCCACCGTTGGCGGTCGAGTCGGCGAGGGCGCCGAGCACGAGGGTGCCTCCGGCCGCAATGACCACCGGTCCTTGGCCGCCAATCACGTGCCACTGAGGTGCGTTCGCGTCGATGTCGTGCAGAACCCAGCCGGCGATGTCGATGTCCACGCTCGTTGTGTTGTGGAGTTCGAGCCACTCGCCCACGTTGTCCGCAACCGACGTGGGGTCCACCATGATCTCGACGATCACGACGTCGCCGGGGGACGCGAGCTGAATGCAGGGATCGAGGCCAGCGCAGTCCGCATCCAGGCAGTCCACCAACACGTCGCCGTCGTCGTCGAGGCCGTTGTCACAGACCTCCGTTGGCGTCGGCCCGCAGGTCGGTTCGCTCGCGCACCCCATGTCGTCGCAGTCGATCGCACCATCACCGTCGTCGTCGATGCCGTTGTCACAAATCTCCTCGCCCAGCACGCTGCACACGGGCTCGGTCACGCACACGGCGTCATCGCAGTCGATCGCACCGTCGCCGTCGTCATCGAGGTGGTTGTCGCAGATCTCTGCTGGCGCCAGACACCCGGGCTCGGATGTGCACGCCGCGTCCTCGCAGTCCGTCACCCCATTGCCGTCGTCGTCCATGCCGTTGTCGCAGATCTCCGCGATCGACAGGCAAGCGGGGTCCGTCGCGCACGCCGAATCCTCACAATCGGTAGCCCCGTTGCCGTCGTCGTCGACGTGGTTGTCACAAATCTCGGCCGGCGGAAGGCACGCGGGCTGGGATGCGCACGCCTTGTCGTCGCAGTCGGTGGCGCCATTGCCGTCGTCGTCAAGCCCGTTGCCGCAAATCTCGGAGCGCGGCGCGTCATCCGCGCAGGCCGCGCCGAAAAGAAGAGACGCGCACACGAGCCAGAACCTCGCTCCGCTGCCGTTCGCCATGCTCCCGCTGCCCTTCTTCCCGGCTGTGGCACGGACGAAAGCGCCCAGCCGGTCGCCAGTTGTGCTTCTGACTTCGGGAGTGTACGCTTGCTGCTGGCTCGGTTCCACCGGAGGTCGTCGTCAATGCGTAGGAGCACGCTGCTCTGGGGGCTTGTCTTGGTATTGACGGCGTGCGGTAGGCCGGGCGACGACGGCCGGACCGGAACGATCCGGGCCGAGCTCACCTGGCCCGTCGTCATCAACGAGCACTCGGCCGGCTCCTCGGGCTGGGTCGAGCTCTACAACACAAGCGATACGAGCGTCGATGTGTCCGGCTGGACCGTGGACGACATCACGGGCGGAGGCACGGCCCCGAAAGTCCTCGCCGCGGGCAGTACCGTTCCCGCTTGGGGCTTCCTCGTCGTGTCCTACGCTGGCTTGAACACCGCCTCCGCGGACACGGTGAACCTTCTCGACGGCAATGGGGAAGTCGGCGACAGCCACGGCAACGGTTACTCGGGGTCGTCCATCGCGGGTTTGTGCTTCGGCCGCCAGCCCGACGGCGGAGAATACGCGGCGTCATCGATCCCCTGCAGCAAAGGTTCGAGCAACGGCGGGAGCGCGCCGCCTCCTGCCGTCGTGCTGATCAACGAGTTTCGGGCCGGCTCCTCGGGCTGGATCGAGCTATTCAACCCGACCGACCAAGCGGTCGACCTCTCCGGCTGGACTGTGGACGACATCACAGGAGGCGGCACCTCCCCGAAGTCGGTCGCCAGCGGCGTGGTGATCTCTGGCAAGGGTTTTCTTGTGCTGCCCTACAGCGGCGTGAATACCGCTTCCGCGGACACGGTGAACCTTCTCGACCCCACCGGGACCGTCGCGGATAGCCATGGCAACGGCTACGCCGGCTCATCGATCGCGGGGTTGTGTTTCGGCCGCCGTCCCGACGGCGGGGCGTGGTCCAGCGCAGCGATCACGTGCTCGCAGGGAGTCACCAACGAGACTGGCGTGGCGCCACCGCCCGCCAGCGTGCAAATCAACGAGTTCTATCCGGGCTCCGCCGGCTGGGTGGAGCTGTTCAACGCAGGAGCCACCGCTGTCGACCTCACCGGGTGGAAGGTCGATGACGTCGGGTCCGGCGGCGCGTCTCCCAAGACCATCGCGGCGGGTACCGTCCTCGCTCCCGGTCAAGTCGTGCTCGTCGGGTACGGGGGCGTCAACACCGCTTCTGCCGACGAGGTGCGCCTGCTCGACCCGACGGGCGCGGCGGTGGACACCCACCCGAACTTCTTCGGGACCGACCCCTGTTACGGGACCGGCAGGTGCTACGGCCGGCTCCCCGATGGTGGCGCATGGGCGCCCGCGCACATCCCCTGCAGCGGCGGTTCCAGCAACCCGGCCACCGCCCCGGACATTTGCGCACCGGGCCAGCCGTGCAACGATGGCAACGGGTGCACCACGGGCGATACCTGCTCCTCGGCCTGCGTCTGCACCCCGGGGCCCACGCTCTCATGCAACGACCAGAACCCGTGTACGAGCGATGCGTGCTGGCCGGAGAGCGGCTGCGTGAACCCGCCCGTTCCCGACGGCCTGGACTGTGGAAGCGGCCTGCTGTGCTTCGGAGGTGTGTGTGGTGGCACCGAGCCTTCGCCTTGCGTCGCCACGGGCGGAACCTACAAAACCGTGGCGTTCACCAAGGAAGAAGAGTGCCGGGCCGTGCTGTTCCTCAACAAAGCCCGGTACAGCCAGATGAACGCAATCACCACGACCGCCCGGGACATCGCCTATGATTGCAGCCCGGGCAACACGTGCGGCTACCGCTCCGCGGCCTGGAGCAGCGTCGCCGAGTACGCTGCAGCCAACGGCGGAGCCAGCACGCTTACCGTTGGCACCAGTTCGCTCCTCGCGCTCAGAGCCGAGAGCGCGACCTTCATCGACGACGGGCTCTGGTTCGACAAGGTGTCGCCTACCTGGGCCAACCGCATCGCCCTCAACAACAAGTGGGTCCACTTCGAGCGGGTGATCGCCAAGTCACGAAGCGGTCTGTGCCTGAGCATCCACGACGGGCCATCCGTGTCGGAATTCCTCTCCGCTTGCATCGACCCGTGGTTCTGCGGCCCAGAGGGATGCCCGTCCGACTACCTCCAACAGTACGTGGGTCAATGGCTCTCGATCCGCGGCCGGCTCACCAACGAGACCGGATCCTGGAAGGTCGTCATCAAGAAGGTCCGAGCTGCAAACCCAGCCGTGCCCTGAACCTGGTGACGACGGGGGTCAGAAGGACGCGCCCACGGACGGGGACCCGCCGCCTCGCCAGCGGCTAACGAGCTGACCTTCGGCCCGTGCCGCGTGCCAAGAGCCACTCACGTCCAGGTCGGTCCGATCAACCGCAAGTGAAGGCCCGCAAGAGCGTGCGCCCCTAGCGCGGACCCCGAGTACTCGTGCTCGGCGGAGTACCCTGCCCGCTCGACACGCTCCGCATCGTCGCGTCGGACGGTTTGCTCGATGAACTGCCACGAGGGCCCTATCCCAGGCGTACCGTCGGCTCCCCGAGCGGCCACCGGAACTCCGCGGCAGGTTCGATTCCCACCCAGCGCTCGGTCACGTCCTTCGCGACCGTCGTGTCGCGCCCGGTGCCTGCCTCCACGGCGAGACTCAGTGCGAACTCTCCGAGGCTGTAGGCGGAACGCAACAGCACGCGGTGCCCGAGCCGCTGGGTACGCGCAGCGTGCACGCCATACCCCGCTTCCAACTCCCAGGGACGAAGCACGAGCGCGCCTGCACCAGACGCGTCAGCTCCGCGATAGGCAAGGACTCGTTGCCCAAATGCAGCGATGTCCGATCTCCGTGCCCGCTGAAGTAGAAGGCGAAGCTGACATCCGCGCGTGCGTGCTTCGCGGCGCGGGACTGCGCTTGCCCCATGGCGTTGCGAAGCTGCGCCGCCGTGGGCTTCCGCAGCAAGATCACATGGTCCGCGGACACTCCCCCAGCGACGTGAAGGCCCCGACCACCTTCACCGCATCTTGCTCCGCGTACCGGAGCGGACGCTCGTCTTCGTGACCGGAGCCGTGCCCCACCGCCACGAGAATCCGTGTGGGTGACGCCCACGCCGTCCCGGACAGGAGAAGCAACGCGAGCACCACCATGACGAGCAGGCAGCGGGCCTGGTGACGGTATGTGGTGCGGAGCTGTCCGCCGGGGACTACTACTCCCATCCTTCACCCACCCAACCCAACACCCTTCCCGAAAACCCAAAGTCGACGCGCTGCCAGCCGCTCCCCCCATGGACACACGCACGCAACGTCCGATTCGCCGAGCAACGCAACTCCACCGCTCCAGGCCATACCCGATAGGACGTGCGCAGGTCGTTCGGGTCGAAGTTCCCCTCGCATATCCCTCCGCATACGTCCTGCTCCCGGTGCCGAACCCCCCCGGTGCGCAACGATACCTCGAACCCTGCTCCAAGCCCGTACCACTCCGTGGGCTCCACCTCGCGCGTCTCCACGTCTACTCGGTAGAAGATACCCGACGGATCGTAGAGGATCCCCCCCGCGCCATCCATCCACAGCTGCGTCTCGATCGCCGGGTACGGGCCGGATCCGGTGGCCGGATTCATCGCCGCAACCTGTCCGTCAATCGTAACAAGCAGTAACTGCCCCTTCCGCTGCTCAACAATCATCCGTCTGTTGTCGAGCCATAGTACATCTCTCATCCACCGGTAGGGACTACTCGCCGCAAATGTCTCTCGGGAAAACCCGGTCGCGATCGTCTTCTCGGAACCACCCGGACCTCGCAGCACGAGCTCGCCGGTGAAGTGGAGTACGTCCGTGGGCGAGCGCCGCTTCGCCGCACCAGCATCGGCCTTGACCGGAGTCCATCGGATCGACGCCTCGTACCGGCCGTTTGGGGAGGCACCAGTCTTGTCGGCCTTGGACTCCGCAATCCGCCACAGCGCCGTGGTACCTTCGTCCCTCACAGGCAACCAGCGCCCCGTCGAAAACTCATATCGTTCGAACGTCGGCTCGATGGAACCGTCCGTGCGCACGAGCCAGTTGCCTTTGCAGCTGATGCCTTCGACGCGGTCGAGCGACTTCGTGGCTCCCGTTATGACGTCCAGCACCGTTCGAGTGCTCGACACGAGGTACCTGCCGTCTGCAAGGCAATTCCACTCCACGCCCCCGGTGCCTGGCACCGGATCTCGAGACTTCACGATGCGTCCGTTCTCGATCCGAGCGGCCATCACGCGTGGGTTGGCGGGATCGGCCACCTGTACGACTGCCCACGCGAGCGATGGGGTAGAATCGACGCCGGTAGCGGCGCCACCTTCTGCAACGGGGACTCCGCCCGAGCTGACGGGTGCCATAGAGCCGGCAGCGGTCGGTGCCCCCCGATCGGTAGGCGACGAGGGCGTCCGGCCGCAGCCAAAGAGAAGCCCGAGTCCGACCATCACCGCCGCACGACGAAAGCTGCTCATTCGCCCATTGTGGACGATTGGCACCGGTTCGCAAGGAAGTTGTTGAGGTCTCTACCCCACGATCCGCCGCGTACGAGGGAGCACCAGGTTCCCCTCCCCGTCGAACGAGACTCGCGCCTCCTTCAACAACAACCCAACCGCACGCTTGAATGCCTTCTTGCTCAACCCGAACCGCTGTGCTTCGGCCTCCGCGGTGGGAGACGAGCCCGCGAGCGTGAGGGCCACGTCCGTGGTCTTGGTCACGGACGGCGGTTGTGGCTCGCTCGGACGTTCTTGCCGGCGGCGCTTGTCGTCGTCGGACTTGGGCACGACGGCTCTTTGGCACCCGGGACGATAGTCGGAGAGGATGCGTCGGAATCGGCGGGTCTTGAGCTCGGGTCAAGCGTCAGGAATGGTACGAGACTGGAGAGCTTCGTGTCTAGACGCCGATCTGGTATGGTTGGGTCATGGAGAGTGTGCTTCGAACTGCGCTCATGTTCCTGCTTCTTCTGTCCGCGGTCTCGGCGTGCGGCAGCGACGACACCGCGTCCGACGCGTCCAAGGAAACTTGGTACTGCAAGCAAAGTCAGCCGGGCGCAACGTGCTTCTGCAACAAAGTCGATGACTCCGACAAGAACGTCGACGTTTGCTCGAGCACAGAGTGCTGCCTTCGCTTCGTCTCACAGAAGACGGACGGAACGGAGCGCGAGGAGTGCAACTGCTACATCCCCGGGGCGACCGAGACCTGCGGTTCGATCCGGTCCACTTGGCCGGACGCGACGGTCGTCGCGGCGTGCCCTCCGTAACTCCGCAGCAACCCACGTGCATGACACCGTCTCGCACTCACCAGGCTGCAGGGTCCCCGTGCGTACTTGATCCGGTAGCCCCCTCACCCTGCCGGAGTCTCAACCTCGCCGCTCTCGTCCTTGCGCTTGACCCGACGAGACTGCAGGGGCGGCACCTTCTCGTCCACCTTCTGGCCGAAGAGCCACGCCCCCGTCCGCCACAGCAGCTCGTAGCGCCCGACCAGCAACGTCCACAGCCGGTCCCTTGCCTCCACGGAGGCCACAAACTTGGGATTCACGTTCCTGGGCCCCGTCGCCGCCCCGGGCCGCAGAATCTCCAGCAGCTGCTTGCCAAGCTGCTCGGCCCGGTCCAGATCCCCGGTCGACACGGGGTGCTTGCCCGCGATGGCCTCCTGGTGGTGACGGTACAAGGGAGGAAGCTGCGTCGATCTGGCCCCGCCCCTCTTCGATGGCTCGCACCTCCCGCTCTGGGATAAGACCCGCCTCCGCCAGAGCCACCGCCGAAGTCAGAAGCTTGCGCCGGAGCTGGTAGGCCTCGGGGTCATTCGCAGCTCCTACTTGCCGAACGGTCCCGGTCGGGAGGCGGCCTCAACGGCGAAGCTGACAAGACGAGTGACTGCCAGTGTAACGGGTGTCAATACGACCAGCGACAGAGCGACGCGGGCGAGGTTCCGAACGGTGCCTAGACTGCTCTGATGGGTGTCGTTGCCTCGCCTTCCCACGGTCCGTGCCGAGCGCCAGCGGCGCCACGCCTCCGACAGGACGATTGTGGCGATGCACGAGCCCGCCCAGTAGAACGCTACAATCAACGGCGCGTGTGGGTCATCGAATTGCCATCGACGCTGGAACCGCCTTGAAAAGGCAGCGATCAAGTGTTCTCTCTTGTCCACGTCGACGCCAGTTACAACATAACTCTCCGACTCGGGTTCGCGTCGAACGCGAAGGTCCCGTGGGCGCAGCGTGTAGTGCGGCACCGTCGCCTTGGTGCCCTGGAACCAACTATCGAGCGGAATTCGGCTATCCGTGCAGAGACGAGGGTCGTGGAGAGCAGTATCGTAGCAGCCGACGCCCGGTTGCTCGGCACTCCGTGGGGTACCCGTCATCGTCGACGACCATGCGCACGTCCTTGCGCTCTCCCTGCGTCGTCGGTGGTGTGTCCCACGGCTCGAGGCAAGCCCACGGTAGGTCGCAATGTCCGCGTGGAGGCAGTCTCGACGGAATCGGGGCGGATGGTTGGTGTGAGCGCGAGCGGAAAACGCACCGCGACTTGGTGAGGATCAGAAGGACGCGCCCACGGAGAGAGCCCCGCCCCCACGCCAGCGGCTAACGAGCTGACCTTCGGCCCGTGCCGCGTGCCAAGAGCCACTCACGTCCAGCTCGGTCCAGGTCGGTCCGATCAACCGCAAGCGAAGGCCCGCGAGGGCGTGCGCGCCCATCGCGGAACCCGAGTACGCGCGCTCGGCAGAGTACCCTGCCCGCTCGACACGCTCCGCATCGTCGCGTCGGACGGTTTGCTCGATGAACTGCCACGAGGGCCCTATCCCGAGGCGTACCGTCGGCTCCCCGAGCGACCACCGGAACTCCGCGGCAGGCTCGATTCCCACCCAGCGCTCGGTCACGTCGTTCGCGACCGTCGTGTCGCGCCCCGTGCCTGCCTCCACTGCGAGACTCAGCGCGAATTCGCCGAGGCTGTAGGCGGAACGCAGCAACACGCGGTGCCCGAGTCGCTGGGTACGCGCAGCGTGCACGCCATACCCCGCCTCCACCTCCCAGGGACGAAGCACGAGCGTACCGCCCTTGCTCGCGAGCGCCTGCAAGGGGACCTCGCGAAAGTCGGATAGAGCCACGGCCCGCTCTTCCCCTCCAGCCACGGCCAACTCGGCGGCCGCGCCCTTGCCCGACGCCCTCCGGTGCACGACATACCTTCCCGGCGGCAAGCTCAACGTCACAAGCCGATCTGCAGAGCTCCACAGCTCGGCCGTCACCGTCCGCGATCGAGGCGCGTACACGAGATAGTACACGTCAGCTTCCCTGGGAAAAATCAGGTGCCCCGTCTGCCCCCCCAGGCTCGTCAGCGTGATGGGCGCCACCTCGCTCACCGCGAACTTCGCCGAAGGCCGCTGCAGCACGCCACTGCCCCGCGCCGATCGATACAACGTCTCGTGGTAGGCATACGCATAGGACTCGGCGAGCGAGACGCGTCGGTCCCCGTCCGCATCGGCCGCCCCCCGAAGCCCCGTCACCCATGCGTGGGTGAACACGGCGCCACCGAGCGGGTCGGACTCCTGGGCCGCCTCCCCGTCCGCCGACGCGAAGAGCCACGCCGTTCCGCTCGTCCCCGAGGGATTGCCCAGCGAAATGGCAAACCCCTGCTCGGCCGACATGCCTTTCGCCCGGTTGCTCCGGCACGCGTCGAGGACCACCAAACGCAGCGAAGCTGGCACCGCCTGCACCAGACGCGTCAGCTCCGCGATAGGCAAGGACTCGTTGCCCAAATGCAGCGATGTCCGATCTCCGTGCCCGCTGAAGTAGAAGACGAAGCTGACGTCCGCTCGCGCGTGCTTCGCGGCGCGGGACTGCGCTTGCCCCATGGCGTTGCGAAGCTGCGCCGCCGTGGGCTTCCGCAGCAAGATCACCTGGTCCGCGGACACTCCCCCCAGGGACGTGAAGGCCCCGACCACCTTCACCGCGTCTTGCTCCGCGTACCGGAGCGGACGCTCGTCGTCGTGACCCGAGCCGTGCCCCACCGCCACGAGAATCCGTGTGGGTGACGCCCACGCCGTCCCAGACAGCAGAAGGAACGCGAGCACCGCCATGTAAAGCAGGACCGATCGTTCCCGCCCGAGCCACGAGCGACGCATCACTTCCCCCGCTCGACGTGCAGCGGGAGGACCGTCACCGTCTCGAAGGAGCGCGCGCGCCGGGCCAGGTCGACAGCTTCAGGAGGACCGGCAAGGACCCATCCCGCCGCCGGCGCGTCATCGAACCGGACGGACTGCGGCGTGAGGTGCGTACCCGGCGTGAGCATGGTGGGCGACAGGAGCGTAACCCACGCCCCATCCTCGCTCAACACGCCCACCTCGAACGTGGCAGCGGAATCCACGCTGATCTCAACGCGCAGGCGGTCCCATGCTCGAAGCCCCACGTCGGCACCGAGTCTCTCCTGGCTCCCCTCGCGCTCCCGGATGACGACGATCTGAGGCCGCCCCTTGAATCGCACCCCCGTGGGTTCCGCCGTCTCGAGCGACGTGGCCATCGCGACCGGACCGGTCGACGGCGCGAGTGGTTCGACCCAGAGGAACGCCCCTGCCGCCGCGGCTGCGAGGCACGCACCAGCCGCCAGGCCGTACCACGCGCGCCGATCCGACTTGGTGCTCCGCTTCGCCACGGCATCCGCAAACTGCAGTGGAGGCAGCGACGTCTCGACGAAACCTGCCGTTCCTTGACGTAGCCGCTCCACGTACGATCGACACGCCGCGCATTGGTCCACGTGGAGCGCGGTAGCCTCGTCCTGGCCCCCAGAAGCCAGCTCCTCGAGCAAGTAACTCGCAGGATGGTCAGCCATCGGTGCCTCCCATGACCCGTCGCGCTCGCTCGCGAATCCCCTGCACCCGCTTGTTCACGGTCACGCGCGACGTGCCAATCTCGTCCGCGATCTCTCCCTGGGACATGCCGTCCACAAACGCCATCACCGCGATCTGCTGCTCCTGCTCGGTCATGCGACCGAGCAACGAGAGCACCGCGTTGCGAACCGACGGATCGACCGACGGGTGAGCCCCCACCTCGTCATCGATCGCCTCGACTGGACGTGCCATCTGCAGCTTGCGGTTCCTTCGCATGGCGTCGAAGCAGCAGCGTTCGGCGACCCGGGACAGCCACCGGAGGGGCCGTTCCGTGTCCTGCATCGTCGCGCCATGGGTCATGAGCTTCACGAAGGTCTCCTGCAAGGCGTCGTGGGCTGCAGCATCGTCACGCAAGATCAACCGGCACCTGCGCAGCAGGAAGTAGCCGTATCGTTGATACAGCGCGGCGACCTCGTCTCGGGACATCGGCACGGTGACCGGAAGTCCTAACGGGCCGTCGGGGGACTGTCAAAGAACACGCCGCCACGACGACCCCGGACCACCGATCAAGGAATCAAGCAAGGCCACGCGACAGGCGGGTTCGCCGGGTCCGGGACGTACCAACACTCACCCGTGCAGATCTTGCCCCGGCACACACCCTGGTCTTCACAGGTTTCGAAGAAGTAGGACAGGCCGTCGGCCGAGCAGCTCAGCCCCGGGTCCTGCGGCGACGGGTACTGCTCGGGCACTTGAATCGTGGGCGCCACCGAAGTACCGCCGGAACTCTCGCTCGACAGGCCGCCCGCGTCCTTGCACATCATCGAGGCGAACTGCGGGTCGGACGTCATGGTCAGCACGAAGAACGTGCCCGCGTCCATCCACTGCATCGAGGGCCCCTCGTAGTCATCCCCTTCGGGCATGGGCACCGGCTCGTCCGCTGCGTCCACGGGCTCCTCGCCGCCATCCACAGGGCTTCCACCGGTATCGCCTCCGGTTCCGACCGACGGGTGCTGACACATCACGAGGATGTCGTCAGAGTCGACTCCGGTGGAGATGGGCTCGCTGAAGTCCAGCAGGTTGTAGCCGAGCTTGGGAAGGTTGCCGTCGCCGTCTTGCAGTTCGTCCCAAGCCGCGACGTTCCCCTCGACGTAGACGAGCATGAGGGACTCGTTCGCGCCCAGGACGCGGTCGACATAGTCCGCCGCACCGGGGCTCACGAGGTCGAGCCTGCCGTTGGCGTTCAGGTCGTCGTAGGCGGCAATGGTGCCGATGGCGACGCGCAAGGGACCGGACCCTGCCATGGCCTGGGGGCGACTCGGGGCCGCTGGGATCTCGCTCTCGCCAAAGGATCCGGGGTCCGAGGGGGCGGGCTCGTCGATGTCGCCGGGGCCGCCACCGCTGCCCGGAACATCGGGCGCGTCGTCGGGCTCGGACGGATCGCTGTCCTCCGCGAACGGGTCGATCATGCACCCCACGGGCGGGGGATCGGTCAGCTCGAGCCGAAACCGCGACGGGAACACAGGCTGCACCTGCACTTCCTGGGACACGCGGTACATGTCGCCCTCGATGTCGCCACAGTTCCAGATGACGGCGACACGAACGGCACCCGTGGTGGACACGGCATCCGGGTTGGTCAACTCGCCCTGCAATACGGCGAGAGGCTCGTGGCTGTCCGTGTCGTCGGCAAGCGAGCCGCAGCCCGCAGCGAGGGTGGAGAGAAGAGCAAAGGAGGTGAGGAACAAGGAACGGTACATGGGGTTCTCCGTTTCGCGATCAGCAGTTCTTGCTGGGTTCGCTTCATGGACGCGGGGACCCATGGGAAGTGTAAAGGCGAAGTGGGGGGCGGGCCGTTTTTTTCTTCCGGCCCGAAAGAAGAGGCTGGTCCCAAATCAAGCACCGTTCGAAGAACGTGCTTGGGTTTGGGGCCATCCGAGCCGAAGGCGAGGCGTTTTGGGGTGAGCCGCGGTGAGCGCGGCCCGAAGTCCCTACCGGGTTGAGGCTCGACCACGACAATGGGCGGATGACGCACATCAAGTAGGTGTGCTCGGCAGAAGAATCAATCAGTCGTCTTGGGGCACGGCCTTGCCGTGCCGGGCTGGACTCGGCGTTGCCGAGTCGCCATGGATGCGGATTTGTGACGGTACACATCCGAGACCGTGGCGGCGCGACATCGTCGCGCCCAGCTTTGCGCACGGCAACGCCGTGCCACCTGCCAACATCCCTTCGCCACAGAACTATACTAGTTCACGTCGAAGTCGAGCTTGCGCACGGGCGGAATGGCGGGACAGGGGATGTCGACGCCCGCGCTCGGGCTGAAGCTCTTGACCACGGTCTTGAGCTTGTCGGACGTGCTGGCGTCCGGCGAAATCCCGACCAAAACGTACTCCTGCTTCTTGCCGCTGAGGGAAGCCGTCTCGAGCAGGAACTCGACGAAGTCGACAGACGCGAGCTCCGGGTGTCCCTTCAGCCCCTTGCGGGTCAGGTCGTAACCGAACGTGGGGCCAGCGATGGTCCCACGGCGGAACAATTGCACAGCGGGCCCCTTGCAGCTGAAGTCTCCCGTGGCCGGCGGGGTCGTGGGGGGAGGCGCGGCGGTGGGAGGCGCCTCCGGCTTCGGCGGCTCGGTGGTCGCCTCGGGCTTCGCAGCAGCGTCCGCCTGGGCCGACGCCACGTTCTGAACCCCCGTGCGGATCGACTGGATTTCGCGAAGCAGCTGGGACGCCTGATCCGCATCCATGTCCTTCATGCGATCCTTCAGGGACATCAACGCGATGAAGGAGTCGTCGATCCGCTTCTGGTCCTCGCGGTACTCCGCCACAGTCAGCTTGCAGGTGTTGAAGTTGTTGCACATCGCCACCCGCTGCTCCTTGAGCAACTGAATGAGCGAATCGGCCTGCCGGATCGCGGTCTCCTTGTACGACGCGCTGGCCCCCACCCCCGCCACGCCGACCGAACCCTCGAAGCTCTCGCCGTCGTAGCGAAGCCCCACGCGGGAGCAATCCTCGCGCACGATCTTTCCGATCGGGTCAGGGCACGTGTACTCCTCGTACCCGGAGCCGGAGTTGGTCGCAGGGGCGCCAGATCCCCCGCATCCCGAGGTGACGAAAGCAGCGGCGAGTGCAGCGACGACGACGAAGTTCTTCATGGGGTCCATGGCTTATCATAGTGGCCCCCGGTCGGGTAGACCGGCCTTGTCCATGAGCGCAGGGCAGGCCCTCACAGCTCGTAGCGCAACCCCACTCCAATCAGGTCCGAGCTGGCCCGGTACGTTCCCCCGTTCACCGCCTCCAACGGGGCATTGCCCTTCAACGGGTTGATGCGCGGGATCTGGGCGCTCGACGGCGACACGTAGGTCTCCTTCGCGAACACGTGGCCATAGAGCGCGTCGAAGCGCCAGCCCTTGCCCACGTGAAGGCTGCCTCCGATCGCCACGAGCGTCTTGTCGAAGTCGAGGGAGCTCAAGGACATGTACTCCTCGGGGACCGCGCTCGACTCGGTGGACACCCCGGCTCTCGCGTCCATCCGGTACCCGCCCGCCACGAACCCGTACTCCGCCCCCAGACGGAAGGAGTTCGTGTCCTGGTAGTTGCGGGGGATCTCGATGTCAGGCATCGCCACCGAGGGCGGCGCCCCGATCACCCCATCGAGCGAGATCCCCTTCGGGGTCGCATAGATCACGTCGTGGGAAGACCACAGCTCCCGCACGTAGGAGACCTCGACCCGCACGTCCTTGTCTGGACGTACTTCCACCCCCGCCCGCAGGATCGCGGCCAAGTCGAACGCCACGTGCGCCTGATCCCCGGTCACCTTGGCGCTGTCGAACACCACACTCGAGGGCAAACGCGTGGTGAGCACGGCGTCGGAATCGATGTGCATGGGCAATTGCCCGCTGAACCCCACGCGCACCGACTCGTGAGGCACCAGAATGACGCCGGCATTGGCGGAAGGGGCGAAGATCGGACCGACCTCGAGCTTGGCCGCGGCGTCGTACTCCGGTTGCTCCGGCGCCCCCACCAGCCGGTCCTGCGGACTCGCACTGAAGGTGATCGTCGAACGGAACGTGCCCACCAGCGCCAGCACGCCCACCCCGACCCGCAGGAATCCCGCCGGCTCGGACGCCACCCACACCCCAGGCAACGCGAGCCGCGACCCGTTGAAAGATCCCAGCGTGTACCGAGCCGGCGACGGCTGCCCTTCCACCCTGTCGGGATAGCTCGCGAGCGGAACGTAGGGGGCAAGCACCCCGGTCGCCACCGTGAGGTACTTGCTGAACCGGTACGACACGGCCCCCGTGGGGAGCGGCAGGATCGGAGAGGTGCCTTGAATCGTAGGCGACTCGACCCGATGCACCGTCCCCTGGCTGTCCACGATCTGCAACTCCCGCTGGTACTCGTTGCGAAACCTCAGCCAGGTCGCGTCAAACAAGATGCTCGACCCGGACTCCGCCACCCCGGCCGGGTTGTACCAGATCGCCCCGAGATCGTCCGCCCCCGCCACGAACGCCCCGCCCCGACCCACCGGCCGAACACCCCGGTCCGAGAAGTAGAACCCCCCTGCCTGGGCGCCCGGCGCGACCGCGCTCGCCACCGCAATACCCGCGCAGCAAAGCCACCGAACCCAGGAAACGCGCGTCGTGAGCCGCTTCATCGAAGGTCAGTTCTCGAGCGTGGCCTGCCGTACGACTTCCCATACCTGCTCGAGACCACTGGCCTCGTCCAGGAAGAACAAGGAAGCCTCGTGGCCGATGTTCTGGAAGTCCTCAGGGTCGAGCTTCTCGCGTGAGCTCGGGTCCGCCCGGTTCACGTCCCCGATCACGCTCAGGATCACTTCGATGGGCGTCGACTCCCCCGTCCCCATCGGCGTCACCAAGTTGTGAAGCACCAACGCCACCGTGCGATGGGGATCCACCGCGCTCGTGCAAACCTCCTCGCTCCCCTCGTAGTCTCGCGCAAACACCCTCGTCAACACCTCCACCAGCGCGTCCGCCGTGCCTCGCTGCACCATCGCCCCCTTCGCATCCACCAGCGTCGGAGCCAGCGCCTTCGACGCCACCTGATAGAGCGGCTGCAAGTTCGTGTCGTCGTGCAAGACCTGCAGCAGGTCCAGCAGCGCGGAGAGCGTCGTGGCCTGCGCATCGTTGTCCGAAGAGGAGTCGAGCAGGTACACGAGAAACGCCTGGATCTCCCGCCGCGCGTCAGGATCGCTCCGCACCGCCTCGATCACGTCCATCGACGCCGCGAACGTCGGGCCCGCCACGACATCGCTCAGCTTTCTCGCAAGCTCCTCCCGAGCCCACTCGCACTTGGCCTGGGGCCGACGGTCCGGACAGTTCGCGAGGATCTGCGACCGCAGAAGCTCGAGGACCTTCGGCAACACGGAGGGAAGCGCCTCGTTCGCAAATCGCGCGTCGTCCCCCCTACCCTCCACCGTGAAGAACGTGTCCACCACCGTCGACCGCGCAGCACGCCAGTTCTCCTGCCGCTCACCATCTCCCGTGCTCGCCCAGTGCGCGTCGAAAGCACGGTCGATCCCCTTGAAGGAGTCGATCAGAAGGTACAAAGGCGTGACCTGCGGCGCCTCGCTGCCGTTGTTCAACGTCACGCTCTCGCGGCCGTGACGGTCCGTCAGCCCCTCGTTGCGCGCCGGGTCGATCATCACGCGCAGCGCGTCGAGCAGCACGGACAGCGCCTCCCGCTGCGTCGTCTTCACGCACGCATGCGACGTGTCGTCGTACCGGTCACAGCTCTCGATCGTCATGCCGTCGAGTTCGTCCACCACGGCAGCGAGCGTGGGAAACAAGTCGCTGTTCTTGATGACGTCGGCGAGGAGCGGCTCGTAGCGCACGACACCGTCCTGGCTACACCAGCGGGCATGAGACGGGTCGAGGCCCGGGTCGCACTCTTCCTGGGTCTGCTCAGGAGAGCCCCAGTGAATGTGCAGCTTGTCGAACAACTCCACGAACAGGTGCGAGGCGCCGTTGTCGTGGAAGGCCTCCGCCATGGGCTGCACGAGTTCCACGAACTGCATCTGCTCGAGCGGGTACAGCGCGTTGCCGTCCCGGAACCGCAAGGTGTCCTCGAACCGCTGGCACGTCCGCAACCGCATTACGGTTCCATCCGTGTCCGTGAACGGCGTGTAGTCGCACAGCATGCTCGGGACGGGATCCATCATCCCCGTGAGGAAGTCACGAGTCTGCGGGTACTCGTTCGTGCCCGCGTATCCTCCCCACTCGCCGTAGGGCGAGTCGAAGGACATCAGACGGGACACCGCGCCTACCGTAGGCTGCAACCGCAACCCGTTGAGCTGGGAAACGTCCTGCAGGAAAGCGTCCGGGCCGCCCACCAGCTTGTTGAGCGGCGACTCGAGAAGCTTCCGCAGGCACTCGTCGCGAATGTCGAACTCCGCCCGCCGAAGGGCCACGTCCACGATGAGCTTCGCCATGTCGTGGAAGCGGAGGATGCCGCATTCGGGCATGGGGTCAGGGGGCGCCGATGCCCCCACGAACGTGCACGCGGCCTTGACCATGAAGTCACCGGGGTACATCACGTTCACCGTGATCCCACCACTGGGGGGCCACTCGATCTTGAGCGGGATTTGCGCGTCCTGCTTCGTGCAGTAGCCAAGCCCGTTGGCATCGTGAAGAAGCTGGGTGAAGCGCTGGAACGCACTGCGGTTCTGCCCCGTGTCCGGCTTGCTCCGGTCCACGAGGCTCGCAAAGGCGGGATAGCCCGTGGGGACCAGCGGGTCCTCCGGCGTGGCGCCGGGCTTGGTCACGACCTTGAGGGTCGTCAGGTTCACCGTGGAGTTGAAGCTGTCGTAGTTCTCGAGGGAGTTCGCGTCGCGGTAGTAGGACAGCTCGTCCCGATGCTCGAGATAGGCCGCGAACACCTTCTTGATCTGCTGCGTCCGCTCGTCCCGAAACGAACGCACGAGGTCCTCGAGCAGGTTGGGCGTGCGCGCCATCGTGACGACGGTCTCGAGCAGGTGATCCCAGAACATGGAATCTTTCGGGACCCATGCCTCCGGGTACTGGTCGGAGATCGCCTTGATTTCGAGCCCCAACCCCACCAGCCGCGCGATCAGCTGCGGTTTGTCCACCGACAGCTTGTGCGCGAGCGCCAGCACGTCATCCATCTCCCGGTGCGACAGCACGGTGCCGATCGCATGCGCCAGATCCACCAGCGGAGAGGTTGCCGGGTCGAAGCGCCGATAGCCGACGCTCACGCCTTGGTCGCCCATTCCTTCAGGCACCGGAAGCCCGAGGGCGCGAAGCTCCTCCGATCGCTCGGGGTCGGGCGGATAGACCCGCGCCGTCGGCTCGTTCTCCCGCTCGCCGAACAACAGCTCCGCCCCCGCGATGAGGTGCAGCATCGTCTCGGACCCCGTCCCGTCATCCTTCGCAAACAGCGGGCGAACGTCACGAACCAACGCGTTCATGAACGTGCGGTTCACGTCCACGTACTCGTATAGCAACTCGCCGTCATGCAGAGCGCGTCCGTAACTGTCTCGCTGTCCGTCAGGCATGCCGACCGCAAAAAACGGCGACGTCGGCGGCTGCCCCGTCGAGGTCACGAACTCTCCCAACTCGTTGATTTTGGGGTTGCCGTCCGAGTCGCTCAGAAAAGGATCGGGCAGGGCGCCGTCGACGCGAGAGACGACGGCCATGCCGCGAACGTCCCTGCGCGTGATGGTGGGCCGACTCGACCCACCGAAGGAGGGGTGCTCGAACAGCAAGAAATCTTGCGCGATCTCGAGGGTGCTGCGAGGGCGAGACAGCACCATCGTTCCAAGCTTTGGGTCCTCGAACGTGTCGAGCGGCTCGCCGTTGCTCTCGACGGGAACCCGCAGTTCCTCGCGAACCACCCGCAAGAACTGCTGGAACTGACCGTGGGCCTGACCCGGGACCGGGGTTCGATTGCCAAACAACGCGTCGACCTTGGGGTCGGTCTTGTGCGCAGGATCGTTCGGGTCCGAATCCGACGCGAACAACCGAAGCAGCGCGTTGGAAAGCTCGAACAGACGAGGGTACGAAAGCGCGGGACGGCTCACGCCCAGCGCGAGCTCGATCGGCCGGTAGCCCTGACGCGCATCGAAACGCGCGAGCGCAGTCGCCGCCTGTTCGTCGTCGTGCACAGCCTCCATCAGTCGCCCCACGGCCCGCGTGAGCGAGGGGATCGTGCCGTCGTTGTACAGGTCGATCAGGCGGGTCAAGGTCTCGGCGAGCAGGTCGAGATACGCTCGCTTCTGCTTCTCGTAGGCGGCGTCGCACCCCGATGTTGGGTCGACAGGAACGCGTTTCTGCAGGAACACGTCGATGTCAGGGAACGCGGCGTCGAGGGCTTTCACGAGGTCTTCGCGCCGGGCGGCGAGGGCTTCCACGCGCGCGATCTGGTAGGCGCGGTCCTTCTGCAGCTTCGCCATGGGCACGAAGTTGCCTTCGACGTCGTGGGCGGGGCGCAGCGGAGGCAGCAGGGAGCGGTTGACGCCCGAGGCGAACTTGCCAGAGGAATCGGCGTGGCAGACACCGTGAAACGAGGCTCCGGTGACGTCGACACGGAGAGCCTGGGCCCCCACGCGATCGCAGACGATGCCGTACAGCTCCTGTCCGAGGGAGTAGCGCTGGGGCACGTCGCGGGTGGCGTCAAAGTCAGCGCTGCAGCTCAGCGCTACGGTTGCGAGACCGGCAAGGGCCATGACTGGCCGACCGATTCGTCCAAGCACGGTTTGTTCTGCACGGGTTAGCTTCGGGTGGGACAAGGGCGTCTCCCGCTGTCGGCTCGCGTGTCGAAGGGAATCACGGAAGCGCCACCCCGCGATTCAAGGTGATTTTGTACCATGTTCTGGGGGAGATGGGCAGGCATTGTTCACGAGATGATCGGGAACAAGCTCCGCGGGGCGGCAAGAAACGATCTTTTTTCGGCCACCCGCGTCGGACGCCGAACCACGGGCGCGAATACCCAATCAAGCCGGCTCCGTGAGGTAGCCACCAGTCGAACCCAGGGCGCTTCGACGGCTCCGGTGAGACGTGCCTCTCCCCACGCGGAGGCACCCATGCCGGGAGGCGGGCACTCGAGATCTGTCCTGGTCACGTCGATCGAGAGTCCGAACCCCAGGAGTAGACTATGAAACGTATCGGAAAGAGGTTGTTCATCATGGCGGCGATGGCGGTCCTGGGGGGTCTTTGCACCAAGGACGTGGCTGCCGGGGACTATCGAACCATTGACGCGAGCCTGAGCCACACCACGCCGCAGTGGCACCAGACGATCAAGAACGACGGTCATCCCGTGGGTTGCGGAAACACGGCGTGGGCGATCCTGTACGGCTACTGGAAGCAGCACAAAGGAAAGGGCAACTTGCTGAACGGCGTGAGCATGCCGCACAACCAGACGTCCAACGACCCTGGGCTCAAGGCGGCCATGGAGGAGATCGCCAACGACACGAACAGCACGTACGGGACATACCAAGGTCAGAAGTGGGGTCGCACGACTCCGGGTAACATGTGCGACGGCAAGAAGTACGCGGAGAGGAGGGGCTACCGGGTCACGTGCGAGCGGATTCTGGGCACGGAATTCGACAAGTTCGACCGCGTGCGGGCGTGGATTGCGGCGGACAAGCCCGTGATCATCCTGATCAACGACCCGGCGCACGCCTTCTCCAGTCTGCACTACCCGGTGATCGAGCAAGCGCAGAAGAAGCAGAAGCGCGTGCTGGGCAGCTGGCGAGACCGGGACGTCAGCTACTTCATCAACAACGGCAACGGTGGGGACGAATGGATCTGGGTGCGCGAGGTCGGCGGCAACGATCACCCTCACACCGGATCGTTCTCGATGTTCCTGGTGGACATCCAGTAGGCCACGGATGACAGATACCGAGGCCCACAGGCCTCCCGCTCCTCGGCCCCGCCCACCCGTCTGCGGAGCCCCCTGAACCCAACCGGCGGCCTGCCACCAAGAAGGTGAGGTGCGCGAGAGGGCTCCTTCCCCCGGCTGATCTGGGGAACCCTTTGCCCTTCATCGTGACCGGAGCTAGGCTTGTTCCCGAGTGCGATGAACTGGTTCGACGGAAGCTGGACGCCGTGGGTTGCTGTGGCCGCAGGGCTGCTCGTCTGGTTTGTGCTCGTCCGCGTGCATCTTCGGTTCTGGGAGCGACGCATCGCGTTATCGCTCCACTACGATGAGGAGGAGCGGATCGAGACCGCAGACGGGGCTGCCATCGAGCTTCGACGCATCGCGCCCAAGGGGGCCGGGCCGGTGCAGCCTCCCGTGCTGCTGGTCCATGGCATCTGTGCGAACCACCGCAATCAAGACATCCACCCCAAGTACTCCCTGGCTCGGCACCTGGCGGGGTTGGGCCGCGACGTATGGCTCCTGACGCTGCGCAGCGGGCTTTCCTGGGGATTTTACCCGATCCGTCGGGACCTTGGGTTCGCCAACATGGTGCGTTACGACATCCCCCTGGCGGTGTCGCGCGTGCTCGAGCGCACCGGGGCGAAGTCCCTGGACTACGTGGCGTTCTCCATGGGCGGCATGCTGCTGTACGCGTCGCTTGGCACGACGGTGAAGGAGGGATCGCTCCGCAAGGCGGTGTTCATTGGGACGCCGGGGCGCGTGGACGCCCCGCACCCCATCGTGAAGATTTTTCGGTTCTACCCGCGGTGGCTCGTGCCGCCGATCCTCAGTGGGCTGGGGGCCCGCATGTTCGCGTTCCTTTCCGAGTGGTTCATCACCCCCCTGCACAAGTGGATCTTCAACCCTCGCAACTTCGCGAAGACGATCACGAAGACCGCGCTGGTCAACTGCATCCAGGACGTTCCGGCCGCGCTGGCGGCCGACTTCCTCGGCTGGGCCACGCGCGACGGGGAGATCCGGATGGATGGAAAGCGCGTGCTCGATCAACTGGCGCATGTTCGGGTCCCAGCGCTGTTCGTCGCGGGGGCAGCGGACCACCTCGGCACGGAGTCGGCGGTTCGGGCTGGGTTCGACGCATGGGGCAAGGACGAGCCGGACACGCCGAAGAGCTTCATGGTGCTCGGCCGCTCCCACGGCACACAAGAGGACTACGGTCACGGGGACCTCGCCATGGGGTGCCACGCGGACGTGGACCTGTTCGAGCCGGTCCAGCGCTTCCTGAGCTCGCCGCCCGTTCCGCCTGCTCGCACCGGGGCGTGAGCGGATCGATCGCCTGACACGCATGCGCGCTTTCGATAGCAACGAAAAGCCGATCGAGTATGCTTTCCCCTCTTCGAGGAAGGGACACCCGAGGGAATCCGATGCGCATCGCCATGCTCCTACCGGTCGCCGATCACCCTGCCACGCGGGCCTATGCGTTGTGGACGCGAAGCGCCCGCGACCTGTCCGAGGCCTTGGTGCAGCGGGGCGTCGAGGTCACCGGCGTACCCATCGAAGACGCCGGCCCGCTCATGCCGACCTATCGCAGCGGCGTCGTCGGGGTCGAGTCCGTGCTCCGTCTCACCCACGTCTTCCAGAAGGCAGGAGACTTCGACCTGATCCACGACATGGTCGGCTTCGCTGCCCTGCCCTTCGCAGGCTTCATCACCACACCCATCCTCTCCACCGTCTGGTTCGAGATGTGGAAGCACGCCGCGGACATGTACCAGGAGATGAACCAGCGCGTGTTTTACGTGGCTCCCAGCGAGCAGGACCGCAAGGCTGGCCTGCTGTACACCGAAACGCTTCCCTGGGGCGTGCCCGTCCGGTCGGCTCCCTTCCACGCGATTGCCGACGACCACTTGGTCTTTCTCGGCGCCCTGCGCCCGAAGGCCGGTGTGGAGGAAGCCATCGAGGTGGCGAGGCACGCGGACCGCACCCTCGTTCTGCTCGGGGCCGTGCAAGACCGCGTCTTCTTCGACCGTCACGTGGCGCCGCACCTCGGCGAACACCTCCGGCATCACGAAGACCCCGCGTCCCCCGAGGCCGACCGCCTCATCGGTCAAGCCACTGGCGTGGTGCACGTCGGCGGCGGCGCGGGCATGCAGCAGCTCGCCCTGCTCGATGCCCTGGGCCGGGGAACGCCCATCCTCGCCATCGACGACAACCACGTGGACCTCCTCAAGGACGGAGAAACGGGCTTTCGCTACGCAACCGCGGAAGCTGCGGCGGCGGGAGTCCGCGAGCTCGCGAGTCTCGATCGCAAGGTCTGCCGCGACCGGGTACTGGGCGAGCGCGCCCTCATGGACATGGTCGATCCCCTCCTCGCCCTCTACGATCGCGTCACCTGCCAGGCGCGGCGCGAAGAGCATCGGCCCTGGGGATACTACGTGGTGCTCGCCGACGAGCCCGATCACAAGGTGAAGCGACTGGTGGTCTACCCCAACAAGCGCCTCAGCTTGCAGCGCCATCGACACCGTTCGGAGCACTGGTTCTTGGTCGAGGGCGAGGCCATGGTCGTGCAGGACGACGAGGAAGTGCGCATGCTTCCTGGTCAGTCGATCGAGATCCCGAAGGGTTGCTGGCACCGGATCCGCAACCCGGGCTCCCAGAACCTCGCGATCATCGAGGTGCAGACCGGCGACTACTTCGGGGAGGACGACATCGAGCGCAAGGAAGACGACTTCGGGAGAGCGCCAGGGCCTTCGAGCTGAGCGGCTTCGTCAACTCACCCGAAGACTTCCTCCAGGCTCGCTGCCTCGAGCATCCGCTCCGACCACCCGTCCAGGTGCTCGATCGACGAGGACGCCACGCGCTCTTCCACCCAAGAGGGCACAGGTCCGAACCGCTTGGCCAGCAAGCGCAGCACCAACCGCCGGGCCATCTCACGCCCCTCTTCACGCCCCTCTTCCAGCCATCTCCAGGCGAGAGACCCCTCCACAAGCTCCGGATCCATCCCCGCCATCTGCCCCACATGCATCAACGTTTCCTGAGTCATCGTCGGTACCGCCTTGGCAAGATACGTTAGCAGAAGCTCCATCACCCGCAATCCGCTCGGCTCCCGCACCACCGATCCCAGTAGCTCGTGCCACGCGCGAAGCATCGCCCCGAGCTCCGGGTTCCTCACGTTCCGAAGGATGAGCAACAACAACCGCAACGACGCCGTCGTCGCCATCGACACGATCTGCGCGTCCGTCATCCCTCGGAGGTCGAACAAGAAGTACGACTGTTGCGGCACCTTGTCCCGCAGGCACGACGGCAGCTGCCCCCTATCTCCCACGAGGTCTTGTAGCTGCATCGGCGCCCACCATCGCTCACGTGCGTGCGTCAACACGATCGGCACCACCACGGGCAGTCGCTCGAGGCTGGGGTTCTCGGCCAGCGCCTTGGACCACACCAGGTCCGTGCTGCGCAGAAACCGATACGGAATCCACCGATCCACCGTGCTCTGATGCTCGAACAGCAAGTACAAAACGGCAGGTAACCCGTCGAGGCTCGTCTCGTACAGGACGTCGGTGGCGCACCAATGGGGCCTCGGGTCGACCAGGTGATCAGGACGGGCTTCGAGCCGGGTCAAGTCGAGACGCTCCACCAGTTCCGGAGGCAGGAACGTCGTGAAGAAAGCCCGGGCTACGTCAGGGCTCTCGAACACGGCGCGCAGCATCGAGTCGTGCACTTGGGATGGGTGGGTCTTCATGGTCTCCCGCTGCCACGAGAGAGCACGGGGCAAGCCAACGGCCAGCCAGCGTCATTTCAATGGGTTGGCTGCTGTGACGGGTGGCGGCGCGCCACCCTTGACCGCCACATGCCGAGGCGGATCGTGCCAAGAACCCCGGGGAATCGGCGGAAGTGGCGATGCGCCACCCCGGGGTGGCGGGCGCCACCCTGGCCTCGGACGATCCGAGACGGAAACTTGCCCCTTTCCCGCCACCGGAGGGAGGTTCGGGGCATGCGATTCCCTTGCGTCAGCTTTGCGTCATTGGCCGTCCTGTCCCTCATGGCGGGTTGCGAGCAGCGCGGGCCCGCGGCACCCAGCTCCGAGCCCACCGGCAACACTACCGCGCCCCCTCCCGCCGAGCATGTGGCCGCCCCCCCTGCCCCCGTCGCGGCGGAAAAGAAAGCTCCAGAACCGGAGACCGCCAAGCCGCCCAGCGCGCGACGGCCCATGAACGTCATCCTCCTCGTGGTAGACGCCATGCGCGACGACATGCCTTGGAACGGCTACGAGCGGCCCATCGCGCCCAACCTCACCGCCCTGCACGCCAAGAGCGTCAGCTACGAGCGTGGCTACTCCATCTCCTCGTTCACCTCCAAGAGCGTGGCCGCCATCCTCTCGGGCCAATACCCCTCGTCGCTCGACCGCACCACGCCCTTCTTCACGAGCTACCGAGACAAGACCAACACGTTCTTGGCGGAGGTTCTTCGCGACAACGGCATCCGCACCCTCGGCATCCAGGCGCACATGTACCTGAAGGAGAAGAGCGGGATGCACCAGGGCTTCGACGACTGGCGCATGGTGCCCGGTATCGAGTGGGACCCCAACAAGGACCCCTTCATCACCTCGCCCCAGCACACGGCCACGGTCATCGATCAGCTCTCCGACCCGAAGAACGTGGGCGGCAAGTTCTTCGCCTACTACCACTACATGGATCCTCACGACATCTACAACTCGCACGAAGCCGCGCCCAAGTGGGGCACCAGCCCACGCGACCTGTACGACGAGGAGATGTGGTTCACGGACCTGCACATTCAGAAGGCCCTCGACTTCGTCGCGGCCCAGCCCTGGGGCAAGGACACGGCGATCATCGTGACCGGCGATCACGGCGAGGCCTTCGGTGAGCACGGGTTCTACCGGCATGCACGCCACCTGTACGAGGTCCTCATCCGCGTCCCGCTCTTCGTGCACATCCCGGGCGTGGAGCCGCGAAAGATCGCGCGATGGCGCAGCCACATCGACCTCGTGCCCACCGTCTACGACCTGATGGGCGTGACCATCCCCGAGGGACTCCCCGGTACGAGCCTGCTGCCCGAGATGCTGGGAGAAGACGTCCCGCAACGACCCATCGTCGCGGACCTTCCGGCCGACAACATCAACACGCGCCGACGCGTCCTCATCGATGACGGATACAAGCTGGTGGCTCACGGGCAGGACGTACGGTTCGAGATGTACGACGTCCGGGAGGACCCGGGAGAGACGAAGAACCTGATCCGCCAGGACAAGGAGCGTGCGAATGCGTTGCGAGCGCGGTACCGCGAGGTGACTGGCGCGATTCCCTTCAAGAAGGCCAAGGGCGGTCCCGCCGTGAAGGCGGACTGACGGGTCCCACGATGCGACTCCGGCGGCAAGCAGCCGCGTTCGTGCGTACGTCGACGGGAGGCGTCCGCCTCGCCGTGTGGGCCGCTTGGGAGTCGCGCGGCCGGCCTCGATCCGAAGTGACGGTGTTCCGGATCGTAAGGACGCTTCTTCCGCGCGATCGAGTCGGGCACGCCGTGGAAAAGAGCGTGTCGGACATGCCCGAGAAGGATCTGGAGTCCTGGTTGAGGTCCCACGGCTACGAGATGATCGCGCACGTTGAATCGCCCGAGTTCGACGAGCCCCTCTCCTTCTGGTGACGCAGTCCGCCTTCTCCCCACCCTTCCCCTCTGCTATCTGCCCCCCATGCCCAAGTACGCTCGAACCATCGCGGTCTGGGTCCTTCTGCTCGTGCTCTTCGTCGTGGCGTGGCAACTCGTCTCGCCCTCCGAGCAACCCTTGCCCGCACGCGAGTTCGCGACCTTCTCCCGCGACATGGCCGACGACCGCGTCTCCCAGGTCCGCGTGCTCGGCAACCGCCTGGTCGTGACCCTCGATGAAGGGCCGCGCTACGAGACGGTGGGCGTTCTGGATGCCACCTCGATGGGACAGCTCACGGAACGCGGAGCCACCGTCGCCTACGGGGAAGAGCCCCGAGAGACGGACTTCCTCACGGTGATGCTCTATCTCGTGGGCGCGATCGTCGCGCTGACGATCGTGGTGGTGATGCTGCGGCGCATGCGGGGCGGGGCGGGCGGGATCCTCGCCCTTGGCAAGAGCCGGGCGCGCATCCTTCCCGAGAACCGCACGGCGAAGTTCGCCGACGTCGGGGGCGCCGAGGAAGCCAAGAAAGACCTCGCGGACATCATCGACTACCTGCGAGCGCCCAAAGCGTGGAAGAGCGCTGGGGTGCGTCTGCCCCGTGGAGTACTGCTCGAAGGTCCGCCGGGGTGCGGCAAGACCCTGCTCGCTCGAGCCGTGGCCGGCGAGGCCAAGGTCCCGTTCTTCTTCGTCTCCGCCTCCGAGTTTGTGGAGATGTTCGTGGGCGTGGGGGCCGCCCGCGTGCGCGACATGTTCGAGAACGCCTCGAAAAAGGCGCCTTGTCTCGTGTTCATCGACGAGCTCGACGCCGTGGGCCGCCGCAGGGGGTCAGGCATCGGCAGCGCCCACGACGAGCGCGAGCAGACCCTCAACCAGCTGCTGTCCTGCATGGATGGGTTCGAAACCGACGACCGTGTGGTGGTCATCGCCGCCACCAACCGCCCCGACGTGCTCGACCAAGCGCTGATCCGACCGGGACGGCTCGACCGCCGGATCCGCATCCCGCTCCCCGATCGTGAAGCGCGCATCGCCATCCTTCGGGTTCACACCCGGACCAAGCCCCTCGCGAGCGAGGTCTCCGTCGAAGAGATCGCCGACCGTTGCGAGGGCGTGAACGGTGCGTCGCTCGAGAGCCTCGCCAACGAAGCCGCCTTGCTCGCGGTACGTCGGTGTCGCGAGCAGGGGGCGTCGACGACGACCGTGACCCGCGCAGACTTCGAGGCGGCGCTGCGCAAGACCACGGAGCGCAAGAGCACCTTCGATAACCTCGATCAGGTGCTGGTGGAGTCGGCGTCGCAGCTCGCGCAACCCACGGGCCACGTGGTGATCGAGGCCACGCTGCACGACGGCACCCAGGTGCAAGGGGAGCTCGTGTGGGTGGACGGGACCTTCCTGAAGCTCAAGCACAACGGGGAGTCTCGGGTGGTTTCGAAGCGGCAGGTGCGAAGCCTCGTAGCGCTTTCGGGTGCGGGGACGGTGAGCGAGTTGGTGGCAGACCCGTGGGCGAAGCAACACACGGACGTGGCCTAGAGACCATCCATCTACGGGAGTACCGGAGAGGCCGCGAACGCCAGCAGGGGCTTGTCCGCCCGGATGTCGAGGCGAACCAACAACTCACCGACGCGTGCATGGGCCAGGTTGTAGTCCGCAGGAGAGATCGTCTCCGCCGTTCGTGACGCGAGCATGTGGTGAAACACGGCCACCACGAGCCCCGTGAGAACGGACCGGGTCTGGCGCAGCACGTCGAACGACCACATCGATTGCGCCAAGAAATCCGCGGCGAGCGCGTCGCGCTCGGCAGAGACTCCGTCCGATCGATCGCCTCGCTCGACGAGGTCCGCCAGCGCCGGGTCGTGGTCTCTCGCCGCTTGCAGGAAGGTGTCGCAGAAGCGGCCGAAGACACCGGATCCCTCCGCTCCCCCTTCGTCAGGGGATGTCCCCTGGGGGGCAACGATGCCAGAGACGCGACGCAAGGTGGCGTCCAGCCTGACCGTCAAGGGATCGTGTCCCGCCGTCAGCATCGCGAGCAATTCGGCCTCGAGCTGACGGTACTGCTCGAAGGGCACGACGAAGTCCGGCGCCAGAGACACACTGGCGTCCCGGGGCGCAAACAGGGTCCACCGAGGAAATGGGCTATCGCGACCGAGTCCCAGGACGCGCAACCCGCCAATCCGATCCCCCTGCTCCTCGACGGGCTGACCGTCCAGCCTCGTGCTGTGACGATGAAGGCACTGGCTCGACAGGGACAACCTGAGAGCGCCAGGAACGAACGTCAGCCGCAAGGGGAAGGCCTGACAAGCCAGCGCTTGCGCCTCCGCACCCACGGCCGCGTGCACGCGGCACAGGTTGGCGGCACCATCGAAAAACACGCACCCGTCCCCTCGCCGACGAAGAAAGTTCTCCCACCCGACGCCAGTCCGGTGCTGCACGAGGATGTCCTCGAGAGGGTGGCCCAGCGGTGCAGACACGCACGACAGCCTCGCGATGTCCTCGTCCGTCAGCGGCCCGATCTCGAGCCGCCGACAGCACGAACCGCACTGTCGGCACGAAAAGCGAATCCCCGGCAGCGCCTCGACCGGCAGCCGTTCCCAGGCCGGAGCTTCGAGCAGGTTCTGATCGTCGAGCTGAGACACCAGGGCGACCACCGCTTCCCGAGGCGTCTCGCCGACGGTTTCGGACAGGTGCAGGCAGACTTCGTCGATGTCTCGTTGGCCGTCGAACACGCGAACGACTTCGAGCGCAGCTTCTGGCAAGGGAACGGAGCGACCGCCGAACAAGAAACGAGCGCGCGCGAGGTCGCCACAAACCTTCGGCACGGGCAGGGCAACAGGAACGAGCGGCGACGCGTCGCGACCGAGGTCCATGGAGGTGAGCCTAGCACCTGAGCTCACTGCGATCGCCCGAACGTTTGCGCCCAGTACACCCCGTAGGACCCGCCCTGCGCCCGTGCGATGCCCATGTGCTCGAAGTCCGGGCTCATGATGTTGGCGCAATGTCCCGGGCTCGACAGCCAGCTTTCCATCACTTCCTCGGGGCTCGACTGCCCCGCCGCCACGTTCTCCCCCACCGCAGACCAAGCATATCCCTCGTCCGAGACGCGGTCGGCTACGCTGCTCCCGTCCGATCCCGTGTGGCTCATGAAGCTGTGGGAAGCCATGTCCTGCGCGTGACGCTCCGCCGCACTGCCCAGCTTGTCATTCCAGCCCAGTGCGCCCGTGGGACCGAAGGTGCCCTCGCTCCCGCAATTCCGGCCCTCACTGCGCGCCTGGTTCACGAGCCCAAGCACTTCGGACGGTTCCCCCTGGGGGACCACATCAGACTGCTCTTCCGGACCCTGCTCGAGGACCATGCAGGAGGCAACCCAGGGAGCGGGCAGAAGGAACAGAGGCAAGAGCGCAAGGCGACGCGACGACATGCATGGATTGTGTTCGACAGGGTCTGCCAGCGCCAGCGTCTCTATGTGCACAGCGCAGGGGAGCGGATAGGATGGTCGTCGAAACGGAGGGTTCGATGAAACGACTGCGGTACGTCAGCAGCTTCGCCCACCCGATGGACCGGCAGGCCATCGACCAGCTCGCGTGTCAGGCCCGGGAGAGCAACGAGCGCCAGGGCATCACGGGCATTCTGGTGGCCGCCGGGGACCTCTTCTTCCAGATCATCGAGGGTCCCGACGACAAGATCGACGCGTTGTACGCGCGCATCTCGCGGGACCCACGGCACCAGCAAGTGCTGTTGCTCTCCTCGGAGCAGGGCGACTTCGACAGGCTCTGTCCCGACTGGGCGATGCGCAAGGTGGACCTGTCACTCGAGTCCGCAGAGCGTGCGGCGCCGATCCGGACGCTGCTGCGCATGGCCTTCGTGCAACGCCAATTGCTGGACGAGGCGGTGACGGCGCTCGAAGCCTTCACGTGGCGCGGGTTCATCGACGCCGAGGTCGATGCGCTGGCGTCGGAGGCTGGGGTGGACGAATCCCCGTAGGTCTGCAAGAGAGACACAGAGCCCCAGAGGTGCACGCAAGGACCGTTCGCGCTAGCCTTGCGCCATGGGTCGACATGACAGTGCAAGCCGGGGTCCCGTAGGACAAGCCGTGGGAGTGGTCACGGCGCTGGGACGTGTGGTCAAACAGCGCCTAGGGGAGTTTGCCGCCGAGGCGGACGAAGAGATCCGCGAGAAGCTGGCGAGTGCCAAGACGGACCTCGAGGAGGAGTTGGCCGACGCGGCCAGCGCGAAAGAGAAGGAACCGGAGTCGGAGTAACGACACAGGTCAAGACCGAACCCGCTGCCCAGCCCGGAAACCACAGAAGGCGCAGAAGCCACAGAAGGTTGTTGCGGAGCTTGGCCGGAGACTGGCTGAGCGGGTCGCGCTTGAAGCAAGCCCCATCCGGCAAGCGTAGCTCTCGGTCTAGTAGCTGCGCAGAAACAAGTGACTCCATCCCGGCTCGGGCTCGGGCTCGGGCTCGGGCTCGGGCTCGGGCTCGGGCTCGGGCTCGGGCTCGAGAAGGGTTCCATTGTTGTTGCGCGGCCACTTACTTCACCCGCCCTGGCTACCTCCGCGCCAACCACCACCCCTTCTGTGTCCTCTGCGCCTTCTGTGGTTTCTGGCGGGCGCCCCGTTCCGTGGCTTCTGCGGCCTCTGTGGTTTTGCAGAAGCGCTACGGGCAGCCAGTCGGCGAGAAGGCGACGGAGGACAGCGTGGAAGGCCGCTGTCCGTCGGCAGAATCCTGGAGGGTACCGATGATCTGCAGCGAGCCGGCTCCGCACAGTGCGGCGAAGTCGTCCTTGGGCAGCTCCATCGGGGTGACCGGCGCGCCAGGCTGCGCCTGGTCCCCGATGTCGAAGTGGATGGTGTTGCTTCCCCCCGGCTGAATCCGCAAGGGTGTCGCCTTCGAGCCGACGACGCTGAGGTGTTCCTTTGCGAGCACGGCAGCGCCCGTGTCCGCGCGGACCAGCGAGAAGGCCGAGAAGGACACGTCAGACGCGCCCGAAGCCCGCTCGCCGAGCTCGAGGTAGACGTCGAACCCCCCTTCGAGGTTGGCGACGAACCCTTGCTCGGACACGGCGACGTTCACGTTGCCGATGGATCCGGTGAGCGAGACGGCGCCTTCGGCGGAGCAACCCAGAAGGCACACGGAGAAGATGCAGAGGGGGAAGAGGCGAGCGAGGCGCATAGGGGAAGGATAGCAGTGAACGGGACGCCTACTGGATCCCCTTCTGCCGTGAGAGCTCGCACCCGGTCTGCACGCCCGTGTCGCCCTCGTCGGTCTTGATCACCTTGAACTCGACGCGGCGGTTCTTTTCCCACGCTTGCTCGTTGGAGGCGGGGTCGAGAGGACAGAACTCGCCATAGCCCGTGGCCTTGAGGCGGCCGGCGTCGACGTTGCGTTGAATGAGGGCCTGGCGCACGGAGTTGGCGCGATCGCGGGTCAGGCGTAGGTTGTGCTCGTCCGTGGACCGCTCGTCGGCATGCCCGCCCACCTCGAGCAGCTTGAACTCGGAGTGGTGGTTGAGGGTGGTGGCGACGGCATCGAGCAACTCGAAGGACTCGGGTCGGATCTTCGCGCTGTTGGTCTCGAACATGATCTTCTCGAGGATGAGGATCTCGTTGTCCTCGATGACCACCTTGCCCTGGTCGGGGCAGCCGTCCTCGTCCTCGAACCCGTTGAAGGTTTCAGGCTCGTTCGGGCACTTGTCGACCTTGTCCGGGATGCCGTCCTTGTCATTATCCAGATCGGGACACCCGTCCTCGTCTTCGAACCCGTCGAAATCCTCTGGCTCGTTCGGGCACTTGTCGTCCTTGTCGAGGATCCCGTCCTTGTCGTTGTCCAGGTCGGGACAGCCGTCCTCGTCCTCGAACCCGTCGAAGTCCTCAGGATCGTCCGGGCACTTGTCGAACTTGTCCAAAATGCCGTCCCCGTCCCGGTCCCCGTCGTCGCCCTCGGGGCACCCGTCCTCGTCTTCGTCCCCGTCGAAGTCTTCAGGCACGTCCGGGCACTGATCGTCCCCATCCAGGATGCCGTCGTTGTCGTTGTCCGGATCAGGACACCCGTCCTCGTCCTTGAACCCGTCGAAGTCCTCGGGCTCGTCCGGGCACTGGTCCTCGTCGTCCTTGTAGCCGTCCCCGTCGCGGTCGCCGATGGAAGGCTCGAAGACGAAGCCGATGAACAGGCGCAGGTCCGCGGCCTCGAAGCCCGGCGTGTAGCGCGTGCCGGCGCCCATCATCAGGAAAGACCGGTGCTCCACGAACAGCTTGATGCCGCCCACGGCCTCCGCGGACAGCTTCTGCTTCGCGTCCGCATTGCCCGAGGCGATCTGGGTCATGTAGGTTTCACCCACCAGGTCGAGGGCGTCGATCGCGCGGTAGGAGACGGCGAACCCGCCGGTCAGCAGGTTTCCGGACTCGAACTCCCCTTCCTCGAGTTGATCGAACCGCGTGGTCTTGCCGCCGTGAACGCGGTAGCCCGCGTTCGCACCGATGCGCAGCCCGTTGGAGCTTCCGAGACGTGACTCGAGGACCAACCTCGGCCAGAACCAGGGCTTCGGGTCCGACCCCAGGTCCCGCGCCACGCCCTCCGACGTGGGAACCCCGCCCTGCAACGCGACCGCCACGCCGAACCCCTTGTCCGGTCGCAACAGCCTCAACTTCGAGTGAAGCGCCACGTACGACAGGTTCTGCACGTCGAGCTTGCCCGAGTCGTACTCGGCCCCGGCCGGTCCGATCTGGTTCGTCTCGTCGCCAGACATCAGGTTGACCGGCGCCGTCAAACCGATGGTCGCCACGTTGAACAACCCGTAGTTGAACCCGAACGTCCCCTGGAACGAGTGGGCCACCAACTGATCGGCCCCGTGGTCATCGGAGAGCCGCATCAGGTTCCGGCCATAGTCCATGACCAGACCGAAGCTGATGTCGTTGGCCCCGAGGATGTCCGCCCCGTCGACCGTGAAGAAGCCCTTGGAGTCGAGCGCAGGCCGAAACAGGTGGGTGTCCATGCCATCGCCGTTCGTGTCGGCAACGCGGGCCTGGGCGTGGGCCGAGGTCGCGACGCACAACACGGCTGCACAGGGAAGCAGGGAGCCGAGCGACTTGGCGAGTGCTGAATGGCGCATGATGTGCCTCGGTCCGCGGTCGAGGCCGCAGACGGGATGAATATCCAACAATTTCAATGATATCGGGGAAGGAACGCTACCAGAGCCGGTCGAGCAGTGTCAATCGGCACAGGATCGGCGCTCTCATGTCGATTTCGCGCAACCGGATCGCCGGCTGTCCGAACGGGGGACATGACACACCGCACGCTGAGTTCCATCCTTCTGGTGCTCGTCTGTCTCACGGGTTGCGCGGGGCAAGCGCCCTTGCCGCCCAAGGCCGTCACGCTCAACCAGGCGGGCGTAGAAGCGCTCGAGCAAGGGGACCTGACCGTGGCCGAGGCTCGCTTCGCCCTCGCCCTCGAGTACCACCCTCGCTTCGTCGATGCCCTGGTGAACCTCGGGTTGGTGGAGTTGCAGCGTGGGAACTTCGCGCAAGCGAGACGCTGGCTGGACGAGGCCGTCGAGATTAACCGTCACATCGCGCAGCCTCACCACGGGCTTGGCTTGCTGGAGGAGCGACGCGGCAAGTGGGCTCGCGCCGCGGAGCACTACCGCGAAGCCTTGCGCGTGGACCCGGGCTTCGTCCCTGCCCGCGCGAACCTCGCGCGGCTCTACTTCGAAGGCGGCCGAATGGACGACGCCCGCGAGCAGTTCCTCCGCCTGGTCCAGGTGGCGCCGGAGGACCCCCACGGCTGGGCGGGGCTCGCGGACTGCTTGTACCGGCTAGGACGAGACGAGCAAGCCGAGCAGGTCGTCGCCGAAGCGGTCTTGCTGCTTGGAAACGACATCCCGGTGTTGCGAATCCAGCACGCGAGGGTCCTGCTTCGCCAAGGCGATCCTGCCTCGGCCCGGGACCTGCTTGCGAGCGTGACGGCCGCGCCTGGGCCAGCGGGACGTGAGGCGTGGGCGTGGATGGGAATGACTTACCTGGTCGAAGGACATCCCGCGGAGGCGGCGAGGTGCGCGGAGCGGGCGCTGTCGTTCGAGAGAAATCATCCCCTGGCGACCTACGTCCTTTCCATGAGCCTGGCCGAAGCGGGGGATCCAGACGCGGAGGCTTGGCTCGCCCGCGCGCGGCAGCTTGCCCCAGGCAACAGCGTGATCAGCGAAACGCTCGGGCGAACGAAACGGTGAGCCATCGGTCCGATCGTGACGGCAACAACTGGTGAGCCGACCGGGGACGGGGAATGGGGATCCGGGCCAGAGACCGCCATCGTCCAAGACGGCGGTTCGCTGACGGCGAGCGATCCCATCGCGACGTTCACTTGACCCTTCCCGGTTCCCAGTCCCCGGGTCAGCAGTTCCCCGCCCGCTTCAGCGTTGCTTCTCCGCCTTCGCCAGGACCTTGCCCTCCGCCAACAGCACCTTCCCGACCGCCGCCATGTTGAACGGATCGATCCCCGTCAACGAGAGCGAGAAGTCATCCACCCCCCCGGCCGTGTGGTGAACCTTCACCCTCACGTCCGCCGCCTCCCCGGCCAGCGCATCCGCCAACCGGTCCCGCTCCGCTGCCACATCCGGCGGGATCGACGGGTCACTCGTCGTGCGCCTTCGCTTCGCCGAGCGCACCGCGTGAGCGAGATCCTCGTCCGAGATTTCGGAGAACAGGACCGAGACGTCTTCTCCGTCCATGCGGACGACAACCTCGATGCGGAGCAAGTCGAGGGCGTAATGAGCGCTCGGTGCGGCATCGAGATACTGCAGCAGCATGTCGAGGCGCGCGGCGCCGAAGCGCATGGCCATCTCACGCGAGAAGTGGTGGGCAACGCGACGAAAGCGCAGGGCGTCCGCCTTGGGCAGTCCGACCTCGGTCGCGGCGAACGCGGCGAAGTCGTCGAAAGAGAGTGGGACGAGACCGCGCGCGGCGATCTCGTCGAGCAGCACGCCGATCTCCCACCACATCTCCTCGCTCCGTGTCGCGAGAAGCCGCAAGCGGTCCGTCATGGTCGCCAGCGGCGCTTTCGAGGGCGGCGGGTCATCCGTCGTGTCTTCGGGCTGATCGTGGCATTCCTTGGGCATGGCGGTAGAGGTCGCGGGAATCCGGGAGCCCCCGACCAGCCTCGTCCTAGCGCCAACGGGCCCCGATGAAAATGGGCAGCGGGCAGGATCCTCGCGAACGCCTACGATTCACAGCCGGTGCGCCGGGCAAGCTTCATCCGCCAGTCCACCGCGATGCCGTCACCCGGCCTCATCTCCTGCCACACATTCTCTCCCTGCAACGGCTCGCTCGTGACGATCAGGTGGTTGACGAACCCCGTCTGCGTCGGCGCCTCGCACTCCGCCGACAAACTCGGACAGGTATCCCGGTCCGCACACCGCGTCTTGTAGCTCGACCAGCGAAGCTCGCGACCGCCGTGGTACGCGGCCATCGTCGCCCCATCCGTCACCACGCACGTCAGCAGCACCGGCTCTGGCCCCGTCTCACACATCGCGCGCACCAATCGCATCGTCTCGTCCAGCGTCTCCAGCACCTCGTCCGCGTCGTGAGACCGGGCGAGCGGCCCACGCTCGTGCAACCGGGACAGGAACACGAAGAACAGCACCTCGCTGTCCGTATCCCCCAAGATGTACCGTCGGAAACGCGGCGCCACCTCCGCCACCAGCGGCTTGCGCCACCGTTCCGCGAAACCGGGGACGTCCCCGTTGTGCGCGAACACCCATCGCCCGTGCTGAAACGGGTGACAATTCAACACCGTGTTCGTCCCCTGCGTCGCGTTACGCACGTGCGCGAGCACCGTCTCCGACGACACCACACCGCTGAGCCGGTGGAAGATCGCATCGCTCAGGGCGTGCGTCGGGCTCTTCGTGAGGTGAGGCGCGCCATCCACATAGTACGCCACGCCCCAGCCATCCTGGTGACGGACACTCTGCTGGCCCAGGGCGTTGTCCGCCGCCACGAGGGAGCGATGAACCTGGCTCTGCAGGACGCTCCGGAATCCAAACAAACGACACATGCTGCCTCCGTCCTACGTCGATTCGTCACGTCGCACCACGCCGAATTCTTGGCCCTGGGGCCGCCCTTGTCCGACGTTCGTCGGGTGAGAGCCTACCGGGGGACAAGATGATCGTTTCGTCCGCTCAAGAAGCCAGCGGCAGGACGCGCGTCGACGCGTTCCGCTCCACACTCGTGGACCCGGCCGTCACGGCGTTGCAGACGAAGACAAGCCTTCCGCGGGATGTCGACGGCAACCTCGAGGCGGCCTTCTCCCACGCAGTGGAAGAGGCAGGGGCGCACGTGGGCCTTCTTCACCGTCGCGGAGACGCGTTCATGTACACGATCGGCGTGCACGGTCTGGATCGGGGCCTGCACATGCTGGTGTGGGTGTCGATGTGGGACCCGGCCATGCAGGCAATGCTGCGTGGGGAGACGCTGGTGGGGTCGAGCGAGAGGTCGGTGGAGCATGCGACGGTGGCGCGACGACTTCAGAGTGCATGCGCGCCCGGGTTTGTGGTGGCGGTGCCAGTGATGGTGGGGGATTCGGTGGAAGCCGTGGTGGAGCTTGGGCGTTTCCGGTCCGGTTTCGCGCGAGGGGTTGAGCTGCAGGTGCTCGCGACCATGCAGGACGTAGCGTCAGGGCACCGGAGGGCAAGGGCTCAAGTCTGACCGTCTTGATCACGGGGCGCAGGACTGGGGAATCTGCGGCGAACACTACCCCGAACCCTGTTCCCGTGCTATCGCGCACCCTTCGATGGCCCGGCACAAGCAGAAGGACAAGCTCGAACCCGGCGTGACGCTGGTCGCCACGAACCGCAGGGCGGGCTTCGACTACGAGCTGGGCGATCGGTTCGAGGCCGGTCTCGTGTTGCTCGGCAGCGAGGTCAAGTCCCTCCGGAGCCGCGCCGCGGGCATCGCCGAAGCGTGGGCGAGCGTCATCAACGGGGAAGCCTTCCTCGAAGGGATGCGCATCTCCGTGCTCGATCACGCCGCCTTCGGACACACCAACGAGCGCCGTACGCGCAAGCTGCTGCTGCACCACAAGGAGATCGTCGCGCTCCAGAACGCGATCGACCGTGGCGGCATGACCGTGGTGGCCACGAAGCTGTACTTCCGCAACGGCAAGGCGAAGGTGGAATTGGCCGTCGCCCGCGGCAAGAAGAAGACGGACAAGCGCGAGGCGATCAAGGACCGCGATGCGGAGCGCGAGGCGCGGGTGGCCATGCGCGAGAGGAACCGATGAGCGACGCGTTGGAGCTGCACTGGACCGACGGGGGCGACGCGCGGGTCGTGAAGACCGACGGCAACTTCGCCACGCTGCACTCGACCCGGCAAGCGGCGACGGGGACGCCGCTGTCCGCCACGGTGAGCATGAAGTCGGGAACGAGCGTGCGGTTCAAGGTGAAGGACTGCCGCCGGCTGGACGAAGGGCTCTTCTTGCTCGTGGGCCGGTGGGTGGACCTGTCCAAGGCGATGCGCGAGGAGATAGTGGCGGTGGATAAGAGCGACACATGATTGAGCCTGCAACCGAGTGAGTTCCGGCCCTTGACTCCCCGGGGCGCGGGCCCGAGGGACGCGGCATGCAATTGACTTCTGCCACCTGCCGGAACTTCGCGAGTGCTCTTCCCCAGTCGCCGGCCATCTCGAGCGCGATACCCTCACGATAGGCCTCGCGAGCCTCCGCAAGCTGCGCCCGGGTCGGCGCCGCCTCCGCGGTCGAACCAGTCAACACCGTCGAGAATCCCACGAAAACAATCGCCAAGATGCCGCGGTGCACGCATCTTAACATAGGCAGAAGGGTACACGGGTGGCGAGCGTGGAACAAGCCGAGGCCTGTGCCCCGGATCCGGAGCCATCGGAGTTGGCCGCAGATTTCCGCAGAGAGCCGCAGACGGTTCGTTGCTCGTGCGGATGTGGGTAGCTGCGTGGCGACGGGTTGTGCGTCCGCAGCGACCCACGCTGACCCGCCTCGTGCGAAAGAGCGGCACCCATCTGATGGGTGGCAAACCGCCTCGTCATCCGAAAAGCAAGATCCAGAGGCTACTCTCTCCGCCCGGCGCGTCGCTCCGGATCAGGGTGTGCTCCGCTGTCCGACGGGCACTCTGAGAGCGGCCGACATCGCGGCCAAGCGCGTTGCTACGGTCCATGTCGTCCGCGCGCGGCATCGCTCGGTTTCTACCCACGTAGGTGATTACGGTAGGGGCGATCGTCCCCCACGGGTGCGACAGCCGTCACGGCGATTATGGCTTCTGCGCGACCACAACCTGGTTGACGTAAGCCAGACCCGAAAGGGGGACGGGCCGGACGAGGCGGTCGATCCACAGCGACAGCCTCGGAGGCACCGGCACGCGCAGGTACGGCAATATCCCCACTGGCGCGAGCATGAACCGTGCGAAGTGCGGGCGAACCAACCCGGCCTCTCGCACGATCTCGAGCATTCTCCGCTCGGTCATCCGTTGCGCGTGGTGCTCATCGGCCACCAAACGCAGTGCACCCGCGACATGGTCCCAGAATACGTTGGGGCAGGTGCCCACGAACACACCGCCAGGTGCGAGCGCGCGTGCGGCCTCCCGGACGCAGGCGAGAGGGTCGTCGAGGTGCTCGAGGATCGCGAGGGCCATGCACAGGTCGTAGCTGCCCGCCTCGATCTCCGCAGGCAGACGCGTGACGTCACCGGGAATCAACCGCACGTTGGGCGGCAACTCCGGAGCCGCCGCCAGAAGCGCGGAGGAGAGCTCCACGCCGTCAAACTGACCTTCCCCGCCCAGCAGGTCACGGGCGTGCAGGAGCGTGAGGCCCTCCGCGGCGCCCAGGTCCAGCACACGCCGGGCGCTCTTCTGCGGCAAGCGCGTCCGCATGGCGTCGATGGCGACCTGAGCGCGCACGCGCAATCGAAACCGCAGATGCGGGGCACGCCTTCGCCCCACGGCGTAGTCTGCCCCCATCACGCCCACGCTGTGCTCGTCCATGACGGCGGCGTACTATGCCACCCGGTCGCTGTCCAGCCGCTCTCCGGCAGGCTCCAGTCGCGCGATGGACACCACGACCAGGCCAAGCCCCACGGCGCAGCCGACGACGATGGCAGCATACAGCTCGGTTGGACTGTCCACGCCGGCCTTGAGGAAGGCGTCGACGGTACCGAAATCCTGGCTCTTCTCGGACTGCTTGGCGTAGCGCCCCAGGATGCGCGAAGCGCAATCGAAGTTGAGCAAAACGAACGCACAAGCAGCCCCGATGAGGCCCCACCTGCGGTGCCAGCCGGAGAACCCGGCGGCAAACGCGAGCCCGAGTACCCACGCGGAGGTGAACATGTACCGCGCGTTGCACGTCCCGCCGCGTGAATGAAGCTCCATGAGCGAGTACGCGCTGAAAGCCACCGCGAGGGCGACGATCCCGAACGCGAGAGCGCGGGACCACTGCGCCCTGGTCAACGTCCGGAGCCGGGCGGGAATCGCACGAACCTGCATCACCTGCGGCACCGCGGCCCGCAGGACCGCGAAGGCAAGGCCACCCAAGGCTGCGAACAGGAGCCATTTGCCGAGGTCCTGAACGGAGGGACCAAGCCGGTACCCCGCGAGAAACAGGCTCCAGAGCTGTTCGTAGACGTCCTTCCACTTGTCCGGGTCGAGCATGTACTCGTGCCAAGGCTTGCCCGCTGTCCGCTTGAACAGCACGAGAGCCGGCTTCGCCCCCGTGAAGTCGTCGTAGAGCCGGACATTGCGCAGGTACCACCATCCGGAGGTCGCAACAGGTGCCGCCACGAGCGCGGCACAGGCGAGGCTCGCATGCCCGATCTTCCGTAACCAGCCCTTTTCTTGCAGCATGAAAGCCAGGAACACCGCCAGCAGAGCAGGCCCCATCGTGAACAGCGTGGACAGGCGCGTCATGCCGGCGAGCCCGAACCAGATCGCGGCGTGCGCCACCCTCGGCGTGGTGGGGCCACGGATGAGGATGACGAGGCTCGTGTACAGGAGCGCTGACGACATGAGCAACCCGGCGCTGTCGTTGAAGACGGCCCCCATGACGTTCAGGAAGAAAGGGATGACGGAACCGAAGAGCGTGCCGCCGACGGCCAAGGCGGGACGATGCGGAAGCAGCAGACGGAACGTCAGGAAGATGAAGACCAGGCCGAGACCGCTGATCGCGAGGCTCACGAGACGCCCCCGGCGCAACGCGACCTGGGGTTCGCCACGGTCCACGGCAGGGCCGACAGCAGGAGCGAGCAGTGCGTAATAGAGCGGCGGGTGGATCGCGACCCAGATCTGCGGACTGTGATGGCGCCGGATTCCGATGTCCTTGAGCGGCATCGGCGTGGAGAACTCGGGCAGCTCACCCCGCCACACCGACACCACATAGCTCAGGTGGGAAGGTTCGTCGTACGAGACGAGATGAGGGACGCCGTACGCGTACATCGTGCCCAGGCTCAAGTACACGGAGAGCACACCCACGAGCCCGAGCTTGGTCCATCGGTCCCCCGAACGGACGAAGCGCAGCACGCTGGCGAGCACACGTTGCCAAACGGCCAGTTGCATGAGCACCCACTATCACGGATCCGCTCGTGGTGAGCGCAAGCCACACACAATCGGAGCATCGGCCAGACGCCAGCGCGGACATGGCGGGATTTCAGCTCGTCTCCACCCGGCCTCGAGGCAACGGCACGTGCGGGTACGGCACTACCCCTGCTGGCGCCCCCCTAACCCCGCGTCCGCAACCCCATCAACCCCGCGGCCGCGACCGCAAGCCCCACGAGAACCCCCGCGCTCGCCATTTGTGGCAGCCCCAGCACCGGCTCCGCCCCCAGCAGGTTGAGCGCGTGCGACCGCGGCAACAATACCGCCCCCGCCCCCACCATCGGACCGAGCAGCCAGTCGGCCATGAGCGCCACCAAGCGGCCGCCGCCGCGGCGCCCCACCGTCGACGCAGCGCCGAAGAAGAACGCGTACACCCACCCCGTCAGTCCCCCGATCCACGCCGACGTAAACACGTCCGTGAGGGTCCCGCCGTCCACGCGAGCGTAGGCGATGAGCACGGTCGTCGCGGCGGTGAGCAGACCCACGAAGGCCGATACGACACTCGTGGCGATGAGCGCGCCCATCGCTGCGGTGCGACGGTTGGCGCCCAGCACGGCTGCGCCTCCCACCGCATCCTCAGGCCTGGCGCGACCGAGGGCCACGGACACAAGCGCGTAAGTGGCGAGCGGGATGGCAAGACCGAACGCAGGCCCTCGCAGGGCAAGGCTCGCCGCGGCAGCGGGGTCCGCGTGACGCTCAGCCCAGGCAGCCAGCGTGCAGAAGGCACCCGCGCCGGTCGCGACAAGCAACGTCGACCGCCCCCCGAGACGACGAAGCGCCATACGTCCCCCGACGGTCAGGGCCGACAAGGACGCGCTCACGATCGTCCCTCGAGCGCCGTCGCAGCGTAGGCGGCGTTGTGTCGCATGGCGAGTGCGAAGCCCGCCGAGGCAGCGTTCACCTCGGGTGCGCCCGGAACCACCTGCTGGATCGCGTGCACGGTGATGCCAGCCTCCAAGGCCGCGCGTGCGACCGCCCGCGCGCACCCATCCGCGCCCAAGCCGTGAACCCGCAAGGCGCCGCCCCCTTCCGTGGCGGTCCAAGACAACGACGTGACCTCCGGCTCGAGCACCAGCGCCGACGCGAACGCGCGCGACATGTCACACCACACCATCAGCTCGACGGGGCTTCCCGGCACGAGCTGCTCCACATCGGGCTGGCCCATCGCACGCCCGATCCGTCCCCGTTCGAGGGTGGCCACGTCGTCCGCAAGCGCCGTCGCGTCTCGCGCGGAAGGCGTCAAAATGAGCACGCAGGAGCCCTGCTCCGACCTCGCCTGCAGCAAGGGGCGCAGGGTGTCCGCCGACGCCCCGGAGACGGCGAGCGGGTCGTACAACACGAGGGCGATGGGGGACGGGACGGCGAGGGCCAACGCGAGGGCCACGGTCCGAGCTTCCCGCGCTTGCAGGGACCCCACTCTGCGAGAGGCGAGGGAGCCGATGTCGAGCGGCTCGTACCACGTGCCGCGGGGCGCCTCTGCCCCGCGCAGTCCGCGGACGAGCGTGAGAAGGTCGCGAACGCGTCCCACATCGGGTAGCTCGGGGTCGGGCAACAGCACACCGAGTGACCGCCTCAGCTCCGGCGAAACGCCAGGGTCGCGACCGCCAATCCGCAGCGCTCCGCCATGAGGACGAACCAGACCGGCCAAGGCTTTGACGAGCGCTGTGGCTCCGTCGGCGGGGCTCCCTAGCAGCGCGCCGATGGGTCCGGCGGGCAAGGCCAGCTCGAGCCCTTGGATCGCGCCAAGCTCGTCGCGAACCCGCACGGCGCTCATGCGAATCACGGGCTCGTTCACGCTCCACCCACCTTCGTCACAAGGTCCACCAGAAAGCCCAGCGCTCCGGGAATGGAACCGACTTGGGCCCGCGAGGTCGTCACGATGCCGTCGAGAGACCAGGGAAACAGCACGATGGCGATCAACCAAGACCGACCGTGACGCGGGGAGAGCCATCCGCAAGCGCCGGCCAGTGGTCCAGCCACCAGGCCGACGGACAGGGCAAAGCCGACGAGGGGGAGCAAGGACAGGACGCGCATCAGGGCATCGGAGACGGTCGGGGAAGCGGCGAGGGATGCGAAGGCGACGGGCAAGCAGGTCAGCATGACGAGGGCAGCGACCCGAACCGCGGTGGCCATCAGGCGGCTGGCGGCGAGGGTGCCAGGCCCGATGCCGTGGGTGCGAGCGAGCAGATCGATCCCCTCGAGGTGGTCGGCCTTCGCTCGGTCTCCGGCGCTCCAAAGGGCGACGGCGGATCCCCCGATCCATGCGATCCAGACGGCGGTCCTTGCCACCACGGCATGGACTTCGTGACCGAGTCCCTTGGCTGCGAGGTAAGCGACGGCCAGGGTGAGGCAGAAGGACAGGACGACCCCGGTGGCCTTCGCGAAGCGCCACGATCCGGAAACGACGAGGCGCGCGCTCGACAGACGCAGTGCGCGTCGGGCCGTGGAGAGGGGCGGGGCTGGTGAAGCGGCAGACATGAAGCGACGGCATTCAACAACGGACGGTGGGGGAACGCCAGGGGCAATGGGCTAGCTCACTGCTCATAGCCTCCTTGCGCGCCGACGGCGGCCCGTGTAGACCCGTGGTCGCGCATGTTGTTGCAGCCGACCATCGTGGTGGAACGTCCGCCGGAGGGCCCTGCTCGGGGCAAGTGGGAAGGTGCGCCGTGGATGATCATCACGCTCGTGGTGATCGCCGTACTGGGCGCGGCGGCCTACTGGCTCGTTCGACTGCGCAAGGCACGCGATCCCGAAACCTAGCGCCGTGTGCGCCACCCATAGGAGAACCCAGATCATGGCAAATCCGCAGGTATTCTTCGACATCACCATCGGCGGCGCCCCCGCCGGCCGCGTCACCTTCGAGCTGTTCGCCGACGTCGTCCCCCAGACCGCGGAGAACTTCCGCGCGCTGTGCACGGGGGAGAAGGGCATCGGACGCAGCGGCAAGCCCCTGCACTTCAAGGGCTCGAGCTTCCACCGCATCATCCCCGGGTTCATGTGCCAGGGAGGCGACTTCACCCGCGGCAACGGCACCGGCGGCGAGTCCATCTACGGCGAGAAGTTCGCGGACGAGAACTTCAAACTCAAGCACGGCGGCGCGGGCACCCTGTCGATGGCCAACGCCGGCCCCAACACCAACGGGTCCCAGTTCTTCATCTGCACCGCCGACACCAGCTGGCTCGACGGCAAGCACGTCGTGTTCGGCCGGGTCATCGACGGGCTGCCGATCATCCAGAAGATGGAAGCCGTCGGCTCCCGGGGCGGGCAGACGAGCAAGCCCGTGGCGATCGCGGACTGCGGCCAGCTCTGATCCTCTCGCCAACGCCCTCCAACAACGCGTCGAAGTGATCCAGTCCGCGGACGGCAGACTTGCTGCCTCTGCGACAACTGCGGCCACTCCGGGCCCCCCGCGCGTCCCGCCCGCCGTCAGTAACGCGCCCCCCCGTACATCGACGGGTGACCTACCGGATTCGGATATTGGTTGTAGGGGTGGATCGCGTCCCGGAGCGCTTTCTCACCGATGGCATGAAGCATTTTTCCGAGTCGAATGCGCGCTTCGTCCCACTTCGCCCCGTCGAGCTCGTAGCCGAAGACAGCCGCGCCCGCCTGTCCGTCCGAGGATTCCGCGGCCATGCGCAGGGTTCCGAGCAGCGCCTTCGCGATGGCTTCGGCCTCTTCACGCTTGCCCATCTTCTCGAGCAAGTAGAGGTACTCGAAGTCCTGCGCCCCCTGCCGCAGGTTCTTCAGGCGAAACCCAGGCAGGGGACCGTCGATCCCTGCTTCGGTCCCGGGGTAGATCAGCACGCCATCGCCGTTGAGGCGCAAAGCCCAGTCCACGGGATAGGGCGACCCGTCCTCCTTGAGCCTCTTCGCCTCGTCGAAAGTCAGCGGGTCGTTCCAGAGGTCCGTGCGGTACGCGACCGGGTTCTTCCTCACGTCTTCGCGGTTCTTGCGCCACTTGTTCTGCAGGTCCACGACGTAGGTCGCACCCCAGAAGTACCAGGCGCGCGCCCCGGTGAGGAACCCGGCCCAGGCGTGCGTGCGCATGGCGGGACCCGGAGCGTCCACGTAAGGGGCGCCCGCGTGCCCTCGGTTGTAGGTCCATACCGCGTTCTGCCGGGTCTCGATCGGTTTGACCTGGTCGGGGTGGATGCCCCCCGAGCAGAAGATGTCGGTCTCGGAATCGAGGTGCGGCCAGCCGGGTTCGGTGGGCATGTACTGCTCGGTCACCATGCGCCGTAGCCCGACCGCGTCCGGCGCCTCCCGGATCGCCTTGCCCTTGCGAAGCACGTCCAAGTACTGCTGCCTTGATCCGGGCTCGTCCTCGAGGATGACGAACGCCCGGTTCAACCACCCGCTCTGCTCGATCAGCTTTCCGAAGCTCGGCTCCGTGGGCAACAGCTCGAACCCGAACCCCGCGCCGAACGGCCCCTTGAACGCGGCGCCCGTGTAGTAGTCGAAGTACCGACGGTCCGGACCCTTGACGTACGCCTCGTCGTGCTGGAAGCCCTCCATGAGCACCAAGCGGTGGTCGTGGGCGAGCTGGAAGTAGGCGTCGAACGCCTTCTGCATCTGGGGGATCTGCTGGTGCGTGCGCCCCAGCGACCACGCGATTTCCTCGGGCCCCGCATACGCCCAACTCGGGAAGTGGCTGACCGACGGCAGCGTGAAGTTCCAGACCTCGAGCTCGACTTGCAGGGTCCGACCCGCCGTAACGATCGTGCCTCGGTACGTTCCCGGGGCCGTCCCCTCGGGCACGAAGTAGTCGACCCAGACCACCTCGTTGCCAGCGTCGGTCACGTCGAAGGGCGCGCCGTGCTTCGGGGCGTCGAGCGGGACGAGCTGTACGGGGAACTCCCTCGGGGCGTCGAGTTGACCGCAGCGCATGTCGATTTCCATGCAGTCCCAGGGGACGTTCTTGATCGAGTACTGGGACATCACGGGGGTGGGGACGAAGTGCGCCCGGTAGGCGCGCGGCCGCTGAATGAGCTTTCTGTCGGCCCCGGTCAGGGGCTGGGTCTCCAAGGACAATCCCTTTCCTCTGCCCGCGTAGACGATCTGGAACGATACGAACTCGTTTCGCGCCGCGTGCAGACGAACACGGTCCTCCGCATCGTCCCACACCACGCTCTCGGGCGGCGAAGGCTCGGCGCGGAGCACCTTGTGGGAGGGCCCCGTGACCCACACGGACACCTTCGACGCCCCCGGCTGCTGCCGTGCATCCGTCGGGTCAGGCTCCTGGTACACGTCAGCCTCGGTCCACCGCTGCTGCGTCCCGCAACCTGCCAGACCCAGCGCCGCAACCATGGACGCCGGAACGCCCCAGAGCCGAAGCCCGCTTCGTTCGTGTTGTCTCATCTTGCCCCCTCGGTTGTGAGGAACCCGCGGGTCGGTGTCAACCCAAAGAGACCTTTGTCGTCCTGACTCACCCCGCCCAATCGATGGAGCACCGAACGGCGGGCTGCGCTACACTGCCCGCATGATGCCCCGAGTGTTCTCGCGGTTGCGATGGGTCGGCTTCGGTGCGCTTCTGGGTCTGGCCGCCTGCGGGCCTGTCGAGTCCACCGAAGAGCCTCTCGGCACCGTACGCCAACCGATCGCAGCTCCCCTCCCCCAGGCGTATTGCACGATCCAGGTCGACGGGGTCGGAGACGTGGACACCGAAAAGGACTACCTGCCGCACCTCGTCCAGTGCGAAAACGGCGGTGCCAATTTGCAGGCGCTGAAGGCGCAAGCCATCGCCGGACGATCCGTCGCGTACTACGCCATGGCTGACTCCGGATCCATCTGCAACAGCCAGTCATGCCAGGTCTATTCGTGCGGAAAGACGCCCGAGCCCATCCACTACCAGGCCGTCAACGAGACGGCGGGCATGTACTTGAGCTACGACGACATGCTGACGTACGCGTTCTACGTCGCCGGGGACAGCAGCGTGACACCTCCGAGTTGCGTGGGTAGCAGCGGAACGACGGAGCATTGGGTCACGTACAACGAGGGGAAGACCGGGGCGGACGTGGAGCAGACGGAGCTCGGGTACGTGAGCTACCCCATCTTCGGACAGAACCGTGGGTGCATGAGCCAGTGGGGGGCACGCTGCCTCGAGAACAACAAGAGCTACGACTACCTCGGGATCTTGAGGTTCTTCTACGGCGCCGACATCGAGGTGCTGACAGCGCCCGGGTCGTGCGTGGTGCCTGTGAAGCCCGAGCTGGATGCCTCGCTGATCGGCTCCGGGTCCGATGCGGAGGCGAACGGGTCGGGTGGGTACCGCGTGTGCGCCGGCACCGCGTTCCACTTCTGGTTCGAGCTGGAGAACACCGGGTCCGCCCCATGGACTGACGTGAGCGGGACATCGGTGGGGACCGCCGTGCGGCTCGGCGTTCCGGGCGACGGGACCGATCCTCTGTCGGGTGCGAGTCGCGTCAGCCTGACCGAGAATGCGAACGACGATGTTCGGTCGTCGGGAGGGGACTGCAACGACGCGCCGGGGTGTCGTCGTACGCGGTTCGTGGAGGGGGCAGGGATTGCGGCGGTGGCGCCGTCGCAGGCGGGGCCGGTGACGACGACGTGGCAGTTGGTGGACGAGGGGCGGGCGTGGTTTGGACCGCAGGTATCGCTTGCGTTCGAGGTGGTGGACTGCGCGGGGGGTTCGGGCGGGTCGGGGGGAGGGGAAGTTGGCGGGG
>Ga0209575_10000068_pt1 | contig 121458 bp, 142 predicted proteins | sample Medcelwee11metaG_FD_187172 | JGI IMG/M metagenome (GOLD analysis project Ga0209575, IMG submission 187172) | Freshwater pond sediment microbial communities from the University of Edinburgh, under environmental carbon perturbations - Medium... | ecosystem: Environmental > Aquatic > Freshwater... | reverse complement strand
TCGAGCGGATGCGCCAGGAGGTCGCCGCATGGCAGCAACGCCGCAACCAGCTCGATGCCAAGATCAACTGGCAGTTCACCACCCGGGATGCGAGGGTCAAGCTGCGCAGCCTATATCCGCAGATTGAAGTGTGTTGAGACACTAGCGTGCCACTGCAGCATTCAAGCGTTGCTGCCAGACCCGGCGTTCTTCTTCCGCGTCGCATAAGGGGGCCGCCCGATGAGCATTTTTCTTGACCTGCTCTGCCGCCAGGCTCCCGCCGCCCCGTCCGTCGAACTGCCGGACGAGGTGCTGGCTGCCCTGGAGTCCGCGCACATCCTGATGCGACCGCACGGCGAGGACGGAGCCCCGCGAGCCGTGGTGCAGCTGCCGGGAAGCCGGGGCGGCTGGCTACACGACGAGTCCGAGGACAAGCGCCACATCGCGCGCCTGTTCCCTGACTTGAACGCCACTCAACTGGACCGCGCGCACCGCTACCTGGCCGCCCAGGTACGGCGCCGCGTCCGCGCCCTGGCTGCTGGCTCGGAAGCAACCGGCCCTCGCCGCAGCTTCGCAAACAGCTGGGGGAGTGCTTCATGGTGAGCCGCGAAACCGGGAAGCAGTTGCGCTTAACCGTGCTGGTCGATGCGCATCTGATGGGAGCTATCGAAGCCGCTCAAAGCGATTTCAAAAATCAACACGGAGTTCCGCATAAGCAAGACGCAGATCGCCGCAGAGGCGCTGCGCCGCAGACTCAAGGTCGAACACCTGGCCGTCGATCCGGCTGGGTAGATGAATCCTTCGGGGGGATAACCTGGCTTGCCGACTTCCCAGGAGACGAAATAAGTCGGAACTTCGCCAGCGGATCGCAAGTGAGGCCGGCACTTCTTTCGAGTCAAACCATGAAAAAAACACCTGACGTTCAAGAACTGATGACGCGAGCCGAGCAGCAGGCCGAGCGCTTGCTGACCGATATCCGGTCGATGCGTACCGCCACCGGCCACGACCTGGCCGACCTGGCGACCCTGGAGGTCACGGACGCCCAACTGGCCGCGCTGGCCAGCGTCACTCCGCGTCGCATTCGACAACTGGCGGAGGCTGGCGCGATCACCAGAGTGGGCCGGAATCGTTATGGGCTGGCCGATGCATTCCGAGGCCTTGTCGAAGAGCTTTCAGGCGGTGAGCGGGCGGGCGACCTAACTTTTGAGCGCATTCGTAAGACACGCGCCGATGCCGTGGCGCTGGCCAAGGCAAAGCAGCTGGTGGCGCCGATTGCCGAGATGGAAAAGCAGTGGGAGACGTTCTGCGTAATCCTTCGAACGAATTTGCGGCTCATCCCGCAGCGTGTTGCGCCCGGAATCATCGGTCTGACGGATGAGCGGTAGCTCAAGGAGAGGCTCCTGGAGGAAATCGGCCTCGCGCTACACGCCGCCAACCCCGACCACAACCAGATGGATACCGAAGAAGATGAACCGCAAAGTGATTGAAGCCTCAGAGGCTTCGAAGACCTTCCTCCTGCCGCCCTACGAGTCGCCGACGGCCCGAGCCGACGCCCTGGCTGGTGCCGCGTCCCTGATCCGGCAGGCAATCGAGCTTTCTATCCGTGGCGGCCGTGATGACCTGGCTTTCCGGCTGCTCGACATCGCGCAGGAGCTGGAAGCATGAGCAGACGAGCGCGCCGGGACCCCGACGAAATTGAGGTTGGTTGGGGCGACCTTGTTGACCAAGTGTGCGGCCGACCGAAATTTCTTGGCGAACCACGCCCGCGCCATCGGCGTAACTGCCTTAATCTGGCGGAAGCGGCGTTGAAAAGGGTCGGAGAGGAACGGCTCGCGGCCGAGGTCGCGCAGCTAATTCAGCAGATCCAGTAAGGCATGCCCTTCCCTCTCAGGTGGCATGCTGAACGGCACATGAAAAGCCGCAGAAACGCGAAATCCCCTAATTACGGGGCTTTCAGCTTCAATATGGCGGTGGAGGTGGGATTCGAACCCACGATACGGTTTCCCGTATACACACTTTCCAGGCGTGCTCCTTCAACCGCTCGGACACCCCACCGGACATCTACGGGTCCTTCTCACCCTTCGACGGCGCGTAATTTATCCGAACGACGACCAGAAAGCAAAGCTTTTTTCAAAAAATTCATGCGTTTAGCCTGTGAGTCGGATCCGCAGTACCAGCTTGCCATAGCGGAATGGTGCCACCATGGGCCAAGCCAGGGCCATGGAAACGAAGAGGCTACTGAAGAACAGCTGCACCACTCCCCACGGACTATGGATCGACGAAGCCAGAGCCAGGCCGATCAAAGCCACGAGTGCCAACCCAGTCAGGCAGGCCAGAGTAGACGCGCTGGAAAGTTTGCACCGAGTCATCGACATGACTCCTTTCATCCAAGAAAGCATCACCGTACTGCGAGGGCAACAGCACAGCCAATCACTTCTGCCAATAAATTCAATACACCGCACATTAATAGAGTGCGCCTGCGCCTTTTTTGGCCACTGGCCACCACTCAGCGCCGAACCCCGCTTGATTCAGCGCTTTCGGACAGACGGTAATGGCTGGGGAGTTCCCCAGAAAATGCCCTAACACATGGAGGCAATCGCTGGACTGGCCGGCAAAAGTGTCCAATAAATATAAGTAACGAAAAAACATATCTAAAAAATTCTAAGCATCGAGCGGGAACCCTTTAGAGTCTTCTCTACGAGTCGGTTCCTTTTCACCGCGGAAAAAAGCCGCCTTGTGGCACGAGACATGCTTTTTAAAAACGCCCCAACGCTATATCGACAATAAAACAATAAGAAAGGCAGAGCATGTTCAAACAACCCCAAAAAATCAGGCAAGTCGGCCTGATCGTTTTCGCCATCACGGTGCTCCTGATCCTGCCCAACCTGAACCACCTGATGGGATAGAACGTCGTCGGCCACAGCACTCATCGACTCAACGAACTACCAACAGGCACCAGGCCAGCAGCAGCGGAAGAAAACCGAATGCCAGAAAGGTCGAGCACAACACCAGGCTCGCCACCTGCTCCGGGGAGCGTCCGGCGCGCACGGCGAACAGGTAGTTGAATACCGCCACCGGCATGGCCGATTGCATGACCAGAACGCCCTGCGCCAGCGGTGACAACCCCAGTGCCAGAGCGATTCCCCAGGCCACGCCGGCCCCGCAGAGCAGCCGCAGCGCACCGAGCAGCATCCCCTGACCGAGTTGGCGGGTACGGATGCTGGCCAGCGACACGCCGAGGGTGACCAGCATCAGCGGGATGGTCATGCCGCCGAGCAGTTGCACGGTATTACCCAGCCAGCGCGGCAGTTCGAGGTCGAGCAGCAGGATCGGCAAAGCCAGCCCGAGACTGACAATGATCGGGTTGACCAGAAGCTTCCTGAGGGATTGCTCGGCGCCAGAAAGCACCATGCCCAGGGTGAAGTGTCCCACCGAAAGCACCAAGAAGAAGGCCACCGCCAGCGCCAACCCCTCCTCGCCAAAGGCATAGAGGCTGATCGGCAACCCCATGTTGCCGGAATTGGGGAACAGGTAGGCCGGCACCAGCACTTTCCAGTCGTAGCGCAGCAGCCGGCTGAGCAGCAGACCGACCAGCCCCATGGAGAAAGTCACCGCCACACAGGCAGCGGCCATCTGGCCGAAGGCCCGCGGATCGATCTGGGAATTGCTCAGGGTAGACAACACCAGGCAGGGTGTACCGATGTTGAGAATCAGGCGGGTGACGAAGTCCGTGGGATAGATCTGACCAAAGCGCACCCAGAAATAGCCGACTCCGGCCACGATGAAGATCGGCGCCATCACGGCAAATAGCTCGGCCAGCATGGGCCTTTTCCTTACAGATTGATGAGTGATCGTACATCCTAGCCGCTCCACTAGGGGGTTGGCCAACCCCGCCGGACGATTCGCGAATAGCCGGACTTACAACCTTTAGCGAGTGGCACTTTGTAACGCAACAGTTGATTATCTCCCTAACAATCAGTTATCCATTCGTCATGGGGACTGCGGCGAACGGTCGCGGTAGCTCCCATGCAAGGTTCGAGAGGAACGTCTCCGGCGCCGATCCGCCGGAACGCCAACGATCTGGGCGCACCCCGCCCGCCGGTTCAGGACCCGGCCCGGCAGGCAGGTCAGCCCTTGAAGAGGAGGCTGCAGCATGAACGATTGGGGAATCATTTCGGCCAGAGGCGAGTCTCGCCTGGACTCTTACCGTGCGGCAGAACAGCAGAGCCACAGGGATGCCCTGGGTGCCTGGGAGCGCACCGCTGCTGTTGCCGATCTGCAATTCATTCCGCTGTACCGGGAACTATGCGAGAAGGTGAAGCTGCTCGCACAGCGAGCCGAGAGCTGCATCTGCGGAGCCCCGGAACGGAGCTTCCATCTCGATGCCGCCAGGGCAATCGATTCGGTGATGGGCTCCGCCAGTGGCCACCCAGCCACCCTGACCGGCGAGCAGCGCCGGCTGCTGGGCAACCTGCAGTCCGAGTTCCGTCGTACCCTGCAGCAGAGCCTGGACTCCGGCGACCGGCACCGCCAGGCGGTAGAAAAAGCCAAGCGGGCCGCCCTCGACTTCCTCGAACGCGCTGGTCGGCCTCTCGCCATGGACCCCGTAGCGGCATAAAGCCCGCCGGCAGCCTGCAAAACCTCGCCGGACCTTCGGCAGGAACGCCCCCCGCTCGAGCAAGGACGCCCCCGAGCCACCTCTCCTCTTCGCTTGCCAAAGCAGGCCATCGCGCTGGTTTTCGCTCCCCGCATCCGCCACGTATCCCGCCACTGGAGCCCTCGCCACTGCCTGCATCTCAGTCCGTGCCCTGCGCCATCGGATTGCCGTTTCCCGCTTTTGATTGCTGTTGGTTTCAGTGGTTGCATGGTCTTTATGGGTTAAAGGGTTTCATCTCTCTACATTTCCGATTTCAGGAAGTACAGCTCGCAAAAGCCAGCCTGCTTTTGCGTCAGCTAAATCGGCGCAGCATCGACTCGCTTGTCGATAGCTGACCTGTTGCCAGCCTTTATTTAGAGACGGTAAGTCTATAGTCTGCCGCACAGCGGTCGCAGCATCACTCAAGTGACTGCAAGAAAAGGCCAGGTACGCTCACGAACGTCAGGGCTTTTTTCGGCACGCTATAGACGATCGGTCTAAACAGGAGAAACGGCATGTTCAAGGCGATTCTGATCGAGAAGGACGAGACGGGTTACCGTGCGCGGAGCACCACGCTGGACGAGGCGCAACTGCCCGAAGGCGATGTGACCGTGCGGGTGGACTACAGCACGCTCAACTACAAGGATGCGTTGGCGATCACCGGCAAAGGCCCGGTGGTGCGCAAGTTCCCGATGGTGCCGGGGATCGACCTGGCCGGAATGGTCGAGTCCAGTGCCAGCCCGGACTTCAAGCCCGGCGATGCAGTACTGCTCAACGGCTGGGGCGTTGGCGAGGGAAACTGGGGTGGGCTGGCGCAGAAGGTTCGACTGGACTGCCGCTGGCTGATTCCCCTGCCCCGGGGCTTCACGCCGCGCCAGGCGATGGCCGTCGGCACCGCCGGCTACACCGCGATGCTCTCGGTGCTGGCCCTGGAGCGCCACGGCGTGACGCCCGAGCAGGGCGAGGTCCTGGTCACCGGTGCCAACGGCGGCGTCGGCAGCGTCGGCATCGCCCTGCTCGCCCGCCTCGGCTACCGGGTGGTCGCCTCCACCGGCCGGCCGGAACAGGCCGACTACCTGAAGAAGCTCGGCGCCGCCGAGATCATCGACCGCGCCACGCTCTCCGAGCCCGGCCGGCCGCTGGCCAGGGAGCGCTGGGCCGGGGTGATCGACTCGGTGGGCAGCCATACCCTGGCCAACGCCTGCGCCGCTACCCGCTACGGCGGCACCGTCGCGGCCTGCGGCCTGGCCCAGGGCATGGACTTCCCGGCCACGGTGGCGCCCTTCATCCTGCGCGGCGTGACCCTCGCCGGCATCGACAGTGTGATGCGTCCCCGCGAGGACCGCATCGCCGCTTGGGAACGCCTGGCCCGCGACCTCGACCTGGCGCTGCTGGACGAGATCACCCGCGAGATCGGTCTGGACGAGGCCATCCCCATGGCCGGCGAGCTGCTCGCCGGGAAGGTGCGCGGGCGGGTCGTGGTGGATGTGAACCGCTGAGCGCTCAGGGCGCCTCGGCCAGCCGCCGCAGGCGCTCGCCCAGCTCCGCAAAACGGCTCTTGAGCAGGACGTGGAACTGCTGGACCGCCGGCGAGAACTGCTTGCGGTGCGGGCAGACCAGATGCAACGGCGCTAGCTCGCCCGGGCAATCGCCGAGCAGCACCTCCAGACGCCCGGCTGCCACGTCCTCGCCCACATCCAGCCAGGACTTGTAGGCGATGCCGTGGCCGGCGATGGCCCAGCGGCGCACCACGTCGGCGTCGTCGCTGAGCAGCACCCCGCGCACCGCGATCACCCGCCGGCGCCCCTCCTCCTCGAATCCCCACTTGTCGTGGGCCCGCCCGCCCAGCAGATAGACCAGGCAGGCGTGCCCGACCAGTTCGTCGAGCGTTTGCGGCCGCCCGCTGCGCGCCAGGTAGTCCGGTGCAGCCACCAGCACCCGGCGGTTGTCCGGCGCCAGCGGCAGGGCGACGAAGCTGGCGTCCTCCATGGGCCCGTAGCGGATCGCCACGTCGATGGGATCGCGGAAGATGTCGGCGACCTGATCGGACAGCAGCAGGCGCAGGGTCAGCCGCGGATGCTCGCGGCAGAACTCCGAGAGCCAGGGCAGCAGCAGGTTGCGCCCCAGGTCGGAGGGCGCGCTGACCTGCAGCAGGCCCTGCAGCCCGGCCCGCTCCCGGTGCAGGCGCTCGTGGCCTTCGCGCAAGGTTTCCAGCACCCGCTCAGCATAGGGCAGGTACTGCTCGCCCTCGGCGGTCAGCCGCAGGCTGCGTGTCGAGCGGGCGAACAGGCGGATGTCCAGGTCCCGCTCCAGGCGCTTGATCGCCGCGCTGACCTGCCCGGGCAGCAGGTCGACCTCCCGCGCGGCGCCGGAAAAACTGCCGAGGGCGGCGGAACGGACGAACAGAGCCAGATCCTCCAGGCGGATCATTTTCACTCCTTGAGAGAAAGTGTTGGCTGATTTTGCGGCTTTTCATGGAAAGCCGCACGGCCGAACATCCACCAGCCGCTTGCCGCAGCCGACGACGGGAGCGGAGTCAGCCCATCACTCACGAAAAACCCCGACAGGAGAACCACCTTGACCATCGCCACCGCCGCCAGGACCCGCTACACCACCAAGGCCTACGACCCGGCCCGGAAGATTCCCGAAGGCACCCTGGAGGAGTTGCAGACCCTGCTGCGCTACAGCCCGTCCTCGGTGAACTCGCAGCCCTGGCACCACGTCATCGCCGCCAGCGAGGAAGGCAAGGCCCGCGTCGCCAAGGCGACCCAGGCCGGCTACGCCTATAACGAGGCGAAGATCCTCAACGCCTCCCATGTGGTGGTGCTCTGCGCCCGCACCGATCTGGACGCGGCCCACCTGAAGGCCGTGCTCAACCAGGAAGACCTCGACGGCCGCTTCGCCAATCCGGAAGGCAAGGCCGGCCAAGGCAACGTGCGCAGCTCCTACGTCAACCTGCACCGCTACGACCGCAAGGACCTGCAGCACTGGATGGAGAAGCAGGTCTACCTGGCCCTCGGCACCCTGCTGCTCGGCGCCGCCGCCCTCGGCGTGGACGCCACGCCCATCGAGGGCTTCGACTTCGGCAAGCTCGACGAGGAACTGGGCCTGCGCGAGCGCGGCTTCACCAGCGTGGTGATCGTCAGCTTGGGCTATCGCAGCGACGACGATTTCAACGCCAAGCTGCCGAAGTCGCGTCTGCCCGCCGAGGACATCTTCACCGTCCTGTAAGCTGGCCAGCCCCCTCGGGACACTCTCCCCGTCCTGCGCGCATCGGACGAGGGTGGATGCCCGGAACGGCTCGACGGCAATCCTCGAGAAACCGGGCGTCAAGGCAACCCGCCCGGTCGCTCCCTGCGCATGAGGCACAGATCCGCACGGGCGGCCGACAAACCAGCATCGCCCGTTTAGGGGCACCACTCATTCGACTTGCCGGTTGCGCTATATTGATCGACTCACCTCGCTCCCTCAAGGGACTTGCCATATGTGGCTATATACGAGCTGTGACCTGACCTTCGATATCACGATACCGACGCATTTCGTGCTCATGCTGCGACCGCGCAGCGGTGCACAGCAATGGGTGGCCCGCGAGGAATACCGGCTGGTGCCAAGCGTCCCCGCGTTCGAATTCACCGATGGCTACGGCAACCTCTGTCAGCGGCTGACCGTCTCGCCCGGGCACTTCGCGCTGTATACCGCCGCCGAAGTCATGACCGTGGACTACATGGATCGCGCCCCCGGGGCGCCCTTCGTCGATATCCAGAACCTGCCCGATGCCGCGCTCTGCTACCTGCTGCCCAGCCGCTACTGCGAATCGGACCGCTTCGGCCAGATGGCGGCCTCGATCACCGCGGGTCGATGGGCGGGCTACGATCAGGTCGCCGCCATCGAGGCCTGGCTGCGCGCCACGATCCGCTATACCCCAGGCTGCAGCGACATCCCGCTGTCGGCGGTGGAGATCAACGCCAAGCAGGCGGGCGTATGCCGCGATCTCGCCCACTTCGGAATCGCCTTGTGCCGCAGTCTGTGCATTCCGGCACGCATGGTGGTGGGCTATCTCGAAGGGCTGGAACCCATGGACCTGCACGCCTGGTTCGAGGCATACGTCGGCGGGCGCTGGTACACCTTCGACCCGACGCAGGCCGAGCTGCGGGGCGGCTACGTGGCGATTGGCTATGGCCGCGATGCGGCGGATGTCGCGGTCTACAACCAGTTCGGTCCCCCGGCGTACCCGTTGACGCAGAAGGTTTGCGTGCGGCGCATGTAATGGCCCGCGGCGGTGTCAACGAGCGGGACCGTTTCCGATCCCCCATCACATCCCGGAGACCCTCTAAATCTCCACCTGCGTCCCCAGCTCGATCACCCGGTTCGCCGGCAGCTGGAAGTAGCGCATGCTGCTGTTGGCGCTCTTCTGCAGGAAGATGAACAGGGCTTCGCGCCAGTGGGCCATGCCGATGCGCTTGCTCAGGATGACGGTTTCCCGGCTGAGGAAGTAGGTAGTTCGCATGGGGCTGAAGTCCAGCTCCTCGAGATGGCTCAGGCGCAGGGCGGCGGGAATGTCCGGCTCGTCCATGAAGCCGAAGTGCAGCACTACGCGGTAGAAGCCCTCGCCGTAGCCGTCGACCTGGAAGCGCCGTTCCTCCGGCACCCGCGGGCTGTCCTCGACCTGCACCGTGAGCAGCACCACCCGCTCGTGCAGCACCTGGTTGTGCAGCAGGTTGTGCAACAGCGCGTGGGGCACCACGTCCGGCCGCGCGGTGAGAAACACCGCGGTGCCCTGCACCCGGTGCGGCGACTGCAGACGCACGCTGTCGATGAAAGCCGGCAGCGGCAGCGCGGTTTCGCCGAGGCGTTCGAAGAGGGTTTCCTTGCCGCGCTTCCAGGTTGTCATCAGGACGAACAGGCCGATCCCGGCGATCACCGGGAAGGCGCCGCCCTGGACGATCTTCGGCACGTTGGCGGCGAAGAACAGGCTATCTACCAGCAGGAAGCCGAGCAGCAGCGGGATCGCCAGCCATCGCGGCATCTTCCACAGCAGCAGCATCACCGCCGCTACCAGCAGGGTGGTGATCAGCATGGTGCCGGTCACTGCCACCCCATAGGCCGAGGCCAGTGCCCCGGAGCTCTCGAAGGCGAGCACCAGCAGCACCACCCCGACCATCAGCGCCCAGTTCACCGTGGCGACGTAGATCTGCCCCTCCTCGGCGCTGGAGGTGTGCTGGACCTGCATACGCGGCACGTAGCCGAGCTGCATCGCCTGGCGGGTCAGGGAGAAGGCACCGGAGATAACCGCCTGGGAGGCGATGATGGTCGCCAGGGTGGACAAGACGATCATCGGCAGCAGCGCCCATTCCGGGGCCAGCAGATAGAAGGGGTTGCGCGCCGCCTCCGGGTCCGCCAGCAGCAGCGCGCCCTGGCCGAAGTAGTTGAGCACCAGCCCCGGCAGCACCAGCAGGAACCAGGCGCGGGCAATCGGCCGGCGGCCGAAGTGGCCCATGTCGGCGTAGAGCGCCTCGGCGCCGGTCAGCGCCAGCACCACCGCGCCGAGAATCGTCACGCCGACGCCCGAATGGACGAGGAAGAAGTTCGCCGCCCACCAGGGATTCAGCGCCAGCAGCACCTCGGGGTGCTGCAGGATGCCATAGATGCCGAGCAGCCCCAGCACCCCGAACCAAACCACCATCACCGGACCGAAGAGGATACCGATGCGCGCCGTGCCGTGCTTCTGAATCAGGAACAAGGCGATCAGCACCGCGAGCGCCAGAGGGATCACCCACTGGCCGACACCTTCGAAAGCAAGCTCCAGGCCTTCGATCGCCGACAGCACGGAGATCGCCGGAGTGATCATGCTGTCGCCGTAGAACAGCGCGACGCCGAACAAGCCGAGCAGCACCAGCACCCGGCTCAGCTGCGGCCGGTCGGCCGTGGCACGCCGGGCCAGAGCGGTCAGCGCCATCGCCCCACCCTCGCCCTCGTTGTCGGCGCGCAGGATGAACAGCACGTACTTGATCGACACCACCCAGAGCAGCGACCAGAAGATCAGCGAGAGAACGCCCAGTACCCCGTCGTGGTCGGCCTCCACCCCGTAATGGCCGGCGAAGACCTCCTTCAGGGTGTACAAGGGACTGGTGCCGATGTCGCCGTAGACCACGCCGGTGGCGGCAATCAACAAGCCCAGGGCGGACGAGCCGTGGCGGGGTGGATGGCTGGACTGCAAGGCGAGTTCACTCATGGATTCACTCCTGGAAAATGGCTGGCTATCCGGCCGTGGCGAGGGAAAGCTTGCCACCTCATGGGGCATGCTCGCGCAGGCGGTAGCCGATACCCGCCTCGGTGATGATGAAGCGGGGATCGGCGGGGTCGTCGCCGAGTTTCTGGCGCAGGTGGCCGACTACCACCCGCAGGTAATGGCTGTCCTCGACATGGGTCGGGCCCCAGATGTCCCTGAGCAGTTGCTGCTGGGTGACGACGCGCCCCGGATGGCGGGCAAGCGCGACCAGCACATCGTATTCCTTGCGGGTCAGGGTGATTTCCCGATCTTCCAGGCTGACCCGCCGGCCGTCCAGGTCCACCGCCAACGGGCCGCAGCACACCGTGCCCGGCGGCTCGCCGGGCTGCGCCGGCCGGCGCAGCAGCGCACGCACCCGGGCGAGCAGCTCGCGGATGCTGAAAGGCTTGGTCACGTAGTCGTTGGCGCCGCCGTCCAGGGCCAGTACCTTCTCGCTGTCGCCGGCGCGTACCGAAAGTACCAGCACCGGCATCTGGGAGTTCCGGCGCAGCTCGGCGAGCAGCTCCTTGCCGTCCATGTCCGGCAGACCGAGGTCGAGCACCAGCAGGTCGGGCCGCACCTCTGCCGCCAGGGCCAACCCCTCGCGGCCGCTGCCGGCTTCAAGAACCCGATAGCCATGGGCAACGAGGCTGATGCGCAGGAACTTGCGGATCTGTGCTTCATCGTCGACCACCAGGATGCTCTGCGACGCGCCGCTCATCGGCTGCCTCCGGTCGACTCATCGTCGCACTCGGCCTCGCCCAGCGGCTGCGGTTGCAGCGGCAGGTGCAGGATCAAGGTGGCGCCCTGCCCGTCCAGGCCATCACCCACCGTTATCCGCCCGCCATGAGCACCGAGGATCCCCTGACAGATCGCCAGCCCCAGTCCGGTGCCCGGCCCGCCACGGTCGCCGCGCGCAGCGGTGTAAAACATGTCGAAGATCTTCTCCCGCTCGGCGGGCGGAATGCCTGGCCCTTGGTCGCTCACCGATAGACGCAGTTCGGCGTCGTCGCTTTCGACCGCCACGCGCAGCCGCCCGCCAGGGGGCGAGAAACGTGCGGCGTTTTCCAGCACGTTGACCAGCGCCTGTTCGATCAGTGCCGCATGCACGTGGAGCAGCGGCAGCTCCTCCGGGATGCGGGTTTCCAGGGCGAAGGGCGCCAGCACCGGGCGCAGGCGCTGCAGGGACGTGGCGACGATGTCCACCGGTGCCACCCAGTCACGCTCCAGCTTGAGCGCGCCGTGGCCGAGGCGGGTCATGTCCAGCAGGTTCTGGATATAGCGGTCCAGCCGCTCGGCCTCGTCGCGGGTGCTTTCCAGCAGCTCGCGACGGTCCGCCGCGCCGATCTGCCCGTCCAGGGTCAGCAGGCTGTCGATGGCACCGTGCATCACCGTCAGCGGCGTGCGCAGGTCGTGGGACACCGAGGCCAGCAGGGCGCTGCGCAACTGCTCGGTTTCCCCGCGCAGGCGGGCGGCCTCCAGTTGCTGGGCCAACTGAGCCCGCGCCAGGGCCTGGGCCAGCGGCTGGCCGAGAGCGACCAGCAGGCGGCGACGGATCGCCGGCAGCGGCTGGCGGTCCCGGGGGGCAATGCCGAGCAAGGCCAGCGGCCCTTCCTCGCCGGACAACGGCCACCACCACCAGCGCCCATCCGGCAGGGTATCGGTACCGAGACCGGCCGGCAGCTCGTGCTGCCAGACCCAGTCGGCGGCGGCCTGCTCGTGCTCGCCGAAACCGGCCGAGACACCCGCCTCGACCCGCAGCCCGCCGGCGCCGTCGGGACCGAGCAGGCAGACGTCGAGTTCGCGCCAGGCGGAGAACTGCTGCACGGCGGCGGCCAGCACCGCACGGCGGTCGGTGGCAGCGCTCAGCTTGCGGGTGAGTTCGAGCAGCGCCGAGGTTTCCACCTGGGTTTCGCGCAGCGCCTGCATTTGCCGACGCTGACAGGTCGCCAGGTTGCCGGTCAGCGCCGCCATGAAGAGAAAGAACATCAGGGTCAGCACATCGGCCTGACTCTTCACGGTCAGCGAAAAGGCCGGCGAGATGAACAGCAGGTCGTAGGCGAAGAAGGACAGCAGCGCGCAGACCAGTGCGGGGCCGAAGCCGCTGCGTACGGCAACCAGCAGGACCGCGACGAGAAACACCAGGGATATGTTCGGCAGCGCGAGAACCCGGGAAATACCCCAGGCCGCCACGCTGGCCAACAGCGTGGCGAGCAACGCCAGGGCGTAGTCCGAGAGGCCTGCCGAGCGCTCGCGGGGCGCGAATGCCGGGGCGGGCACCGCCTCCTCGCCGGCCAGTACGTCGATCTCCAGGCCGCGCGCCCGGCGCAGCAAGCGCTCCGCGACGCCCCTGCCAAACCAGGCGGGGCGGCGACTGCCGACCAACAGTACGCTGGCACGCCGCTCCCGGGCATGACGCAGCAGGGTATCGGCCACCTCATCCCCGAGCAGGCCGACCACCTCGCCACCCAGGCGCTCGGCCAGTTGCTGAGCCGCCTGCAGCAGCCGGCGGGACTCCGCACTGCGCAACCGGCCGCCGTCCACATGGACCAGGCTCCAGGGCAACTGCCGACGCCGCGCCACCCGGCTGGCATGACGCACCAGGTGTTCGGCCTGCTCATCGCCGTCCACCGCCACCAGCAGGCGGCCGAGCACGGCCGGAGCCTCCCGGCCCGCGGGACGATAGCGGCGCTGCAGTTCGCCATCGGCACGCCCGGCCGCCACCTGCAGGGCCAGGGCTCGCAGCGCGGCCAGAGTCGCCAGATCGTAGCCCTGGCCGGGCAGCTCGGCCGGCGGGCGATCGACCAGCACCACCTCATAGGCTTCGTCCAGTACCCAGTCGGGCACCGTCTCCGCCACCGACTGTCCGGTGAGCGCCTCGACCCGATTCTTCAGGCTTTCCAAGTGCAGCACGTCGAGCGTGGTGTGAACGTCGATGCCCGCGGCAAGCAGCTCCTGCACATCCTGCCAGCGGGAGGCATGACGGCTACCCGGTGGATTGGCGTGGGCCAGCCGGCCGATCAGCAGCAGGGCCGGCGGCCTGGCCAGTAAGGCGTCGAGATCCAGCTCGGCGGCCCTGTCCCGACCACCCGGAAGGGCAGCGAGCCGCGCCTCGAGATCGGCACGACCGGCAGCCTCGACACTGGCGACCCGCAGGTCGAGGCCCTGGCGCAGCGACTCCCCGGCGGCCTGAAGCATGGCGAAGGTCTTGCCCGTGCCGGGCGCCGCGCCGAGATAGACCCGGAGCCGGCCGTGCCGGGCACGTCTACCGGCTCCGGGCGGCGTCGCGGGCGGAGGAGAAAGGTCGGGGGATGCGGCATTCGGCGGCGAGGGAGTCATGGATGGGGAAGCATGGAGCGGCCTGGATAGGAACCCAGTATCGCCGCTCGGCCGGGAGTCCGCCGTAAAGAAGCCGTAAAAAGCTAGGGCTAGGCAGGTACCTGAAAGACAGCCCTCTCTGGCAAGAGCGACTCGTCCGCGACCGACCCCGAATGATCGCGGATGAGATCGCTCAGCCGTAAAGCCAGCAGCAGCGCCAAGGCCGCCCCCAGCGTTACAGGCCGATCTGGGTCAGGGAGACGCTCGCCACGGGAGCCGGGGCGGCGGCGGCCGGGACTGTCTGAGCAGCCTGCGCCAGCTCCTGGCGGGCCTGGCGTACCACGGCGGTACCCGCGCTCAGCGCCAGAGCGGCCATGAGCAGTGCCACCAGGGCATCCGGCCAGCCGCTGCCGGTACCGAACACCCCGGCCGCGGCCAGCATCACCGCCAGGTTGCCGATGGCATCGTTGCGGCTGCACAGCCAGACGGCGCGCATGTTCGCATCGCCGTCACGGAAGGCATAGAGCATCAGGGCCACGCCGGCGTTGGCGAAGAGCGCCAGCAGCCCCACCGCCCCCATGGTCAGCGGCTCGGGAGGAATGCCGGCGTAGGCGCTCCAGCCGGTCTTGACGAGCACGAACACGCCGAACGCGGCCATGGTGATGCCCTTGACCAGCGCCGCCCGCGCCCGCCAGGCCAACCCCATGGCCAGCACGGCCAGGGAGATGCCGTAGTTGGCCGCATCGCCGGCGAAATCCAGTGAGTCGGCGAGGAGCGACACCGAGCCGGACTTCACGCCGGCGCCGATCTCCACGGCGAACATCGCCGCATTGACGAACAGCGCCACCCACAAGGCCCTGCGAAAGCGTGGGCTGACGGGGATCGAGGTCGAGCAGGAACTGCAGCAGGCACCGGGCATGGGATTCTCCTCCAAGGCGATTTTCCCGCATTGCACACCCTGTAGTAACTCCAGGGTCAAGCGCGCTACCCTTGAACGATCGGGGCTGCCTGCAAAGGAAAGATCATGCGCATCGGCGAACTGGCCAAGGCCACCGGCGTCGACACCGAAACCATCCGCTACTACGAGAAGGCCGGCCTGCTCCCCGCCCCCGCGCGCAGCGGCAACGGTTACCGCGCCTACGGCCCGGAACACCAGGAGCGACTGGCATTCATCCGCCACTGCCGGGCACTCGACATCCCCCTCGCGGAGGTGCGGCGCCTGCTGGAGTTCTTGCTACACCCGGAAACCGACTGCGCCGACGTCGACCGGCTGATCGAGACGCAACTGGTGCGGGTGCGAGCACGCCTGGAGAGCCTGCAGGCGCTGGAGCGCCAGCTTTCGACACTGCGTGGGCGCTGCGCCGCCGGACGGCTCGCCGGCGAGTGCGGGATCCTCCGCGAACTGCTCGCCGCCGCCCAGGAAGAAGTCCGCCCGGACCACCCCTGACCCGAAAAGGGTGGAGCTTTATTCTCTGGTCATAAAAACGCGACAGGATCACCTGTACACTTTCCCGACTAACAACCCTGTGCAAGAGGAAAACATGGCGACCATTCATCTGGTTGGCGGCGAAAAAGGCGGTGTGGGCAAGTCGGTGGTTGCCCGTCTGCTGGCCCAGTACATGATCGATCATGAGCTGCCGTTCATCGGCTTCGATACCGACAGGTCCCACGGAGCGCTGCTGCGCTACTACGCCGACTATGCCTCGCCCACCGTCATCGACAGCTATCAGAGTCTGGATGCCATCGTCGAGGCCGCCACCGAGCAGCCGGAACAACGCATCCTCGTCGATCTCGCCGCGCAGACCCATCAGCCGCTGAGCCGCTGGATGGAGGAGTCGGGCGTGCTGGAGTTGGCTGAGGAACTGGGCATCTTCATCCGCTACTGGAACGTCATGGACTCGGGAAAGGATTCGGTGGATCTGCTGGAAAGGCTGCTCGGGCAGTTCGGCTCCCGCCTCGACTATGTGCTGGTTCGCAACCAGCTGCGCGACGAGACTTTCACCGCCCTGGAGAACTCGAAGGTCCAGCAGCGTGCGCAGGACCTGAATGCCGCCGTCATCACCCTGAAGCGGCTTCATCCGCCGGTGATGAGCAAGATTGATCGCAACAGCTACAGCTTCTGGGCAGCCAAGAACCGCGACGACGCCAGCGACGACGCCCTGAGCCTGCTGGAAAGGCAGCGGGTGAAGATCTGGCTGAACCATGCCTACAAGGAAATCGGGGCCGCGGAGGTCTGAAGCAGACGCACCGCCGTCGATGGGTTGCGCCCCTCGGACCTGACCCATCCGGCGGGCTTCACGAGAGCATTCAGCCAAGATAGGTGGCCTTCCAGCGGTGCAGCAGGTCGTGCAGCTCTTCGTGACGGCCTTGCCCGATGAGCTGCAGCTCGAACGCGGCGAAGGCCTGCTGCAATGCATCCAGCTCGTCCGCGCCGAGCGCCTGCTCGACCTGGGGGAAAAGCACGTCGTTCTCCTTGGCGATGTGCCGCTCGAGGAACGCCGCATAGTCCCCGGCGGCGGCGCCGAACGCCTCGGCGTCGAGAACCGGCATGCTGGCCCGGCGCAGGGCAGCGACCAAAACGCGGCCCTGCTCGTGCTCGGCGAGCAGCTCGCCGAGCAGATCGGCCTGCAGGCCGGCGCGTTGCAGGGCCGGGAACAGCAGCCCCTCCTCCTTGCCATGGTGGCATTTGTCGACGAACTCCTGCAGGAAACCGAGCAGCGCGGCGATGTCGCTGGCGTCGGCGCTGCCCTGCCGGGCCCGCCCGGCCATGCGCCGGAGGATCTGCAGGGTGGAAAGGATCGCGTCGTGTTCGTGACGCAGCGCGTCGATGGCCTGGCTCATGGACGGCTCCCGGGCGGTCCGGAGGACCGATAGCCTCTCAGCGTAGTACCGCCTCCAGCCCACGGCCGGACCGCCCATCTGCGGGAGCGCCCGCCCGTCGGGCCACGCCAGCCGCCCGCCAGGTCTTTCAGGCCGGTCGCATGATCAGCACGCCCAGCGGCGGCAACTTGAGGTTGAGGCTGAACGGCTGGCCGTGGCTGACCAACTGGTCGGCGACCACTCCGCCGGCGTTGCCGACGTTGGAACCGCCATAGCATTCGGCGTCGCTGTTGAGCGCCTCCTGCCAGTTGCCGCCGACCGGCACACCGATCCGGTAGCCGTGACGCACCACCGGGGTGAAGTTGGCGATCACCAGCAGCGACTGGCCACCGACGCTCCAGCGCAGCCAGGAGAACACGCTGTTATGGCGGTCGTCGCCGATCAGCCACTGGAAGCCGGCAGGCACGCAGTCCTGCTCGTGCAGGGCCGGCTCCTGGCGATACAACACGTTGAGGTCCTTGACCAGATGTTGCACACCCTGATGGTCGGCGTAGTTGAGCAGGTACCAGTCCAGCTCGTGGTCGTGGCTCCACTCGCGCCACTGGCCGAACTCGCAGCCCATGAACAGCAGCTTCTTGCCCGGCTGGCTCCACATGAAGGCCAGGTAGGCGCGCAGGTTGGCGAACTTCTGCCAGCGGTCGCCGGGCATCTTGTCGATCAGCGAGCGCTTGCCGTGCACCACCTCGTCGTGGGAGATGGGCAGGATGAACTGCTCGGAGAAGGCGTAGATCAGCCCGAAAGTCATCTTGTCGTGGTGGTAGCGGCGGTGGAGCGGGTCCTCGACCATGTACTGCAGGGTGTCGTGCATCCAGCCCATGTTCCACTTATAGTCGAAGCCCAGTCCGCCCTCGGCGATCGGCTTGCTGACCCCCGGCCAGGCGGTGGATTCCTCGGCGATGACCAACGCGCCCGGCGCCTCAGCCTTGACCACCTCGTTGAGGTGACGGAGGAAGGCGATGGCCTCGAGGTTCTCCCGCCCGCCGTGGCAGTTGGGAATCCACTCGCCGGTGTTGCGCGAATAGTCGCGGTAGAGCATCGAGGCCACCGCATCCACGCGCAGTCCATCGACATGGAACTCGCGCAGCCAGTGCAGCGCCGAGGCGATCATGAAGCCGTGCACCTCGTTGCGGCCGAGATTGTAGATCAGGGTATCCCAGTCGCAGTGCAGGCCCTCGAAGGGGTGGGCATATTCGTACAGGGCGGTGCCGTCGAAATGGCCGAGGCCGTGGGCGTCGGTGGGAAAGTGCGCCGGCACCCAGTCGAGGATCACCCCGAGACCGGCCTGGTGGCAGGTATCGACGAAGGCGGCGAAGTCCTCCCGGCTGCCGTAGCGGGCACTGGGGGCGAACTGCGAGAGCGGCTGGTAGCCCCAGGAGCCGCCGAAGGGGTGCTCCATGATCGGTAGCAGCTCGACATGGGTGAAGCCCATTTCCAGCACATAGGGGATCAGTTGTTCGGTCAGTTGCCGCCAGTTCGGCGGCATGCCGTCCCCGCTGCTCTCCCGGCGCCAGGAGCCGGCGTGCAGCTCGTAGATCGCCAGCGGCGCGGCAGTCGTCTGGCGGGCGGCGCGCCCGCGCATCCAAGGCCCGTCCTGCCATTCGTGCGCCAGCGGCTCAGCGACCGCCGAGGCCGTGTGCGGCGGGGTTTCGGTGGCCAGCGCCACGGGATCGGCCTTCAGCGGCAGGATGCCGTGGGGACCGAGCAGTTCGTACTTGTAGACCTCGCCCGGCTTGAGGCGCGGAATGAAGATTTCCCAGACGCCGGCCGAATGACGCAGGCGCATCGGGTGGCGACGGCCGTCCCAGCCGTTGAACGGGCCGACCACCGAGACCCGCCGGGCATTCGGCGCCCACACCGCGAAGCGCACACCCTCCACTCCCTCCACGCTCACGCACTGGGCGCCGAGGCAGCGGCCAAGCTCGCGATGATTGCCCTCGGCGAACAGGTGAAGGTCCACGTCGCCGAGCAGCGGGCCGAAGCTGTAGGGATCTTCGCCGATCTGCTCGCCCTCCTCCCAGCGGATACGCAGCAAATAGGGCTGCGGACGCTCGAGGCGGCAGAAGAACAGTCCGGGCACCTGGCCCTGCTCCATGTGGCCGAGCGCCAGGCCGCTGTGCCGGTCGAGCAGGTCGACGCCCAGCGCGCCGGGCAGGAAGGCGCGCACGATCAGCCCCTCGCCATCGGCATGGGGGCCGAGGACAGCGAAGGGGTCGGCGTGCTCGGCACGCAGTAGGGCCTCGGCATCGGCATCGCGCGGCAGCAGAGGCTCCCCGGAATGGGTCAGGGTCCGCCGTTGGGTCATGGTACTTCTCCATCCAGTAACGGTTGCGCCAGCTTCGCCAGGGTCCGCAGCGGTACGCCAGCCAGGCATGGCGGTGTGCGGCTTTGCAGGCGATTTCGCAGGCGGTCTTTTCCAGGCCGAACAGCGCCAGGGCAGCCTCCTCGCCTGCCGGCCGGCTACAACCGGGCAATAGGCAGAAAGGGAGACTTGGTGCGCGCGGCAACGGTACAGCTCGGCGATCTGCCGACGGGCCTGCCTCGGGCGGACAATCGATGCTCTACGCGTCGCATTTAGCCATTTCTGCAGCGTAGTCGATCGAACGCCGCGCACCGGCGACATCCCGGGCCACTGGCGCAGGTGGCGTCGGCCAGCCATGCTGATGAGTGGAAAAAGTTCACGGCCCCGGCCCCGCCGGCCGGCATGCCATCCACGAGTCACAGATAGGAAATGCCGCCCGTCGCGGACTTCAGGCAACCCGGCGGCCAGGAGGACGACATGAGCCAGCGATCCGATATTCCTCAGCCCGACCCGGTGGTCTGGAACCATCCGGGGGATTTCCCGCAGATGCCGGAATACGAACCGGCCGAGGAAATCAAATACACCCCGCCGAACGACGGCAAGCTCTCCCACGGCGAGGAAGAGCAGGAACCGCAATAAGCGCGACATCCCACCCGCGATAGCCCGTGCAGGCGATCCCTGGTCCCACACCCGGCGTATCGCCCGCAGGGCGCCGGCCTTCGCGCGAGGCGGGAGCAGGCAGGAAATACACTGTCAAACTCTGACAGTCGGCAGCACTGCGTCCTTTGCTATGATCCCCGCCATCGATCACGGAACCTCGATCCAAGGAGCTGTGCCATGCACGAACCCAACAGTTATGTCTTTCAAACCGCCCAGGCGGAGCAGCTGGAAGTCAGCCGCGTCCTGCGCAATACCTACGGCCTGCTGGCCATGACCCTCGCCTTCAGCGGCGTGGTGGCCTATGTGGCGCAACAGATGAAGGTGGCCTATCCGAACATCTTCGTGGTGCTGATCGGCTTCTACGGACTGTTCTTCCTCACCGTGAAGCTGCGCGACTCGGCCTGGGGCCTGCTCTCCACCTTCGCCCTGACCGGCTTCATGGGCTACACCCTCGGCCCGATCCTTGATCGCTACCTGGGCATGCCCAATGGCGGCGAGGTGGTGTCCTCGGCCTTCGCCATGACCGCCCTGGTGTTCGGCGGCCTGTCCGCCTACGTGCTGACCACCCGCAAGGACATGAGCTTCCTCGGCGGCTTCATCACCGCCGGCTTCTTCGTCCTGCTCGGCGCCAGCCTGGCCGGCCTGTTCTTCGAGATCAGCGGCCTGCAACTGGCAATCAGCGCCGGCTTCGTACTGTTCTCGTCGGCCTGCATCCTGTTCCAGACCAGCGCGATCATCCATGGCGGCGAGCGCAACTACATCATGGCGACGATCAGCCTGTACGTGTCGATCTATAACCTGTTCGTCAGTCTGCTGCAGATCTTCGGCATCATGAGCAGCGACGACTGATCGCCGTCCCGGCCTCACGAAAGCCCGCGCGATGCGGGCTTTTGCTTTTCTGGCGTATCATTTTCCTTTCTGTTCCCGCGGCTGTCGTCCCATGAAATTCGCCATCGCCCTGTTCGCCCCGCCCCATGCGCCGTCGTCGCGGCGTGCCCTGCGCTTCGCCGAAGCCGTGCTCGCTGGCGGCCACGAGATCAACCGGCTGTTCTTCTACCAGGACGGCGTGCACAACGCCTCCGGCGGCATCGTCACGCCCCAGGACGAGACGGATCTGGCAGCGCAGTGGCGCGCCTTCGTCGAACGGCACGAGCTGGATGCGGTGGTGTGCATCGCCGCCGCCCTGCGCCGCGGCGTGCTGGATGCGCAGGAAGCGCAGCGCTATGGCCGCGCGGCGGTCGCGGTGACGCCGCCCTGGGAGCTATCCGGCCTCGGCCAGTTGCACGAGGCCGCCCAGCATGCCGACCGCCTGGTCTGCTTCGGAGGTGTGTGAAATGGCCAAATCGATGCTGATCGTCAGCCGTCACAGCCCCTGGAGCGGTCTGGGCGCCCGCGAGGCGCTAGACATCGCCCTGGCCGGCGGCGCCTTCGAGCTGCCCATCGGCCTGCTGTTCCTCGACGACGGGGTGTTCCAGCTGCAGCCCGGCCAGCGGCCCGCCGTCGTCGAGCAGAAGGATCTTGCCGCCAACCTGCAGGCCCTGCCGCTGTTCGGCGTGGAAGACCTCTACGTCTGCCGGCAGAGCCTGCGCCTGCGCGGCCTGGACGGCCAGCCCCTGGCCCTGCCGGCCACGGCGCTGGAAGGACCGGAGCTGGCCGACCTTTTCGACCGTTACGATCTGGTGATCACCCTCTGATGACGACCCTGCACCTGCTTTCCCAATCGCCGTTCACCAGTCCGCTGGACAGCACCCTGCGCCCGCTCGGGGTTCGCGACGGCCTGTTGCTCTGCGGCGACGCCTGTCATGCACTGCAACCCGGCAGCGCGCCACTCGAGCTGCTGGAGCACCTGCCCGCCTCCATCGCCATCCATGCCCTCGAAGAAGACTTGCAGGCGCGCAACCTCACGGCGCCCGAGCGCGTACAGGTGGTGGACTATCCCGGCTTCGTCGAGCTGTGCACCCGCTATGACAAGGTCAACGGCTGGCTATGAACACGCTGAACGTCGCCGGCCGCAGCCTGGCGCTGGACAAGGACGGTTACCTGACCGACCTGCAGGACTGGTCCGAGGCCACGGTCGAGGCCCTGGCCCGGCGTGAGGAACTGGAGCTGAATGCCGAGCACTGGGAGATCCTCCACCTGCTGCGTGACTTCTACGCACAGTTCCAGCTGTCGCCGGCGACTCGCCCCCTGATCAAATACGTCGCCCTGAAACTCGGTCCGGAAAAGGGCAACAGCCTGCACCTGAACCGCCTGTTCAAGGGTACTCCCGCCAAACTGGCCGCCAAGCTGGCCGGCCTGCCGAAGCCGAGCAACTGCCTATGAATATCGTCACGCCCCCGGAACACCCGTTCGCCCAGTTCGTCCGCATCCTCGGCAAGGGCAAGCGCGGCGCGCGCAGCCTGACCCGCGAGGAGGCCCGCGAGGCCATGGGCATGCTGCTCGATGGCAAGACCGAGGAAATCCAGCTCGGCGCCTTCCTGATGCTGCTGCGCCACAAGGAGGAAAGCGCCGAGGAGCTGGCCGGCTTCACCGAGGCCGTGCGCGACCGCCTGCAGCCCCCGGCGGGCCTCGCCGCCGACCTGGACTGGCCGAGCTACGCCGGCAAGAAGCGCCACCTGCCCTGGTATCTGCTGGCGGTGAAATGCCTGGCGCAGAACGGCGTGCGCATCCTCATGCACGGCGGCGGCGCGCATACCGTCGGACGCCTCTACAGCGAGCAGTTGCTCGGCCTGCTGGACATTTCCCAGTGCCAGAACTGGGGCGAGGTCGAGCAGGCGCTGCAAACCCGCAACCTGGCGTTCATTCCGCTCGGCGCCTGGATGCCACACCTGCAGCGGATGATCGAGCTACGCAACACCCTCGGCCTGCGCTCGCCGATCCACTCCTTGGCGCGCATGCTCAACCCCCTCGGCGCACGCTGCAGCCTGCAGAGCATCTTCCACCCCGGCTATCAGGCCATTCACCGCGAAGGCAGCCGCCTGCTCGGCGACACCGCCGTGGTGATCAAGGGCGACGGCGGCGAGATCGAGATCAATCCGGATGCCGTCAGCCACCTGTACGGCACCGTCGGCGGCGAGAGCTGGGACGAGGAATGGCCGGCCATGGCCGCCCAGCGCCACGTCAAGCCGGAGCGGCTCGACCCGGCGCAACTGCAGGCCTTCTGGCGCGGCGAGGACGAGGACGACTACGGCCGCCTGGCCGTGCTGGGCACCATGGCCCTGGCCCTGCGCGCCCTCGGCACGCCGCGCGAGGAGGCCCAGGCCCAGGCGCAACGCTTCTGGGAAGCCCGCGACCGCTCGAAGTGACGGATGAAGGCCGAGCCCCGGAAACGGGGCTCAGTCGACGCTCTGCCGGCCTTCGAACCAGGCTAGCTTGTCGCGCAGCTGCACCACCTCACCGACGATCAGCAGGGTCGGTGCCGCAACCTTCTCCTGTGCGACCCGTTCGGGCAGCTCGGCCAGGGTGGAGACGATCACCCGCTGCTGCGGGGTGGTGCCCTGCTGGATCAGCGCCGCCGGGGTCGTCGCCGCACGGCCGTGCTCGATCAGTCGCTGGCAGATCACCGACAGGCCGACCAACCCCATGTAGAACACCAGCGTCTGGGCCGGCGCCACCAGATCGGCCCAGGGCAGATCGAAGCTGCCGTCCTTGAGGTGGCCGGTGACGAAGCGCACCGACTGGGCATGATCGCGGTGAGTCAGCGGGATGCCCGCATAGGCGGCGCAGCCGCTCGCTGCGGTGATCCCCGGCACCACCTGAAAGGAAATGCCGTGGGCGGCCAGTTCCTCGATCTCCTCGCCGCCGCGGCCGAAAATGAAGGGATCGCCGCCCTTCAGACGCAGCACCCGCTTGCCCTCGCTCGCCAGCTTCACCAGCAGGCGGTTGATCTGCTCCTGCGGCAAGGCGTGTTCGGCGCGGCGCTTGCCGACATAAATGCGCTCGGCATCGCGCCGGCACAGCTCAATGATCGCCGGAGCCACCAGGCGGTCGTAGAGCACCACGTCGGCCTGCTGCATCAGACGCAGGGCCCGGAAGGTGAGAAGGTCCGGATCGCCCGGTCCGGCACCGACCAGATAGACCTCGCCGAGCGCCTTGGGCGCCGCCCCGGCGAGCCTGGCCTCGAGCAGCCGCTCGGCCTCGGCGCCCTGCCCGGCCAGCAGCCGCTCGGCGATCGGTCCCTGGAACACCTCCTCCCAGAACACCCGGCGCTGCTGGACGTTGGGCAGAAGGCGCTTGACCTGCTCGCGGAATTTCTTCGCCAGCCCGGCCAACTGGCCGTAGCTGGCCGGAATCCAGGTCTCGATCCGCGCGCGCATCAGCCGCGCCAGCACCGGCGCGTCGCCACCGCTGGAAACCGCGACGAGCAGTGGCGAACGGTCGACGATCGCCGGGAAGATCACGCTGCACAGGGCCGGCGAATCCACCACGTTGACCGGCACGCCACGGCCCTGGGCATCGCCGGAAATCCGGGCGTTCACTTCGTGGTCGTCGGTGGCGGCGACGGCCAGTACGCAGCCGTCCAGATCATCTGCTGCGTAGCTCCGCACCAGGCAGTGCCCACCCTTCTCCCGCACCAGCTCGACGAGCGCTACCTCGATCTGCGGCGCCACCACCCGCAGCACGGCGCCGGCATCGGCGAGCAGGCGCGCCTTGCGCAGGGCGACCTCGCCGCCGCCGACCAGCAGCACGCGGCGGCCCTTGAGGTTGTGGAACAGCGGAAGGTAGTCCATAGGTCGCCTCTCGACGGATGAAAACAAAACGGGGTGGCCCTGGCCACCCCGCATTCAGTGTCGCTCGACTCGACCTAGCCGATGACCTCGATGCCGCCCATGTAGGGCTTGAGCACTTCCGGCACGCGGATCGAGCCGTCGGCCTGCTGGTAGTTTTCCAGCACCGCCACCAGGGTGCGGCCGACCGCCAGGCCGGAACCATTGAGAGTATGCACCAGCTCCGGCTTGCCGGTTTCCGGGTTGCGCCAGCGCGCCTGCATGCGCCGCGCCTGGAAATCGCCGCAATTGGAGCAGGAGGAGATTTCCCGGTACTTGTCCTGGCTCGGCACCCAGACCTCCAGGTCGTAGGTCTTGGTCGCGCCGAAGCCCATGTCACCGGTGCACAGGGCCAGCACGCGGTATGGCAACCCAAGCCGCTGCAGCACCTTCTCGGCGTTGCCGGTCAGCTCCTCCAGCGCCTCGTAGGACGTGGCCGGCTCGACGATCTGCACCATCTCCACCTTGTCGAACTGGTGCTGGCGGATCATGCCGCGGGTGTCGCGACCGGAGGCGCCGGCCTCGCTGCGAAAGCACGGGGTGTGGGCGACGAACTTCAGCGGCAACTGCTTGGCATCGAGGATCTCGCCGGAAACGATGTTGGTCAGCGACACCTCGGCGGTGGGGATCAAGTAGAAGTCGGCCTCGCCCTCGCGGGTGATCTTGAACAGATCCTCCTCGAACTTCGGCAACTGGCCGGTGCCCTGCAGGGCCGGAGCCTGCACCAGGTAGGGGGTGTAGGCCTCCTCGTAGCCGTGCTCGCCGGTGTGCAGGTCGAGCATGAACTGCGCCAGGGCCCGGTGCAGGCGGGCGATGGGACCGCGCATCAGGGCGAAGCGGGCGCCGGAGAGCTTCGCGGCGATCTCGAAGTCCAGCCAACCATGCTGCTCGCCGAGAGCGACATGGTCCTTGATCTCGAAGCCGAAGGTAGCTGGGGTGCCCCAGCGGCGTACTTCCACGTTCCCCTCTTCGTCGGCACCGACCGGTACCGATTCGTGGGGCAGGTTGGGGATGCTCAGCATCAGGCCGTCCAGCTCGGCCTGGATGACATCCAGCTCGCGCTTGCCAGCCTCCAGGTCGCTGCCCATGCGATCAACTTCGGCGAGCAGCGGAGCAATGTCCTCGCCACGCGACTTGGCCTGACCGATGGCCTTGGAGCGGGCGTTACGCTCGGCCTGCAGCTGTTCGGTGCGGGTTTGCACGGCCTTGCGCTGGGCTTCGAGGCTCTCGAAACGCGCCACGTCCAGTTGGAAGCCACGGGTTGCCAGGCGGTCCGCAATCTCCTGCAGTTGGGTACGAACCAGTTTGGAGTCGAGCATGGGATGTTCTCGTCTATCGATCAGAGCTTGGTGAGTGTCAGGCCGACCCAGGTAGCGAACAGGCCGCCCAGCACGCTGAGCGCCAGGTAGCCGAAGGCCAGCGGGGCCTGGCCGCTTTCCAGCAGGCGCAGCGTGTCGAGGGAAAAGGATGAAAAGGTGGTCAGGCCGCCGAGAAAACCGACGATCAGCCCGGCCCGCAGCACCAGCGGTACCTCGGGGCGCAGGAGGAACTGGCCATAGAGATAGCCGATCAGCAGACAGCCAACAATATTGATCGCCAGGGTAGCCGCATAAAAATGCTGCGGCCAGTGCGCGGAGACCCAGTTGCCGGTGGCGAAGCGCAGCAGACAGCCGAGCGCGCCGCCCGCCCCCACCGCCAGGGTCACGCCGATCATGGTTTTCTCCTCTGCCGCGGGCTGGCCGCATCCAGCGCCGCCAGGTGGGCCAGTTTCTCGCGAATCTTCAGCTCCAGGCCTCGTGGTACCGGCTGGTAGTAGCGGCGCGGCTCGAGGCCTTCCGGGAAGTAGTCCTCGCCAGCGGCGTAGGCCTCCGGTTCGTCGTGGGCATAGCGGTATTCCTCGCCGTAGCCGAACTCCTTCATCAGTCGGGTCGGCGCGTTGCGCAGGTGCAGCGGCACCTCCAGCGACCCCTGCTGGGCAGCGTCGGCCATCGCCGCCTTGAAGGCGGTGTAGACGGCGTTGCTCTTCGGCGCACAGGCCAGGTAAACGATGGCCTGGGCCACCGCCAGCTCGCCCTCGGGGCTGCCCAGACGCTCCTGCACGTCCCAGGCCGCCAGGCACAGGGGTAGCGCCCGCGGGTCGGCATTGCCAACGTCCTCGCTGGCCATGCGCACCACGCGGCGGGCGAGATAGAGCGGATCGCAGCCGCCGTCGAGCATCCGCGCGAACCAATAGAGTGCGGCATCGGGATTCGAGCCGCGCACCGACTTGTGCAGCGCGGAGATCTGGTCGTAGAAGGCCTCGCCGCCCTTATCGAAACGCCGGCGGCTGTCGCCCAGCAGATTGCCGAGCAGCTCGGCGTCGATCGCCTCCCCGTCCTCGACCAGGTCAGCGGCGTTCTCTAGCAGGTTGAGCAAGCGCCGACCATCGCCGTCGGCTGCCGCCAGTAGCATCTTGAGGCTTTCCTCGGGCAAGCTCAGGCGGCGCTGGCCGAGCCCGCGCTCCCCGCCCAGGGCATGCTCGGCCAACTGGCGCAGGGCATCCTCGTCCAAGCTTTTCAGCACGTAGACACGGACCCGTGAGAGCAGCGCGTTGTTCAGCTCGAAGGAAGGGTTCTCGGTGGTGGCGCCGATGAAGATCAGGGTGCCGTCCTCCACATAGGGTAGGAAGGCATCCTGCTGAGACTTGTTGAAGCGGTGCACCTCGTCGACGAAGAGGATAGTCCGCCTGCCATACTGGACCACCTGCTGGCGGGCAGTCTCGACCGCCTGGCGAATCTCCCTGACCCCGGCGAGTACCGCGGAAAGCGTCTCGAAATGGGCGTCGGACACCTTGGCCAGCAGCCGTGCCAGGGTAGTCTTGCCAACTCCGGGCGGCCCCCAGAAGATCATCGAATGCAGGGCGCCCTGCTCCAGCGCCTCGCGCAGCGGTTTGCCGCGGGCCAGCAGATGCCCCTGGCCGACATACTCGTCCAGGCAGGCCGGGCGCAGGCGCGCGGCGAGGGGCTGGACGACGGGATCGGCGCGAAACAGGTCCATGAGCTTGGCCGGATCACTCCTGGATAACGTCGGCACCTTCCGGCACCTTGAAGTTGAACTGCGCGGTATCGATCGACTGGTTCATCTTTACCCCGGAGAACAGGATGTTGGTGCGCTGACCGACGCCGTCGATCAGTTGCATGTCGTTGACCACGCCATTGCGGAAGGACAGGCGCAGGTTGTCGAACAGGGTGTCCTTGGATTTCGGCTTGAGGATGAAATCCACCACACCGCCAGCCTCCTTGTGGCTGATCTCGAAATTCTCGCCAATCTTCGACACATCGCCGGAAAGTAGCAGTGCCGGGGTGTGGGTCAGGCGCTGGTCGAGACGGCGGATAGTCACCTGCTTCAGGTCCGGGTCGTACAGCCAGACCGTCTCGCCGTTGGACACCAGCAACTGCTCCAGCGGAGCATCGGTGTGCCAGCGGAATAGCCCAGGGCGCTTCAGCGCCATCTCGCCCGAGGCTTCTTGTAGTTGGGTGCCGGAGCCATCGAGGGTGAGCTGGGAGAAGCGCGCGGTCAGCGTCTGCGCCTGGTCGAGCAACTGGGTCAGGCGCTGGATCGAGCGCTCGTCGGCCTGCACCGGCAGGAGGACAAGGGTAAGAGCGGACAGCAACAGCATGCGGAAAAGGCGCATGACAATCCTCATGGAAGCGTTGGGAAATCAGTCGCGAACCGGTGCGGGAGCGATCACTTCCCGCGAGCCGTTGGTGTTCATCGAGGACACCACACCCGCCATCTCCATGGCTTCGATCATCCGTGCGGCGCGGTTATAGCCGATTTTCAGCTTGCGCTGTACCGCAGAAATCGAGGCACGCCGGCTTTCCGTCACGAAGCGCACGGCTTCGTCGTACAACGGATCCTCCTCGCTGCCTTCGCCGCCGTCTCCGCCACCACCCTCGAAGCCACTGCCCCCCTCTTCGGCGCCAGCGAGGATGTCCTCGACATAGTCCGGCGCACCGCGCTGCTTCCAGGCCTCGACGACGCGGTGCACCTCGTCGTCGGAGACGAAGGCACCGTGCACACGGATCGGCAGGCCGGTACCGGGCGGCAAGTAGAGCATGTCGCCGTGGCCGAGCAACTGCTCGGCGCCCCCCTGGTCAAGAATGGTGCGCGAGTCGATCTTGCTGGACACCTGGAAGGCCATTCGCGTCGGGATGTTCGCCTTGATCAGGCCGGTGATCACGTCTACCGAGGGACGCTGGGTCGCCAGGATCAGGTGGATACCGGCGGCGCGGGCCTTCTGGGCAATACGCGCGATCAACTCCTCGACCTTCTTGCCGACGATCATCATCATGTCGGCAAACTCATCGACCACCACCACAATGGTCGGCAGCGGCGCCAACAGCGGCGGCTCGTCGTCCATGCTCTCGCGCCGATACAGCGGATCATAGAGCGGCGTACCAGCCTCCTCGGCATCCTTCACCTTGCGGTTGAAGCCGGCCAGGTTGCGCACGCCCATGGCCGCCATCAACTTGTAGCGGCGCTCCATCTCGGCCACGCTCCAGCGCAGGGCGTTGGCGGCCTCCTTCATGTCGGTCACCACCGGGCAAAGCAGGTGGGGAATGCCCTCGTAGATCGACAGCTCAAGCATCTTCGGGTCGATCATGATCAGGCGCGCCTCTTCGGGCGTCGACTTGAAGAGGATCGACAGGATCATGGCGTTGACCCCCACCGACTTGCCGGAGCCGGTGGTGCCAGCCACCAGCAGGTGCGGCATCTTCGCCAGGTCGGCGATGACCGGCTTGCCACCGATGTCGTGGCCGAGCGCCATGGTGACCGGCGACTTGGCCTCATCATACTCAACGGATGACAGTACTTCGGAGAAGCGCACGATCTGCCGATCCTCGTTGGGCACCTCGATACCCACCGTGGTCCTGCCGGGAATGACCTCGACCACCCGCACGCTGATCATCGCCATCGAGCGCGCCAGATCCTTGGCCAGGTTGGAAATCCGGCTGACCTTGACGCCCGGAGCCGGCTGGATCTCGAAGCGGGTGATCACCGGGCCGGGGTGCACAGATTCGACGATCACCTCGACACCGAACTCCTTGAGCTTGATCTCGAGCAGACGAGACAGCATCTCGAGTGACTCGGGCGAGTAGTTCTGCGATTTTTTCTCGGGTGCATCCAGCAGGGAAAGCGGCGGCAGGGTACCCTCCAGGGTGCTGTCGACGAACGAGGTGGGCCTTTCCCTCATCACGGGCACGGGTACAGACTGCGGTCTGGGCTCCATGGCCAGGGATTCCGACAACGGAGTGATGACCGGGGCAGCTCGCCGCTCCGGTTCGACCACGGGCCTGACCGGCAGCTCCTCCTCGGGTGCGGCGCGGTCCTGAAAGCTCGGCGACAGATCGTCGAACTCACCGAAATCCCCGGACCAGGTCGAAACCTCCTCGGGCTCCTTGTGGATCTGGGGCTTGGCGTGCAGCCTGGACCCCATGGCCAAGGACTCCGACAGCGGAGTGATGACCGGGGCGGCTCGCCGCTCCGGTTCGACCACAGGCTTGGCCGGCAGCTCCTCCCCAGGTGTGGTGCGGTCCTGAAAGCTCGGCGACAGATCGTCGAACTCACTGAAATCCCCGGGCCAGGTCGAAACCTCCTCGGGCTCCTCGGGCTCCTTGTGGATCTGAGGCCTGACGGCTGCGAGTTCGGGCTCGATATGGGGCCTGGATGTTACCAGTTCGGGCTCGATGCGCGGCTTGGGCGTCTCGGTCACGGGCTCGATACGGGGCTTACGCGACACAGCAGACTCCGGCGGACGCTGGAATCTGGCCGGAATATCCGCGGCAGTACCGCGGCGATGGGGAGCGGGCTTGGCCGGCTCGGCAAGCACCGCAGTCGGCGGCTCGGCGAGCCGGGGCGAGACAGCACGGGACGGCTCGCCCTGCGGCTCACTGCGCCGCTCATCGACCTTACGAGAGGTGACTGGCCTCTCGGCCTCGCGCAACCGAGCAACCAGTCGCCGGCGCTCGGCCAAAGTACTCCACCAGCGGCCGATGCCGCCCTGTACCAGCTCGAGCAGATCGAGAGTGATCTTCCCAGTCAGATCCATGACCCTGAACCAAGACAGATCGGCGAACACAGTCAGGCCAAAGAGGAACAGCGCCAGAAACATCAGCGTGCTGCCCTGCACATTGAGCGCATCCAGAGCGAGCCTGCCCAGAACCTCTCCCAGGGCACCACCTGCCGAGGCCGGCAGCCCGGAGGCCGAATGGAAATGGATGTAGACCAGCGCGGACCCCGCCGGGATCAGAATCGCCAGACCGGCCAGGCGCCAGGATAACAGCCAGCCGTTCCAGGGCCAGGGCTCATGACGCGCAGCGAATGCTTGGGCCGTCTTGATCACCATCAACAGGGGAAAAAGATAGGCGAAATAGCCGAGAGCCATGAACAGGACATCGGCGAACCAAGCCCCTGCCCGGCCGGCAGCGTTCTGCACCTGCGCCACACTGCTGCTGTGACTCCAGCCCGGATCGGAGGGGTCGTAGGTCAACAGTGCCATCCAGAGGTACAAGCACAGGGCAATCAGGGCAATCAGGGCACCTTCCTTGAGGCGGGAGCTCAACTGTTGCTGCCACGCCGGGAGCCGTACTTTAGTAGATGAGTTCTTCAAAACGCTTCTTTTCCTGCGCCAATGGCGCGCTCCATCTAGTAGGTTACGTATCGGTCAAGAGCCAGAAGTGCGGCAACGCCGACTGGAACTCAGGCATGATCCGCAGGCCCAATCATGCAGCGTTGGAACCAAGCTCAGACTACTCATTTACAATGAGCAAATTCCATGTCTTCAGCCAAATTTCACTTCTCCCGTCTCATCCTGCCCTCGTCACACCCTAGACTCCGATGAGGGGCGTCAGCACATTCAGCCCCCCCCGCGAGAAGAGAGCAAGGCCATCGTCAGAATAGGGGCCTATTGTACGGCTTTACCTATCCGATGCCATGCGGGGAGCCTGCTACCCCTTTTTGCCGACTTCTCGCGCTTCGGTGTAGCATAGCCGGCAATCATTGCCATGCTGTTCCATTGGACCATGCATTTTCTTTTGTGACAAAGGCTTACGGGGACTTTTTATGAATGATGTCAAGCATTCGCGGCTGATCATCCTGGGCTCCGGCCCGGCCGGCTACACCGCCGCCGTCTATGCTGCACGCGCCAATCTAAAGCCCCTGCTGATCACCGGCATCCAGCCCGGCGGCCAACTGACCACCACCACCGAAGTGGACAACTGGCCCGGCGACGTCGAAGGCCTGACCGGCCCCGACCTGATGGAGCGCATGCAAAAACATGCCGAGCGCTTCGATACCGAGGTTGCCTACGACCACATCCACACCGCTAAGTTGCAGCAGCGCCCCTTCACCTTGATCGGCGACAGCACGACCTACACCTGCGACGCGCTGATCATTGCCACCGGAGCATCCGCCCAGTACCTCGGCCTGCCGTCAGAAGAAGCCTTCTCCGGCAAAGGCGTTTCCGCCTGCGCCACCTGCGACGGTTTTTTCTATCGCAATCAGGTGGTCTGCGTGATCGGTGGAGGCAATACCGCGGTGGAAGAAGCACTGTACCTGTCGAACATTGCCAAGGAAGTGCACCTGATCCATCGTCGCGACAAACTGCGCTCCGAGAAGATTCTTCAGGACAAGCTCTTCGAGAAGGCGCAAAACGGCAATATCCGCCTGCACTGGAACCAGACCCTGGACGAGGTGCTCGGAGACGCCTCTGGAGTGACCGGCGTGCGCCTGAAGGACACCCTGAACGGCACGACCGAAACGCTGCCCCTGACCGGCGTGTTCATCGCCATCGGCCACAAGCCCAATACCGAACTCTTCCAGGGCCAGCTCGAGATGCACAACGGCTACCTGTCGGTCAAAGGCGGTAGCACGGGCGACGCCACGGCCACCAGCATCGAAGGCGTTTTCGCGGCTGGTGATGTGGCCGATCACGTCTACCGCCAGGCTATCACCTCAGCCGGCGCTGGCTGCATGGCGGCCCTGGACGCCGAACGCTATCTGGACAACTGAGCCCCCTGGCGGACTCTGGCACGCCACCATCCACACTACGGCGTCAACATGCTGACCTGCCTGCAACGCGACAGCCTGAGCTTCCCCCCCCTGGAGAGAGCCCTGCGCACCCCCAACGGCCTGCTGGCCGTCGGGGGCGATCTTTCTGCCCAGCGCCTGATCCAAGCCTATCGGCACGGTTGCTTCCCTTGGTATCAGGCAGGGCAGCCGATTCTCTGGTGGACACCGGATCCGCGTACCGTGTTGTTTCCACACGAACTGCATGCCTCCCGCAGCCTGCGCAAAATCCTCCGCCAGGGAGTATTCCAGGTCACCTTCGATCACGACTTCGCCGCCGTGATCCAAGCCTGCGCCGGTCCTCGCGATCATGCCGACGGCACCTGGATAACGCCGGAAATGCAAACCGCCTATCGGGAACTGCACCGCCGCGGCGTTGCCCACTCGGTCGAGGTCTGGCAGGGCGACACACTTGTCGGCGGGCTCTACGGCCTGGTGATCGGCCAGCTATTCTTTGGCGAATCCATGTTCAGTCATGCCGACAATGCCTCGAAGGTTGGCTTTGCAACGCTGGTGAAACGGCTCGAGCAGTGGGGCTTCGTGCTGATCGACTGCCAGATGCCCACCCAGCACCTGCAAAGCCTTGGTGCTCGCAGCATTCCACGCAGCGAGTTTTCCGACTATCTGCAGCGTCACCTCGATCGGCCGAGCACAGCTGACTGGATCGCCTAGTAGAGGCCCACGGCCTGGCATACACTTCTGAGTGCCGTTGAACAATCACGGCCCGCCAAGAGCTCTCCGGGGGTTGATCATGACCGAGCTGGCTCGTCTCAAATTCTACGCCACTCAACCACATACCTGCAGCTACCTGCCCGACGAACAGGCAACGACGCTGTTCCTCGACCCCAGCCAGCCGATGGACGTGCACGTCTATGCCGAACTCTCGGAGCTCGGTTTCCGGCGCAGCGGCGATCACCTTTATCGCCCCCATTGCCAAGGCTGCAATGCCTGCGTTCCGGCCCGCATCCCTGCCGCGAGATTCTTACCGAACCGACAACAGAAGCGCATCCTGAAACGCAATGCAGACCTTTCAGTGCAAGCAGTGCGCCCCAATTTCAACGAAGAGTATTACAAGCTATACGCACGCTATATCGAACAGCGCCATGCCGATGGCGACATGTTCCCTCCCAGCCGGGACCAATTCTGCACATTCCTGGTCCGTGACCTGTCTTTTTCCCGCTTCTACGAGTTCCGCCTGTCTGGCCGCCTGCTGGCTGTCGCCGTGACCGACGCACTCCCCAATGGCCTGTCGGCCGTCTATACCTTCTACGATCCAAGTGAAGAGCGACGCAGCCTCGGCCGCTATGCCATTCTCTGGCAAATTGGCGAAGCCGTGCGCCTCGGCCTGCAGGCAGTGTATCTGGGCTACTGGATCAAGAATTGCCGAAAAATGAACTACAAGACTCAATATCGCCCGATCGAGCTGCTGGTGAATCATCGCTGGGTCACTTTGACCTGAGAACTCTTGGCGTCAACAGCCATATTCAGGCACAATGCACGCCGTTTTGCTCGGCGTGCCAGCTACGTTGGGCCATTCACTGCATACCGAGGGTTTTATTGAATGTCGAAAGAAGACAGCTTCGAAATGGAAGGTACTGTCGTCGACACCCTGCCCAACACCATGTTTCGCGTGGAGTTGGAAAATGGGCACGTCGTTACCGCGCATATTTCCGGCAAAATGCGCAAGAACTACATCCGCATCCTTACCGGCGACAAGGTGCGTGTCGAGCTGACCCCTTATGACCTGAGCAAGGGTCGCATTACCTATCGCGCCCGCTGAAACGGATCAAATGAAAACGCCCGGCCATGCCGGGCGTTTTTCGCTCCAGTAGACCTATCGATACCCTACTCAAGCCACCTCGGCAGCAGTCTCGAACTCGAAGGACAGTTCGCCCCCTCTCAGATCGATATGCACTAGACCACCATGCTCGGCCAACTCGCCGAAAAGAATCTCCTCGGCCAAGGGACGCTTGATCTTGTCCTGGATAAGACGAGCCATCGGCCGCGCGCCCATCTGCGCATCATAGCCATGCTCCGCAAGCCAGCCACGCGCCTGCTCGGAAACATCCAGCTGCACGCGCTTGTCCTCCAGCTGCGCCTGAAGCTCGGTAAGGAACTTGTCGACGATGCTCTTGATCACCTCATGACTTAGCCGGCCGAACTGGATGATAGTGTCCAGTCGATTGCGGAACTCGGGCGTGAAGCTCCTCTTGATGATCTCCATGGCATCGGAAGAATGGTCCTGCAAGGTGAAACCGATCGAGGCACGGGCCGCGGTCTCCGCGCCGGCATTGGTGGTCATGATGATGATGACGCTACGGAAATCAGCCTTGCGTCCATTGTTGTCGGTCAAAGTGCCGTGATCCATGACCTGCAGCAGGAGGTTGAATACCTCCGGGTGCGCCTTCTCGATCTCGTCCAACAACAACACACAGTGCGGCTGCTTGGTAATCGCCTCGGTCAGGAGCCCCCCCTGATCGAAGCCAACATACCCCGGAGGCGCACCGATCAGACGCGAAACGGTATGCCGCTCCATATACTCGGACATGTCAAAACGCACCAACTCCACACCCAACGCCTTGGCCAGCTGTCGAGCAGCCTCGGTCTTGCCCACCCCAGTAGGTCCCGCAAAGAGGAAGGAACCAACCGGCTTATCCGGAGACTTTAGCCCTGCCCTCGACAGCTTGATCGCTGTGGCGAGCGAGTCGATGGCTGCATCCTGGCCGAACACGGTCAACTTGAGATCGCGCTCAAGGTTGCGCAGCAACTCCTTATCGGAGCTGGAGACATGCTTGGGTGGAATACGGGCGATCTTGGCAACGACATCCTCGACCTGAGCCACATCGATGAGCCGGGCACGCTTCTCTTCCGGCTGGAGCCTTTGGAACGCTCCAGCCTCGTCGATTACGTCGATCGCCTTGTCAGGCATGTGACGATCATTGATATACCGAAAAGACAGCTCTGCAGCGGCACGCAGCGCCTCATCGCTGTATTCGATTCCGTGATGCTGCTCGAAGCGGGACTTGAGTCCGCGAAGAATACCCACGGTATCCTCGACCGATGGCTCAACCACATCAACCTTCTGGAAACGCCGGGCCAGCGCCCGATCCTTCTCGAAGATGCCACGAAACTCCTGGAAAGTGGTCGAGCCGATGCAGCGGATCTCTCCAGATGAAAGCAGCGGCTTGAGGAGGTTCGAGGCATCCATCACTCCACCAGAGGCAGCCCCGGCACCGATGATGGTGTGAATCTCATCGATGAACAAAATGGCATGAGGCTTCTTGCGCAACTCGTTGAGCAAGGCCTTGAAACGCTTTTCGAAATCGCCACGATATTTGGTTCCGGCCAGCAGCGCACCGAGATCCAGGGAATATACGATGCTGTGCGCCAGAAGATCCGGAACCTGATTGTCGACTATGCGCTTCGCCAGACCCTCGGCAATGGCCGTCTTGCCGACACCCGCCTCGCCAACCAGCAAGGGATTGTTCTTGCGCCGCCGAGCCAGAATTTGTGCAACCCGCTCAACCTCGAACTCGCGCCCGACCAACGGATCAATCCGCCCCTGGCGAGCCAGTTCGTTCAGATTGCTGGCATAGGCCTCCAGGGGATGACCGGCAGCCGAAGCTTCTCCACCCTCCTCGTCCTGCATCTCGTGCTCACCATCAGGATGGTCGCTATGCCCCGGCACCTTGGAAATGCCATGGGCAATATAATTCACCACGTCTATGCGGGCCACACTCTGCTGCTTGAGCAGAAAAACGGCCTGGCTTTCCTGCTCGCTGAAGATAGCCACAAGCACATTGGCTCCGGTCACCTCCCTCTTGCCGGAACTCTGCACATGGAAGACTGCACGCTGCAGCACCCGCTGAAACCCGAGGGTCGGCTGAGTCTCGCGCTCTTCGTCGTGCTGTGGAATCAGCGGGGTTGTGGAGTCGATGAACTCTTGCAGGTCATGCCGGAGCTTGTCGATATTTGCGCCGCAGGCTCGCAATACGGCAGCCGCGGCCTCGTTGTCTAGAAGAGCCAGCAGGAGATGCTCTACCGTCATGAATTCATGACGTTTTGCACGAGCCTCCTTGAAGGCAAGATTGAGAGTGACTTCGAGCTCACGGTTCAACATAGCTTCACCTCATACCCAAGCGGTCGGCATTAACCGTCCTTCTCGATCTCACAGAGCAGCGGATGCTGGCATTCCCTTGCATATTGGTTGACCTGCATGGCCTTGGTTTCCGCAACGTCACGAGTGAACATCCCACACACTGCCCGCCCCTCTGTATGGACAGTCAGCATGACCTTCGTTGCCAACTCGCGGTTAAGGTTGAAAAATTTCTCCAGCACTTCGACCACAAAATCCATCGGCGTGTAGTCGTCGTTGAACATCACCACCTTGTACATAGGCGGCACCTGCAATACCGGCTTCGCCTCCTGAACGGCCAACCCGAAAGAGTCGTCCCCATGCGACTCGGGGCGATCCTGATTGAATGTTAGTCGAATCTGACTGCTTGCGAACATGCTAGACAAGGCTTCCGGTTGGACGAATGCGGATACTAGAGAGATTCTGCCCGCTTGGGCAGCCAAGAACCAGAGCAATATCGAACCATCAGGACCAAACAGCAACCGGGCCTGACGCTACTCGCCTCGTCGGCGCAGGAGCACATACACTGACCGCCGACGGCGAAAGCCTTACAACACAACCCCCATACACACGCCAAGGGAACGCGCGAAGGAATGCTGCTGGCCAACAGCAGGGACTTGTGCGGCCAGACTTCGTTTCGCGAACGAAAGCCTCGATGCCGACTCAGCCGTCATAACCGGTTCAGAGCAGCGCAGAGGATGATCGCACGGCAGGGCGTGTGCAGCTTGTTTACAGGTTTCGCGACGAAGAGCAACGAGGCCAGCGAAACGGGGTTGGGGGAGGACGGACTGGCAGCATACTGAGAGGCCCGGTAAAAAGCCTCATCCACCATCCACCATCGTTGTCCAGTGCAAGGGGAATACAGCGCGCTCTCCCTACTGACCAAGCCCGACCTTGACTATCGCCAAAACAATGATAAAAACAATGGGTACCCATGAGGGTGTTCAGGGGTCCTTTATGTCCCGACCGCAGGGTCGAGCGTGGTTTCGGGCTTGGGCGGATGATACTCCAGTGACGGAGTCTTTGCAGAGGGATGCAGGCATGCTAAGCGGCAAGGTCAAGTGGTTCAATAACGCCAAGGGTTACGGATTCATCGTGGCGGACGGCCGCGACGATGATCTATTCGCTCACTACTCGGCCATTCAAATGGATGGCTATAAGACCTTGAAAGCCGGCCAGGCAGTGACTTTCGAACTGCTACAAGGCCCAAAGGGCCTCCACGCAATCAATATCCGCCCCTGCCTGGCTCATGCCGAGAGTCCGGCCAAGTTCAGCCTGGCACAGCAATCCGTCACGGATATCGCCGGCACCTTGTAGACCTGACAGGCACCACGCAGGGCCGGCCATCGACCGGCCCCACCCACTTGGTGCTACCTACGCAATCCAACCAGCCACAGAGACACCACTGCGGTTGCTTGATACATAGCGCCCAGCACTGCCCAACCAAGCACGAATCGCAACCAGACGAAGCAGCCCTTGTTTCTAGAGCACACTCACTACTGCGCTCCCTCTAGAGCAAAACCCCTCGGCACCACACAGCCCCCCTCAAAAAACACACGAATGCAAAAGGCATGTCGTACTGATATACTCCGCGCAACTGAAAGGACATTGGATCCAGAGCCATTCTGGAATGAGCCACTCTAAACCCAAGCAGCATACAGACTTGAACCTGGCAACCGTCGCCCTTGGCAAATCGGCCCAAGGCATCCGGAATCTCTCCAGGAACCTCGACTTTACGCTCATTGATGCCATTAGGCAGCCTAGCCTACCCTGCGCGCATCAAGAGTTTGTGCACTTGCAAATGTAGCAATACAGAGGGGTTAACGTAAAAAATGTCCACATCGAAGATCATCTACACGCTTACCGACGAAGCGCCCGCACTGGCAACCTACTCCCTGCTTCCGATCATCAAGGCGTTCACCGAATCTTCAGGTATCGCTGTTGAAACCCGCGATATCTCTCTTGCCGGCCGAATCATCGCAACCTTCCCCGAATACCTGGGCGAAGGCCAGAGAATTTCCGACGACTTGGCCGAATTGGGGAAACTGGCCACCACGCCCGAAGCCAACATCATCAAGCTGCCCAACATCAGCGCCTCGGTTCCGCAGCTCAAGGCAGCAATCAAGGAACTGCAACAGCAAGGCTATAAGCTGCCGGACTATCCCGAAGAGCCCAAGAGCGACGAGGAAAAGGACGTCAAGGCCCGCTATGACAAGATCAAGGGCAGCGCTGTGAACCCCGTCCTGCGCGAAGGTAACTCCGATCGCCGCGCACCGCTCTCCGTCAAGAACTATGCCAGAAAACACCCCCACAAGATGGGTGCATGGAGCGCAGACTCCAAGTCGCATGTCGCGCACATGAGCGACGGTGATTTCTACGGCAGCGAGAAAGCCGCTCTGATCGATGCCGCCGGCAGCGTGAAAATCGAACTGATCGCTAAAGACGGTAGCAACACCGTCCTGAAAGAAAAAACCACCGTCCAGGCTGGTGAAATCATCGACTCTTCGGTAATGAGCAAGAGCGCTCTGCGCAGCTTCATTGCCGCCGAAATCGAAGACGCGAAAAGCAAAGGCGTCCTGCTGTCCGTACACCTGAAAGCCACCATGATGAAGGTGTCCGACCCCATCATGTTCGGTCAGATCGTGACCGAATTCTACAAGGACGCCCTGACCAAGCATGCCGACGTACTGAAGCAGGTCGGCTTCGATGTCAACAACGGCATCGGCGACCTCTACGCCCGGATCAAGACCCTTCCCGAGGCGAAGCAGAAGGAGATTGAGGCCGACATTCAGGCGGTTTATGCCCAGCGCCCGCAACTGGCCATGGTGAACTCCGACAAGGGCATCACCAACCTGCATGTACCGAGCGACGTCATCGTCGACGCCTCGATGCCGGCAATGATCCGCGACTCCGGCAAAATGTGGGGCGCAGACGGCAAGCTGCACGACACCAAGGCCGTCATCCCCGACCGCTGCTATGCCGGGGTATATCAGGTCGTCATCGAAGACTGCAAACAACACGGCGCCTTCGATCCCACCACCATGGGCAGCGTGCCCAACGTCGGCCTGATGGCCCAGAAGGCCGAGGAGTACGGCTCCCACGACAAGACCTTCCAGATCCCTGTAGACGGCGTGGTACGCGTGACCGATGCCAGTGGCAAGGTTCTGATGGAGCAAAACGTCGAAGCCGGCGACATCTGGCGCATGTGCCAGGTCAAGGACGCCCCGATCCAGGACTGGGTCAAGCTGGCGGTCAACCGCGCCCGCGCCACCGGCGCCCCTGCCGTGTTCTGGCTGGACCCCGCCCGCGCTCACGACGCCCAGGTAATCGCCAAGGTCGAGCGCTACCTGAAAGATCACGACACCAGCGGTCTCGACATCCGCATCATGTCGCCGGTTGACGCAACTAGCTTCTCGCTGGCTCGCATCCGCGAAGGCAAGGACACCATTTCCGTTACCGGCAACGTCCTGCGCGACTACCTGACCGACCTGTTCCCGATCATGGAGCTGGGCACCAGCGCCAAGATGCTGTCGATCGTCCCGCTGATGAGCGGTGGCGGCCTGTTCGAAACCGGCGCCGGCGGCTCGGCTCCCAAGCATGTTCAGCAGTTCCTCGAGGAAGGCTACCTGCGCTGGGACTCGCTCGGCGAATTCCTGGCCCTTGCTGCGTCGCTCGAGCATCTGGGTTCCGCGTACCAGAACCCCAAGGCACTTGTCCTGGCAAAAACCTTGGACCAGGCCACCGGCAAGGTTCTCGATAACAATAAGTCGCCATCGCGCAAGGTTGGCGAGATCGATAACCGTGGCAGCCACTTCTACCTGGCACTCTACTGGGCCCAGGCTCTGGCAGCGCAAACCGAGGACAAGGAGCTGCAGGCTCAGTTCAGTGGCCTCGCCAAGACCCTGACCGACAACGAAGCCAAGATCGTTGGCGAGCTGGTTGCAGCCCAGGGCAAGCCCGTGGATATCGCTGGCTACTACCACTCGAACACCGAGCTGACCGGCAAGGCCATGCGCCCGAGCGCAACCCTCAATGCGGCTCTGGCAGCGCTTGCATAAGACGTCACACTGCCCACCTGAGAGGCGATTCACGTCGCCTCCAGCCTGACAAGAAACCCCGGCTTCGAGTCGGGGTTTCTTGTTCATGGGACATCCATCGACGAGCAAAGCACTACCCCGCACCCCGAGCAAGGGAGTCTCCATCATGCCCTCCGGAAACAGGCGCCGCCGCGTATAATGCACAGCTATCGGCAAGCACCCGGACGGACTTTATGGATTGGCAGGCACACGTCACTGTCGCCACGATCGTGGAAGATAATGGTCTCTTCCTCTTGGTAGAAGAGCTGCAGGATGGTCGTACAGTCCTCAATCAGCCTGCCGGACACCTCGAACCCAACGAAACTCTGCTCGAAGCGGCCCTGCGGGAGACCATGGAGGAAACCGGCTGGCAGGTAGAGCTCACGGCAGTGATCGGCATCTACCTATATACGGCCCCCAACAGCGTGACCTACCAGCGCATCTGCTTTGCGGCACGCCCGCTGCAGCCGATCGACGGATACCGACTCGACGAAGGGATCATCGCGCCCCGCTGGCTGAGCCGCGAGGAATTGCTTGCGCAACGGGAATGCTGGCGCAGCCCACTCGTACTGCGCTGTATCGACGACTACTTGGCCGGGGAGCGCTTTCCACTGAGTCTCATTCGCTGAACAGGCCGTACCTTCGCAGCCAGGCTCAGGAGCCTGATAGAATCCCCCACTTTTCAGGACCCGACTCTTCATATGCATGATCCCGCCCACACCCGCGTGATCGTCGGCATGTCCGGCGGCGTGGACTCTTCCGTTTCCGCTCTCCTGCTCCTGCAACAGGGGTATCAGGTAGAGGGCCTGTTCATGAAGAACTGGGAAGAGGACGACGGCACCGAATACTGCACGGCCAAGGAGGACCTCGCGGATGCTCAGGCCGTCTGCGAAAAGATCGGCATCAAGCTGCACACCGCCAACTTCGCCACCGAATACTGGGACAATGTATTCGAGCACTTCCTCGCCGAGTACAAGGCCGGACGCACGCCGAACCCGGACATCCTGTGCAACCGCGAGATCAAGTTCAAGGCCTTCCTCGATTATGCGCTGTCGCTCGGCGCCGACCTTATAGCCACCGGACACTATGTACGTCGACGCGATACCGACGATCGAACCGAACTGCTCAAGGGACTGGACCCGAACAAGGACCAGAGCTACTTTCTGCATGCCGTAGGTGGCGCACAGCTCGCCAGATCGCTGTTTCCGGTCGGTGAACTGGAGAAGCCGGCCGTACGCGCCATCGCCGAACTGCACGGTCTGGCCACGGCCAGGAAGAAGGACTCCACCGGGATCTGCTTCATCGGCGAGCGCCGTTTCGGCGACTTTCTCAAGCAATACCTGCCCGCCCAGCCAGGCCCCATCGAGACCGTCGATGGCAAGGTGATCGGCCAACACCATGGTCTGATGTACCACACCATCGGCCAACGCCAGGGGCTGGGTATCGGCGGCATGAAGAATACCGCCGATACCCCTTGGTATGTCCTGACCAAGGACCTTGCTCGCAACGTACTGATCGTCGGCCAGGGCAACCAACACCCTTGGCTGTTTTCCCGCGCCCTGCTCGCTTCGGAGATGTTCTGGGTGAATCCGCTCGACTTCCCACTTCCACAGCGCCTGACCGCCAAGGTTCGTTATCGGCAGAGCGACCAGGCCTGCACCCTGGAAAAGGCTGCCGAGGGATTCCGAATCCTCTTCGATGCCCCCCAGCGAGCCGTGACCCCCGGTCAATCCGTGGTGCTCTACGACGGAGAAATCTGCCTCGGCGGCGGCATCATCGAGAGTGCCGAACCATGGGATCGCAAGGACAGGCAGCCATGACCCCCAGACAGGAACAACTGGTCGCTCTCGGCGGCGTATTCGAGTCGGCCTGCCTGGTCGACAGGATCGCCAAGACCGGACAGGCCGGAGAAGCTGACCTCGCCTGCATGCTCGGCAGCCTGCTGGTGCGTAACCCGAAGGACACGCTGGAGGTGTATGGCGGCGACGACCTCAACCTGCGCGACGGCTACCGCGCCCTGGCCAGCGCACTCGAGCGCAACCCAGAGAGCTTGCAGCGCGAACCCCTGCGCTACTCGCTGGCACTGGTCACCCTGGAGCGCCAACTGGACAAACGCGGCGACATGCTGCAACTCGTGGGTCAGCGGCTGGACCAGATCCAACTGCAAGTCCGGCACCTGGGACTGACCCACGAGAGCGCGATCGCCGCCTTCGCCTCCCTGTACGAAGACACGCTGAGCACCTTCCGTCAACGCATCCAGGTGCACGGCGAGATGCGCCACCTGCAGAACCCTAGCAATTCCGCCAAGGTCCGAGCCCTATTGTTCGCCGGCATCCGTTCGGCGCGCCTGTGGCGCCAGCTCGGCGGACACCGCTGGCAGCTGGTGTTCAGCCGCCGCAAACTGCTCGACGAACTCTACCCGCTGATGCGACGCAGTTGAGAGGGCACGGCCGGCCGAAGATTGCGTTCAGCCGGCCTGTCCGCCTTCGTGTATCATTGCAGCCCTTTTTGTAGCCCGACTGCCCGAGACCTCCCCCATGCAGCTCTCCTCGCTCACCGCGGTGTCCCCCGTCGATGGCCGCTACGCCGGCAAAACCAGCGCCTTGCGCCCGATCTTCAGCGAATACGGACTCATCCGCTTCCGCGTCATGGTGGAGGTACGCTGGCTGCAGCGCCTGGCAACCCACAGCGGCATCCCCGAAGTCGCGCCCTTCTCCGCCGAGGCCAACGCCCTGCTGAACCAGTTGGCCGAGGACTTCCAGCTGGAGCACGCCGAACGCGTCAAGGAGATCGAGCGCACCACCAACCACGACGTCAAAGCCGTCGAGTACCTGCTCAAGGAGCAGGTCGGCAAACTGCCCGAACTGGCCAAGGTGAATGAATTCATTCACTTCGCCTGCACCAGTGAGGACATCAACAACCTCTCCTACGCCCTGATGCTGCGCGAGGGCCGTGACGCCGTGCTGCTGCCGCTGATGCGGCAGATCGCCCAGGCCATCCGCGAGCTGGCGGTGAAATTCGCCGACATTCCGATGCTGTCGCGTACCCACGGTCAGCCGGCCTCGCCGACCACCCTCGGCAAGGAACTGGCCAACGTGGTCTACCGCCTCGAACGGCAGATTGCCCAGGCCGCCGCCGTGCCGCTGCTGGGCAAGATCAACGGTGCCGTGGGCAACTACAACGCGCACCTGTCGGCCTACCCCGATGTGGACTGGGAAGCCAATGCCCGCGAATTCATCGAAGGCGACCTGGGCCTGAACTGGAACCCCTACACCACCCAGATCGAGCCGCACGACTACATCGCCGAACTGTTCGATGCCATCGCACGCTTCAACACCATCCTCATCGACTTCGACCGGGACGTCTGGGGCTACATCTCCCTCGGCTACTTCAAGCAGAAGACCGTGGCCGGCGAGATCGGCTCCTCGACCATGCCGCACAAGGTCAACCCGATCGACTTCGAGAACTCCGAAGGCAACCTTGGCATTGCCAACGCCCTGCTCCAGCATTTGGCCAGCAAGCTGCCGATCTCCCGCTGGCAGCGCGACCTGACCGACTCCACCGTACTGCGCAACCTCGGCGTCGGCTTCGCCCACAGCGTCATCGCCTATGAGGCAACCCTGAAGGGAATCAGCAAGCTGGAGCTGAATGCTCAACGTCTTGCCGAAGATCTGGACGCCTGCTGGGAAGTGCTGGCCGAACCGATCCAGACCGTGATGCGCCGCTATGGCGTCGCCAACCCCTACGAGAAGCTCAAGGAATTGACCCGCGGTAAGGGCATCGGCCCGGAAGCGCTCAAAACCTTCATCGACACCCTCGACATTCCCTCCGCCGCCAAGGCCGAGCTGCACAAGCTGACCCCTGCCGGTTACATCGGCAGCGCGACCGCTCAGGCCAAGCGCATCTGACTTCCTCTCTTTCCCTCCACGCCCGGCAGTGCCGGGCGTTTTTATTTTCGGCTCTCTTTGCAAAGCAAGGGCTTAGTTATGACTTCTGATATTCCACTTCAATTTCTTGGCGGCATCAGCGCACGCGAATTTCTGCGCGACTACTGGCAGAAAAAGCCCCTGCTGATCCGCCAGGCCATCCCCGGTTTCGAAAGCCCCATCTCGCCGGACGAACTGGCCGGCCTGTCGCTCGAGGAAGAAGTCGAGTCGCGCCTGATCGTCGAGCACGGCAATCATCCATGGGAACTCCGTCGTGGTCCGTTCGAAGAGGAAACCTACCGAAACCTGCCGGAGCGCGACTGGACCCTGCTGGTTCAGGCGGTCGATCAGTTCGTCCCGGAGGTCGCCGAGCTGCTGGAAAACTTTCGCTTCCTGCCCAGCTGGCGCATCGACGATGTGATGATCAGCTATGCCGCGCCAGGCGGCGGAGTGGGACCCCACTACGACAACTATGACGTGTTCCTGCTGCAGGGATACGGCAAGCGGCGCTGGCGAGTCGGCCAGATGTGCGACAGCGGCAGCCCCCTGCTGAAGCACGCCGACCTGCGTATCCTCGCCGAGTTCCAAGGCAGAGAGGACTGGGTACTGGAGCCCGGCGACATGCTCTACCTGCCGCCCCGTCTGGCCCACTTCGGCACCGCGATCGACGACTGCATGACCTATTCGGTTGGTTTCCGCGCTCCCAGTGCAGCCGAGGTGCTGACCCATTTCACCGACTTTCTCGCCCAGTTCTTGCCCGACGAGGAACGCTACGGCGATCCGGATATTCGCCCCTGCGAAGATCCCCACCAGATCCAGCGCGATGCTCTCGAACGCCTCCAGGGTCTGATCCAGGAGCACATGGGCGACGAACGCTTGCTGCTCACCTGGTTCGGCCAGTTCATGACCGAACCCCGCTACCCCGAACTGGTCGCCGGTGCGGAAATGTCCGAGAAGGACTTCCTCGCCAGCCTGCAGGAAGGAGGCGTGCTGGTCCGCAATCCCAGCGCCCGCATGGCCTGGTCCGAGGTCGGCGAGGATCTGCTGTTGTTTGCCAGCGGACAGAGCCGCCTGCTCCCCGGCCACCTGCGCGAACTGCTCAAGCTGGTCTGCAGCGCCGATGCCCTGCATACCGACAACCTTGCCTCCTGGCTGGCCGACGAGGAAGGTCGCCAACTTCTCTGGCAACTGCTCGTGCAGGGCAGCCTGGAGTTCGTCGATGACTGAAATCCATGTGCGGATCGCCGACTGGCAGAAGGACAATGCCGACATCCGGCGGATCCGCGACAGCGTTTTCATCGTCGAACAGGCCGTCCCCCCTGAACTGGAGTGGGATGGCGAGGATGCCGAGGCCATTCACTTTCTCGCCTTCGAAGGAGGATTTGCTGCGGGCACGGCTCGCTTGCTGCGCGACGGGCATATCGGCCGTGTCGCGATCCTCAAGGACTGGCGCGGCCTGAAGATCGGCGACGCGCTGATGCGTGCGGTGATCGCCGAAGCCGAACGCCGCGGGCTTCACCGCCTGATCCTGAGCGCCCAGGTGCATGCCACGCGCTTCTACGAGCGCCTCGGATTCGCCGTGGTCAGCGACGAATACCTCGATGTCGGCATCCCTCATGTAGAGATGATACGTCAGGCCGACTGATCCCTCCCTGAAGACGTCCCGCCCCCTGGCAGAGGCGGGACGTCCCGAACAGACCTGCAGCCACTGCCACAGACGCCCCTACCCCAACCTCCTAGAATATCGGCATGAATGCCTCCCCTGCCGAGCCCGCCATGAAGATCCGCCCACTGCTCGTCGTATTGCTGACATTTGCCGCCACCCGTGCGTTGGCAGCCACCGAGATCATCCAGCTGAATTACCGGATGGCCGACGAACTGCTACCCATCGCGCAGTCGATTCTCGGCGGCGACGGCAGAGTCAACGCCTATGGCGACCGGCTCATCGCCAATGCCCCGGCGGCGAAGATCCAGGAACTGCGCGGACTACTCGAGCAACTGGACAGCCCACCCAGACGCCTGCTGATCAGCGTCGACAACAGCGAAGCAAAGACCGGTGAGCGCCATGGCTATGCCATGGACGGCTCGGTCGACGCGGGCAACGTCGAGATCCAAGCCGGCCGCGGCCAGATCCACGACGAGAACCAGGTACGCATCCTGAATCGCAGCACCGCTAGCCGGAATGGCGCCCTCCAGCAGATCCAGGCCATCGAAGGGTATCCGGCTCAGATCGAGACCGGCCAGAGCGTGCCGCTGCGCAGTACCCACATCGGCCCCCATGGACGACAGGTCTACCGCGAAACCGACTACCTCGATATCACCCGAAGCCTCTACGTTATCGCCAGGATATCCGGCGATAACGTGCATATCACCCTCAGCAGCAACAATGATCGACTGGATACATCCCGACCTCGAGTGATCGACATCCAGAGCCTGGACACCCAAGTCAACGGACGCCTGGGCGAATGGATCGAACTCGGCAATGCCAGCGAAAGCCGCCAGAGCGATCACCAAAGGCTGCTGCGCCAGCACTCCGCGTCCAGCCAGGAAGAACTATCCATGCGTCTGAAGGTCGAGATTTTGGACTGAGCGGCGGGCATCATACTTTTGTGTAGTACGCATAAAATCTCACTACAAATTCGTTGACGGCGAATTTCACCCTAGGCATCATGGCCTCGCTCCCGCTAACCAGGGGCCCTGGAAAGGGCCTCCGGAGCCCGCTCCAGCCAATCAGCCGAGCCAGCTCCGTGTCTGTACCGCCCACAAGGTTCAACGTTTTGCCGCGTGTTGTCCGTATCGATCATCGACTACACGCAGGTTCAGGTGGGAAAAGTCAGTGCTCAACCATTTCCAACTTTGAAGGATTGACCATGTCCGCTTATCAAAACGACATCAAGGCCGTTGCCGCCCTGAAAGAAAAGTTCGGCAGCAGCTGGGGCGCCATCAACCCTGAGTCCGTCGCCCGCATGCGCGCCCAGAACCGCTTCAAGACCGGTCTGGACATTGCCAAGTACACCGCAGCCATCATGCGCAAAGACATGGCTGAGTACGACGCCGACTCTTCCGTCTACACCCAGTCGCTGGGCTGCTGGCACGGCTTCATCGGTCAGCAGAAGCTGATCTCCATCAAGAAGCACCTGAAAACCACCAACAAGCGCTACCTGTACCTGTCCGGCTGGATGGTTGCCGCCCTGCGCTCCGACTTCGGCCCGCTGCCCGACCAGTCCATGCACGAGAAGACTGCCGTTTCCGGTCTGATCGAGGAGCTGTACACCTTCCTGCGCCAAGCTGACGCCCGCGAACTGGATCTGCTGTTCTCTGCGCTGGACGATGCCCGCAACGCCGGCGACAAAGCCAAGGCTGCCGCTATCCAGGAGCAGATCGACAACTTCGAAACCCACGTTGTCCCGATCATCGCCGACATCGACGCCGGCTTCGGCAACCCGGAAGCCACCTACCTGCTGGCCAAGAGGATGATCGAAGCCGGTGCCTGCTGCATTCAGATCGAGAACCAGGTCTCCGACGAGAAGCAGTGCGGCCACCAGGACGGCAAGGTTACCGTTCCGCACGCCGACTTCCTCGCCAAGATCAACGCCGTGCGCTACGCGTTCCTCGAGCTGGGCGTGGACGACGGCGTGATCGTTGCCCGTACCGACTCCCTGGGCGCCGGCCTGACCAAACAGATCGCCGTTACCAACGAGCCGGGCGATCTGGGCGACCAGTACAACGCCTTCCTGGATTGCGAAGAAATCTCCGAAGCCGAACTGGGCAACGGCGACGTCGTGATCAAGCGCGAAGGCAAGCTGCTGCGTCCGAAGCGCCTGCCGAGCAACCTCTTCCAGTTCCGCAAGGGCACTGGCGAAGCTCGCTGCGTTCTGGACAGCATCACCTCGCTGCAGAACGGCGCCGATCTGCTGTGGATCGAAACCGAGAAGCCGCACGTTGGCCAGATCGCGGCCATGATGAACGAAGTCCGCAAGGTGATCCCGAACGCCAAGCTGGTTTACAACAACAGCCCGTCGTTCAACTGGACCCTGAACTTCCGTCAGCAGGTATTCGATGCATTCGTTGCCGAAGGCAAGGATGTTTCCGCCTACGACCGTGCCAAGCTGATGAGCGTCGAGTACGACAGCAGCGAACTGGCCCAGATCGCCGACGAGAAGATCCGCACCTTCCAGCGTGACGGCTCCGCCCAGGCTGGCATCTTCCACCACTTGATCACCCTGCCGACCTACCACACCGCCGCGCTGTCCACCGACAACCTGGCCAAGGGCTACTTCGCCGAAGAAGGCATGCTGGCCTATGTCAAGGGCGTGCAGCGTCAGGAAATCCGCCAGGGCATCGCCTGCGTCAAGCACCAGAACATGGCTGGCTCCGACATCGGCGACAACCACAAAGAGTACTTCGCTGGCGAAGCTGCTCTGAAGGCCGGCGGTAAAGACAACACCATGAACCAGTTCCACTGATCGGAACCTGTTCGCAAGCGGCGTAGCACTGACATTCCCCGGCTTTGCCGGGGAATGTCTTTTTCGTTCGAGGCAAGCCCACCCCCAGCTACTGTCACTCTCCTGTCGCACATGCCCGTTAGGTTCGTCTCCGTTCGCCCCCCTAGACGGAGCTCTCCCGTGACGACAGATAAAGACACCCCCCTGTTCGGTAATGGCGACGAACTGCCCAGCAATCGCTCGGACAATCCGCACATCAACGACCTGATCGAGGGTATCGGTCGTCGCCAGGTGATCGCCGGTGGAATGGCCATGGGCATTCTGGCCTTTCTCGGCGTATCCATGCCGAGCGCAGGCATGGCCGCTCAAGCCAACGGCCTGCTCAAGCGGCCCGGACGTCTGCCGTTCGCTCCGGTGGCAGTAAGCCGTGCCGATGTCGTCACCGTGCCCGAGGGATTCCAGGCCAAGGCCTTCATTCCTTGGGGTACGCCGATCTGCGGTAGCTACCCGGCCTATCGCGAAGACGGCACCAACAGCGCCCTGGACCAGGCCGAGCAGATCGGCATGCACCACGACGGAATGCACTACTTCCCCATCGATGCCCAGAGCGGCCGGGGCCACAACAGCGAGCATGGCCTCCTGGTGGTCAACCACGAATACATCGACGCGCCTCTGCTGCACCCCAACGGCACGACCGTCGATGCCAACGGCAACCGCACCGTTCCCGAGGAAGTGCGTAAGGAAATCAACGCCCACGGCGTTTCAGTGGTGGAAATCCGCCGCACCCCGCATGGCGATTGGGAAGTGGTCGCCAACTCGAAATTCGGCCGACGCATCACCGCAGCCACCCCGATGGAGATCCAAGGCCCCGCCCGCGGCCACCCCCTCCTGAGCACCGTATACAGCCCCAACGGCACAGCTACCCGCGGAACCCAGAACAACTGCTCCAACGGTTTCACCCCCTGGGGCACCTACCTGACCTGCGAGGAGAACTGGGCGGGGTATTTCGCCACTCGGGACAGCGACCTGCCGCGCGAGCTGAAGCGCTATGGCCTGGGCACCAAAGGCCGCTTCGGCTGGGAAACCCTGGAAGGCGACGAATTCCTACGCTTCGATGCCACCCGCAAGGCCGAGACGGCCAGCGGCGACTATCGCAACGAGCCCAACCACTTCGGCTGGATCGTCGAGATCGACCCCTTCGATCCGCAGTCCGTACCAGTCAAGCGCACCGCTCTGGGCCGCTTTGCCCACGAAGGGGTGATCTTCGCCCCCACCCAACCCGGCAAGCCCCTGGTCTGCTACTCGGGCGACGATTCGCGCAACGAATACATATATAAGTACATCAGCCGCGACAAGTTCCGCCCGGGCCATCCTGCCAACAGCCACCTGCTCGACGAGGGCACCCTCTATGTCGCCCGCTTCAATGCCGACGGCACGGGCGACTGGCTACCCTTGGACATCCAGGATCCGCTCTTTCAGGCTGCCTGCACCGCCAAGGGCATCAGCTTCGCCGACCAGGGCGACGTTCTGATCAACGCCCGAACGGCGGCCGATACGGTAGGCGCGACCAAGATGGATCGCCCGGAATGGGGCGCCGTACATCCGGAAACCGGGGACATTTATTTCACCCTCACCAACAACACCAATCGGACCGAACCCGATGCGGCCAACCCACGGGCCAGCAATGCCTACGGCCACATCATCCGTTGGAAGGAAGAGAATCAGGACTATTCCGCCCCCCGCTTCGGCTGGAACATCTTCCTCCTGGGCGGCCCGGAGGACGACAGCCGCGGACCGGACGGAACGACACTCACCGTCGACAACATCCATGCCAGCCCGGACGGGCTCTGGTTCGACCCCGAAGGACGTCTATGGATCCAGACCGACATGAGCGGCAGCCAACTGAGCGCAGGCCCCTTCGGCAACAACCAGATGCTGGTGGCCGACCCCGAGAGCGGCGAAGTGAAACGCTTCCTGGTTGGTCCCGTCGGTTGCGAGGTTACCGGCATCACCGCCACTCCGGACTTCCGCACGCTGTTCGTCAACATCCAACACCCCGGCGAAGGCTCGACGCCGAGCAACCTGCTCAGCACTTGGCCGGATGGCTCAGGCAAGCGCCCGCGCTCAGCGACGGTGATCATTACCCGTGAAGGCTGGCGCAAGGTGCTATGACCCTCTTTCGGACCAACAAGCCGAGTGGCCTGCGCACTTGAAGCGGACCACTCTCCCGCTCGAACACTCGACAGCTTGAATTTGCATCTCCAATAAATGAGCTATCGTTACTGGGAAAGAGCTTTGCTCAAGGCTGCTCATCAGCACCTTTGCCCAATGTCGAAGCACTGCTCGCGCACCGTGATCGGGCTCACGCTCGAACGGTGTGCGAGCAGTGCTTTTTCAATGAAAAATTGATCTGGAACAATGTTTTCACAACTGCATGAGCATAAAGTCGTCGCCCCAAGCAGCTGCTGCATTTTGTCGCAGCCATCCACTTTAAAGGCGTTCCTTGACCGAGGAGTCCCGGCATGCCCGAAGCTATTGCCACGCTGTCCCACAACTGGGGATTTGCGGTTTTCCTGCTAGGTGTCGCAGGCCTGTGTGCTTTCATGCTTGGCGTTTCCCGCCTGCTTGGCAGCAAGGCGGTCGGACGCAGCAAGAACGAACCCTTCGAATCGGGCATCGTTCCCACCGGCGGTGCGCGCCTGCGCCTCTCGGCAAAATTCTATCTGGTCGCGATGCTCTTCGTGATCTTCGACGTCGAAGCCCTATTTCTCTTTGCATGGTCGGTATCGGTTCGCGAAAGCGGCTGGGCCGGTTTCATCGAAGCAACGATTTTCATAGCAATTCTGTTGGCGGGTCTTGTCTATCTCTGGCGGATCGGTGCCCTCGACTGGGCTCCGGAAGGCCGCCGCAATCGGCAGGCGAAGCTGAAACAATGAGGCTTTGGCAATGCAATACAAACTCACTAGGATCGATCCGGATGCTTCCTACGAGCAATACCCGATCGGCGAGCGGGAGACTGTAACCGACCCCACCGAGGGTCAGGTCCACCGCAACATTTTCATGGGCAAGCTGGAAGACGTGCTGAGCAGTGCGGTCAACTGGGGACGTAAGAACTCCCTGTGGCCCTACAACTTCGGCCTCTCCTGCTGCTATGTGGAGATGACCACCGCCTTCACCGCGCCCCACGATATCGCTCGCTTCGGTGCCGAAGTTATCCGCGCCTCCCCGCGACAGGCCGACTTCATGGTCGTTGCCGGAACCTGCTTCATCAAAATGGCGCCGATCATCCAGCGTCTCTATGAGCAGATGCTCGAGCCCAAATGGGTGATTTCCATGGGCTCCTGCGCCAACTCCGGCGGCATGTACGACATCTACTCGGTGGTTCAGGGCGTCGACAAGTTCCTCCCTGTGGACGTCTACATACCCGGCTGCCCCCCGCGCCCCGAAGCTTTCCTGCAAGGACTCATGCTGCTGCAGGAATCCATCGGCCAGGAGCGCCGGCCGCTTTCCTGGGTCGTCGGCGACCAAGGCATCTACCGTGCCGAGATGCCCTCGCAACGGGAACTGCGCCGCGAACAGCGTATCCAGGTCACCAACCTGCGCAGCCCCGACGAAGTCTGAGCCGGCCTCTCCGCGCCGATCCGCGCGGCAAGCCCAGGCTCATTCTGTCCGTTGACCGAAAGCGACCGAGACCATGACTGCAGACAGCGTTCTGTCCATTCCGCCGTACAAGGCCGACGACCAAGATGTGGTCGTCGAACTGAACTCCCGTTTTGGCACCGAAACCTTCACGGTGCAAAACACCCGCACAGGCATGCCCGTGCTCTGGGTGGCACGGGGAAAACTCATCGAAGTCCTGAGCTTCCTGCGCAACCTGCCGCGCCCCTACGTCATGCTCTATGACCTGCATGGCGTCGACGAACGCCTGCGCACCCAGCGCCGCGGCCTGCCGGAAGCCGACTTCAGCGTCTTCTACCACCTGCTGTCGATCGAACGAAACAGCGACGTGATGATCAAGGTCGCTCTGAAAGAAGGCGACCTCAGACTCCCCAGCGCCACCGGCATCTGGCCGAACGCCAACTGGCATGAGCGCGAAGTCTGGGATATGTACGGCATCGACTTCGCCGGCCACCCACACCTGACCCGCCTCCTGATGCCGCCGACCTGGGAAGGCCATCCACTGCGCAAGGACTACCCGGCCCGCGCTACCGAGTTCGACCCTTACACCCTGTCGGCGGCCAAACAGGACCTGGAGCAGGAAGCCCTGCGCTTCAAGCCCGAGGAGTGGGGCATGAAGCGCGGTAGCGAGCACGAGGACTTCATGTTCCTCAACCTCGGCCCCAACCATCCCTCCGCCCACGGTGCCTTCCGCATCATCCTGCAGCTGGACGGCGAGGAGATCGTCGACTGCGTGCCGGAGATCGGCTACCACCACCGCGGCGCCGAGAAGATGGCCGAGCGGCAGAGCTGGCACAGCTTCATTCCTTACACCGATCGCATCGACTACCTCGGCGGGGTGATGAACAACCTGCCCTACGTGCTGGCGGTGGAGAAGTTGGCTGGCATCAAGGTGCCCCAACGGGTTGACGTCATCCGCATCATGATGGCGGAGTTCTTCCGCATCCTGAACCACCTGCTGTACCTGGGCACCTACATCCAGGACGTCGGTGCCATGACTCCGGTGTTCTTCACCTTTACCGACCGCCAGCGCGCCTACAAGGTAGTCGAGGCCATCACCGGCTTTCGCCTGCACCCGGCCTGGTACCGCATCGGCGGGGTCGCTCACGACCTGCCACGCGGCTGGGAGGGTCTGGTCAAGGAGTTCATCGACTGGATGCCCAAGCGCCTCGACGAGTACGAGAAGGCAGCGCTGCAGAACAGCATCCTGCGCGGCCGTACCATAGGCGTGGCTCAGTACGACACCAAGCAGGCACTGGAGTGGGGCGTTACTGGCGCTGGCCTGCGCGCTACCGGGCTCGACTTTGACCTGCGTAAGGCGCGCCCCTATTCCGGCTACGAAAACTTCGAGTTCGAGGTCCCGCTGGCGCACAACGGCGATGCCTACGACCGTTGCATGGTCAAGATGGGCGAGATGCGCCAGAGCCTGCGGATCATCGAGCAGTGCCTGAAGAACATGCCGGAAGGCCCGTACAAGGCCGACCACCCGCTGACCACGCCGCCGCCGAAGGAGCGCACGCTGCAGCACATCGAGACGCTGATCACTCACTTCCTGCAGGTGTCCTGGGGTCCGGTGATGCCGGCCAACGAGTCCTTCCAGATGATCGAAGCGACCAAGGGCATCAACAGCTACTACCTGACCAGCGACGGCAGCACCATGAGCTACCGCACGCGGATCCGCACCCCGAGCTACGCCCACCTGCAGCAGATTCCCTCGGTGATCCGCGGCAGCATGGTCGCCGACCTGATCGCCTATCTGGGCAGCATCGACTTCGTTATGGCCGACGTGGACCGCTGACATGAACTCAATTATCCAGACCGACCGTTTCGCCCTCAGCGAAACCGAACGCTCGGCCATCGAGCACGAGAAGCATCACTACGAGGACCCGCGCGCCGCCTCCATCGAGGCACTGAAGATCGTCCAGAAAGAGCGTGGCTGGGTGCCGGACGGCGCCATCCCGGCGATCGGCGAGATTCTCGGCATCCCGGCCAGCGACGTCGAAGGTGTGGCCACCTTCTACAGCCAGATCTTCCGCGTGCCGGTGGGACGCCACGTGATCCGCGTGTGCGACAGCATGACCTGCTACATCGGCGGCCATGAGGGCGTGCTCGGCGCCATCCGCCAGAAGCTCACCATCGCTCCCGGCCAGACGACCTCCGACGGCCGCTTCACTCTGCTGCCGGTGTGCTGCCTGGGCAACTGCGACAAGGCCCCGGCCCTGATGATCGACGACGAGACCTTCGGCAACCTGACTCCCGAAGGCATCGACCAACTGCTGGAGGCCTACCCATGACCCTCACCTCCATCGGTCCCGCCAACCGTACGCCCCGCACGGCGGAAACCCATCCCCTGACCTGGCGTCTGCGCGACGACGCCGAGCCGGTCTGGCTCGACGAGTACCAGCAGAAGAACGGCTATGCCGCGGCCCGCAAGGCACTCGCCGAGATGTCGCCTGCCGACATCGTTACCACCGTCAAGGACTCCGGCCTCAAGGGCCGGGGCGGCGCGGGCTTCTCCACCGGCGTCAAGTGGGGCCTGATGCCCGCCGACGAATCCATCAACATCCGCTACCTGCTGTGCAACGCGGACGAAATGGAGCCGAACACATGGAAGGACCGTCTGCTCATGGAGCAGCTGCCGCACCAGTTGATCGAAGGCATGCTGATCAGCGCCCGAGCGCTGAAAGCCTACCGCGGCTACATCTTCCTGCGCGGCGAATACGTCGATGCGGCCCGCAACCTCAATCGCGCCATCGAGGAAGCCAAGGCTGCCGGCCTGCTCGGCAAGAACATCCTCGGCAGCGGCTTCGACTTCGAGCTGTTCGTGCACACCGGCGCTGGCCGCTACATCTGCGGCGAAGAAACCGCGCTGATCAACTCCCTCGAAGGCCGCCGCGCCAACCCGCGCTCCAAGCCGCCCTTCCCCGCCGCCGTCGGCGTGTGGGGCAAGCCGACCTGCGTGAACAACGTCGAAACCCTGAGCAACGTGCCGGCGATCGTCGGCAACGGCGTCGACTGGTACAAATCCCTGGCCCGTCCCGGCAGCGAGGACATGGGTACCAAGCTGATGGGCTTCTCCGGCAAGGTGAAGAACCCCGGCCTCTGGGAGCTGCCCTTCGGCATCACCGCCCGCGAACTGTTCGAGGACTATGCCGGCGGTATGCGCGACGGCTACCGGCTCAAGTGCTGGCAGCCCGGCGGGGCCGGTACCGGCTTCCTTCTCCCCGAACACCTGGACGCGCAGATGTACGCCGGCGGCATCGGCAAGGTCGGTACCCGCATGGGCACCGGCCTGGCCCTGGCGGTGGACGACAGCATCAACATGGTCTCGCTGCTGCGCAACATGGAGGAGTTCTTCGCCCGCGAATCCTGCGGCTGGTGCACCCCCTGCCGCGACGGCCTGCCGTGGAGCGTCAAGCTGCTGCGTGCCCTGGAGCGTGGCGAAGGCCAGCCCGGCGATCTGGAGACCCTGGGACAACTGGTCAACTTCCTCGGCCCGGGCAAGACCTTCTGTGCCCACGCGCCGGGTGCCGTCGAGCCGCTGGGCAGCGCCCTCAAGTATTTCCGCCAGGAGTTCGAGGCCGGCGTGCGGGGAACCTCCGACGAAACACGCCCGGGCGTCGCCGCTTCCCAGGTTTGAGTTTGCTCGAAACGCAGGTCGAACGGAGCCGGGGCCCGATCCATGGCCCGCCGGGCTCCAGTGCCCGCCCCGACCTGCGTCGGCGGCTGCCCCATGCAGCGCCACTGACCGGATTCCATTAGCCACACCCGCTCCGGCGGGTATTGAAGAAAACTGAACCATGGCCACTATCCACGTAGACGGCAAGACGTTCGAAGTCGATGGTGCGGACAACCTGCTTCAGGCCTGTCTGTCCCTCGGACTCGACATTCCCTACTTCTGCTGGCACCCGGCGCTAGGCAGCGTCGGCGCCTGCCGCCAGTGCGCGGTCAAGCAGTACAACGACGAGAACGACAAACGCGGCCGTCTCGTCATGTCCTGCATGACCCCCGCCACCGACAACAGCTGGATCTCCATCGACGACGAGGAGGCGAAGCAGTTTCGCGAGAGCGTCGTCGAGTGGCTGATGACCAACCACCCGCACGACTGCCCGGTGTGCGAGGAAGGCGGTCACTGCCACCTGCAGGACATGACGGTGATGACCGGCCACAACATGCGCCGCTATCGCTTCACCAAGCGCACCCACCAGAACCAGGAGCTCGGGCCGTTCATCGCCCACGAGATGAACCGCTGCATCGCCTGTTACCGCTGCGTGCGCTATTACAAGGACTATGCCGGCGGCACCGACCTGGGCGTCTACGGTGCTCACGACAACGTCTATTTTGGACGCGTCGAGGATGGCGTACTGGAGAGCGAGTTCTCCGGCAACCTCACCGAGGTCTGCCCGACCGGGGTATTCACCGACAAGACCCACTCCGAGCGTTACAACCGCAAGTGGGACATGCAGTTCGCCCCGAGCATCTGCCACGGCTGCTCGGTCGGCTGCAACATCAGTCCCGGCGAGCGCTACGGCGAACTGCGGCGCATCGAGAACCGCTACAACGGCTCGGTGAACCACTACTTCCTCTGCGACCGTGGCCGCTTCGGCTACGGCTACGTCAACCGCACCGATCGCCCCCGCCAACCGCTGCAGGGTAGTCACAAGCTCGGCATCGACGCCGCCCTCGACCAGGCCGTCGCTCTGCTCAAGGATCGCCGCGTGATCGGCATCGGCTCGCCGCGCGCCAGTCTGGAAAGCAACTTCGCCCTGCGCGAACTGGTCGGCCCCGGAAATTTCTCCAGCGGCATCGAAGCCGGTGAACTGGAACACCTGCAACTGACCCTGAAGATCCTGCAGGAAGGTCCGCTACCGACCCCTTCGCTGCGCGAGATCGAGGACCACGATGCGGTGTTCGTGCTCGGCGAAGACCTGACCCAGACGGCCGCACGCATCGCCCTGGCCCTGCGCCAGTCGGTCAAGGGCAAGGCCGAGGAGATGGCCGCCAACATGAAGGTCCAGCCGTGGCTGGATGCGGCGGTGAAGAACATCGCCCAGCACGCGCTGAGTCCCTTGTTCATCGCTAGCCTGGCTTCGACCCGACTGGACGACGTGGCGGCCGAATGCGTGCACGCCGCACCGGACGACCTGGCCCGCCTGGGCTTCGCCGTGGCCCACGCCATCGACCCCGAGGCACCGGCCGTCGAAGGCCTCGAGCCCGAAGCCGCCGAACTGGCCCAACGTATCGCCGACGCCCTGCTGGCCGCCAAGCGCCCGCTGCTGGTCTCCGGCACCTCCCTGGGCTCGAAGGCCATCCTCGAAGCCGCGGCGAACATCGCCAAGGCCCTGCACAAACGGCAGAAGAACGCCGGCATCAGCCTGGTCGCGCCGGAGGCCAACAGTCTCGGCCTGGCCCTGCTCGGTGGACACTCGCTGGATACTGCGCTCGAGCAACTCGCCAGTGGCGAGGCCGATGCCGTAGTGATCCTGGAGAACGACCTGTATCGCCGTGCCGATCCGGCCCGCGTGGATGCCGCCCTGGCAGCCGCGAAGGCGGTGATCGTCGCCGACCATCAGCAGACCGCCACCGCCGTCCGGGCCCACCTGCTGCTGCCGGCAGCCAGCTTCGCCGAGGCCGACGGTACCCTGGTCAGCCAGGAAGGTCGCGCCCAGCGCTTCTTCCAGGTCTTCGAGCCGAGCTACTACGACGCCGACAATCTGGTACGCGAAGGCTGGCGCTGGCTGCACGCCCTGCATAGTGCCCGGCAGGGCCGTACTGTCGACTGGACCCAGCTCGACCAAGTCACCGAGGCTTGTGCCGGCACCCACCCGCAGCTGGCTGGCATCCGTGACGCCGCGCCGAACGCCGCGTTTCGCATCAAGGGCCTGAAGCTGGCCCGCGAACCGCACCGCTACAGCGGCCGCACCTCGATGCGCGCCAACATCAGTGTGCACGAGCCGCGCGCCCCGCAGGATCAGGACAGTGCCTTTGCCTTCTCCATGGAGGGCTATGCCGGCAGCGTCGAAGATCGCCAGCAGATCCCCTTCGCCTGGTCTCCGGGCTGGAACTCGCCGCAGGCCTGGAACAAGTTCCAGGCCGAGGTAGGCGGCCACCTGCGCGCCGGCGATCCGGGTATCCGCCTGATCGAGGCGCAGGGCGATCGCCTGGCCTGGTTCGCTGAACCACCAGCGGCGTTCAACCCGCCGCGGGGCAACTGGCAGGTAGTGCCTTTCCACCACCTGTTCGGCAGCGAGGAAACCAGCGCGCTTGCCGCTCCCGTGCAGGAGCGCATCCCGCAACCCTACGTCGCTCTGGCCAGGGCCGAAGCCGAACGCCTCGGGGTCAACGAAGGCGCCCTGCTCGACCTGCGCATCGACGGCGTGGAACTGCGCCTGCCGCTGCGCCTTGACGACAACCTAGGCATCGGCCTGGTGGCCCTGCCGGCCGGCCTGCCGGGCATCCCCGCCACGTTTTTCGGCCGTCTGGCCAGCGACCTGCAGGAGGCTGCGCAATGAGCTGGATCACTCCCGAACTCATCGAGATCGTCGTCGCCGTTCTCAAGGCCATCGTCATCCTGCTAGTCGTGGTAGTCTGCGGCGCCCTGCTCAGCTTCGTCGAGCGCCGTCTGCTCGGCCTCTGGCAGGACCGCTACGGCCCCAACCGGGTCGGCCCGTTCGGCATGTTCCAGCTCGGTGCTGACATGCTGAAGATGTTCTTCAAGGAAGACTGGACGCCGCCGTTCGCCGACAAGCTGATCTTCACCCTGGCGCCGATCGTCGCCATGAGTGCGCTGCTGCTGGCTTTCGCCGTAGTGCCGGTGACCCCGACCTGGGGCGTGGCCGACCTCAACATCGGCCTGTTGTTCTTCTTCGCCATGGCTGGCCTCGCGGTGTACGCGGTGCTCTTCGCCGGCTGGTCGAGCAACAACAAGTTCGCTCTGCTCGGCAGCCTGCGCGCCTCGGCTCAGACCATCTCCTACGAGGTGTTCATGGCCCTGGCGCTGATGGGCGTGGTCGCCCAGGCCGGCTCTTTCAACATGCGCGACATCGTCGAATACCAGGCACAGCACCTCTGGTTCATCATTCCGCAGTTCTTCGGCTTCTGTACCTTCTTTATCGCTGGTGTCGCGGTGACCCACCGTCACCCCTTCGACCAGCCGGAAGCCGAGCAGGAACTGGCCGACGGCTACCACATCGAGTATGCCGGGATGAAATGGGGCATGTTCTTCGTCGGCGAGTACATCGGCATCGTGCTGGTCTCAGCGCTGCTGGTGACCCTGTTCTTCGGCGGCTGGCACGGCCCGTTCGACATCCTGCCGCAGCTGTCCTTCATCTGGTTCGCCCTGAAGACTGGCTTCTTCATCATGCTGTTCATCCTGCTGCGTGCCGCCATTCCGCGCCCGCGCTATGACCAGGTGATGGCTTTCAGCTGGAAGTTCTGCCTGCCCCTGACCCTGCTCAACCTGCTGGCGACCGGCGCACTCGTGCTGGCGGCCCAGTAAGGAGAAAACACGCCATGTTCAAATACATTGGAGAGGTGCTGTACGGCACCTTCACCCAGCTGCGCAGCCTGGTGATGGTGTTCTCCCACGCCTTCCGCAAGCGCGACACCCTGCAGTACCCGGAAGAGCCCGTCTATCTGCCGCCGCGCTATCGCGGCCGCATCGTCCTGACCCGCGATCCCGACGGCGAGGAACGCTGCGTGGCCTGCAACCTCTGCGCGGTAGCCTGCCCGGTCGGCTGCATCTCCCTGCAGAAGGCCGAGAAGGACGATGGCCGCTGGTATCCGGAGTTCTTCCGCATCAACTTCTCGCGCTGCATCTTCTGCGGCCTCTGCGAGGAGGCCTGCCCGACCACCGCCATCCAGCTGACCCCGGACTTCGAGATGGCCGAGTTCAAGCGCCAGGAACTGGTCTACGAGAAGGAAGACCTCCTGATCTCCGGCCCCGGCAAGAACCCGGAATACAACTTCTACCGCGTGGCGGGCATGGCGATCGCCGGCAAGCCGAAAGGCGCCGCGCAGAACGAAGCCGAGCCGATCAACGTGAAAGGCCTGCTGCCTTAAGGACCCAGGAAAGATGGAATTCGCGTTCTACTTCGCTGCCGGGGTCGCCGTGGTGTCCACCCTGCGGGTGATCACCCACACCAACCCTGTGCATGCTCTGCTCTATCTGATCGTTTCCCTGCTGGCGGTATCGATGTGCTTTTTCAGCCTCGGCGCTCCCTTCGCCGGCGTGCTGGAAATCATCGTCTACGCCGGTGCCATCATGGTGCTGTTCGTCTTCGTGGTGATGATGCTCAACCTCGGCCCGGCCGTCGCCGAACAGGAACGGCAATGGCTGAAGCCGGGCATCTGGGCCGCTCCGACGGTACTGTCCGCCCTACTTCTGGTGCAGCTGCTGTATGTCCTGTTCGGCACCTCGAACGGTGCCGTCGTCGGCCAGCAGACAGTGGATGCCAAGGCTGTCGGCGTCGCGCTGTTCGGACCTTACCTGCTGGCGGTGGAGCTGGCTTCCATGCTGCTGCTCGCTGCGCTGGTTGCCGCCTACCACCTCGGCCGCCACGAAGCCAAGGAGTGACCCGATGAATGCAATCCCCATGGAGCACGGTCTGGCGCTGTCCGGCGTGCTGTTCAGCCTCGGCCTGGTCGGCCTGATGGTGCGGCGCAATATCCTGTTCGTGCTGATGAGCCTGGAAGTCATGATGAACGCGGCCGCCCTGGCCTTCGTCGTTGCCGGCAGCCGCTGGGCGCAGGCCGACGGCCAGATCATGTTCATTCTGGTGATCACCCTGGCAGCCGCCGAGGCCAGCATCGGCCTGGCGGTCCTGCTACAGCTGTATCGCCGCTTCCATACCCTCGATATCGACGCTGCCAGCGAGATGCGCGGATGAACCTACTATTCCTTACTTGTCTGTTTCCGCTGATCGGCTGGCTGCTGCTGGCCTTCTCCCGCGGACGTCTCTCCGAGAACCTGTCGGCGCTGATCGGCGTCGGCTCCGTGGGCCTTTCGGCCCTGACCGCTGCCAACGTCATCTGGCAGTTCCACAGCGTCCCGCCGGAAGGTGGCGTCTTCACCCAGACGCTGTGGCAGTGGATGAGCGTGGGCGGCTTCGCGCCGAGCTTCACCCTCTACCTGGACGGCCTCTCGGTCACCATGCTCGGGGTGGTCACCGGCGTAGGCTTCCTGATCCACCTGTTCGCCAGCTGGTACATGCGCGGTGAAGAGGGCTACTCGCGCTTCTTCGCCTACACCAACCTGTTCATCGCCAGCATGCTGTTCCTGGTGCTGGGCGACAATCTGCTGTTCCTCTACTTCGGTTGGGAAGGCGTGGGGCTGTGCTCCTACCTGCTGATCGGCTTCTACTTCAGCGAACGCAAGAACGGCAACGCGGCGCTCAAGGCCTTCATCGTCACCCGTGTCGGCGACGTGTTCATGGCCATCGGCCTGTTCATCCTGTTCTTCAATCTCGGCACCCTGAACATTCAGGAGCTGGTCGCTCTGGCCCCGCAGAAGTACGCCGAAGGCGACAGCTGGCTGTGGATCGCCACCCTGATGCTTCTCGGCGGCGCGGTCGGCAAGTCCGCCCAGCTGCCGCTGCAGACTTGGCTGGCCGATGCCATGGCCGGTCCTACTCCGGTCTCGGCGCTGATCCACGCAGCGACCATGGTCACCGCCGGCGTCTACCTGATCGCCCGCACCCACGGCCTGTTCCTGCTGACGCCGGGAGTCCTCGAGCTGGTCGGCATCGTCGGCGGCGTGACCCTGCTGCTGGCCGGCTTCGCCGCTCTGGCGCAGACCGACATCAAGCGCATCCTCGCCTACTCGACCATGAGCCAGATCGGCTACATGTTCCTCGCCCTGGGCGTCGGTGCCTGGGACGCGGCGATCTTCCACCTGATGACCCACGCCTTCTTCAAGGCCCTGCTGTTCCTCGCTTCCGGCTCGGTGATCCTCGCCTGCCACCACGAACAGGACATCTTCAAGATGGGCGGCCTGTGGAAGAAGCTGCCGCTGGCCTACGCCAGCTTCCTGGTCGGTGGCGCGGCGCTTGCCGCCCTGCCGCTGCTGACCGCAGGCTTCTACTCCAAGGACGAAATCCTCTGGGAAGCCTACGCCAGCGGCCGCGTCCTGCTGCTCTTCGCCGGCCTGCTCGGTGCTTTCCTGACTTCCCTGTATACCTTCCGGCTGATCTTCATCGCCTTCCACGGCGAGGCGAAGGGCGAGGTGCATGCAGGACACGGCATTTCCCACAACCTGCCGCTCGCGGTGCTGATCGTCCTGTCCACCTTCGTCGGTGCCTGGATCGTTCCGCCCGTGCATGGCGTATTGCCGGAAAGCGTCGGCCACGCCGGTGGCGAAGCCAAGCACGTGCTCGAAGTCATCTCCGCCATCGTTGCCCTGGCTGGCATCGCCTTCGCCGCACGGCTTTTCCTCGGTGACCGGAAACTTCTCGACAGCATCGAGCAGAGCGAGCCGGCACGTAAGCTGATCCCTCTGTGGTACGCCGCCTGGGGCTTCGACCAGCTCTACGACCGGCTGTTCGTCAAACCCTATCTACAGCTTTGCCGCCTGCTTGGCCACGACCCGATCGACCATGGTATCAGCGTGATTCCGCGCCTGGCGCGCGACGGTCACGGGGTCCTGAGTCGCAGCGAGACCGGCCAGCTGCGCTGGTATGCCGGCTCCATCGTCGGCGGTGCCGTGCTGCTGCTCGGCATCGTGCTGTTGGCCTGACATTTTGCGAAAGGAATTGAGCCCGTCATGATTCTGCCTTGGCTGATCCTGATCCCCTTCATCGGTGGCCTGCTGTGCTGGCAGGGTGAGCGCTACGGCGCCACCCTGCCACGCTGGATCGCGCTGCTGACCATGTCCCTGCTGCTGGTTCTCGGCCTCTGGCTGTGGGCCACCGGAGACTTCACCCTGGCCCCCGCCCCGGGAGCTGCCCCCGCCTGGACCGCCGAGTTCCGGCTGGGCTGGATCGAGCGCTTCGGCATCGAGCTGCACCTGGCCCTCGACGGCCTGTCGATGCTGATGGTGGTGCTCACCGGCCTGCTCGGTGTGCTCTCGGTCCTCTGCTCCTGGAAGGAAATCCAGCACCGGGTCGGTTTCTTCCACCTCAACCTGATGTGGATTCTCGGTGGCGTGGTCGGCGTCTTCCTGGCCGTCGACCTGTTCCTGTTCTTCTTCTTCTGGGAAATGATGCTGGTGCCGATGTATTTCCTCATCGCGCTCTGGGGTCATAGCGGCAGCACGGGCAGCACCCGTATCACTGCCGCCACCAAGTTCTTCATCTTCACCCAGGCCAGCGGCCTGATCATGCTGGTGGCCATCCTCGGCCTGGTGTTCGTCCACTACAGCCAGAGCGGCGTGTTCACCTTCAACTACGCCGACCTGCTGAAGACCCAGCTGACCCCGGGTGCCGAGTTCCTGCTGATGCTCGGCTTCTTCGTCTCCTTCGCGGTGAAGTTCCCGGTCATCCCGGTCCACTCCTGGTTGCCCGATGCCCATGCCCAGGCGCCGACCGCCGGCTCCGTGGACCTGGCAGGGATCCTGCTGAAGACTGCCGCCTACGGCCTGCTGCGCTTTGCCCTGCCGCTGTTCCCCAACGCCTCGGCGGAGTTCGCGCCGATCGCCATGAGCCTCGGCGTGTTCGCCATCATCTACGGCGCCCTGGTGTCCTTCGCACAGACCGACATCAAGCGCCTGGTGGCCTACTCCAGCGTGTCGCATATGGGCTTCATCCTGATCGCCATCTACTCCGGCAGCCAGATCGCCCTGCAGGGTGCGGTGGTGCAGATGATCGCCCACGGTCTCTCCGCCGCCGCACTGTTCATCCTCTGCGGCCAGCTCTACGAGCGGCTGCATACCCGTGACATGCGCGAGATGGGCGGTATCTGGGGCCGTATGCCCTGGCTGCCGGCGGTCAGCCTGTTCTTCGCCGCCGCCGCGCTCGGCCTGCCGGGCACCGGCAACTTCGTCGGCGAGTTCCTGGTTCTGATCGGCACCTTCCCGCAGGCCCCCTGGATCACCGTGCTGGCCTCCACCGGCCTGGTGCTCGGCTCGGTCTACTCGCTGATCATGATCCACCGCGCCTACTTCGGCCCGGCCAGGACGGAAGGCGCCCTGCTCGGCCTGAATGGCCGCGAGCTGAGCATGGTGCTCGGCCTGGCAGGCCTGCTGATCCTCCTCGGCGTCTACCCGCAGCCGGTTCTCGACACCTCTGCCGCCAGCATGCAAGGCGTGCAGCAGTGGCTGAGCACCGCCCTCACCCAACTCGTTTCGGCCCGGTAAGTAGAGCCATGCACATGACGACTCAACATCTCATCGCCCTGCTGCCGCTGCTCATCACCTCTGCCACCATCGTGGCGGTGATGCTCGGCATCGCGTGGAAGCGAAATCACTCGCAGACCTTCATCCTCTCGGTGTCCGGTCTCAACCTCGCCCTGCTGTCGGTCATTCCGGCGGTCAAGGTCGCGCCGCTGGCGGTCACTCCGCTGCTGCAGATGGACGGCTTCGCCGGCTTCTACATGGCGCTGATCCTGGTCGCCACCTTGGCCTGCGTGACCCTGATCCATGCCTACATGGGCGACAAGAGCGGTGCACCGGGCTACCCCGGCAACCGCGAGGAAATGTACCTGCTGATCCTGCTGGCCGCCGCCGGTGCGCTGGTGCTGGTCGGTGCCCAGCACCTTGCCGGGCTGTTCATCGGCCTGGAGCTGCTCTCGGTACCGGTCTACGGCATGGTCGCCTACGCCTTCTTCAACCGGCGTTCGCTGGAAGCCGGCATCAAGTACATGGTGCTCTCGGCCGCCGGCTCGGCCTTCCTGCTGTTCGGCATGGCCCTGCTCTATGCCGAATCCGGCAGCCTGAGCTTCGCCAGTCTGGGCAACGCCATGGCGCCGGGCGGCGTGCAGGGTACCCTGGTGCAGGTCGGCATCGGCCTGATGCTGATCGGCCTGGCCTTCAAGCTGTCGCTGGTGCCCTTCCACCTGTGGACGCCGGACGTCTACGAGGGTGCACCGGCGCCGGTCTCGGCCTTCCTGGCTACCGCCAGCAAGGTCGCGGTGTTCGCCGTGCTGCTGCGTCTGTACCAGATCTCCCCGGCGACCTCCGGCGGCTGGCTGAACGACCTGCTGAGCCTGATCGCCATCGCTTCGATCCTGCTCGGCAACCTGCTGGCGCTGCTGCAAAGCAACCTCAAGCGTCTGCTCGGCTACTCCTCAATCGCCCACTTCGGCTACCTGCTGGTGGCGCTGATCGCCAGCAAGGGCATGGCCATGGAGGCGATCGGCGTCTACCTGGCATCCTACGTGCTGACTAGCCTCGGCGCCTTCGGGGTGATCACCCTGATGTCCACGCCTTACAGCGGCCGCGACGCCGATGCGCTGTACGAGTACCGCGGCCTGTTCTGGCGCCGTCCGTACCTGACCGCCGTGCTCACCACCATGATGCTGTCGCTGGCCGGCATCCCGCTGACCGCCGGCTTCATCGGCAAGTTCTACGTGATCGCCGCGGGCGTCGAGTCCGGGCTCTGGTGGCTGCTCGGCACGCTGGTTGTGGGTAGCGCCATCGGCGTCTACTACTACCTGCGGGTGATGGTCACCCTGTTCCTGGTCGAGCCGAAGCTGCAGCGTCGCGATGCTCCGCACCACTGGAACCTGGGTAGCGGCGGCATCATGCTGCTGCTCATCGCCCTGCTGGCCTTCGGCCTCGGCGTCTACCCGCAACCCCTGCTGGAGCTGGTGCAGCAGAGCGGCCTGCTGGTCGGCTGAAGTCTGACCTCCGGTACAGCGAACCCGCTTCGCTGTACCGGGACCAGCCAAATCCCACCCTCCCAGACCTCCTGTCGTCAGCCTCCCTCCCTTCGCGCCGGCAACTCGATCACCACCCGCAACCCGCCCAATGGCGAGTCCTGCAACGTCAGACTGCCGTGCCAGGCATCGAGGATATCCCGCACGATGGCCAGGCCCAGCCCGTGACCGGCGACCTGCTCGTCCAGGCGGATTCCCCGGTTCAACACCTCGCCGCGAAATTCGGCGGCCATCCCCGGACCATCGTCGTCGACCCGAATCAGCCAGCCGTCCCCCCCTCCGACGATCTCCAGGAGCACCTTCGTCTGCGCCCACTTGCAGGCGTTGTCCAGCAGATTGCCGAGCAGCTCCAGAACATCTTCCCGATCCCAGGGCAGACGCAGCCCGGGCGGGGCTTGCCAGTCGAGCGTCACTCCTCGGTTGTAGACCATCGCCAAGGTGGCGAACAGCCCTGGCAACTCCGCCGCGCAATCGAAATGGCTGGCCGGCAGCGCCTCGCCGGCCAACCGCGCGCGGCCCAGCTCGCGAGCCAGGCGCTGTTCGATCTGTGCCAGTTGCTCCTGCAGCGACGCCTGCAGCTCCGGACGGGCCGCCAGCTCGGCCCGCGCGGCCAGACTGGTCAGCACGGCCAGGGGTGTCTTCAGGGCATGGCCGAGATTGCCGACTGCATGTCGCGAGCGCTGTAGGGTGCTCTCGGTCTGTCGCAGCAGATGGTTGATCTGCGCCACCAACGGCTCCAGCTCGACGGGCACCCCGGGGTCCAGCTCATGACGCAGGCCCTGCTGCAGCTGCTCGACCTGCCGGCGAACCTCCTCGAGCGGTTTCAGCGCGCGGCGCACCGTGAGCCGCTGCAGCATCACCACCAGAACCAGGACGCCCAGCCCGAGCAGGCAGCCGAAAAGTTGCACGCGCCGATAGGCATGCAGGATGGGCGTGTAGTCTGAGGCTACGTTGATCGAAATATCCTGCCCGAAGCGCCGATAGTCGCCGCGATAGAGCAGCAGCAGTTGCCCATTCGGACCATCGGCGAGCCCGTCCTGCAGGCCGACAGTGGGTGAAGGCGTCAAGGCATGATCCCAGAGCGAGCGGGAGCGCCAGCTCTGGTCCGCGAAATCGATACGGAAATAATGTCCGGAATAGGGACGCTGATAGACGCCCAGCAGGCGGGGCTCATCCAGCTGGATACCGCTCTGCCCACGGACCAGGCTCGCCAGCAGGACCTCCGCTTGCTCGCGCAGATCGTCCTGCAAGTAGCGACGCAGCCCCACATCGAACATCCAAAGCGTCGTTTCGGCCAGCAAAAGCCCGGCCCCCAGCAAAACACCGATCAGACCGAACCCCAGCCGACGCTGAATCGACCTCAACGCACACCACTGAAGCGATAACCCTGGCCACGACGGGTCTCGATCGCTGCCCTGCCGAGCTTGCCGCGCAGACGGTTGATATGGACCTCGATGACGTTGGAGTCGCGCTCGGTTTCCCCGTCGTAAAGATGCTCGGCGAGCTGTCCCTTGGAGAGCAGTTGCCCCGGATGCAACATCAGGTAGCGCAGCAGGCGGAACTCGGCGGCAGTGAGCTCGATATCCTCCGCGCCGCAGCGAACCACCTGCCGCGCCTCGTCCAACTGCAGCCCACCCGACTCCAACTGCGGCCGACTAACCAATCCGTGGGCCCGGCGCAACAGTGCCTGGATGCGCAATTGCAGCTCCACAGGATGAAAAGGCTTGCACAGATAGTCGTCGGCGCCCGCCTTCAACCCCTCGATGCGCTCCGCCCAGGAAGCGCGGGCGGTCAGCACCAGCACCGGCGTGCTCAGCCCCTGGGCCCGCCACTCGCGCAGCACCTCCAACCCCGGCTTGCCAGGCAACCCCAGATCGAGAATCATCAGATCGTAGGGCTCGCAGCATCCCTGGCGGGCGGCATCGCGCCCATCGGCCAGCCAGTCCACGGCATAGCCCTGCCGCTGCAGGCTAGCCATCAGTTCGTCGGCCAGGCCGACCGAATCCTCCACCAACAACAAACGCATCAATCGTCCTCCTCGTCCTCCAGGAGGCGGCCGTCGCGGGCATCCAGCTCCAGCTCTCGCACGACCCCGCTCGCAGTGAGCAGCTCCACCTCGTAGACATAGATCCCATGCTCTTCCTCCAGCTCGACCTCCAGCAGACGGGCTCCCGGATACCGGTCCAGGGCGTTCTGTACCAACTGCTCGAGGGGCTGGATGACCCCCTCCTGGCGAAGACGCAAGGCTTGGTCCTGATCCAGGTCCCGCGCGCTCGCGCTCGGCAGGCCGAAGGCGAAAAGCAGGACGACTCCCCAGGTCCAGAGTCTGACAGGCGGCAACATCATCATCGACCGATGGAGGGTCCCGCGAGCGGGACGGCGAAAGAGCGCATGGGAATTTCTCTCGAAAGTATTTGGAAAGGCTGCCTGGAAGCACTGGTATGCCCAGAAGAAAGCCCTCTTGGCTAGCCTGAGCCCAGCGGCTTAATTCAAGCTGAACGGCAATCCCCGCTCACCCGACCTCTTGTGCTGGAACCATAAGCCGGCCCAGGGGTTAAAATCCACCCTGCACGCCTGCGGGACGCGCCCCTCCAACACGGGAAACGTCCAACCACCCCATTCAAGGCACTACCAGTGGAATTATTCAAAGAATTCGTATTCGAAGCGGCTCACCGCCTTCCCCACGTCCCCGCCGGCCACAAGTGCGGCCGGCTGCATGGCCATTCGTTCCGCGCAGCCATCTACATCGAGGGCGAGGTCGACCCCTACACCGGCTGGATTCGCGACTTCTCCGAGATCAAGGAGATCTTCAAGCCGATCTACGAGCGCCTGGATCACAACTACCTGAACGAGATCGAAGGCCTGGAGAACCCCACCAGCGAGATTCTCGCCCAGTGGATCTGGCGGCAGCTCAAGCCCCTGCTGCCCGAACTCTCCCGGGTGCGCATCCACGAAACCTGCACCAGCGGCTGCGAATACCGCGGGGACTGACTGATCAGCCGCCGGTCTGCAGGCGCCGGTAGTACTCAAGCACCTTGGGCACGTAGCGCTGGGTCTCGGCGGAGGGTGGGATGGTGCTGCCGCTGCCAATAACCGCTCCGGGCCCTGCATTGTAGGCCGCCACGGCCAGGCTGAGGTCCTGGTCGAACATCTCCAGCAAGCGCTTCAGGTAGCGGGCGCCGCCGCGGATGTTGGCGGCCGGGTCCCAGACGTCCGCCACCCCCAGTTCGCGGGCGGTATCCGGCATCAACTGCATCAGCCCCGCCGCCCCCTTCGGCGAGACGGCATGCGGGTCGTAGTTGGACTCGGCGCGGATCACTGCATGCAGCAGCGCCTCGGGCAGGCCATGCTCGGCCGCCGCAGCGGCCACCAGCGCGGCATAGGGCCGTGCTGCCGCGGCCATCGGCCTGGGCTTCGGCGCAGGCACCACCGACCGCGGTTCGCGCCGCAGAAGCACGCTCTTGCGCTCCTTGCGGTAGACATTGGTGAAGGTGACGCTGCCGTCCACCGCCACCTCCCGGTAGATATCGCCATACGCCGGTGCCGCCGACGCCAGCGCGGCGGCCATGCCGAGCAGAACTGCCACCACTCGCCCCATGGACTCCTCCCCCGATGAGCTGCCGCGTATCCCCGCGGCACCTGCCCTTCCACCAGACCAGCAAGGCAAGAATCGTGCTGCGCCGAAAAAACTGCCTTGTGCCTCAGGCATCGGGCCTTCCAGGTTTCCGGACAGAGCGTCGGGCAGCCGCCCGAACCGGGGAATGGTGGGTGAAAACCCCCAATTCCCCAACGCGAGACCGCCAAGTCCTGCAGAAAACGGCACCAGGCTGATGGCCTGAAGCTTGCTCACCTTCCCGCACGCTCCGGCGTTTTCCATGGCCATGTCCGGATTGCCTGTCGGCGACACCGCAGACCGCAATCCTTCCGTGGAAACCGCCCCGGTCCTGAGGGACAACGCGACATGGCCATTTCCGTCACCGGAACCCGAGGTCAGCCAGATGAAACGGATGCACTCTCCCGCCCCGGCCCACCGCAGTTCGGGCTTCACCCTGCTGGAACTGCTGGTCGTGCTCGGCCTGCTAGCCGGCATCGTCGGCCCCAAATATTTCAACCAACTCGGCCGCTCGGAAACCAAGGTCGCCCGCACGCAGATCGAGGGGCTGAGCAAGGCGCTGGACATCTACCGGGTGGAAACCGGCCGCTACCCCAGCACCGAGCAGGGACTCAGCGCCTTGGTCGCGGCGCCTAGCGACGAACCGCGCTGGTCCGGCCCCTACCTGCAGAAGGCCGTGCCTGCGGACCCCTGGGGCCGTGCCTGCGGACCCCTGGGGCCGCGCCTATCTGTACCGCTCGCCGGGCGAGAACGGCGACTACGATCTGCTGACCCTGGGCAAGGACGGTCAGCCCGGCGGCGAAGGCGAGAACGCGGAAATCACCAGCTGGCAGTGACAGGAACCGGACATGCGCTTTCAGATCAAGGGCACGCGCAAGGAGGCGGAAGTAGTGTCGCTGGTTCTCGACGCTCCGAGCCCGACAGACGCCCGGCGCCTGGCCGAGCACCAGGGCCTGAAAGTGCTCAGCCTGCGCGCCGAAAGGCGCTGGTCGCCGGCCCGCTGGCGGCGGCGCGAGGCCTTTGCGCTGGTGCTGTTCAGCCAGGAGCTGACTACCCTGCTGAATGCTGGCCTGGTGCTGATCGATGCCCTGGAAAGCCTCGCCGAAAAAGAATCGGACGCCCAGGCGCGCAAGATCCTCGGCGATCTGGTCCGCCTGCTCTACGAGGGCAAGTCCTTCTCCCAGGCGCTGGGCGAATTCCCGGCGGTCTTTCCTCCACTCTACGTGGCGCTGGTGCAATCCAGCGAGAAGACCGGCGCGGTCGGCGACGCCCTGGGCCGCTACGTCGCCTACCGCTCCCGCATGGACGAGGTGCGGCAGAAGATCGTCAGCGCCTCGGTCTATCCGCTGTTGCTGTTGCTGGTCGGCAACGGGGTGCTGCTGTTTCTGATCGGCTACGTGGTGCCGCGCTTCAGCCTGGTCTTCGAGGGGGTCGGCTCCAACCTGCCGTGGCTGTCGCAGGTGCTGCTGAAGGTCGGGCAATTCATCCATATCCACCAGACCGCCCTCCTCGGCAGCCTGGTACCAGTCCTGATCGCCCTCGTCGTCCTACTGCGCCAGGGGCGAGTCCAGCGCGCCCTCGGCCGGCTAGTCGAGAGGGTTCCGACCATCCGCGAGCGCCTGTTCATCTACGAGATGGCGCGCTTCTACCGTTCCTTGGGCATCCTGCTACAGGGCGGTATCCCCATCCTCACCGCGCTGGGCATGGTCCGCGGCCTGCTCGGGCCCGCCTCGCGCGCTCGCCTGGAGCGAGCCAGCGAGCGCATCCGCGAAGGCCACGCCCTGTCCCGCTCGCTGGAGGAAAACCGCCTGGCGACACCGGTATCCCTGCGCATGCTCCGCGCCGGCGAACAGGCCGGCAACCTCGGCGTCATGATGGAACGCACCGCCGACTTCTACGACGAGGAAACCGGCCGCTGGATCGACTGGTTCGTACGCCTGTTCGAGCCGCTGCTGATGACCTTCATCGGTCTGATCATCGGCGTGATCGTGATCCTGATGTACATGCCGATCTTCGAGTTGGCCTCAAGTATTCAGTAGAGGGGATGGGTGGTTGTTCCGTCCAGAAAGAAGCCCCCCCTTGGAACCCAACTACCGGCGCTCCCTCCGAAACGCCGAAGCCCGTGCGGCTATGCGCGACGCAGATGCGGCAGACGCCCCTGGCCGCCCGAGATCGGTGGCCGGCCCTGGAGCCAGGGAGCCAGCAGCCGGGTGATCAGCGGAATGAAGAAGAAGACCATCAACGGCGTCAGCATCAGCGTGCTGGCCAATATCCGCAGGACGAGTGGCAGCGTTTCCAAAGCCTCGCCGAACAGCCACTGGAACATCAGGGAGACGGGGAAGAAAGCCAGCCAGATGGCCGTGGCCTGCTTCCAGCGCGGCGGGCCGTTGCCCACGGCATCGTGGAACCAGTTGCCCAGCCCGCTGGCACGGTGCTCGTGGGGGGCCTCGAAGAGACCGCGGCCACGGGCCAGCCAGGCATGCCGCGAGGCGGAATGCTCCCAGACGACCAGAGTGCTCTCGTCGCTGAAACGGAAGATGATCTGATACTCGTCATCGCCGGGCGGCGGCGCCAGCACGCCCGAGCCCAGAAAACCATCGAAGTCGGCGGCCAGGCGGCGGCCTTCATCGAGCCAGTCGCTGAAAGCCCGGTAGCGTCCGCAAGCCACGCGGCGCGCCACCATGAGGGTGACGGGGTCGGTAGACATCGTGTATCTCCTTTTATAGGTATCCGGCTACCCGGGTAGGGTCTGCCGAAGGAACGGGGGGTCTGGATAAAAACCCTCCGGAAAGCAGGTCAAAACTACCCCATCCCGCGACCCAAGACCAATCCCCGAACGTAACGGGCGAGCGCTCATCGCCCGGGCTGCCGAGCGGCTGGACGAATGCCCCCGACAGGCGCCCTGGCCAGCCTCGCGGACGCTGGCAATACTTCGCAACACGCAGGTCATTCGGTGGAAGCCGGCATGTGCGGCAGATTCGTGCAGTACCGGGCGGCGATCGATTACCTGCAAGCACTGCGCAGCGAGGCACCGCTGGCGGCCGGCATCGAGCCCGCACCGGTCGCCCGCTACAACGTGGCCCCGCATACGCGAGTGTTGCTGATCCATGAGGATGCCGACGGATTGCGCCTGGAGCCCGTCACTTGGGGGTACGCGCCGGTCTGGGCGCGGAGTCCACGGCCGCCGGCGATCAACGCGCGGGTAGAAACGCTGGCGAGCAGCCGATTCTGGCGGGAAGCCTGGAAGTCCGGGCGCGCCCTGGTGCCGGCCGACGGCTGGTATGAATGGCGGCAGAAAACGGCCGGCACGGGGCGAAAGCAGCCCTTCTTCTTTCAGCTGAAGAGCCGCGAGCCGCTGTTCTTTCCGGCCGTCGGTCGGTTTCCGCGAGGTGGCGCAGCAACGCGCGAAGGCGATGGCTTTGCTCTGATCACTCAGACGAGCGAGGGGCGGATGAACGAGATCCACGACCGCCGGCCACTGATCCTGGAACCCGAGATGGCCCGGGCCTGGCTCGATCCACAGCAGACTCCGGCCCGGGCCGAGGAGATCACCCTCCACCGGGGGCTGCCGGCGCAGGCCTTCGAGTGGTATCCGGTCGGGCTGGCGGTGGGCAATGTGCACAGCGAGGGGGGCGAGCTGATTCAGCCAGCGGAGTAGCTGACGCTCGAGTGGTCATCCAGCAGCCTCCCAAGCACAGACAGATGCTTCTGAGTTTCGCCAATGGCATCTTTGGCTTCCGCCTGTTGCGGTATTTCAGGGTTCTATGGCACTTCCGCCCTGTCGCCATGCGTCATGCTCAGCATATAGAAGGTAGCCCTCCCGGCTCCCACGCCACCTATCTCCTCCTGGCTATACATACCGGCTTTTGCATACCACTTGTCGCTCCTATACGAAGCCACATCAAACTGATATTTCCTGACCTCGCCGTTAACCATGACAGTAAACTCCCCGTCGCTGCTCACTGCCGCCGAATAAGCCAACCTGTTGCCAAGCTTGTAGCCCTTGAATATGGGATCCTTCTTCTCCTCACCATTATATTTCGGCCGGTATTGCACATAGATGGTGTTACCGGTGATCTGCAATTTGAACGGCGGCTTTGTACTTACACCGTGGAACTGGCCGATGATTGCCTTTTTGCTGGCTGCCAAAAAATCGACCGTGAGCGTTGCACTCAGACGATGGAGCCTGGCGCTGCTGAGGCTCCAGCCAGCTTGCTTATAATTACCGTTGGGCAGCGTCTCTCTAAGCTCGGAGCGGGGGTAGATACTGTTCGTAGTGCTTCCGATCCCAGAGCCTGATGAAGGTGCATAGAAAGTAATGGACCCATCGGCATTGCGAGTAAACCACCTCGACTCATACGTCTGAAGCTGCCTAGTCTGAATGATCGCGGCCCCAGCTGGAATGGTGAGATTCCAGTGCGAAAGATCGATCATTTCAAGATTCCTTATATGGCGGGCTACTTGAATAAGTATGAAATTATTTTCATATCACTTCTGTGCAACCGCGCTCACTGCTAGCAGTCGCGCCCTAGCCAAGACCCCATAGACGAGGCTACGACACAGACACAGCCGGCCAATGGCCGCTATCCGGCCTGGAAAGCAGACAGGGATACCGCCTCCACCTTATGGCCTTTGGCTTGGCCCAGGTTGGTCTGAAGCTGGGCCTCCCGCTCCTTGCTTGAATGCCCTTCTTGTTGGAGCTTGGAAAGACGCAGCCACCAAACCAAGGTCGAGCTGAAGAAGATCGAGAGCCTTGACCTGATGTCGGTACCATGGTCTTGCAGACCTGCGAGAAGGAAGCCTCGAGAAGCTGATCGCCACCATGGCAGACTCACTGATGCCCGCCGGCAACGACGAAATAAAACCATAAATAAATGGATTTACTCCTAAAAAACCTACTCAATAGAAATAAATGATATTGTTAAAACAACATTTATCCACGCCAACGGATTATCATAGCCCCAAGCCGTTGGCGGATCGGCATGCCAGCAGCGTCAGCCGACTCTACCTTCCACGGTCTGTCAGGGCGCACTGCAGGTTCGAGTAATTCGCAAGCCTAGGTTTTCTCCATATCACCTATACGGGCTGTATCTGCGCAGCCGGCGACAGAGCAGATGACAGGTCGGAAAGACGGCCAGCCATTCTCCCCCTGCTCCGTGCAAAAATCACAACATCCGTCGGCAGATCGGCATGCCAGCGGCGTCAGCCGGCCATTACGAAAATGGCCATGCCGGGCCTCACGGCTCCTGGTAAGGCGCGCAGCTTGTTCGAGTAATTTGCAAGTCTAGGGTTTTCATCAGCCCTATCCTGCTGGTAGGCATGCCAGCGGCGACAGAGTGCCCGACTGGCCGGCGTAACCGGCCAATCCCTCCTCCCGTATTCCCCGGAGCGGAGCGTGGCGCGCAAGCAAGCTGGGTGATCCTTTCCCTCGCAGATGAAAGCAAAGCCTTTTTCCACCAAAGCAATGGCAAAAAGCCATCTTTATTGCTGGGCAAGGTATCATGTCCCAAGCCGTTGGCGGATCGGCATGCCAGCAGCGTCAGCTGACCACGACTCCCCAGTCATGCTGGTGGCTCGCTCCCCCAGTAAGGCGCGCTGCAGGTTCGAGTAATTCGCAAGCCAAGGTATTTTCTCCATCTACCGCTTTCAGGCTGTATCTGCGCAGCCGGCGACCGAGCAGATGACAGGCCGGAAAGACGGCCATCCCCTCCAAGACGTATTCGCCCCGAGCTGGGCCGGCCGAGGATCACCTGTTCTTCATCGACGTCAGAGCATCATCTTGTTCAGGCTCAGCGGCTCACATGTAGACCGGCCGCATCTACCGCAACCGGAACACCGGCGTCAGTAGAGAAATGGAGCTTGAGATCTGTGTGGCCGTTTGCTTCCACGAGTTCTCCGGAGCATACCGAGCAGCGATTGTCTATAGGCGCTGGTAAATCGGGAAGCCATCGCTTGGGACAGTCTTGCTGGCAGTAATCATCCAGTTGAATACTGGCTGCAATGGCGGCGTTATTCAATTCATCATAGGCCGCTAACTCTTCTTCGGAAAAAGGAGCGCGAACGCTCTCAAGGAAATGATCTAAAGCCGCATGCGCCTCTTCTGCTTGCGTGGAAAGCCTGTGTACCTCACGCCAATAGTGTTGCTCTTGCATCAACTGCATCTGTCTTTCTTCTTGTAATACGGCGTCTGTCGCCGGAATCCCATTAATACTTTGAGTCCACGCCACTGGCGAAGAATCCCCACGCCCACAGAAAACTCCGAAGCTGGCCATCGCCAACATCGGTCCTGCCGCCGTCCTCAAGGCCTGCCCCCGTGGGCCACTCTTTATCCAGGCCATATCGTCCTCGCGATAGCAAAGCGACGAGCACCCCGTTCTGCTGTATACGCCCTGACAGCCTCGGCAGCGTTGTATAGGTAGGCACAGGGGGAGGATTAGCGCCGCGCACGGTTCGCCGAGAAAATGCAGACCACGCAGCGCCTGCTGACCTAGCTACGCAATGTTTGGAATCAAGCTTCTGACGTGCCCTGAATCACAAATGACACGGGCGTAGTTATCTGCCGCATCCAATGCTTTCTTGCACAAATTAAATTCGCCTGGAATGCCATAGCGAAGATCGTGGTAGACCTTGCCAACCTTTGTTCTGAAGTTGATCCAACCCCGCCACGGCAGGCCTTCTCGTGGCTGGCTAGCCGAAACCCAGAAGTGGACACCCTCAACTTCCTTGTATTCGCGGCTCATCTGTTCTGTGTACTCCAATACTATTACCTTTGCCGTATATTGCAGCACCAATTGATAGAAAAAAACTATCAAACAATCCAAAAAGCGGAAAATCCAACATATCCACTCCCTCGACTGCGACCCATGGTCGCATGCGCTGCGATAGCGCCCATCGTAACCATCTCCGGCCAACCTGGCCAGTGGGCCAAGCATCTGCCACAGGAGCTGGGCATCCGCTACCGGCCGCCGTACAACTGCCAGCACACCTACGCAACCATGTGCCTGATGGCCGGCATGAACTCTGCCTTCATCGCAACCCAACTTGGGCATAGCGTGCAGATGTTACTATCCACCCACGTTCGCTGGATCAACTCAAGCACCGACTGGCATGAGCTCGACAAGCTCGATAAAGCCCCCGAAAAAAGCCAAATTGGTACAAAAGTGGTACAGCTTAAATCAACGACTCTCTGACCCCCCGCAGGACTAAGCTTTGATCTCTACCGCCAACATCACCATGCAGTTCTAAGCGAGTGCTCATGTGTGCTACAGGGTAGGAATTTCGGGGCTTTCCCCCTCTCTAGAACGCACGAAAACACCACAGTGGCCCAAAAAATGGCCCAAGCAGAATAGGCCATCGTGCCTCCCTCCCCGCCCGTCCGGGCACCTCAATCCCCCACGAAATCCCCCGGCTCGAGCCCGTCCCTCTTGCCCCAGTACAGCCACCCACCGACACGCACCCCAGCGTACATCGCCCAGCGGCGCACCAGACCGACGCCGGCACGCTCCAGCGCTTCCCGGAACAGCCCGTCGGCCTCCTCCCGGGTCGTTTCCTTCCGGCAGTAGAGCCAGTCGTGCAGCACGGCTGGCTGCCGCGACTCGTCGTTGCTGTCGAAGATCTGCCGCAGCAGCGCCGGGATGCTGGCAAGGTCGGTGATAAAGCCGGCCGGCACCGTGATCGATCGGCCGGCGCGTGGCGTGTAGGTGATCGCCGTCAGCAGCAGCCACTCGTCTGGCCTGTGGGCCAGCAGGTCAAGCGGGCCGGAAAATCCAGTGTTCATGCCAGCACCTCCTTCGCCCTGCCCCACAGCTCCAACCGGTCGGCCAGGCCGTTCAGCCCGCCGTTGATGCGGCGCGTGATTCGCTCGAAGTCTCCGGCGTCGGCCAGTGCATTCAGCCCCTTCGACTCCCAGAACCAGGCCGCAGATTCGGCCGCCCATTGCGGCTCCTCGAGCAGCTCCGGCGTTTGCAGCAGTCGCTCGTCGCAGAACAGGGCCAGGCTGCAGGACCGGTAGTTCGTGCGCCCGGTGATCTGGATCAGCCCGCGCCCGCGGTAGCGCTGGCCGTCACCGTCGGCGGCCGGGGTATTGCCGAGGCGCGTGGCGAGCGCGCCCGTGTCGTAGTCTGCGCCGCTGGCCAGCTCGCGGACGTAACGCAGCTGTCCGGACTCATGGCCGACCTGCGCCAGGAACGCCGCGACTCGGCGTGGCGTGTTGATCGCGCGGCGGGCCATCGCCGTGTTGAGCGCAGAGACGAAAACGCCGGCTCGGCGGCCGGCGTTGGGCAGGATCTGCAGCAGTTGCTGCTCGGTGATTGGCATTGGGGATCTCCAGAAACGAAAAAGCCCGCATGGCGCGGGCTGGGGATTCAAATAGCTTGGGTGAAGCTGTGTCGCCATCATTGGCGGCTGTCGAGGCCTCCCCGCACGCGCAACCAGCTTGAACAGAAAGTAATTCGAGGCATGGGTTATCTCCGTGAAAATTTATTTAGCCACCCATCCGGTAGTTCCGGTTCCGCTTTCTTTTACATAGAAAGTTTCCCCGGCTCCTCCATTCGTATTCATGGCAATAGATCCTGGGGTCCCCGCAATTACCCCTTCAGGTGATCCCGTACACGGAATGATCCCGACATAAGTAATTCCGTCCGAAAGGTTAAGAAGCTGAAGAAGCACGTTAACCGAGACATCCGACGGGTTTATAGGGAGCTGATAAGGGTACTGCCCGGAAATATGGTACCTCCAGGCGATCCCGTCGGCACCGATCACTGTCCCGGAAAGATGCGTAGGGACAATAGAGGTAGTTCCCCCAGCGTTAACGCAGATGTAGGTCTGGCTAGTGTTGGGGTTGTACCGGATAGTTCCGAATGCAACAGCTTGACCAAAAGCCCATGCCGTCGCCCGCCGAGAAAATCCCGCCGTAACGCGGTTTATGTCCCCCGAGCCATAAAGCTTCACAGATGACGCCGACGCAACCATGTTCGACTGATTAATCGTGAAGTCACCAACAACGGCAGTGACGAAACGACCGACCGTATTGGGTCCCACGGTATTGCCGAGCGCCTCGCTAGTGCCGCCGAAGCAGTAGGTGATATATTTCCAAGTGACTCCCCCGTCCGAAACTGACCCGGACGTATGCGCGGGCGAAGTGGTCCCTGTCGTCCCGCCGGCAGACGTGTAGTACACGTTGTTACCGCTTCGGACGTAAGTATCCGCTGCGACCACGGTACTGCCCGCCCATACCGAATAGGACGCAGCCCCCAGCTTGACGCCGTACTCCTGAGTGGGGGCGCTTTGGTCGTCGTCGATGTTGTTCCCGGCCACGGAGTTGTACTGCGCAACGCCCCCCCATCCGCTGACTACGGCAATCCCCGCGTAGGTATTGACGTTTAATGAGTTATAAAGCGGGGATGACGGGTTGTGAACTTGGCCATTGGCGTTTATCACGTTGCCCGTTGCAGTGTTCATTTTTCCGTACAGTTCTATTCCGTTGTACTTGTTAAAGAGACAGAGGTTCCCATTGACTACGTTGCTGTAGCCTGTAATGGATATCCCATTGTCCCCACATGCCTCGGCGTGGTTCCCGATTATGCGATTGCGGTAGCAGTCGTAAGTTACGCCGATGGACTCGATACCGTTCCCTACTGTGTTGTTGTTGGCGAGTAGGCAACGATTAGAACCTCCGGATAGTCGCCATCCAAAGCCGACATGCCCCTCCGAAGTGCAATTAATCACCCGCCCACGGTACACGCCGACAAAATCTACAGAAGTTCCAGCGCTATCCGTTAGCTCGCAGTCTCGAAACTTGACGTTTTTACAGGAACGGCTCGCTGGGTCCGCAGCGAAAATACTGATGTTCCCGCAGGCGTTAACAAACTTGCACTCTAGGAAGTCAACACCATCACAATCCTGAACGTAAACTTGCCCGCTGTTACCCGTTACGACCGCCTTATTACCGTCAAACTTTATTTGCTTGATTGTAATACCGGATAGCCCATTCATTCGGAAAATTCGGCCGTTCGACCCGGCAATAGCCCGAATAGTCGGGCACCCCTCGCCGAGCAAATCTGCCCCGTTTAGCAAGTTGATCCCGATTGCCCCGGCGTTCACAAGATACGCATCGGGGCATTTTGGGAATAGAAGCGGCACGCCTAGAGAGGCAGCCGCCTGGATTGCAGCTGTATCATTAGCAATGCCATCACCCTTGGCGCCCGCCCACATGACATTGAAGCGGCCTTTCGGGCGTTTCCAGCGCCTGCCACTGGCATCGACAAAGATCGTCAGCCCGTTCGGCGAAGATGTCGTATCGGCATCGTCGCGGTATACATCCCCTGCGACATTTGCGCCAATGAAGCGCCCGGCCGAGGCTTGTCCGCTGTACGAAGAAAGTTCCGCATAACTCGCAAATGGCTTAACTTTATCAAGTATGGACTTGACCGTCCCGCCATCATGACCGACCTTTGCAGACCCCTTAGCTGGGTCATTGGCATCGCCCAGATCTGCGACCCTAACAGTCGCCTGCACGTCGCTGAACTGGACGCGCATCCGGTAGTTTTTCGCCCCATTGACCACCCGCAAGTCATAAATCCCATCCGGCGCGGCGACCTGAACCAATCCGCGCGCGTCCGTCGTCCAGGGATTACTGAGCGTGGTGCCGGCTGAGTCCTGCAGGCCGCTAGCCAACACCAAAGTTCCCTGCACATAGAGATAGCAAGTCGACATTGGCAGGACGTTTCCGCTGATATCCTGCGAAATGAATGTTTTGAGTTCCATTGGCAGTCGTTCCAAACACGAATAAAAAAGCCCGCAGGGCGCGGGCTTTTGAGTGCGTTATTGGTGGGCCTTAGCTTTTCTTGGCCAGTAACATCGGGAAGTACCCGACCCCTGAATTAGTCACATGCCCAGTGAAGGTCACCATGACCTGCCCATCGGCATCGAGGGTTACCCCGATATGCTGAATACCCCCATAGCAGGAAACCATCGAGGTATGGCAATGACTGGCCATCATGTATTCGTCGCTGGCAATGATGACTCCACTGCCAAACGTAGCAACGAAACCATCGTTATAAAGTTCGGTCCACGCGGTGATAACGCGACTGAATTTGATCAGCTGGCTTGAGGCGTGAAAGCAAATATCGCCATTGGCGTCCCGGATACGCATCCCGTAGTTTCCGGAAGCGGTTAGAGGACGCCAAACTGCCGCAAACCAGTAGAGATAGTTGACCTGCGTGGTATTGCCGTTGATCAGCACAAAGCCCGTCCAGTTACCCGGTGATCCTGTAACCCCGCATTTGAAGGACGTCTGCTCGGACTGGCTACCGCGCTCGGCCCGGATGAATATGATCGGTGGCTGCGTGGTAGTGCACGGCTGCGCGAAGGTAATCGTTGTGCGATAGGTGGAGCCAATCGCCTGGTAGCCCTCCGCATGCAGGCTCATATAGGGCTTCTCGGACGAAACCTGAACAACCCCACTATTATTGGTCACCCGAAGTCCGAACATCAGAGCATCCTGAAGGCGATCAAGCGATAGACGCCATTGGCGTAGCTTTTGGTGGACGTATTGCCCGGCGTGGAGCGACGCAACGTAATCACATTGGACGTGACCGGATAAATATACGGGAGGGGCGGAACTCCGTATCCGTCTTCCGGATCATATGCGCCCGGCGTCTCCAAGAAGATGCAGAACACGCAGGTGGATGGATCGAACCCGCTAACTGTGTAGGAGACTTCCGCATCAAAGTTGATACCGGTCCAGTCCAGAGTTGTATTGAATATGACTTCGTAGGTGAAGTCAGCCGAGTTAAGGATCACTGTCCCGCTTTCATCGTAAACCTTGAGCCCGAACATTATGACAAGGCCCCCAGCTCGACCCGCAGGGTATTATTGGAGTCGTAGACATAGAATCCGCTGTTATTTATGAGCGTGTGCCCCTGCCCCCCTACGCTGCCGTTGATTTCAAACATGCCATCCTTGCCCAGTCTCCATCCAGTCTGGCCCGCGACGTAGTTTGTCGACTGCAGGGCCGTGGCGATCTTGGCCATGTCGATGGTGCCGTCACCGATGATTGCCGAGTTGATGAACACCTGGCCGCCCTGGATCACGAAGGGCGTGGTGATCTGGCCGTTCTCGACGTTGATGACGGCAAAGCGATCAGCCTGAAACAGAGCCTGGCTCTGCATCCCTTCCGGGGTGTTTTCGATGCCGATGCCCATGCCGGCGGCGTAGTACTGGCCGTCCTGGGTGATGCCGAGCTTGACGCTCCACATCGCCGACAGCTCGCCATCCAGAGTCGCCAAAGCCTCGCTGGTCTGCTGGATCGCCGCCGAGTTGCTCCCGGCCACTGCCTGCACCGTGTCGATCCGCGACGACAGCGCGCTGACCGCATCGGCTCGGGCCTCCGTTTCGGACTGGAAGGCTGCCGAAACCGCGCCGATGGCCGCATCGGCCTGGTCCACCCGCTTGGCCACCGCCAGGGTGTCGGAAGCCGCCGCAGACTGGATCGACCAGACCCCCGCCATCACCGTCGTGGAGCCCGCCATCTGCATCGTAGAGCCGGCCATGGGTGGGTTGACCTGCGCGTACACGCCGTCCGTCTTTTCGCTGACGGCCTGGATATCCTCCTCCGTCTCGGTGACTCGCGTGTCCAGAGCGGTCACGGCAGAGGCCTCCGCCTTGTTCGCCATGGTGCTCTGCAGGTTGGTGATCGCACCGCTCTGGCTGCTGATCTCATCCTCTGCCGCGGTGACCCGAGTGCTCAGGACGCTCACGGCCAAGGCATCGGCTTTGCCCGCTACGGTGTTTTGCAAGCCCGTGATGGCGCTGCTTTGGCTGGTGATCTCGTCCTCCGCAGCGCTGACCCGGGTGTCCAGAGCCGTAACGGCCGAAGCGTCAGCCTTGCCATTCAGCGTCGACTGGACGCCATCCAGCGTACTGGCCTGGGCGATCAGCTCGTCCTCGGCTGCGTCCAGCCGCGTCTCGGTCTGCGTGACCCGGGTGGCCAGGCCATTCGCATCGCTGACCACCTGGCCGATATCCAGCCAGTACGTGGCGTTGGGTGGCGAGCTGTTGACCGGCACGTCCTGGACGGCCTGGTACAAGCGCTTCCCCGATCTGACCGTGTCTCCCTCGACATAGGTCGAGTCCGGGTCGTACTCGATGGCACCGGCCTGCTCGGCAACGGTATCGATCTGCTCCTGCAGCGCGCTCGTGGCCTGGTTCAGCCGCTCGTTGACCGATCCCGGTAGGCCGGCGGGGCCGTCGATCAGATCGATGCGCTCGGCCAACTGCTGGGCCAGCTCGGTCTCGCCGATCTGGTCGGCCAGATAGCCGAGGATCTCGGTAGCGGCGGCGCTCGACTGCCCCATCACCCAGTCCGACCACGGCCCGAGGTTGCCGCTCCGGTCCACCAGGCGCGCCCGGAAATGCAGCGTGACGGCCGCCGACAGGCCGGTCAGCGTGTGGCTGTTGGTCGGGTAGGCATAGTCGCCCAGGTGCAGGGCGCCCTCCTCGGCCGGCGTCGTGTGGTACTGGATCTCGGTGCGCTGGGTGTCCTCGGCGCCTTCCGGAAAGCCCCAGTCGAGCCGGATGCCGAGCACCAGCGGCGTGGCCGTCAGGTAGGCCACCGCCGGCGGCGCGCCGGTCTTGCCGGTCAGCTCGGTTTCGGCGCTGTAGGCCAGCGCCGAGGCCACCTCCATGACATTGATCGCCCGCACGCGCACGAGGTAGCGGCCGGCGTAGATGCCGCGGACCTCGAAGCCGAGCGCCGAGGTCCGCGGCACCGATACCCAGTCGCCGCTGTCCTTGCGCCACTCCGCGGTGTAGGCGACCGCGCCGACTGCCGAAGCCCATGAAACCCGCATCGTGGTGATGGCGAGGCCCTGGTCGACGCGGGTGTAGCTGTCGATCGTGACGCCCGTCGGCGGCGCCTGCACGCCCGGCGGAATCACCGAGATTGGCCGTTCCTCGAGGCGCGCCCCGGTGTCCACCGCGGCGTACTTGCCCGGGTCGTGCTGGATGGCGGTGATCTCGTAGATCCCCGGCTTCGGACGACCGATGCCCATCACCCGGAACTGCTGGGTGACCAGCTCGACGGCATCGATCGTCCAGACAGCCTGGACCCTCGGGGTCTCGCTGTAGGCAGTGGTGACGGTCACCACGCGCCCAGCCACGCTTTCCACGGTGCGGCCTTCGGCCTTGCCGCTGGGCAGGTTGAGCACCAGCCGGTCGCCGGGTAGCACCTGGGTATCGCGGTCGAGGGTGATCTGCAGGCCCGACACGGCGGCGATGCGGCCACCCAGCGGACGACCAGCCAGCAGCTCGTCGGCCACGCCGATGATCCGGCCCGGCAGCGGGATCTGTCCGTCCAGGCCCACGCTGAAGCTTACCGTGCGGTCGCGACGGTTGGTCAGCAGCGCCCAGCGTCCGCGGCGATTTGCTTCGCTGCGCCGGGTACAGCCGATGGCGGTCAGCTCGAGCTGGTTGACCCCGTAGCGGCGCACCAGGGCAGTGTCGGAGACCGGCTCCACCTCGCTCTGGTAGCCGTTGTCCGGATTGTCGTAGCTGACCAGCGCCTGGCTGTAGCGGGTCTTCTCGGAGGCCGAGGCGTAGACGAAGCGCCCATCGATGACGTTCGCCCGGGTATAGACATAGTCGATGTCGCGCGGCATGTCGGCCATGGCGACCATCTGCGAGTTCGCCCAGTAGCTCATGCCGCGGAAGATCGCCGACAGGTCGCGCAGCACGGTCCAGGCCTCGGTGCGGCTCTGGAAATACACGTTGCAGGTGAAGCGCGGCTCCTGGCCCCCTTTCCCGTCCGGTACCCGTTGGTCGCAGTACTGGGCGATCTGGTAGAGGTTCCATTTGTCGACCTGCGCGGCGCCGATCCGACGGCCCAGGCCGAAGCGCTCGGAGAGCACGATGTCGTACCAGACCCAGGCCGGATTGTCGGTCCAGGCCCACTGGAAGGTGCCGTCCCAGATGCCGGTGTAGGCGCGGGTTTCCGGGTCGTAGTTGCTCGGCACTCGGACCACCCGCCCGCGGGTCTCCACGGCAATCTGCGGGATGTTCTGGAACTGCGAGGCGTCGAACTCGACGAACAGCAGCGCGGTGTTGGGATAGCGCAGCTTGCTGTCGATGACTTCGGTGAGCGCCTGCACGCGCATGGTGTCGGCGACCTTGTTGTTGTCCTGGTTGGCGGTCAGCCGGCGCACACGGATCTGCCAGCCGCTGGTGGCCGCCGGCAGGTCGATACGGTGGCTGCGCTCGTAGAGGCTGGTGGTCTTGGTATCGAGGGTATAGGTCGCCACCTGCTGGTAGGCACCGCCGTCGGTCGCCACGTCGAGGGCGTAGTCGATCCGGTAGCCGACGATGTCGCCGTTGTCCTTCTGCTGCTGCAGGGCCGGCCAGGCCAGGCGGATCCGCACCGCGGAGAGCTGGGTATTGGTGACGGCGCGTACCCAGGGCGTGTCGCTGCGCAGCTCGATGCCGACGGCGAGCTCGTTGTCGACGCTCGGCATCCCGGCGATGTGCGTCTGCTCCACCGTACCTGGGCGGAACTCCCAGCTGACGCCGCTGAAGTTCTGAGTGCCGTCGGCAGCCTCGATGGGCGTGCCGTCGAGGTAGATGTCCTTGGCGGTGAGGCCGCCGGCGAACTCGCCCTCTCCCAGAGCCAGCAGGATCTTGGCGTAGGCGGTGGACTGGATATCGTCCGGGGCCTCCTTCGGCTGACGGGGGCTCGACGCGCCGGCCTTGCGGCCACGGATCTGGACTGCGCTCATGGGGTTTCCTGCGGGAACAAAAAAGCCCAGCGCAGGGCTGGGCATCAGTGAACAAAAACCCCGCCGAAGCGGGGCTCTTAGTTTTGGTTAGGCCGTCTTGGCCGGCGGTGGCCGGCAGCGGGCTTGTGGTTCAGCGGGCTAGATCAGGTCGGGTTTTTTGATGACGTATTGCTGTGGCGACTCAAAGTTGCGTCTGAGGCTTTCAATCACGCGGTGCATTTGAGCCAGCTTGTTGCGATAGGTGCGGACTTCCCACCAGGCGGCGGCAACTTCATAGCCGGCCCTGGTCAACCTGGTCAGGATCAGCTCGCAAGGAGATTCGGCCGGATCGACAAGATCCAACGGATAAACATCCAGGAAATCGGTGTGCTCGTTGCGGTGGTGCTGCATCCCTGGCCGGCGGCCGGACAAATAGTCGACCGGGAAGTGGATGTCGAGGCGAGTTGCTTCCACCGGCTTTTCGCGCTCGATCCACTCGCCCTCGATGGCGTAGGCCGCGACGAAATTGCAGGCGGCATCGAAGTCCTTCGCCAAGATCAGCTCAGTGCGCGGCACATTGAACCGGGTGTGCAGGCGACTGTGCATCGTGTGGATGAAGCTGCGCCGACGGTCCTTCCGAACGATGGCCGCTTTCTGGCGGATCACACCGTTGAGGGCGGTCAACTCGGTAACGCCGATGGCTGCGTCGAGCAAAGTGCCCATCTTGCCGCCGACGTCTTCGTACCGGCCGTGCTTGCGGATCGCTGGAAGAACTTCGGCGGTGACCCACTTTTTGAAGCGCTTTGCTTCTGCCTTTCGACTGCGAAGGATCGCCGAGTAGAGGCCGGACTCGTTGATGACCAGCATTTGCTGATCGACGGTTCCAAACTCGCCATGCTGATTGCTGGAGGGGGTCTGCACAATTGACAGACCCCGTTCGTCATCGTCGAGATGACGAGTCATAGCGGATGCTTCGCTGTATTCGAGGACCGCGGCTACGTCGTTAGCGACGAACCACGGCTGATCATCGATCAGCATGGCGCGCACCGGCTTCTTGCCGAAGTCGAAGGGGATGATCTTGGCTGCTGCTGTGCTATTCTTGCTCATGACGTTCATTTCCTGCTCAGGTTTGACGTTGTCTTCCGAAGCCCTGGCGTCTCGTACACGCTGGGGCTTTTTCATTTCAGGCTGTTGCCTGCTCGCGTTGCTCATCTTCCTGCATCGCCTTTTCCAAGATTTTCCCAATCAGCCAATTCTGGCTGCGCTCTTCTTGCGAAGACTTTCGCTCCAGCCATGCCTTAAGCCCCGACGGCACCCTAATCTTCACTTGTGCTGCTTGGTTTCTCATGATTTCCTCGCCAATTTGCGGACCTAAATGGTCCGAACAAATAATGGACCTAACAGGTCCATTGCGTCAAGAACCAATATGGTCCTAAATTCCGCCGCATGAAACAGACAGACCCGCAGTTCAAGCTGCGCCTCCCGGCTGGGCTGAAGGCGCGAATAGATCAGGCAGCAGCAGACAGCCACCGCTCCCTCAACGCGGAGATCGTGGCGCGCCTGGAAGCCAGCTTTGAGTCGGCACGCGAATCGTTCGTCGTTCTGGATGAGCAGATATCGCCAGACAGCAGCTACACCTCCTCTGTCCAGCTCATCGGCGCACTAACCGAGGTTCAGGCGCAAATGGCGGCCCTGCAGGATCAGCTGAGAGCCGTTCACGAGAGAGAACATCAGCAGCAGCCGGAATCACCGAGCAAGGAATAACCCAATCAACCAAGGAGTGGCCATGCCCATCTTCGACCTTATCAACTATGTCTCCCCTTGGTCCGGCACGCTCGGGGCATTCTTTGGTCTCGCCGGGGCTCTGCTGATGGCGTCAAATGTATGGCTGACGAAGTCGCAAGCTATCGAGATCGGCTTTCCAAAGATGGGAGACATCAATCCTGAAGTGATGCTTAATGACCCAAATGTGCAGGGTCTTCTGGCCCAGTCGCTACGCACAAAGATTGGAATCGCCCTTCTTGTGCTTAGCTTTGCTCTGCAGATCTGGAGTAGCTGGCCAAAGAATAGCTGACTCAGCAAGCAGGTTAGACAACGGCGCAGCCTTGTCTACTAAGCTAAGGATTTCTATGCAAATCAATAACATTGACAGAGCACAAATCATTAAAGATGGTATAGGCATAGCTATAAATTCAAATTATGGACTTTTTAAACTACGACTTTCCTTATTTGACGCGCTTTCCGGGTCAGGATTAAGCGCTTCAGCTATAGCTGAACTGTTACTACCCAGGAGCGGAGAAGTAACAGAGTCATCTCTTCGCGGAATTGCTTTACTAACCGCAAAGATTGAAATGTATGATGACAATGATTTGTCAGACCTAATTGGTTACGCCATAACTATTAAAGCAATGCTACCTTGATAGCGAAATTACGGTTCGAGGTTAAGCGTACGATTTTTCCGTTTTCGGCATCATCTCCATCGACTATGGCCTGGCAAAGCCGTTGCAGACCACGATCACGACGCCGAGATCGAAAGAAAGGTTGAAACGGCGGCCAGGTTCTCCGGAAGCCTCCACACCAGAATCATCAGGACGACCAGTAGGCCTACTGCCCACGTCGCCGCAACCATCTGCCAAAGGCCGTGCTTCTCCACGATGTCTTTCATGAGCTGTACCCATGGGCTAAAATCCAATCACGTTCTCCTCATGCTCTCTTCATGGGGTATGAATGAAAAACCCCCGAAGCCGGCCAGCTATCGGGGGTTTTGCTTTTCTGTAGGCGAAAAAAAAGCGCACTCGGCGCTTACTTAGTATTTTCCTAGGATGGCAAAGCGATGCCATTAATCCTTACTTTTTGTCCAGTTACATCTGGTCTTCCGCGTGGATGCCGGCGGAGATGATCGCCCCGCCGATGCGGCGCCGGCCGTACAGCACGCCGACCGGGTTGCCCTGGGCGGTGGTATTCACCGGGCCGCCGAAGGCGTAACTGGGCTTGTTGTCCGGGTCTTCGCGGGCACCGATCCCCCGTGCTTGCGGGCTGAGCATCTGGATGACGCCGCCGATGGCCATGGAGGCACCGGTGCTCGCCAGGGCTCCGGTCAGTGCCGCCGGGGCCGCGGCCGGCATGAATGCGGACGCCGCGATCAGCGCCACGCCGAGTACGGTCTGGAAGATCCCCCCGCTCTTGCTGCCGATGATGACCGGGGCGATGCGGATCTCGTCGCGAGCACCGAATTGCAGCTCCTCCTCGCCGATGTTGCGCCGGCCGTTGAACACGGCATAGGTCAGGCCCTGCTGCTTGCTGTTGGCCAGGAAGCGCTCGAAGCCGGGGATCTGCACGCACAGCGCCCGGATGGCCTCGGCCGGGCTGGCGACGGCGAGCCGAAACTCGCGGCCGAACCGGCGCAAGGCGCCGTACAAACGGACGGTGGTCAGAGGCTGGTGTTCTAGAGCCGAAGCGGCCATAACGTTCTCCGGAAACGAAAAACCCGCCGAAGCGGGTTGTTGACGACCTGCGCAAGTGCGTATGGCTCAAAGGAAACCCCCGATCCTTGGCCGCAACCCAAGGACTGGGAATCGCGCCAGATGGCGCAACAGTGACCGAGGAGGTCTAGATGAGAGAAGGTCAGACGCAATTCCCTTATGTGCTTGTCACGGCAAGTCCCGAAGTGATCGCAAAAGCATCCGAGATATCCGTTAACGGCATTGATGAGGCGCGCGGGATTATCACCTTCGTGGCCGAACTCAGATTCGATGAGGTGATGCGAGCGCTTAGTGGGGCCGGCGGAGAGGTTGGCTTAATACAGGCAGAAAACTACCAGCACAGCAACGCCAAAGGAGACCTTGCGCGAGCATTCAGCCATCTTGGCTAGGTCGTGACTTTCCACCACTCCACAACACCTTACCGTCGCGCACCACGATAGATGCTCCTTCGGCAAGGTGATACGGGCCGCTGAACACATACTCGGCGCGCCCGTCCATGACATCAACCTCTACCGGATCACGACTTGGCAGATTCGCCAATCCCCGGCGCCAGGCGATGGCGGGTTGATATGGATCTTGATTTGCTATCGGCTTGTAGCTTGAGACCGAGCCATCCTCCACTTCCGCCTGGTTGATATATACCTTCCCTCTATGGACGATGAATGGTTCGCTCATATTTCCTCCCGCGGCCCTGCCGCTGTCTGTGAATGCTTGTGCCGCAGGATCAGCGCCGTCCGCTCCAGCCACTGCCCGCCGACCACGATGATCTCCGAGCGCCGCCCGTACAGGTGGTGGAGCAGGAACGGGCCGGGGCCGAATACCTGTGCCGCTTCGCCTCGCAGACTGGGGTTGTCGCTCAAGTAGATGCCGGCATGGTTCGGGTGCGCGGTGCGGCCGATCCGCATCACGATCATGTCGCCGCGCTGTGGTGTGTCGACTCGATAGAAGCCGGCAGCCCCGTAGCGTGCCTCGTAGAGGCTTTCGCCCTGGGTGTCTTCCCACCAGCGGTCGGCGCGCTCGTAGTCTGGAAACTCCAAGCCCCATTCCCGCCGGTACCAGTCCGCGCAGACCTGCCAGCAATCCTGCACGCCGTGCACGAACTCGCGGCCCAGCAGCGGGACCGGCGCCGGCCTGATGGTATTCAGGTCGCCCTCCGGCCAGCTGAGGATGTGCCAAGGCACGTCGCCGGCGTTGCACAGGGCGGCATCCGCCGGCGAGGCCCGGCTGGTCGCGTCCGGGTGCGAGTGGACGATGCCGACGATCTCCCCCAGGTCCTCGGCGGCCGCGTAGTCCTCGGGGGCCAGCTCGAAGTGGTCGCCCGGCTCGCTGCTGATATTGCGGCAGAGGATGTACTGCGGCCGACCGGCGATCAGCACCAGGAGGCCGCAGCACTCGGCCGGATACTCCGCCGCCGCATGGGCGCAGATGGCATCGATCAGGTGCTGCTCCATCCTCACCCCCGAATCAGCGAAGAGGCCGGGAAGCCCCCGAAGCTCAGCGGCTCGTTATCGCCGAAGCGCGCCTTGCAGTCGCTCAGCAGCCCGCCGCACCGGTCCAGCGCCGGGTTGTCGGTCGGCGTCCCGTCCTCGGTCGAGACCGGGCCGCCGGTGTATCCGCAGTCGACGCCGCGGTACTCGTTGCACAGCGCCCAGTGGCAGAGGCTGTGGATCTGCCGGGCCGGGATCATTTGGCCCTGCAGGTCCGCCGGCGAGGACAGGGCAAACTCGATGGCCTCCCCCGTCTCGCTGGTCTTCTGGTCGATGTACCAGGTCTCGACTTTCTCTTGGGAGGGGTCGGCCTGCGGATTGCCGCCCTCGAAGTTGTCCGCGTCCAGGTAGTGGGCGAAGGTCTCGCGGATGATCACTTTGGCCTGCAGCAGGTCGTCGAGCTGCAGGCACAGGGCGCTGATGCTCCCGCCGATGTTGCCGACGCTCAGCGTAGGGGTCGGCGCGCGGCCATCGCCGGTGACCTCCAGGCCCTCGACCTCTACCGGCCAGGCCGAATACTCGGCGCCCTGCCACCAAATGGACTTGGCCGGCAGCTCATCGGACTCCCCGGCGAACGCCGCCAGCTCCGTCGGCGTGTGCGGAATGTTGTGCCCGTGGAAACGCAGCAGGACACCGCCAAAGGCAGTGCAGTCCACCTCGAACAGGCGGATCTCGCTGCCGGGCTCCAGCAGCTGGACGTCGGCGGTGATCATTCGACCACCTGCGCGCGCGCCGCAGCCCGCTGCTCCAGCACATCGGGCGGCACCGGCTCGCCCGTTTCCTGCAGGCGCAGGATGTACCAGTCGGTGCTCGTCAGGTAGGCGCGCGCGGCTGCATTGATACGGCCCTGCTCGGCCGTCGCGGCCTCGGCGGCCTTCTGCTCGGCGGTTTTCATCTGACTCCAGTCGATCATGCGGACTGCCCCTCTTCGGCTACGCCAGCCGGCAGGGGGATCTGCCCATCGGCCGTCACGGTGATCGGCTGAGGGAAGGCCTGCGCCTGGGAGGGATTAGGGCCATGGGGTAACAGCAAGGTGACATGCAGCTCGCCGCCGACCCGCTCGACAGGACCGCAGAACAGGGGGCTGCCAATGGCCTCGGCCGGCAAGGTTGCACCGTCGGGGAGCTGGCTGAAATCGAAGGCCGCCCCGTTGACGGTCAGGATGTCGCCACTCTTGGTGGCCGTCAGAACCGTGTCGCTACGGACTGGAGAAAAATTGATGCGCATAGAAGCCTCAGTACCAGCGTCCTGTCGAGAACCAGAAGAGAGTGATGTCCAAGGGGTCCGTATGGTCGTTCCTGGCGTAGACCATGGCCCCGTTACTGCTCTGACCCTCCATCCAGTGGCTTACATTTTGACCCCAGGCGCTGTCCTGGCTCAGGAAGGAATACACCTGACCCACGAAAGAGGCGGCGTTCTGAATGCTGGCCGAACTCTGAACCCCTCCCCCCGAATGCTGAGGCCATGTGACCTTGGTCATGCAGAGCTGCGTGCCATCGGAAAACCGCACGTACGAGCCGTTGCTGTTGCTCCCGCGCTCGATGACTGCCAGCCCGTACAGCTCGTCGACGTTGGCCTGGGTCTTCTCGAAGGCCGTGCGCGCGGTATCTCCCCCGGCCCCGTCCGGCGTGGCGCCGAGGTTGATGGTTTGTTTCGCCATGGGTTACTCCAGAACGATTGCCGCGGAGTTGATGATTACTGCCTCGCTCGAGGAGCCTGATACCTGATCGCCGGCGGCGGGATGGAATGCCTGCTCGAAGGTGGCCGCGATGGTGTAGAGGCCGCCGCCCAGCGGGCGCAGGCTGTGCTTCGTGACGCGCCACAAGCTCAGTTGGCCAAGCGGCGGCGTCCAGAGGAAAGCGCGGTAGCCGGCGTGGCGGTCGAAGAAGTCGAGGATGGCCTGGGCATCCGTCGTCTTTCGGGTGAACGTCAGCGGCCAGGACTGCTGCTTGTTGTTGAGGCCATCGCCGACCACCTGGGCATAGCCATCGCCGAACTGGGCCGAGCGAGTGCGGTGGGTGATGTCGCCCTGGGGCTCTTTCAGCGGCGACCAGGCGAAGGTTTCGATGGGCATGCTACCTCCTGCCGCTTAGGTGTCGCCCAATGGCGCCATCCACCCGCAGATCTCTGGCAAGCAGCTGCCTGTAACGCTGCTCGACATAGCGGCCGATCTCGGCGCCGAACTGCTGACTAGCCTGGCTATTGGCCTCGGTATTCACCGATCCGTCCGACTGGATGTTGATCACCACACTGATCCTCACGGCCTGCCCCCCGCCGCCTCCGCCGACCATCCGCACCCCGAGCGAGCCGTCGCTGGATCGGGTCAGCGGCATGATCGCCTCAGGGCCGGCCTCGCCCATGAGCCCGGTGCCCTTGGCGAACGGAAACAGGGTCGGCTTGTTCACGATGCTGTTGGTGAAGGCGCCGCCCTGGGCGAAGGGGATCACGCTGCCGCCGGCAAAGGCATTGCCCTTGGCGTTGGCGAACAGGCCGCCGAGCCAGTCGACACCGGCCTTGATCCAGCCACCGGAGCGCTTGCCGCCGGTGTTGGCGGCGCCGAACATCAGGTTCGCCAGGTCGGCCGCCGCCGCCTCGGCAGCCATGCGTTGCACCATCGTGCCGAAGCCGACCAGCATGCCGTCCATGCCTTCGGCGAACGGATCGAACAGGAAGTCGGCAAAGGCGTCCTGGATGTTGCGGGCGGCCTGGTCCATGAACACGGTCATCTGATCCGCCGACTTCTCCGCCGCAGCGGCCTGCTCCTCGAGCCCGGCGATGATGCGCTCCGACTGCTCTTCGCTGATCACACCGGCCAGCACGCCGGCACGCAGGGTTTCCACCTGCTGCTGGTAGGCCAGCAGGGAACGCGAGGCGTCCGACCAGCTGGCTTCGTCCACCTGGGCGATCCGTTCGACCAGGGCGGTACGCTCTTCCAGCGCTTTTTTCTGCGCCTCGAAGGCTTCCGTGGACTTCAGCGCCTGGCCGGCCAGCTCGAGCTGGGCCTCGCTCGCGCCGTCCAGGCGCAGCTTGTAGAGCGTGGCCTCGGCCGCGGTCATGCCGAGAGTGGCAGCCTGCAGTTGCAGCGCAGCGACCTGCGACTTGATCGCTTCCGCCGAGCGCTTCGCCGCTTCCGCGGCCTTCTTGGCCGCCTCTTCGGCCTCTTTCGAGGCCAGGCCAAGGCCCTTGCCTGTACCCGTACCTGTACCGGTGGCCTTGTCGTCTTTGCTGGCGGGCTCGACCGGTATCACCACCGGCGGCTTTTCGCTTTGGGATTTGCGGAACGCCTCGATCTGGGCCTCGGTCGCCGCGATTTCAGCTTTGAACTGCTCCTCCGTTTTGCCGGAGAGCAGCTCCGCCTGCAGGCCCTCGCGGGCCAGCGGACTTTCCAGCATCTGCCGGTAGTCGGCCAGCGCCTGCTTCTGCCGCTCCAGCTGATCCTCGAGCCGCACGATGTCGTCGGCGGCGGCGCCGTTCATGAAGGCGGCAGCGGACTCGGCCGCCCACTCGATGAACCGGACCGTCTCGCGGGCGCCCTCGGTGATCGCCGAGAACGAGCCCATGACCGCCTTGGCCAGTGACGCGGCCGCCTTGGCGGTTTCCGGGTCACGCAGCGCCTGGGTGAGCTTGGAGAGCTCCGGGACCAGCTCTCCGACGATCTTCTGGCCAGCCGCGGAGGCTACCTGGCCGAGCAGGCCAAGGTCCTGGTTGAACTGGTCGGCGTTCTGGATCTGGTCCTCCGAGAGCACCAGACCCAGATTGCTGGCCTCGTCGGCGAAGCCCTTGAGCGCCTTGCCGCCGTTGCTGAGCAGCGGTAGCAGCAGGGTCGCATCGTCGGCCAGCGACTCCAGGAAGAAGGTCATCTCCTGCTGATTGGCGCCGGCCTTTTCCAGGGTATCGACGTACAGCTGCAGCGCCTGCGGTCCGCTCAGGTTGCGGAACTGCTCGGCGGTCACGCCGACCTTGGGGGCGATCTTCTCGAAGAAGTCGGCCATCTCCCCGCCACCGGTGACCAGGAAGTCGCCGACCTTGTCGTTGACATCCTTGAGGATGCTGGCGAGCTGTTCGCCCTCAACGCCGACCGTCCGGGTCCCGGCGGCGAAGCGCTGGAACTCCGTGGTGGAGATGCCGGCCAGTTGGGCCAGCTGCCCGAGCTGCGCGGTGGCCTCAACGCTGGACTTGATCCAGGCGGCGAAGGCGCCGGTACCGATGGCCGACACCGCCGTGCCGAGCAGCTGGCTGGCCCGCTCCCAGCGACGCCGCATGTCCTCGGCATGCTGCTCGCTGATCCGAGCCGCCCTGCCGAGGTCGGAGGTCAGGCGTGCCACGTTCGCGGCGATGTCGATCGTCAGGGTTCCGAGTGCCATGGCGGCTCCTAAAACAGCCTATCGATGGCCGCCGAGTGTTCGTCGGCGTCCTCGACTTCGAGGGGCGGCAGGGTGTCGGTCTGGATTTCGTACTCGACCTGGTAGAAGGCCTGCCACTCGACGAACTCCGCCGAGCTCAGGCGTCGCTCCAGGTCGTGCACGGTGGTACCGAGGTCACGGGCCAGCCGGAACAGGAAGAACCGCTCCGGCCGGCACCTCAGTTTTTTGCGTCGGCCTCGACGGCAGCGACGACGAACTTGTTCAGCAGGGTGGCCTCATCGGCGAGGCGCCCGATGACCGCGGGCGACTTGCCGGCCAGTGCCTCGATATCGTCCGGGGTGAACAACGGCGTGCCGGCCGGGTCGGTGATCGACACGGCAATCAGGCGCAGCTGGACATTGGCCATGCCGCGGACGGCGCCGCCCTCCTGCTGGGAGAGGGCCGACATCTCGGCGATGTACTCCGCCCGGCCCCGCACGGACAGGCCGGTGATCGTGACCTCCCCGCCCCACTCGGGGACGTCGATCACCTTCTGCGGGCGGTCGGCAGCGGCCAGAATCTGCTCGCGGGTCAGCATCATTTCACCTCGTAGACGGCGCCGGTAATGGTCACGGACAGGCTGCCGGCGTTGGTGCCATCCACCGCGCCGGCGTCGGACAGGCTGCGCACGTAGCCCTGCCAGAGCTTGCGATAGCCGTTCTTCTTGATCAGCCGGAACCAGCGCGGCTCGCCGTCGGCCTTGGCCACTTTGGCCTCGACCTGGAAGGCGTCGTCCTCGACATAGTGCAGGTCGACCGACATGCCGCCGAAGTCCTGCAGGCCCAGGGACTTCTCCCGTGCCTCGGAAACGAGGGTGGTGGTGTCGATCTCCGAGGCCTGGCCATCGAAGCCCGAGTAGCTCTTGTGCTGGTCGGTTTCGATGAAGGTCGCCGGGGTGGCGGTGCCACCGCTGGTGTAGGCGGTGAAGCCGCCGGAGTCGATGTTCTCCAGGGTCACGGTGGTGGCCGTCACCGCGCCGACGACACCCGAAAGGCCGTTGATCTGGGTCATGCCGGTGACGCCGGCAATCGTCAGGACATCGCCGACCACGAACGAATGGCTGGCGAAGGTCAGCACGGCCTTGGCGGCTTTGCTGATGCCGGTGAGGGTGACCGGCGTACCGGCAGCGGCGGCTTGCTGAATGAAAAATCGCGTGCCCTGCGAGGACACGGCGCGGCTTTTGCGGGCCATGATGGGCTCTCCACATGAAAAGCCCCGCGACGGCGGGGCAATGGGTTAAGCGGGCGACTGCCAGAGCGAGTAGTCGAGGATGACGCCGTGCAGCTTGGCTGTCGGGTCATACGTGTCCTGGTCGCCGTTGAACACGGCCTCGAACAGCGGCGACGCCTCGAGGGCGTCCTGGGCGGCCTCGGCAATCACCTTGGCCTGGCCGTAGTTCGCGGAGAAGCAGTTGAGCTGCATGCGGGCCTGTCGGGTGGCTCCCGAGCTGCTGAGCGAGCCCAGGCGCTGCCCGGCGACCAGGGTGTAGGTGATGTAGGGGCGTACCTCGCCCTCGGGCAACACGCCGGCTGCCACCCGCTGGTCGACCAGTGCGGTGACGGCGGCGGAAGCCAGCAGCGCGGTACGCAGGTCGGCTTCGATCATCGCATCCCCTTCTCGCGGGCCAGCTTCTCGGCCTCCTTGACCACCCGCTGCTGGGCGTATTCTTCGAAGCGGCGCAGGGCGGCCGGGTGCTGGGTCTCGAAGGCGGGCCGCAGGAACGGCGCGGCCGGCATTTTGGCGGTACCGAACTCCAGGAAGATCCAGTAGAACGGATCGTCCGGGTTGTTCTGCGACTTGCCGCCGCTGGCCTTGAAGTCCCTGAGCTGCTTGCCGCCGAGCGGCTTGACGCCGACGAACACGCCGTACTGGTCCTTTTTCGAGCGCCGCACCTGGACGGCCTTGCGGACCGTGCCCGGCTTGCGCCGCGGGTCCGGCTCCTTGAGGACCGGCACACGGGCCTGCGCCTCCTTGCGGATGACCTGGGCGGAGGCGCGCAGCGCACCGCGCACCACCTTCGCGCCCAGGCGGTCGGGGAGGTCTTTCAGGGTGGCCTTGAGTTCCTGCAGGCCATGCATCTGGATTTCGTCAGCCATCGGTGAGTCCCTCGTTTGCCAGGATCTCCAGCGAGGCATTGAGCTCGCGGGGGTTGATGACGCTTTGCAGGTCGAACACCCGCTCCTTGAACAGCGCCCGGCTGGCCGTGCTCAGTCCGTCGCGGTAGCGGCAGCGGATGCGGTGGGTGATCTCGCCCTGGGTCTGCTGGGCCGCCAGCAGCTCGCGCCCGCTGATCGGCTCGATCGAGGCCCAGACGGTGGCGATGTCCTCCCAGCCAGGCAGCGGCTGGCCAAAGTCGTCGGTGCCGGTCTGGCGGCGCTGGAAGGTAAGGCGGTGGCGGAGCGAGCCAACCCTCATACGCCCAGTCCTACGCGGTAGAAATGCAGCAGCCGCTCGACGGCCGGGTTGTCGGCGCGGATGGTGCCGACGATCTGCCCTTCCCTGTTCTCGTAGAGGTCGCCCAGGATCAGCAGGATGGCCGCCCGCACGGAGGCCGGCAGCGGAATTTCGGTACCGTCATCGCCCGCCCACGGGATCGGGCGGTTCAGGAACTGGCGGGCGTAATCGACGGCAGCGTCAATCAGGCCCTGCAGCTGCGCGTCCTCGGCGGTGTCGCCGGTCTCCAGGCGCAGGTGCAGTTTCGCGTCTTCCAGGGTCAGGACTGTCATGGATCACCTCTTTGGCCAAGCCTCTTGCCATCAGCTCCCGCCCGTGCAGCGGATCGGCGTCGAAGCGTTCCCCGACGCGCAGTACCTTGCGGCCATGCAGGAAGGGCCGCAGTGCGGTCAGTTGCATAGAGCCTCCATGGCCGACCTCGCAATGGAGGTCGGCCAATCAAGGGTTACGGGGTCACGGTCAGCTCGCCGGTCACGAAGGCTTCCGGGCGATAGATCGCAAAGGCCAGGCGCTCCTCGGCACGGATCGATACCAGGTTCAGCTCGAAGTCCTTGTCGTTCTCGGTGGAGATGACGATTTCCGCCTCCTGGCGGTCGTAGATCTGGGCGCCGAGCTGGAAGGCGCCGACCAGGAAGTCGTTCTGGGTCATCGACTGGGTAGCCACCACCGGACGGTTCCACAGCCGTGCCGCCGTGCCGTCCTGCGGCTTGCCGATGATGTAGTTGTTGTTCGCATCCTTGATCATCTCGATGCCGGCCCAGTCGATCGGGTTGATCACGATGCCGTCGGACGGGAATTCGGCCAGTTCGGCCTGCAGCAGAGCCAGGCGCAGGCGGTCGATGTGCTGCTCGGCGGTCACGGTGATGCCGGCCGGCGCCGCGTAGGCGGTGGCCAGGGTCACGAGCCCCTTCAGGTTGGCGCCAAGGCCGCTACCGAACAGCAGTTGGGTTTCCTCGGCCAGCATCAGGCCGTACTGGGCGCGGCTGTCGATGTAGCTCTGCAGGGCGGCGAAGTCGTCCAGCACCTGGCGCGAGCCCTTGAACAGGTGCGCGACGGTGCGCACGTTTGCGGTTTCCAGACCAAAAGTGATTTCGGAGTACGGCTTCTGCCCCCCCTCAGCCACTGCCGCGGCGTTGTTGGTGAAGCCGGTTTCGCGAACGTACTCGACGGCGCCGGCGCCGGTCTGGCCGGGGGCGATCAGGTCGCGGATGGTCAGGCGGCGAGTGGCGCCGGCGACAATTTCTGGCCGGCGCTCGGCCGGGGTGATGCGGTTGGTATCGGAGCCGATCGAGGTGATCGCCGCGCGCGGAACGGCGACACGTCGCGCACCGCGAAAGCTGCTATTGACCCCTTCCATGTCGGCGCTGGCCACAACCATCTGACCGGCAGTCAAGCCGGGTTTTGGCGCTTGCGGGGTGTTGGCGTGGATCAGCTTCTGCTCGGCCTCCTGCAGGCGGGCCTGCAGCTCTCCCTGCTTGGTCAGCATCTCGTCGACCTTGGCACGGGTTTCGGCATTCATTTCGCCGGTGCGCTTGATGTCCTTCTCGACCTGCTCGGCCGAGGCCTTGAGTTGGTCGCCGATCTTGGTCAGAGAAGCGTTGAGCTCTTTGACCTGGGTTTCAAAGTTTTCGCTGGGCATTTTTGCCTCCAAGTTGCGAGAGGATGCTGTTTGCTGCGTCGAGAGACGCGGACAGGTCAGGAGCGACAGCGCGGGGCATATCGGTCGGGACAGCGCGAGGCATGTCCCCGCCAGCAGCGCGCGGCGTGCTGGACTTGAACTGGGCGAAGAGTTCGCGGCGCTCGCTGCGCGGCATGCCGGCCTTGGCCAGCGCCCTGTCCATGGCCTTGAGGGCGTTGGATTGAGTGGCGGTTTCGTCCTCGCGCTCCACCACCTCGTCGGCGGTGAGCAGGCCGGTGGCCAGGCCGAGCTCGACCGCGCGCTTGCCGCGGATGAAGGTCTCGTCATCCATCAGGTCGGCCATATCCTCCGCCGGCTGCCCGCTGGCCTCGGCGTAGAGGTCGGCCATGGCCGAGTCGAACTCCTCCATGTCATCGGCGGCCTTGCGCAGGGCGTGGCGATTCCCGGCGAGCCAGGTCCAGCAGTTGTGGATCATCAGGAACGCGCTGCTGGCCACCTGGCGTTCCTCGCCGGCCAGGAACACGACAGAGCCGGCAGAGGCGGCCAGGCCCAGCACCTTGGTGGTGACCTTCTGGCTGTGCTCGCGCAGGCGGTTGTAGATGGCGATGCCTTCGAACATGTCGCCGCCCGGGGTATTCAGGTAGACGGTGACCGGCTTGTCGCCGATGGCGCGCAGCGCAGCGTCGACGCGCTTGACGGTGACGCCCTCGCCGTACCAGTCCTCGCCGATGATCCCGTAGATGGTGATGGTGCTCTCGGTGTTCTCGACGGCGGCCTTGATGGCCGGGTTCCATTTTTCGAGCGCACGCGGGCTCAGCTCGCAGCGGATGCTGCCAGCCTCGATGTTCAGCTGCATGGTTACTCCTTGGAGAGCGAGGGTTCGTTCAGCCAGTTATGCAGGGCGGCTCGCGCGGCCTGGCCGTCGCTCGTTTGCCCCAGGAGGTCGATGGGCGACAGGTTGGTCTGCACGGTGAGTACGTCGGCGTTGCCACCGCGCCGCGGCAGGTTCTCGCGCACCCGACAGTCGTCGCGGGTGTAGATGCCGTTCTGGGTCATGGTCGAGTAGAACTGCGCCCGGGCAGCACTGTCGGCTCGTAGCAGCCCCTCCAGGGCGAACTCGGCGTAATAGGTGCCCCGCTCCTGCGGCGGCAGCAGCTTCTTGCCGACACCGCGTTCGATGCGGCGCAGCCAGGGGCCCAGGGTGAAGGTCAGGAAACCGATCATCTGCTGCTCGATACCGGTGCCCCAGCTCGTCGACTTCTCGGTATGACCCACCATCCACGGCGGCACACGGTAGAGGCGGCAGATCTCCTCCACCGACCATCCCCGGCTTTCCAGCAGTTGGGCATCGGCCGGATTGATACCGATCGCCTCGGGCGTCACGCCCTGCTCGAGCACCGGAGCCCGGCCGGCGTTCAGCGCGCCGGAGATAGTGGCGACGTACTGCCGAAAGTCCTCCCGCTGGGTCGGTTTGAGCACCCGGTCGACCTTGAAGGCGACCGTTGGCATCAGGCCGTTCTTGAACGTGGCACTGGCGGCGTCGTCCGCGCCCTGGGCCGCGCCGATCACGTTGGCGCCGTAGCTGATCGGGCTCAGGCCCAGCAGACCGTCCAGACTGAACGCCGGGATGTGCAGTACCTCGTCAGCCGCCAGCTCGCGCTTGCCGCCCTCTGGGAAGGCGTACTCATACTTGAGCTGGGCGCGCTCCTTGACGTAGGACGTGGCCATTTTGTCCGCCAGCAGCAGGGTGAGGCCGATCACCCTGCCGCCGGAGCGGTGGATCTGGGCGTAGGCGTTCCCCCAGAGCAACATGCTCGCGACCATCGCCTCCCAGAACCCCACCGAGGTCATCTCGGCGTTGGGCGACAAGGCCAGGATGCCGTGCAGGGTGTGGTCGCTCGCCGCCTCCCGCCCACCGTCGGGCAGGCGGCGGTACATGCCCAGCGGGAGCGTCGCGATTGTCTCGGCGATCAGCCTGACGCAGGACCAGACCGCCGCTACCTTCAACGCGCTGTTCGTGGTGACCGTGTTGCCGCTGGTCGAACTCCCTCCCTTGAGCGCAGAGAAGAGGCCGCCGGCGCCGTTACCGGACACCTTCGAGGGCTTCACCGCGGCCAGCAGCAGCGCATTGAGTAGAGAGTTAGCCACTGGTCATACCCCGGCGGATGAACGCAGCGGCGCAGAACAGCGAGAAGGCCCCGGCCAGCATCGCCCACCCGGTGCCAGCCAGCACGAACACGCCGGTGCAGAGCAAGGCGAAACCGGCCAGGGCGCAGATCAGAAAAGCGATTAATGGACTCATGCGATTAAGGGGTCCCGGATGCCAGCCATGAAGTCCCGCGACCCGCCGGCAGCCTCAGGATTGAGAGCCATCAGGGACACGGCATTGAAGAGCGCCATCAGCGGATCGATCTTGGCCGAGCCGCTGGCTTGTTTCGTGATCAGGATCGAGTTGCCGCGCGGCTCCACCCGGGCGTTGCCGCAGCACCAATTCATCAGCGGCTGTGCCGCGTGAATCAGGCCGCCTTCGGCCAGCTTGCGCTCGGTCGTCTTGATCGCGCCGCCGAGTCGCCAGCCCTGGCTGACGCCAACTACCTGCTCCTGCTCGATGTCGCGCTCGAGCAGCGCATCCAGAATGGCGCCGATGCCGGCCGGGTCGACGCCCACCTTGTCCAGCAGGCCGGAGTCCGCCACCTGAGCCACGATCTCGGCCACCTGATCGACGTCGTCGCCGATCCGCTTGACCAGCACCAGGTCGCCATCGCGCGCGAAGTCGCGCAGCCGGGGCGCTTCCGCTTTTCGGCGCTCCAGCACCGAGGGGTGGGCCCAGGCTCGGCACCAGGCGAGCCATCGACGGCTGTCCGGATCGCGGCCGACCACGGCCAGGCCGAGCAAGTCGTCGAGACCGCCGCCGTCGATGCCGACCGTAACCACTTCGCAGCGCGCGAGGATCTCCTCGAACGTCACCTGGGCGTCGGCCTGCACCTCCCAGTAATCGGCGCCGGCCCAGCGATCGGACAGCAGGGCCAGGCCGATCTCGATGTTCAGATGCTTGGCCAGAAAGCCGCGCAACGATTCCTCGCCGGCCTCTTGGGCCTTGCGGAATTCGCGCTCGAGAAAAGCCCGATCGACCGAGTAGTCGATGTTCGGGTTCACCAGGTGGAAGTTCTCCAGCCGGCGGGCCGCCCCGCTGTCGATCATCGACTGCGGGAACTCGTAGATCACCGCCAGGAAGTGCTTGTCTTCGATCCGGCCGTCCCGCACCCCCCGGGCGTACATCAGCTTCTGCCGGAACACTCCGGCCGGGGGCTCATTGGACTGCGTGGTCAGCCAGATCACGAAGCCCTCCGGCCGCGAGGCCAGCCCTCCGGTAGCCTCGCGGATGATGTCCTCAGCCTTGGCGTTCTTGCCGAACAGCCAGGCCTCGTCGATCAGCACACCGACCGCCTTCTTGCCGCCTACCGTGTCGCCGTCTGCAGCGACCACCTTGAGGGTGGCTCCAGTTTCCCGGTGCGTGATCGTGCGGATGTGGGCCTGGACGTGGAGCAGGTCGTTCAGCTCCTCGTCGCACTTCACCATGTCGGCGGCCGGCTTGAAGGAGTTGTCTGCGACTTCCTTGGTCGGGGCCAGGATGATGAACTCGGCCGATAGCCGCCAGTTGCGGACCAGGGCGGTCAGCATGACGGCCGCCGCAATGGAGGATTTCGAGTTCTTCTTGGGGATCATCAAGAAGTATTCGGAGATCAACCGGCGGCCCGTCTCGGCATCGTAGGAGCCGAAGATGGAGCCGGCGAAGTCGAACACCCAGGGCGCACAGACATTGCCGATCTGCGGGCTGCCCGGGGCGTCCACAATCCGCAGCTCGCGCATGACCGCCAGCCCGGCCTCGGCTTCATCCGGAAAGATCGGCGGGAACGGGATCAGCGAGCCGCCGGACGCGATGCGCGCCTCCCAGTCGGGGCAAGCGGTGGTCCAGTCCATGCGTCACCTTCATTTCACTGCTCGTAGCGGAGGCGCGGCTGCCGCGAACTTGCCGCGCCCGGCCGCCTTCGCCGCGTCGGACTTGGCGTCCTTCTTGCCCTGCTCAGCGACCTTGCCGTGGACGTAAGGCATCAGAGCCTTGGCCGCATCGAGACGCAGCTTCGGATCTTCGCCAAGGTTGTTCATCACGCTGAGCAGGTAGGCCTTGGGATCGTCCGCCGCCGGCAGGATGTTAACGTCCGAGTTAACAGGCGGCGGAGCGGCCTTCTTCATGGCCTCGACAGCAACCGTGCGACTCATAGCCGCCTGCACATCGGGGTCCTTCTCATACCGCGAGGCCGCCTGGGACGCGGTTTTCAGCGGACATCCGGCCTTGATCGCCGCGTCCTTTTTCGTCATACCGGACAGCCGCGCTTCGGCATACCGGCGCTTCTGTTCGGTTAACGCCATAGTTAACAACCTCGTTAAAGGGAGAAAAATCTACGAATGAGAGGGGGCGCGGTTTCCAGCGCAAGAGATCCTGAAGTCTTGACCCGCCCCCCGGCTCTACCAGCCGCGCAGGTCCTCGGCGGTCTTCTTCGCATGGCAACCATCGGGACCAGAGCAGAGGATCTGGCAGTTCTCCTCGCTGTCCTCGCCGCCCTTGAACAGCGGAACCTTGTGGTCCAGCTCGAAGCCACCCGGGTATTCGACCACCCGCCGGCACACGGCGCAGCAGGGATCGCGTAGCCATACGTTGAAGCGACGGCTCTGCAGCTTGCGCCCGGTCATGCGCCGCTCGGATACGGCCGCCGGCTTGGCTATGGTCTGGCTGATCGTCTGGATACGGGGCTTGAGCGTCTTGAGCCTGGCCATCACCGTCCCTCCACCCTTCGCTCCGCCCACCGCTTGCTCAGCACACGCACCTGCTCAATGCCGAGGATGCCGATAAAGCCCGCCGTGAACAGCGTCCAAGCGATGTTCAGCCCTGCCGCCTGCACCGCCAGCCCGACGATCATCACCAGCAACGCGCCGGCCGCCGCCTCAAGGAGCGTGCGCAGGAGGCTCGGCTGATCTGCATACAACTGAATACGGACGTAGGACAGGATGAAGGTCAGCATCATGGCCAGGCCGTGCTCGCGCAGGGCAAGCAGGACACCAGCCCAGAACTCGGGAGACTTCTCTGGCATGGGCATCTCGATATCCCCGCGCGGGGCAGAAACGAAAAAGCCCAGCGCTATGGCTGGGCCTTGAGTGATCGGTGACTTCAGGCCTGCTCGTGCAGGCGCTGCTTCAGCTCGTAGCCCATCAGCGGCCACACCTTGTTGATTGCGTTCTGGCGGGCGATCTTGCGGCCAAGCTCGGCGTCGAAGTTCTCCGGGCTGGCACAGGCCGATTCGCCAGTGACGGTAAAGCCGTTGCGCAGCACCAGGACGCAGAAGGTCAGCAGCGACAGCGGCGGGGTAACGGTCGACAGGCCATCGGAAACGCCTCGCTCGTTGATCTCCTGGCCATGCACGCCTTCGCCCGCGGTGAAGTAGTGCTCGCTGGCGATGTTCGCCTCGATATCTGCCGGGGTTATGCGCGGCGCGGTCAGCCCCTTGTCTTGGATCTCTTGCTCGATGGCGTTGTCGGTCATGCTGGCTCCAGAAACGAAAAAGCCCCGGCAGATCGCTCTGGCCGGGGCTTTGAATTTGATTATCGATCCTAAACGCGCAAGATCGACAGGATAGAATAAATAGTGATGGAACGATGGCTTGCTGTCAACCGCTCAGGCGGCCTCCTTGCAGATAAGTACGCCCTCTGCTGCCAGAATCGCCCCGGCATCGTCCAGCGCTTCTTTCGCCATCTCATCGAGCACGGCATGGATATTCCGTCGCCATTCCCGCTTGGTTGACTCTGGGCGGCCATCCATATCCCAGGTGTTCATGTCGTAGAAGCTATCCGGCAGCACGATCATATCGGCCGACCTGGACTCTACCCGCTTGCGCCTCACCTGATCTGCAGCGAGAGCCGCCTTGATGATGGCCGCCTGCTTGGAAGGCGAGGCGTTGACCGGGATGTCTACGCTGACCGTCGGAGCAAGCTGGACTCTGGCTCCCTTCAGCTTCGGCACCGCCCACGCGGTCACGGCCTTATAGAGGAACAGCTGAGGCGCGGGGGTGGCGATGAGCGGGCGCAGCTTTCCGATAGCCTCGACCTTGTGCGCCTTGTGCGTGCTGTACTTGGCGACTAGCGCATTCCAGTGGCGCTCCTTCAGCTTGGCGTGCAGCCGGGCATACACCCAGCAATCCGCCTGTGCGCGATCGATAGTCTCGCCCCCACTAGCTCGCCCCAGGCTCTCGATGCCAGCCCCGTCTTCGTCGTGAGGGCTGTACAGCTTCTGCCAGGCCTGCTTGCTGGTGTTATCGATGCACTCGGCAGCCAGTGCCGATACCACTGCGCTCAGTACGCTCGGATAGATCATGCCGCTTCCCCCTCCACAAATTCAGAAATCCGCACCCGCACCGCGCCGCCGGGAACCGTCTCCCGGCTCACCCGCAGCTGCGTCACAAAGCGGCTGTCGTCGATGTCCAGCGCATCGGCAAGCCCGTCCCTGCCAGCCTTGAAGCTGGCCAGCATGTTGTCGTCATCGCGTCGGCGCCTGTCCGGCGGGATGAACTCCAAATCCAGCAGAATCCGCGGCGTGCCGTTTACATCAATTCGCGACTGCCTGGTGAGCATGTAGCAGACGCCTCGGTAGTTCTTTGCCACCTTGCCGCGCTTCGCCCAGTGTGTGCGGGCATTCGGGCTCAGCTCCTTGGGCGGCCACGGCAGCTCGATTTCAATCACAGCTCACCCCATTCATCAGCCTGTTCAGCTTCGCCCTGGCCTCCTTCTCCAGCTCCGGATGCGCCGCCAGCTCCCTCTCGGCCCACATCCGCCACCCCGTCCCCTTGTCCCGGCGCTGCAAGTAGATCGAGCTGGCCAGTTCCTGCGCGGCCTTCCAGCGCGCCAGGCAGGCCTCCTTGTGCGCCTCGATCTGCCGGCGGTTCTCCGCAGTCGATGAGGCCAAATTCCATGAGCCAGCGGCCTCCGAACGATTCGTCACGGTAACGCTCTCCATCGTCTCCGCCCTGGATGCTCATAGACGGCTCCTTGCTTCGCGCTCGACTTCTGCCTTTTGCTGCCGATGAAGGTGGAGAAACTCTCTGTAGCTGGCCTCTCTGCGCCGCTCGACCAGGGCGGCTACGGCCAGTCCAGCCAGCGCGACCAAGCCGAAAATCATCATGATCTCGTGCACTTTTCAGGGCCTCCCTTTTGGTGATTCCAGCAAAGCGCTGGAGGCCAGAGCCGGCGCGGCTTCTGGCAATTCTGCGGAATCGGTCAAACCCGCCACCGTACCGCCGTGGATCACGGCGAAACCGCGCTCATCCAGCCAGGCATGCCACTTCTCCAGCGCCTCACGCTTCAGTGCATCGGCACTGGTCTGGATGTAGGCCTGAGCGATCGAACTCATCGTGTGGTTGAGCAGCATCTCGCCGATCAGGTAATCCACCCCCAGCTCGGCCCACCCGGTGCGGGCCAGCTTGCGCAGGTCATGGCTCGACCACTGCCCGCCGCCCAGGCCGGCGAAGATCGCGCTGGCCGCCTTCTCGCTGGTCGGATGGCCGCTGCGGCCCGGGAACAGGAAGGCCGGCTCCTTGCCCTTCGCCTGCTGGATCTCGCGGTACCGGCGCAGCAGCGCACAGGCCTGCTCGGTCAGCGGCAGCACATGCTCGGTGCGCGTCTTGGTGTTCTCCGCCGGAATCAGCCAGACCCGCTCGCCCAGGCTGATATGCCGCCAGCGCGCTTGCCGGGTTTCGCCGATCCGCGTGCCGTGGGCCAGCATCATCAGGGCCAGCATCCCCTCCGCCGGCGCCACGTCGAAGCGTGCGCCCAGGGTCGCCAGCAGGCTCTCCCCGTCCATGCCGTGCAGGCGCGCTGCCCTGGGCTTCACCTTGGCCTGCACGAAGTCGCTGAACTTCACCCCGTCGAGGGGGTTCTGGTCGATCATCTCCAGCCGTATCGCCTGGTGGAACGCCACGGCCAGCACCCGCAGGATCTGCCGCACATAGATCAGCGACAGGCCCTCCTGCAGCGGCCACATCAGCTCGCGGTCCAACGACTGACGATCCAGCTCGGCCAACCGCATTTCGCCGATGCGCGGCAGCAGATGGCAATCGATCATCGACCGAATGCCCGTCTTGCGCTTGCCCGACAGCGCGCGATCCCGGGTAGACCGCTCCCGATACCACTCCAGCAGCTCACCCACCGTCGACCAGCCCCCGCTGCCCACCACCGCTTCCGGATCAGCCACCAGGCGGGCCAGCACCTCGGGCAGCACCGCCAGCACCGCCTTCGTGTTCAGCTCCGGCCAGCCGGCGAACTTCTTCCACTCGCCCGCCGCCCGGACATCCCAGCTCCCCCGAGACCGTTCCTCGAGGAAGCGCAGGCGCAGCGCCGGATGCTGCGCCGCCCGCAGCCGCCCCACCTCGGGCCGTGCCGCCTGCCGCCGGATCTCTGCATCCGACATCGCCACCGTCAGCGTCATACTGCTCAATCCACCACCCCCAACTTCCGCAACTGCTCCCAGGTGTCCCGTACCAGCTCGCGCAGCACGGCCTGCCGTTCCTGCTCACTCATCGACAACTGCCCTCACCCGCTCCAGCTCGGCAGCCAGGTCAGCGCAGTTCTGCTCGAGTACTGCGGCCCGGCGCTGCTCGGCCTGCAGTTTTTCATTGCACCTGCAGTTTTCCGTTGCTCCTGCACCGCCTGCATCACCTGCACTTTCCGTCCCCTCCTGCAGCTTCCGACGCAGCCGTGCATAGCAGCTTTCCGGCATCGGCCCGACAAACTCCTCGGGGAGCGGCGGAACTGGCTCACCAGCCAGGATCTTCAGCCGGCGCACCTCGGCGCGCAGGGCGTGCGCCTCGCTGACAAGCTCAGAAGCTCGTCCGCCTTGGATCAGTTCGAACATGCGGAGACGCTCGGCGAGCTGGTCGCGCTCACCTGCAATCTCGCCAACCTTCCCGCAGTAGTGGGCGCGAGCATCTGCGTGGTCCTTCACGTCTTCGCGTAGCCGCTCGTTCTCGGCCCTGAGCTGGTCGATCTTCGCCTCTTGGCGGCGCAGACGCTCAGCGGAGGCCATAAGGACGATGTAGAACTCATCTTCTCCATCGCCTGAGTTTTCCAAAATGGCTTGGGCGTTATCGACGAGCTCCTTGACCAGATCCTTGGCGAGCACGTCATGTGGGCCGGACAGCGCCTGCTTGAGCGCTTCGTTCTCGGCGACCAGGGCCAGGATGGCGGCAGGGTTGGCGGCCGCGATGAAGCGCGCGTTCTCCAGCTGATGCGCATCCGCAATTGCACGCCATGACTCGATGTAGGTGGTGCCATCCTCGGTTCGAGCCGGGCAGATGTATGATCCGTCCCGCCCCCACGGCCCCGGCGTTGCAGCCTCCGCCAAACGCTTCAGATCGCTCCAATCAGCCATGGCGCACCTCACAGGCTCTTCAGGATTGCCTGGAGCTGACGCAGCTTCTCCAGATTCGCCGCGTTGGCCTCCTGCCCCTGTTCGATGTGGATAGCCGCTTCTTCCACGCGGCGGGCGATTTGCTGGAGCTGATCGGCCATGCTCTTGCTCAGCGCCATGATGGAGCCAGCGATGTCGCCAAGGATCTCGATGGGGCTCTGCACTTCCGGCTTCTCGACCTTGGCGGCGGGCTTGATCGACGGCGTGGTGATGGCTTTTGCTGCGGGCATTTCGGATTCCTTCTGCTGGGGCTTTTCTTGGGCCAGGGAGCGGCTGAACTGGTCATTTCGGCGACGGATCAGGCCGGCGTCGGCAAGGTCGCGCAGGCAGCCACGGGCAACCTTCATGTCCGGCGAACTGCCGGTAACGCGCTTCATCTCGTGCACGATCTGGAACTCTGTCCATGCCTCGCCGATGGGCACGAACTCGTAGAGCTTGCGGGCGATGCTGGTTTGCCCCTGCAGCAGGGACTCGGTCTTGGCGGCGCAGGTCATGCGGTTTTCTCCTGGCGTTTAAGCACCTTGGCGGCCTGGTGTTCGGCTCGGACGGCCTCGAAGGCCTCGATCTGGGCGCGGAGTTTCGCGGCGCGCTGCCGGCGCGACTCGGCCTGGTGGCTCAGCGGGAGCCAGCGGGGTATGTCAGCCATTGGTAGTCTCCTTCTCGGCCGTCACCCCAGAGCGCGCAGACGCCCAGTTGAACGGGACCAGAATCCCGCCGTTCTCGCGCAGTCGATCAACACAGCGCTCGCCAAGGGCGGCCGGTAGCTCTTTGGGCTCAAGGTTGGAAACGATGATGGTTGGCAGGCATTGCTCGTACCGGCCGTTGATGATGCGGAACAGGGTGGCCAGCTCGAAGTCGGTCGCCTTGGTTGCCCCGACCTCGTCCAGCACCAGCAGGTCAGATCCGACCAGGATCTTCATGATCTCGGCCTCGCCGCCCTTCCCGCCATCGTAGGTGCTGCGAATCTCGTCGATGACTCCGCCCACGGTGCGGTAGATCGCAGATACCCCGCGCTCCTGGATCAGGAAATTGGCAATCGCCACAGCCAGGTGGGTTTTTCCGGTGCCGACCTTGCCCAGCATGAGCATGCAGCGCCCGGCCTTCAGGTGATCGCTGAAGTCGTTGGCATAGCCTGCGCAGATCTCAAGCGCCTTACGCTGACCTTCGATCTTGGCCGAGTAGTCGGCGAACGTCTTGCCCTCGAAACGGCGCGGGATCTTTGCGCGAGAGCGATGCGCGCAGACGAACTGCTCCAGCTTGCGAAGCCGTTCTTCCTCCGCGCGCTCTTCCTCGCGGCATGTCGGGCATCCGGTGCGCTCGCCGCCCCTCCGGACAACTGCGATGTAATCGCCATGCTGCTCGCAGCAGGCAGGCTCCTTGCCGATAGCTCCGAACCTGCTCTCGATGTCGGACAGGTAGTTCTTCACGTCAGAACGCATAGGTGCCGTCCTCGCGCATGGTCAGGCCGTCGGTGTAGTCGCGGTTATCGAAGCCGGTGTGGCGGCTCTGCGGGAACTGGTGGACGTTACTGGCCGGTTTCACCTCGTCCTCCCAGCGGCGGCCATTCAGCCAGGTGGTCGGCATCGGAACGTACCGGCCGTCGTCCTTGAGCCAGTCGGCCGAGGCGACTTGTGCTGACAGGCCGGTGACGATCAGCGCGAAGAGTTCCGGAGTGACTTTGAGCTTCGCCCAAGCCTTCTGCGCCTTGGCCTTGTCCTGCTTGCGGGGGTACAGCTTCCAAAAGCTGCTGAACAGGTCGGGAGTTGCTTCGGCAACAGGCGCCATCTGCTCAGCCTCGGCGGACGGCGCGTGAGCCGAAGGCGCACACAGCTCTTCCTGACTGGTTTCCTGATTACTGGTTACCTGACTGGTATCCTGATTTGTCGGAGATTTTTCCGACCCCTCTCGGATTTTTTTCCGACCTACATCGGAAATTTTTCCGAACCTCCTCGGATTTTTTTCCGACCCATCCGCGCCTTGGGTCGGATATTTTTCCGACCCATCCAGCTTGCGGTTCCACTCCCGCCCCTTATCCGTCAGGCGAACCAGCGTAATGCTGGCCGTGCTGGACAGCTCGATCAGCGAGGACGACTCGAGCGCCTTGAGCATCCGGTAAGCCGTGTCCGGCTTGTCGGTGAGCAATGGCAGCTCCTCGATGATCTTGGCCTTGCTCAGGGCGTAGAAAATCCCGCCATCAGCCTTGATAGGCTTCGCCCAGCTCGGGCATTCGTAGACGAACGCGAACAGCAGCGCCTGCTGAGCATTCAGGCCCCATTCCAGGGCCTTTGTTTGGTTGATCGTGATGGTGAATTGCATGTCAGGCAGCGCTCCGCTTGGCCTTGTCGTGGGTGAACTGCCCGGTGTTGCGTAGCGAAACGATGTTGGTCATAATTTCCCCGATTGTTTGTGCGTTACCGAAGCCCGGTCTGATCCACCGGGCTTTTTTGTGCCTTCGATTTGGTGCCAGGCCTGCCGTGATATCGTTTTGTTTCCACGCGAAACGAAAGGTCTAGGAGGCCTGGCATGTCTGAAACCGTTAATCTCGGCAGCTCTTCTGCTACTGCTGCTCTTCAGGTGGTCATAGAGCTAATCAGGGCCGGAGAACTCAAAGTTGGAGTCCCTGGCCATGAGGCCGATGCAATAATCGCTACTCACAAACAGCTCACTGAGCACTTCATGAACATTAAGAAGTCCCAGACAAGCGCGAACCATTCTCGGCTTGCGTAGGGTCTGCTAAGAGCACGTCAAACGCGGCTTTGACGGCCTTCGCGCACTCAATGGCGGTGGCCGTCAAATCTTCTTGATGTGTCTTTGGTAGCATCTGCGCCAGGACTTCCTGTAGCGCCGTGATCTCGGAGGCAGATGCGGTTCTTGAGGTGGTCATAACAATCTCCTTCAGTAGTTTTCTGCTGGCGGACTATTCAGTCACTCGGCCCTTCTTCAGGCCCTTGGTAGGCCCTCCGAGGAACGAGAGGACCTGCCCATCGTTCAACCCTTGAAGCAGCTCCATTTTCCGAAGCGTGTCGCGGATCACTTTTCCGCCAGCATCCATCGGGTCTTTGCCGGTTTTTTCCGCCAGCTTCTGCAGCAGGTCGTCCAGCTCTTCATCCAAGAGCCCAACATCCACAACGTTTTGATCGGACATAGGCCCTCCCGCGGGCCTTCAGGCCACATCCGACGTGGCGGTAGACTCAACGCCAAGCTCCACCAGCATCTCGCGCAGCCCTTTGATCAGGATGCGCCGGGCAAGAACGGCTTTTTGCGTCCGACTGAAGCGGGCCATGCTCCGCAGAAGCTCGTCGGTTTCATCGTCCAAGCGGACCTTGGTTTCATTGGCTTTCACGTGGCTGCGGATTTCGTAGGACATGGTGATTTCCTTGTCGGGGAATTGGTTAAGCGGCTTTGCGTTTTTGCTGAGACGGAAACGGACGAATCTCTTCAGCTGAGAACGTGCCGTCTTCATGCTCAATTACGTAGATATTTCTTCCGACGCTCATCGCTTTATTGAGAGCGCCTTGTGACATTCCGAGAAGCGACGCTGCATTGGTCTGCCCCTTCTCAGAAGCGAATTCATCGAGAGAGATGCGGCGCATGGAAGCGCTCTCCATGTGGTTTTGATAAAAAAATATATCCAATGGATATTTTAATGTCAAGCCAAATGGAAATAGAAGAGTATTGCCATTGGGAATAAGATCGCCAAATGACTACTGACCGCCGCGAGTTACACGAATGGGAAAAGGCCGAGTGCGCTGCCTTAAAGGAAGCCATTGCCGCCTACAACGCAAAGCAGCCCAGAGAAAAAAGATTTACTCAGGAAAAGCTCGCGGCTGAGCTCGGGATGACTCAGGGAAATCTGAATGGGCACTTGAATGGAAAGCGCCCGCTGAACAAGGACATAGCGGCCCGCATCACCTTCTTGACGGGCATTCCTATCGCTAGTTACAGCCCTCGCCTGGCGAAGGAAATCGCTACCATGGCAGCAGTTCAGCATTTCGAGGAGCCAGAAAAAGCAGATCATGAACCCCTGCGCGTGCCTTCTGCCGACAACCCCAAGGAGGCTGCGGCGGCTGCAGTGATGGAGATGCTTCAGAAGCACGGGAAGGGGCTGAGCGCAGCGGCTCAGCAGAAGATCGCCGATGCTGTCGCGGACTCCCTGGCCGAGCCGGCGCCTGTCGCCGGCCAGCAAAGCAACGTGATCACCGCCAATTTCTCGCGCGCTGCCCGGATCGCGGACGGAGACATCCTGATCCCGCAGTACGACGTGCGCGCAGCAATGGGCAACGGCCAGGTACCGGCCGACTATGTCGAGTTCGTCCGCAACATCATCGTCAGCGGCCCGCAGCTGGAGAAGATGGGGCTGGACTACACCTCCCCGGCGAACCTGTCGGTCATTACCGGCTGGGGCCAGTCGATGGAGGGGACGATCAACGACAAAGACCCTGTCGTCGTTGACCGCGGCGTCAACGAGTTCGTAGGAGACGGGGTCTACGTGATCACCTGGCTCGGGCTGCTGTACATCAAGCGCCTGCAGGTGCATGACGCTGAGCACTTCAAGCTCATCTCCGACAACAAGCAGCTCGATAAGCAGGTAGCGCGGGTCGACGACGTGACCATCCACGCCAAGGTGCTGCTGGTATGGAACGCCAAGAAGCTGTGAGTCGCCCGCCGAGCAAGGTCATAATGTAGCGCCGGCGCCGCCGGACAGGAGCGGGGTGTATAACACCGCTCGAACAACCACCACCACGCAAGGAAGCCTCATGCGCTCCACGCTGTTCGCAACCCTGCTGCTCGCCCTCGTCTCCCCGCTCGCTCTGGCCCTCCAACCATCCGAAGCACCTCGCACCTTCCGCGAAGCCAAGGAAATCGCCTGGAAGATCTACGCCGAGCGGCCGGTGGACTTCTACTGCGGCTGCAAATACGAAGGGAACCGCATCGACCTGAAGAGCTGCGGCTACTCGGTCCGGAAAGACGCGAACCGGGCTGGTCGTGTCGAGTGGGAGCACATCGTCCCGGCTTGGGTGATCGGACACCAGCGCCAGTGCTGGCAGGAGGGCGGGCGCAAGAACTGTGCGGAGAACGATCCTGTATTCGCCGCCGCCGAGGCTGACCTCCACAACCTGGCACCCAGCGTCGGCGAGGTGAATGGCGATCGCTCGAACTTCGCCTACGGCATGCTCACGGAAAAGCCCAGCCAGTATGGCCAGTGCCAGATGGTGATCGACTTCAAGCAGAAGACTGCCATGCCGCCCGAGTACGTTCGCGGCCCTGCAGCTCGCGTCACTCTCTACATGGCCGACCGGTACAAGCTGCGCCTCTCCAGCCAAGACCGCCGCACCTACGAGGCCTGGAACAAGATGTACCCGGTCAGCGAGTGGGAACAGTGGCGCAACCAGAAAACTGCCTGTGCGATGGGCTGGGGCAACTCTTACGTGGGTCCGGTCGACCTATCTCAGTGCCTGGGCGCGACAAGCCAGAAGGCTGCCCCGATCAAGGCAGCCTCCCAGGCGACCAGCAGCTCGGCCTACAGCTGCTCAACGAAGAAAACGTGCGGGCAGATGGCGAGCTGTGAAGAAGCGCAGTTCCAGCTGAAAGAGTGTGGGAATGGGAGACTGGATAAGGACAATGACGGGGTGCCGTGCGAGTCACTTTGTCGGTAGGGCCCTACCAGAACCATGGCAGAGAGAAAGAGGCGGAAAACTCCGCCTCTCATAACTAGGGTTAGCGCTTGGGGAACCTCAGAACAGAAGCTGTTTGTTCTTGGCCAGGAGGTTTTCGGCCAGCAGAGGAGCCTCTCAATCGAATATCTACTACTGACTCGCTTGAGCCCTCTGTCAAATATCCCTTCGGAAGGGTGCATAGTTCCTCCAAATCTTTTAAAGGAACCCCAAGAATGTCCCTCAAAGCTTCCATCGAAAGTATTTTTTGCTCAACCAACATCATTACGCTTCGCTTTAAGAGTTTTGGTTGCTCAAACCCTATAATATCATCAAGCGGCTCACTCTTTGTCCAACGACGAGCTGAGCGCCCCTTCCACAAGCGAGCCGAAACATCAGAATCTATTATCTCGAGATCCCGGCAACGCTTAATCATAGCAGCAACTGATACTTTCCATCGAGGCTTCAAAGCCAACAAACCATCCAAAGTCGGCCACTTCACCTCAAATGAAAACCCATCTGAAGGCATCAAAAACGAGCTTGCAAATCGATGCGCCTGATTCTCAAGCAAATGATAATTAGAACTGTACTGTCCATGACTAACCTTACTATGAAGGACTAAATGTCCAAGCTCATGGGCAGCATCGAATCGATTACGAATAGGGTTCGCCTTATCTCCTGCCAGCAGCACGTAAGGCCTACCATCAACCTTAGACCATTTGGATATTCCATCCATCTTCACATAGCCAATCTCGGCTCTAGCCACGATAACACCGTGACTTTCTAAAATGTGAATAACGTCTTTGACTGGACCAGCTCCAAGCCCCCATTGCCTACGGCACTCGTCTGCCAGCTCTTCAATATCAGGGTCAGAGATTAGCTTGACATCACCACCCTCATACTGAGGTATATTTAATTTTGGAAAGTCCAAGCTCTCCTGTAATTTATAGGAGATCTCCTCAACCCATCCAAGCCTGGCGTCAGCAATTTCCCATGCAGCCTTTTGCGTAGAAACTTGCGACCGGTAAAAGCTTGGACTGGCGTCACTAACTCTCAAAGGACTTTCCAGAAGCCAGCATTCAGGCACAGAGAACAATTCACATATTTTTTTGAAACTATTCGCCTCGGGACAACTCCCACCCTTCTCCCACTTGGAGATATTCCCAGCCGAACAATCCAGCAACTCCGCAAGTTTAGCTTGCGTCATATCAGCAGAAATTCTTAGCTGCCTCAGGCGCTCAGGCTGGAAACCAAAAATTCCCGTCCTCATGGCCTATAAACCCTCATACAGATTACTCACTATTATTGGCCTGATCATCCTCATCCTGCCTCATACGCTGACGGATACTTGGCCACACACCATCATCAAGGTAGTCAGAAACATCTGACTCATACCCTTCCAAAAAATTCCCAAGATCGCACCAAACGTGGAAATCCCTGCAATTATTGAAGTATGGGACTGCCAGAATGATACCTAACGGAGCTGATTGATCCATATGATACGGAGGTGCCAAAGGAATAATAACAGCATTTAATGTGTCCTCTGCCCTTAGCACAATCTCATCGCCTTCGAGCAAACTCATTTGCGGAGTAGTCAAGAAACGATTGAGCTTTGCATTATTTGCCCGATACTTAGCTGGACGAATCTTCTTCCTCCAAGGTTTTACTGCCGCTGTAATGCGTACATTTGCGGCGCTCATCATCGTATAAAACTCACCAGCAGGGTTTGTAGAAGTAACCTGAGCAGACCAAGAGGTGGACAATCCAGCGAGACCATCCTGCAAGAAGAAACAGCGGTCTTGGGCACGCTTACGACTTTTAGGAATATGTACCAGTTGCTGGCTTGCCTGATGTGCCTTTTCAAAGGCCAGCGGAATAATGCTGCGAACTTCCTCAAAATGAGCTCGAGGAACTTGGCGGCGAATGTACCTCAGGATCTGGTCTTGCGTTCTCACTGCTACCTCCGTAGCGCTATCCTTCTTTAAGAGGATTTTATACTAAATTTCCTTCCTTTTGAAATCCTCCCCCCTCTGTTTTTGCTTGCCCCCATCCATGCCCATGGCTAGCTCCCCTCTTCCTGGCCCGCGCGGGGCTTTTCGTTTCAGTCCTCCACATACCCCTTAATCCGCGCCCGCAACCAAGCCATCTCCTGCTCCTCGGCGATCTGATCGCGCACCCGCCGCCGGCGCATCGCCAGACGCCTCCTTCGTTCTCTAGGGGCGAGATCGCCTAAGCCATCAAGCAGCTCATCGTCGTCTAAAGCATCCAGATCTTGGTCAGGACCACTCCTGGCAGCTAGGCAGCCACCCACAGCCAGCAGGCAGCCAGCGAGCAGAAGAGAAAGGATTGAGTTGATCATCATCAGTGCCCTCCTTGGAAGAATCGATTAACCAAAGGTAGCAGCCGCCTTGAGCCGCGCCATAGCGACCGATGAACGTGCCGCTTGGTTCACGCCCTGCGGCCGCCCGCAGCTATTCCCTTTCCCGCTCGCGCCGTCAGAATTGGGCTTCGTCGTCGTCAACCGTCTCGAATTCCCGCGCATCTGCCGGGGCATCGTCGTCCGTTTGGCGCTCCCACCGCAGCGTCACGCTACCGTCCTCATTGGTGGCCATCTCCAGGCCATCCGTCTCGGCCAGCAGCTCCATCACCCCTTCCCACGCCTCGTCAGAATCGGTGTCCAGCCGGTGAATGGTCACCCGGCGTTCTGACTGCGCCCGTGGCGCGTTGATCATCGACGAAACCCGTAGCCCAAGCCTCTCTAGCGGCGTGAGTTCCTGGGGCTGTTGCTTCTGGGTTTTTCGCTTGGCCATATGCCACTCCTCTAACTGTATGTAAATACAGTATCAATTTGCCACGTAGAGAGCCAAGCCCATGCTCGCTAAAAAATATATCCATTGGATTTGATTTATGAATATCCAATGGATATATTTACTCCATCGACGCGCAGCACAGCGGAGGCCCTCAAAAGCCCCCGCACAGCGCCTCGCCAGGCAGCGATGCCTCCGGTTCGCCGGGAAGCTCTTTACCCCCGCTGAGATCCCACCGCAGTCCCGACAGGATTGGATCAATCCATACCCTGAGCGACGGTGGCTAAACACGACTGCTATTGCCGGAAGAAACCGGATATCGCTGGGAGAACCCAGCCAGCTCGAAATCAGGTGATGCGTCAGCCGGCCAGGAACACAGGGTCGACCACGCAGAACGGACGAAGGGTTGCGCTGCAACTGATCCCTGCCGGGTGCCTGAGACGAAGGCGATTCACCGGTACAGCAGGACGCAGCGATAAATCACCGCCCAGCCGGAGGTGGCGCGTAACGCCGGCAGCAAGACCAGAACGTTTCCTGATGCCTCTTCGACGAGGAGGCATTGGGAAACCAACCGCAAGAGGAAATCACCATGCTGGGACTGTTCACTAAGAAAGGCGCCGCCGCCAAGGTCGAGCTGAAGAAGATCGAGAACCGCGACCTGATGCAGGCCATTGTGGGCTCCATGATCCTGCTGGCCTTCGCGGACGGCAGCTGCGAAAAGGAAGAGCTGGACACCATCGAGAAGTTGATCGCCGCCAACGAAAACCTGGCGCACTTCGGCTCGGAGATCACCGCCACAATGAGCCGCTACATCGAGCTGATGGAGGCCGGCGAGCGCCTGGGTGAGATCAAGATCATGCGCGAGATCGCCGACATCAAGAACAGCCAGCAGGAGGCCGAAGAGGTCTTCGTCTGCGCAATCACTGTCGCCGAGGCGCGTCAGCCCATCGAAGAGAAGGAGCTGAAGATGCTGGCCAAGATCGGCAAGGAGCTAGGCCTGCGCGTGCAGGACTACGGCATTGAGGCAGCCTGATCATGCTTGAGCGTCTCACTAATCGAACCCGACGCTGGGCGGCCTTCGCCCTGGCTGGCGGGGTTGTCTTGGTCGACTCTGCCAGCCGCATCCTCTCCATGTGCTCTGACCTGGTCATTGTCGGCCTGCTCCTGGCCGTCCTGATGCTCGGCAAGCCCTCCAGGGACTGACAGCGAGCTTCACTGCTTGTCCTTCGCGAGAGGGCCAAGCGGGAAGCAACCGGAGGAAACACCATGCTCAATAAGCTCTTCGCGCTATTCCGGCGCAAGAGAGAAGTCAGCCCACCCAAGCCTGAACGTCGGCCATCCGGGGCTGTGCCGCCCGCCCGCATGCCGGCCCGCAGCTATTCATCTGCCCGGCCGGCTCCAAGCAGCCAGCCGAGCAGCGATAACCCGATGCTCAACCCACTCCACCCGCTGAACCCGGCCAGCCCGATCTACGACAGCGACGACGACTGCCGTCGGCGCAGCCATGAGCCATCCCATAGCAGCCACTGCTCCGGCAGCAGCTGGGGCGGCAGTGACAGCGGAGGCTCCAGCTCATCGAGCGACAGCGGGTCGAGCAGCTCCAGCAGCTGCGACTGACCATGGCGGCGCCCGGTTCGCCGGGCCCGATCCCCCGCAAGGGGCGGCATCGGGGAGTGGTCTGTCCTGACATCGGGTAGGGGTAGACCTATCCACCGGACACTCGAAATCCGGGCTGCAGTGGGGTGCAGGCGCTTACGAACCCGACTTGATCAGACCACTCCACCGATGCCGCTCGGCATCCCTCTTCCCCCACAGACACATGACCCGCGCTGGGCGGGCCGGGAAACCGGATATCCCAGACGGCGATCAGCAGGCCAGTGCGCCGATGAGGAAAAAGCCCCTGCAGCGAATCACGGGCCGCTCCTTTCCCTCGCATGGGGGCCGGCGTAACCGTCCATAATTTTTCACCACTCAAATACTTGAGAATAATTATCATTTGTATATGATACAGAGACCGTCGGCAGATCGGTATGCAAGCGGCGTCAGCCGGCCATTTCCTACAATGGCCACGCCGGGCCTCACGGCTCCCGGCAAAGCGCGCAGCCTGTTCGAGTAATCCGCAAGACATGGCAGCAATAGCGCCACGCGGTCTGTGGTCACGCAGACGTCGAAAGAGTGACCGACTGGCCGGCGTAACCGGCTATGCCCTCCTCATCATGTATCCACCTGCAGACTCTCAGTCAGCAGCCGCTTGGCTGTGTGTCAGGCCCTTGGCCTACGCTATGAGTTCCGTCGGCAGATCGGCATGCCGACAGCGTTAGCTGGCCATTGCGAAGGTGGTCACGCCGGGTTCCATGGGCACGCCAGGCTCCATGGCCACCCAGCAAAGCGCGCAGTCGGTTCGAGTAATCTGCAAGCTAAGGGGGCACGCCCCATCCTAACTGGCAGGCACGCCAGCGGCGACAGAGTGCCCGCCCGGCCGGCGTAACCGGCCACACCCCCTCCCCCGTATCCCCGTACTCATCAGAAAGCCACCTCCCCCGAGGAGGCTTCCCCATGTGCACGCCAAAAGGAGAACCGCCATGCAGGACAAGCAAGTAATCCTCGCGCCGGGCCCGCGCCAGCAGGAAGCCAAGGAGCGCACCACTACCGGCGACCCGCGCGCCGCGCTGGCCTGGATCCGCTCCGGAAAACTGGTCCACATCGTCCCCATGAACTTCAAGGATTGGCTGCGCCACATCGAGGCGCTGGCCAGGCTCGCCCAGACCGGGGGCACGAAGAACGCCATGCAGCGCGAGGACATAGCCGCATGATCGCCATAACCGACCCAATTCGCGTCGAGCCGTTGAGCTTTGCACCCGAGCGAAGCAATTCACCCGCCCTCAACCTGCCGAACCGCCGGGCCGAGATTGCCCGCGAGAAGCAGCTGATCGCCCTGGTCCGCGTGAATAGCCTCACCCGCCGGCGCAGCGCCAACGACCTGGCGTCCCTGGCGAGAGAGGCAGGTATCGAGGCTAATCCGCTGGAGATCGAGTTCATCGCCGCCCGCGCCGGCATCGCCATTGGCGGCAGAAGGGGTTAAGCATGGCCCAGAACTACACCATCGAGCTGATCAAGCACGCCCAGCAGCTCGCCACAACCCGCGGCGAGCCCCACATCGTCGTGCAGGTGGCCAGCGGCCAGATCATCGTCATGCGTGACGGCGAGCTGCGCGGCGCGAAGCTGCTGGAGCGCTGCCTGCCATGACTGCCAAGACCGCCGCCGAACGCAAGCGCGCCCAGCGCGAGCGCGAAGCCGAGCGCCTGAAACGCCTCGGCCACCGCGTCATGCAGCTGGAGCTCTACCAGGGAACCGCAGATGCCCTCGGCCGCCTCTGCCAGATCGGTGACTTCGAACAGCCGGCCGAGGTGATCACCCTGCTGATCCACAGCGCCGACCAGATCGCCAAGCGTGACCCGTCACGATTTGCTGAGCTGGTCAGCGTGACGCGTCACGAAGCATCAATTTCCGAAGGAATGGCGCAGCGCCTCGACACCGAAGGCGCCGCCGAAGCCGACAGGCTCGACCGAGCCGAAGCGTAACCCACCCCAACCTAGATCGACAGAGCATCCCGCCGCCGCTGCATCGCGGCACGGCGGCGCTTTGCCTGGAGAAGACCATGAGCACCTTTGCCGT